>Ga0364867_10167_pt1 | contig 44190 bp, 34 predicted proteins | sample ExccelAu500001D4_3_FD_206915 | JGI IMG/M metagenome (GOLD analysis project Ga0364867, IMG submission 206915) | Enriched cells from Trout Bog Lake Hypolimnion, Wisconsin, USA - BchlTB.Aug13.5000.01.D4 | ecosystem: Environmental > Aquatic > Freshwater > Lake > Hypolimnion/Profundal zone | place... | reverse complement strand
TGTCGTCGTTGCTGCCGAAGATACCGCCTGTGGTTGAGTGCATCCCGGAGCGAACCTCCCACAGAATGCGCAGATCGCGATCCACTTCGAGCATCGGGAAACGCAACCGGAAGAAGTCGTGGGTTGCACTTTGGAGCAGGTCTCGAACCGGGATCTCTTCGGTTCCGAGACGCGCCGAGGCGCGACCGTTGATGAGTACGCGAATAGGTTCCAGCAACTCGCCAGCACCGAATGCCACTCTGGCGCGTCCGCACATAAGCGCAACCTTATCGAACTGGTGTCGGAGAATGGCTCCAAAACGCTTGAGCGTATAGCGGGAGTATTCGCAGGAGAGGTGTTCCGCGAGGCTGTCGCTTAGGGAATCCGGGTGGCCGATTCCCTTGCGCTCGACCAACTCGATGGATTTGGAGGCGGGTTCGGTTTTCGCGGGTGAGGTAATGATATGCATGGCTTCTGGTGGTCAGCAGGATAAAGCTTTTGGGTCGAGGACTTCCTGGAGGCGGCGAAGAGCTGGCCGCGCAATCTGGGCTGCGGCGACTTGGAGGACGACGGATGCTGCGTTCTGTTTTTGAGCCGCGTCGGGCTTGAAGAGGCGTTCGGTACCGAAGGGGCATTTAGCGTCGAACAACGAAACGGCCTTCATCTGCGAAATTGCGAGTGCGGTTGGGCTGAAGCCGAGGTGAGGACACACTAGCTCCCAGACGGCCTCGGGGAGGTGCTTGTACTCGACAAGGAGGCCGTTGGCAGGCTCAAGCGCGGCAACCGAGTTGCAGAAGGCTGCGAACATCAGAGCGATATAAGTCTCAGGAGTGGCGGCAGCATGGTGGTTCAAGAATTGGCGGAATGGGTTGTTGGCGCTGTTGCGAAGCCGCAACCAGGTTGGTGGGCTGCGCAGTACAGAGACGCCGACCTCGACTGGGTCACGGACCGCGAATACCCAGGGTGTGGTTGGAAATGCCTCGATGAGGAGATCGGCGAATAAGGTGTTCCAACTGCGGAGCTTGAGCAAGAAGTTGGTGCCCGCGTGGCGGGCCATGAGGTTTGTAACCAAGCGGAGCGCGCCTATGAGGGTGGGCCGGTCCTGATTAAAAGGCGGCATCAAGAGATCGTTAAGGGCAGGCGGCTCTGAGTAAACGGTCAAGCCGGGGATGCAGCGGAGCAGGCGGACCTGGAGAGTAGAGCCGACTCGGGCAGTGTGCATAACCAGGCCGGCGGGAGGGCACCCACTAACGGAGTTCGCGTAGCGCGCTAGGTCTGCTGGCGGGAAGGTGGTTTGGGACTTGAGAGAGTGGGGGTGCCTGGCGAGCGTCTCGTGGGAAAAAGAGTCAACGAACGCGGCGGGTGGGATATCCGCGAAGGTGACGTGGAGGCCATTATGGTCCAAAACTGCGGCGAAGGGGAACCGGGGGCGGGTCGGCATGTTCACGATGACCTCTTTTGCGGGCTGGCTTGGTACTCTAGTCGGCGCGGTACGGACTCGGCGAAGGGTTGCCGCCCCCAAGTGGACTTGGTTTCGCGCATTATCTTGCCTGGATTCCAAGGTGGGCGTGGACATGGCAAGCCCAATCGCCGATTTCCTGTCTATCGGTGCCGACCTCTTCGCGCCAGTCGGTGTTCTCGCCTGCCTTGTGCATGGCGCGTGTAAGTATGTTGACGGTGTCAATGAATGCATTGTGAGCGGCGGTGCGGGTGGGGTCCAATGTCCGGCGCTCGTCGGGGTCAGCCAGGCGCCAGTCAGTTCTCAGGCGCGCATACCGGACGGCGCAGAGCAGCATGTCACGATGCAGTTCGGTTTCGCGGGTCCGGATTGTTGCAAGGATCGCGATTGCGGTATCGTATTTCATTGGCTGGGCGAGGTGACCGATAACATGGTGACTGGGACGCCGAATGTGCGGCTGATGTCCTGGAGATGGGGAATGGCATCGGCATCGGCATCGGTGATAATCCGGCCGTGTCTGGGCGTGGGGGTTAGAGCCAGGATCATGCGCCAGGAGACGTTAAGGGCCGGCGAGCCTACCACGAGGAGTGGTGCCCTGGCAATCTCGCTGGCGGCGGTGGACAGGCGCGGGAAGACGGCCTGGGTCCAACGGAAACCAAACACGTCGCGGGGGTGAATGCCGGCACGCCGCAGGAGCAGGGTAAAGACGAAGAGAGCTGGTGAGTATTTGGTGATAACCACGAGCGTTGGTAATTTGCGTGCGAGGGCGAGTTCGTGCGCCAAGTCCGCCAGCGCCGAGGCATTCGCGGCCTCGTGGGACGTGCAGAAGGTCATGGTTTCAAGGCGTTGGATCGCCAGCGTTTCGGAAAGGAGTGTGCGGTTGGCGCCATGTAGTGGGTAAAGACAAGCGATTTCCAGGAGGTTAATGGCCTGGATCGTCAGGTCTTTGATGGCGCTGGGTGTGGTCACGGTGATAATGGTTGGCGTCTGGCTGGGCTCAGATTGCTCAGGTCACGCGGTACCAGAAGCTGGCGAGGCCGGCGAAAAGCAAGAGCAGGCCGCACAAAGTCGTGCGAGGCCGGCCGAATAGTGTTCCAACAAGAGCGCCGACGCTGCCGGAGAGCAAGCAGGAAGCTCTGGCCAAACCGAGATATCGTTCAGGCGCTGCCGCGCCAACGGCGAGGCTGACCCAGAGAAGGAGTGCGGCCAGGATGCTGCCGGCAGCAACCACTAGGATGAGTTTCAGGATTTTCATAGGCTCAGACGTCAATCGGCGGTTGCTGGTTTGGTTGTGTTCTGCGCCGTCTCCGCCACAGGAAGGCGGCAACAAGGGCCAGGAGCAGGCCGGCCATCGCGGCGACCAAGTATTTATGGTTGATCTTCATTGACTGGGCTGTGCAGCAACGGACGCACTGGACAGAGGGCCGGGGTTGGCATTGCTCTGGCCAGCGACGTAGCCGGCGCGCGTACGGGCTGTCAGTTGGCCACGTTCTGGGGACGGCCGGACGAGGACTTGGACAGATCGCCAGCCAACTTCGCTCTGGGACCGGGTGGGGTAGTATCCGATTGTGTAACGTGGTGCGCGGAGGTCAGATACAATTGACTGGGAGATCGGGCCCAGGTCGGCTGCCCTGAGCGGGTAGAAGACGCGCCCACCGCTACTGGCTTTAGCGAGCGTGTCGAGGAGGTCTCGAGCCTGTGCCTCAGTTGGCTGAGGCTTGATGGGGCCGTGCCCGCGCGTGTCTGGAGATTGCACTCGGTCCAGACCTTCGGGAAAACCCACAGCGTAGAACTGGACGTTTGCCCGCTGTAGCAGCGGCAGTACGTCCGCACGGGTGAAATGGCTGTCGGCTTCGCCGCCGTCGGTAATGAGCACGAGGCCCTTCCGCTCATGCCTGCCATTTCGGCTTGCGTGTTCGAGGGAGAACTGGAGAGCGTCCAGAAGTGCGGTTTGGCCGCCGGCCTTGAGGTTGGCCAGGGCGCGGTCGGCGGCGGAGGTGTCGCTGGTGAAGTCCTGTACTACTGTCATGCTGGCCTTGAACTCGACGAGGCAGAATTCGTCCTGGTCACCGGCTTGGTGGATGATGGTTGAGGCGGCGCCCCGAATCCTGTCGAGCTTTGAAGCAATGGAGCCGGAGGTGTCGAGCAAGAGAACGAGGCTTATGGGCGCCCGGTCGGCACTGAAGGAGGCGATGTTTTGTTGCATGCCGTCCTCCAAGACTGTGAAGTCGGCCCTGGAAAGGCCCGGAATTGGTGTTTTAGTGGAATCGGTCACACCTACGTTCAGGGTGACCTGCACTGGGGGCGGGACGGGAACTGGTTTGGGCTCCGACTTGGTCTCTGGGTTAGGTTCCAGTTTGGCCTTGGGAGCCGCTGGTGGCAGCGAGGGCGTGGACGAAAGTTTGGCCACCTTTCTCATGGGCGGGGGAGAAGGCTTTTGTGGGGGCATTGCGACAGTCGGGGGCGGGGGCACTTGTTGGACTTCCACTGGGACTTGACGTTCCGTGGCGATGTGCATAGCGACTACGGTGTCAGCAGGGTCCACTCCGTAGGGGGCGACAGTGGAATGATCTGCACGCAGTGTTTCAAGGAGAAGCTGCGGCGCGTCGCTGTTGAAACCTGCCAGTGTGGCGTTCGGCCCTTGGGCGGCAATGAACAGGGACCACCAGCGGGTGACCCGCTCGCGATGGTGCTGGGAGGCCCAAAGGGCTTCGGAGCCATAGGCCCAGAAAACCGTGGTGTTGGCCAAGTGGCCGTGCCGGTCGGCGGTGCCGTAGATGGTTTCGGCTGATGTGCGGGCCAAGTGGGCGTCACTTGGGTAGCGTGTGTATGTCATTGAGAAAGTGGGTTCGTCTGGCACGAGGCAGAATGGGGAGGCGAGGATAACGACAGTTCGGTGGCCCGCAGTGGGCGTGGTAGCCAAGGCGTCGATCCATTCGGGCACTTTAATCGCGGCTGAATCCTTGAGGGCCACCGGCACTTGCGCTGTACTGGTTCCGGCGAACCAGCGGGCAAGGACAGCCAGCGCGGGCGCAAGGCGCGTAGCGCGTGCCGCTGGCGAATCGTAATTAAGATGGAATGGTTGGATGTCAGAGACCACCTGAAGTTGCCAGGCATCCCAGATGACGACGTGGGTGCTGGTGGGACATTGGCTCAGCAGGAAGCGTTGGAGGAAGGATTGCTGGTTCGTACGTTCCACCGCAGGTTGGAGCGGAGAGAGGCCCACAACGATTTCGGTGGAGGCGTCCGGCGTGGTGGCCAGCGAGAGAGAGGTGGCGACAGCAATGATGGAAAGGATGGCAAAGGTTTTCATAGTGATTGGTTGGCGTGGTGTTTGATTTATTGTTTGAAGGCGTCGAGCAGCCGTTGGTTTGTGTCGCGCTGGCGTTGAAGCTCGCCTAGGTAGGCCGCGTCGGGAGCGCGCAGGCGCAGGATGCTAAGACCTTCCTCGATCAAGGACGCTCGCGAGTTGTTCCACTCGCGGAGGTTACCTTCAGGCTTGGCCAACTCCTTGAGGAGGGCGCCGAGTTCGCAATCCACGCGCGCCCACTCGCGGTTGAGCGCGGAGATATGGTCGGAGATGCGGATCCGATTCTCGTTCGGGATGGTCAGGCGCGCGTAAGTGAGCAGCTTGAGCATACCCGTGAGGAGCAAGAAACTCACGGCAAGCTCGCAGAGCAACTGGCCGGCGACGGCCCAGCGCCGGTCAGGGAGCAAGATATTTCTGGCGTTGGGGTCAGCCAATGTCAGGGGGGCGGCGAGGGGAAACAGGCCGCACAGCCAGAGAATTATACCGATGGTCAGGACGAATACTGCCACCAGCAGGGCCAGCGTCACCTTGGGACTTTCGGACCTGAGCGTGAGCAGCAGGAAGATCTCCGCTGCCACCGACGCGAGCACCCATGGGGAGGCGGCGATAGAGGCGAAGAGCCAGGATTGCATAGACGGGAGATAGAGGTTCGCGATCTGCAAAAGAGCGGCACCGGAAGACAGACCGAGCAGAAAAAAGCACACCAGGAAGCCCCACCATTTCGCAGTGAACCAGGCCGGGAAGCGTGGTTCGGCCTGAGCCTGTTCGGCGACCGCTGGAATGTCATCAAGAGCTTTAGCGACGGCCTCGCTGTCCCTCTGAATGCGGGCCTTTTCGGTGTTCAGCCTCTCAACCTCGAGGCGTCCGGCTGCCTGTTCGTGCTCAAACAAGGCAGCCTCGGCACCGTAGCATGCGTCGAAGATCTGGCCACCGATACGTTGGACCTCGGAGACTTCCTTGCCATCAATCGGGACGCTACGGACCATTACGTGGAACCGGTAGCGCTCCTTCTCGTGGACCTCAAAGGCGCGCGGCGGCAGTTGAGCGCCGGGCTCCAAGACCCACTGGCTTTGCCCGTTGGTCGGCTTCTCTGTGCGATGAAAGCCGTTGCCGTTGCGGCTGGTGGGCGTCGCAGTGAAGTGATTCTGAGGCGCGAGCGCGTCGCTGGCTTCCGCAAGCAAGGGCTTCAGGGGGTTGCGATCGTTACTTGGTGTCGTTTTCATAATGTTAATAGTTGCTTTACCCAAGAGGCGTGACGGGAGCAGTCACACCCGTGACACGCCTTGGTTCCAGGTGGCCGCGTCTCAACCGCGTAACCGCGTGGATTTGACGGTGGAATCACCGGCGTCCAGCCGGGCGATGAGCATAGCGTTCTCGAGGTTGCTACCATGGCCAACACTGCGCTTGGAGCCGAAGAAGCCCTCGACGCGATGCACGTCGAAGCCCCGGCTCGTGGGCGATAGAGTGTAGGTTCTGGTGCCTTTGGTGGTTTCGACGGTCAGCGTCTTCATACTTTGTGAGGTTTGATTGTGTGTTGTTTGTTCTCTTGGCGGAGCTTGTATTCTCCACGCACAAGTATTGGCGTGACAGGTTTTGTACGTGCCGTGACAAAGGTGGTAGCAGGTGTTGGGTACAAGGGCTGGCGCTGGGGACACGATCGGCGTCAGGGTTGATACCCACAGGATTCGGTCTGCAGGGGGCAGAAGTTGACGGATTATATGCGAGCGGAATGCAAATCATCACCTTCCACATCGGGAGACGTGACGCGCGACGCAACGGGCGTTACAAGCCGTGAACCTGTGTATAGTTAGGAAGGGTGTCTTGAGGCGGAATCAGTGGGTTAACCAAAAAGGGGGGAATCCGTCTTTCGGATCAAAATGGTACGTTAGCCTGCCTGGCGCCCTATTACCGCGTTTCATGTGCTTCTCAATGTGAGAGGCCAGCGCACGTTGTTCGTGAAGCCTTAGCTCGCGCAGAACCCGTTTCCAATGCTGGCGAGCGTTTTTGGTTTCCTTCGGGTCATCGCTGATGCTGAGTCTCACCTTGTGGGGCTTCGCCTTCGGCTGGTCCGGCTGAGCGGATCGGGACGATGCTGGATCGCATGAGGCTATGCGATTTATAACGGGCTTCAGTTCATTGAGCAGATCGGCTAGGCGACCAATTGTATCGTCGCCGCCGAATTCATTCTTGGCCTGGATGTGGTGTTTGCGGTCGAGATAGTAAGCTATTCTCGCTGGGATTGCCCGCAGCGATCCTATAGGGAGGTCCATATCTCGAACACATTTCTGAAGCAGTTCCATCAAGTCGCCGCCAGACCTACGAACATCAAGCAGTCCCAAAATTAGGGTTTCGACCGGAACTACGGTTCCACCAATGTTTGCATCGACGGGGCTGTCGGGAAGGATGCTAAGGCCAGCGAGGTCGTCGAAATCAAACCCAAGTGCACCTTCGGATCGGGCATCCTCTCCCCCAACGATGAGGCTTATATGCTGGCCCTCTTGGATCAACTCTTCGCTTTCCGCTTTGATGCGTGGATCCGCGGAATCCACTGGGTTGGTAACCGTTGGCATCACACCGGAGCTGCGTGCAAGCGCTTTCATCAGAGCGATTATTCTCATCTCCAAATTGGGCGTGGCAAGCGCGCTACGACACATCTCAAACCCAGGCGTTTCCGCGATATCTCGCCGGGGACCACCATTGTACCGGAATTCCCAATAACGCTTCTTCCCTTTTGTTTTACAACCTGACAGGGGCCGGAAGATGTTTCTTTCGCGGCTGACATTACAGTACTGATCTAAAGCAGAGTAGAGGTGGGGGATCATTTCCTTGATCCCGGCTTCGACATCTCGTGTGTTTGGCTTGTGGATGATTCGAACCCGTTCGGCGGGAATCCGCTGCACCGCCTCGTTGTAGGCACCGTAGCGCATCCGAGCCGCCGCGTCACGACCATAAAGAACTTCTAGTTGGGCCCCTTCATGGATAGCCCCCGTGATGATGATGATGAAGTAAGCGCCAATCTCACCCGAGAGATCGGGGAGTTGGAGAAGGAGGTCGCGACCACTGATTTTCGAGCCGCTCGTACCTCCGCTTAGGTTCATGTCCAGTGTGAGAAGGTCGAACGTCCCCGCAGATAGAAGTTGATTGGCCTGGTCGCCATCATATGCGGAGAACGCCCGTATGCGTTCTTCGGCCATGCCAACCCTGTGGACAAAATAGTGTTTCAAGGCATTGTTGATACCTTGGGTCCACTTGTTGATATCCTCAATAACTAGGTATGTGATATGGTCTTGCATGGTTCGAATGCCAGAGCGCCGAAGAGGGATACTCCCTCTTCCCAATTAGGCGTGACGCGGCTTGTCACGGCGCCGAGCCAGCGTTTGATTAAGTTCGCGTGCTCGTGGTGGTCGCCAAATCCGGAAATTGAAGGACAGATCGCATCCCAATCCTGCGCTGCTGCCTCGGGCAGGATGGCACTCAGGCCGGCTTTGTCGCGGCCTTTGAGAGCGGTTATAATAGCTGGAATGATGGATGCCTCTTGCGCTTTCCTGGTCCAAGTTTGAATTGGCAGTGGTCTTAGTTCGCGCAGGCGGTTAAGAATATGATGAAGACCAGCCGAGGCAGGAGTGACGGCAATGTAGCGGCTCCAGTTGGCGAAGGATTCCCCAAGCGAGTCAATTCGGCCAAAGACGTCGCGTTCCCGGAGATCCTCGCGTTGTTGATCGTTAAAGCAAATGATACCGCAGCGGGCTTGAAAAAATGAGGGGCACTTCCAGGCTTCTCTGAGCCATCGAATTATCTGCGATGGGGAGAAACGAGGGGGGGCGACGATAATGAAAGTGCAATTGGAAGTGGCGACGTTGCGAGGCCATTGCCAACCACGGTCATCGCGGAGGCGTTGAATGCGCCGTGCGCCAAGGGTCTGAGCGAGAGCCCGTGAATAAGGGCCGTCACCGAGCACTAGAAATTGTTCGCGGTGCTTGGTCATGTGCTTACGCTATTGTCCACGAAGAGCCCACGCAGTTGGACACCATGGATGTGCTTAAGGCTGTCGAGACCTCGGTCAAGCAGTAGGCGGGTGAGTTTGGGGAAGTTTAACAGGTTGCCCTTGTGTTGTTCGGCCCAGACTAACATTTCCTTCAAGCCTCCCACTGGGTCTTCATTCTCGACTTTGGTCGCCGCGAGGGTCAATTTGCAGTTATCGGGATTCCATTCACCGATGAATCCCCTATTGAAGAAGAGGGCAAGCGTGTCAGTCGCGGTTCCCTGCGGATTGGCGATTTTAATCGCCGATGCCTGAGCGATCCAATCCGCAAGATAGTGAATCTGGTACGGGAAACAGGGGTAAGAACGGAGCTTTATCATCCAGTCCCCCGGTCTTGCAAAATAGAAGAGTGGGACCCCGCGGGCACGGTAAATCATAGGGTTAGTGGATGGCTTGGTCACTGCAAGCCCGTCTCGGAGGCGTGCCATGCCATCAGTGCTGGCCACCGAATGCATCTTCCTGCTTGGCTTCCACACGCCTGAGGGGCCGCATTGGGTTTCCTCGTCTGTGTTAGGTTCATTGAGATGTTGGTCCGTGTAGCGAATGCCAAAACTCTGGAAGATCCGCTCACAGTTAGAACGGTAGTTGACCGGGGAATCTGCATGACGTTCGCCTATGTCGAGGGCGACACTTCCCTTCCTGTCGTGGACAGCTGCGTTTATTGAGGGATGCGCGAGAAAAAGGATCTGCAGGAGACGTGACGTAAGTTCTCGATGCAGTTCATCGGTCTGCGAGAGTGAAACGCCAGATAAGGGCCGGATACCCAGGCGAGCCTCCGTGTGCTCGTCCACTTTACAGCCAATGGCTGCCGCGATGACGGTGACCCCGTGCTTGTTGGCCACCGCTTCTATGTTGCGAGCAGTATCGCGCTTAACCTGGTAGATGTTGGCAATATCGGGTCCTCCTTTGGGGAGGAATGTTTTTGGAAAGGCATCGTTTTGGACGGACCAGGTGCGGCGACACACCATGCGACTATTCTCGTCACGGGTGAGGAGACGCTTCTCTGCTACAATGGCTTTGTGATTATCAGTGGATAGACCCCAGTGGATGCGTTCATTCTCCAAGGCCTGGCAGAAGGTTCGGATCGTCTCGTGGTTCTCGGCGAGAACTATGACGGCACCAATGCTGTAAATCTCTTCTTGACGAAAGCAAGACTCGTCTTGGCGCAAATGTGATTCGTCGGTAAATATTTCAATAGCCCGACAATTTCTCGGTGTTTGGTCGTGAGCAATATCCTGGACGCTTTGAGCAAGGTACGCAAGGTTACGCCTCGCGCGCAAAATGCAACAAGCCTGGCTCATAGCCTGTTGAAATGCAGAGCGTAGTTCCGGCAACTCATCAGCCCAATCTGCCTGTATTTGGCGTAGGATCGGTTTCCGGAAGTGGACGATGATGTTGCCAAAGTCACGGAATGGATCTACGAATTCGCTGCTGTGGGTTGAGGAGAAGATTACGATTGGAAGCGTTGGGTCAACCAGACTCAGGAGACGTGGGAAAAGTGTCTCTTGAGGCACTGCCTTCTTGGACCGAGCGAGCACCCCTGAGAGTTCCTTCTTGAGGCCTTCTTTACTTTCTGGGGTAAGCCAGGGCAGGTGGCGATCGGACGTGAGAAGTTCGGTGCCGAAAAGGGCAACTTGTTGGAAGAAACCATTGCTCGCGGTTGAGGCGGTTGGAAACAGCCGCAAGTCCAGGAAGAGGGCGAAGTCCGTGGTGACGTGGTGCCTGCCGGGGACGAGGTCGCTTGCATCGAGGCGTGATCTGCCAGACTTCAGGAAAGAGCGGAGCCGATTCGGCAGAGCTTTGATACATTCGACGGAAGTTCCTTGGGGTGGCGCTATGAAGCGGGAACTCTCAGATCCAACAAAGCCTAGGGCGTTGGCCAGAAAGGGGGTCCAAAGCTCGGCCAAGTCGTCAATGATCAAGGCCCCGCGCAGAGACTGCTGCTGTTCAGCAGTAAGCCAGGACTGCGGGCGGTCGAATCTGACAGGGTTCCTCGGCGTGGTTTGCTTCATGTGCAGGGCCTGAACCAGCGCGGAAATGTACTCTGGGATAGATGGCTGGCCGCGTTCCGTCGTGGTGCCGACCTGCATCTGGAGGAGCAGCGCTCCCAAGACGTTGCTGATCGCGTGGTGCCTTTCCCTGCCGGAGGTGAGGCCATCCCAGACTGCGCTTCGAAGTAGCGAGGCCGTTGGTTCCTCCATGGTGCGTTGGTCCTTGTCCTTGACGCGGAGCCAGGTCATGATGGCGCTGACGTTCGGATCGATGAGAAAAGTGATTCTCGGGACGAGCGGCCAACCAGCTGCGTCTCGGGATCTGAGAAGCGCGCCTAGTATGGGAATGTTTGCGGATGTTTCTTCCTTGCCGAAGCTTGCAATAGCAATTTTGGCCGGCGAGTTGGTGTGGTGGATTCGCCACGCAGCAACCCAAGCGGGAGCAGTGAAATGGTCAGATGAGTTTATCTCCAGCTTCTTGAGGCAGTCGGGAGATGCGTTCGCCCAATTGTCGGGTGGGCGTGTTCCAACGATCATCACGGCAGTTGTTGGTGAACTCCAGTCCACGTTGCGCCGTTCAATTACTGCCGAATTATTGCCGAGTCCGTTCAACCATAGGTCCGAGAACGCTTCCCTGTAGTCGAGAACTGTCAGGTTCGGGACGGCACCGAGGATTTGCCGAAGGGCGATGGCAGGGCCTGATGTCATCGGGTGGATGGGATTCTTAGAGCGGCGCCCAGAGCGGTCATCGTTGTCCGGACCTCGCCGGCAGTGGGTCGGGATTTGGCGACTTTCTTGAGAAATGCCGCAACCACCATTGCGGCCTCGGGCGTTGGGACTTCGGCGGCAATCTCCCTGATTGATTTGTCGCAGGGGGACTTGCCGAGCGGCCTAAACCATTGCTCGGGACTGATTGGAGATCTGAGTATGGTGCTATCATGCACCTTTTCGGGGCAGCCCTCGTTCAACTGGTACGCGTCGCATAGCAGGTAGATGGTCCAGAGGCGTTCGGATGCAGAGGCGGCCGCAGCGGGAGACGTTGTTGACCATGGCAGGCTTATGATGCTGCTTACTAATCGCTCCAACTGCTCGGAACTTATGTTGCGAGGAATGACGAGATGCTCATCAATGATCACCTTTTCCTTTGGAAAGCCGGGAAGTGAAACCTTGCAAACGTCTTCTCGCATCCATTTCGCCTTCGAGGAAAGGTCGGCCCCTGAGAAGATGCCGAGTCGTGGTGCTTGTGCGTGTCCGACCTTTCTGAGGGCTGTGCGCAGCGTGAGAACATTATCGATCCCCTTCCTTACCCTGTCTTTGTCACCTTTAAACAGCGTGGTTAGAGATTCGTGTACCTCGGTATCAGTTTCGTACTCTGCATCGGTTAGGTCGCTGCGGAAGTGCTTGTCGTGGGCGAATACCACGTCGTTTGGATTAAGTGCGATTGGCTTTGGAACACCCTCGTGGACGAGGCATACTTGCCACTCGCGGGGGAACGCCTTCCACTTAACCAGTCTTTCGGAGGGGGTGGTAATGTCAACGGCAAAATCGATAACGTATATCATAACACTGCCTTGGGGGTGAATGCGAGATTGCTGGCCTCGCGACGCACCTCAAGTGGGATTGTGATGGTCTTTACACCGTAGAAAGTGCCAGGAGAGGGAGACAGCCTGTTCCAAGCTTTTTGTGCACGCAAGACATTCGCGCCGCCGCCCCTCGTGTCGTCATACAGCTCTTTTGCGAGGGTAATGCAGATTCCTAGTGCGTGCGGAGAAATGCGTTCGAAGACAACGCAGCTCACCCAGTTCTCCTGTGCCAGCGGAGATAGAAAATCAGCGAGCGCAATCGATGGATCTGATTCCGAGCACAACTTGTCTTCGTCGGCGGCCAGCATTCCGTCCACAGCCTGGCTGTCTGCGGGGACGTCGATACCTTCGACGCGGCGATAGAATTCAACGGCAGTCTTGCTTTGTTGTCCTATTCCTGTCTCGGATGCCGCTTTGAGCATGCAGTAGAGTCGCCTCGTGCTGAAGCGCACGGCTCTTCCGTGGTTGGCCAGGGTTCTGCAGAACACGGCTTTGAGGTCCTTGTAGATCTGTGTTTTCTGGGGCTGGTTCTCGGCGGCCTGTAAGTTAGTAATCGCGCGGTCTGCCCATGCTAAGAGGTAACTTCCTTCGCACCGAGCAAAATACGAGGACTTGACGATTCCCTCGGAGCAGTTGCCAAGAAATGCGAGCATGTTCTTGAGCCTGACAGGATGCGTATTGATGCACCATTCTCCGTGTGCGGTTTGGTTGGTATTGCATCCTGTGAGACCCCGTGTTTTGCAGTCGCAATCCTCAAAAAATTGGAACCTCTCAAACCAGTAGGAGATGGGAAGTTCAGGGTTTCCAAGCACCCTTCCTTCCTCTTGCTCGAGTAACTTAAGCAAACGCTTGTTTTCTTCTGAAACTGATTCAAGCTTATTGATCGGTTGAGAGGGGAGCGACAGAATCCACGATTTCCACCCCTTATCAAGCGCCTGCTCCACGTACGCCCTTATTATCCGGAGGTGTTCTCGAATGTCGCTGTGAGGGGATGTTTGGGATGCCTTGTTTGCGAGGGCGTCCAAGGAGCACGCGATGAACGGACTGAGAACCTGAGTTTGGAGGAAATCGTCGTTTATGATCCGCTTCATCTGCTTATGGAGTTGCTTCAAACCTGATTGGTAGTCGCCCGGTTCGGCGATCGCCGCAGAAAGGTGCTGTGGGGACTCTACTATGAGGGCGAGAAGCGGTAGGGATCCAAAATAGATGGGCACGATGAAGAACGATGGGTCTACGTCGTCTTGGTCCAGGTCGAGTAGGGCGTTTTCCAGGGCCGAAAACCGAAGGTCAACTTCTGCGTGCTCATAGTTGGGAGCCCAGGACAGCGGAGAGGCCTGCATACTGCTGACCCGGCAAACCATTGTATGATAGAGACCGTATGCGGTGGGGTAGTTCCGCTGAGAGCGTTCCGGGAGTTCCAGAATCGTATCGTGTTTACTGATTTCATCGTCGTCCTGCGCCTTGTTCAGCTTGACGAAGCGAGCGAATGCGCGGTTTTTGTCAAACGGCTGGATGATGGCAGCTTCACATCGGGGGATGTTTTTGCGCGGATTTTTAAAGGAGGTGAGCCGCTCTTGGATCTCGCCCTCGAGAAAGTGGTTTCTAACGATATTAGCGAGCACTTGGTGAAACGCCGCGTTAAGCAATTTAGCATTGGGGTCGATGCCCAAGAGGACGTGACAATCCATAAAGCCCCATCCGGTCAGGTAGAGAAATTTCTGACAGCGGACGTAGTCGCAGTGTACCTCTTCTTGGCGGGTCCTGGCACCGGTCAAGCGTCCGGCTGTACGTGCCTTGTTCAGGTCGGCGAGGTCCTTGGCAGTGCCGAATAACCAGTCCGTGCCAATTCGGGTTTGGGTCGTGCGGAAGAGCCATTGGCCGGTACCTTTACCTTTTCCCAGCTCGCAAACACCCCGCGAGACTTTGTCTTTTCCTTTTCTTTCCGTGCGAAGAACATACACGCCGCCTTTGGTAGATATTGGCTCGTCGATGCGGCGCGAGTGTTGGAGGGTTTTTAGGGTGGCATCCCAGGAGTGGAATACGTCGAGGAGGATTAAGGCCGGGCGGAGATTGTCGATCTCTGCGAGCAGGGCCTCGTGATTCTGAAAATGGAACCAAGTGTGACTTAGAATCAGTAGAGCGGTCGATTCGCCTTTAACACCCTGCTTCGCGAAGGCGGTGGCGAGGCCTGAAACCTCGCTGGTCACGGTCTCAAATTGAACCGAAGCTCTGAACGCGCGGCTTTTGTGACGAGCTTGGTTGATCACATTTGTGGAGATATCGAGGCCCAGGTATCGCTTGATCGGAATGCGGAATTGCTCTGTTATCCCTGCGTTGTAGTCATCAATTGCGCGCTTGATACCCATTAGAAACGCGCCGTTCCCACAGCCCAAGTCGACAATCGTTTCAATCTCGGGAAAGTCGAATTTGCCGTGGCACTGGCTAAAGACCCTAGAGACCAATTGCCTGGCGGCTTGGGCTTGCTGATTGGGGTAGTTGGGGAAAAGACTCTTGAACAATCCGCTACCGATAAATCTGCCGTAGTCACTTTCGTCTTTGAGAGTCTGAGTCATAGGAAAGGGAAGTGCATTAAGCCGATTCTTTCACGTGCAAGGTAGCTTCGCACTCGGCAAGCAGGTCTCGTTCTGAGTTTACGTTGCAGGATGGAAAACCCACGTTGAGGACGGTTTCGAACCCGGCTTGGAAGAGATCCTCGGCAAGCGAGGTTCCATACTCAATGAACTCGCGGCAAACGGCTGGGTACAGGTTGATGAACGTTTGGCAGCCTGTTTTGGCTCGAGCGAAGCTAAGCATCTGCGCGATTTCGGCAGAGCAGTCACCCGCTTGCCCCGAGCAATAGACTTCCTTTTTGTTGCCCGCGCTATCCACGAAGTCGCAATAGACTACCTCGCCCTGTTTTCGGAGTGATGTGGTCGGGGGGAGGTTTCCGTTCTTGATGAGTCGGTCAACGGCGCGCCGATAGTAGTTCCGGAGGTTCATTTCGCCGAAGAATGGCCGGGTGGAAGTGCCTGTCTTTATGGGATCGGGTTGGAGCAGCTTGATTCGGCCGTGATAGCGGTCGAGTTCGGTCTGGTAGCTGGAGGGCAACCGCCGGTAGTTGTCGTAGAACTGGGAGCGATTAGCATGTTTCGGAAGAAACTGCCAGTCGTTCACCACGATCATGACGTATTTTTCCGCTTGCGGCAATGCAGCGAGTGCGCGCAAGCCAAGGCGCCACGTTAAAAGTGGAAACTGACCGAACTCACGAAAACGGATGTCGTCTTCCACGTGTGCATCCGCACTTCGAGGGACTTCCTCGTTGAGGCAGGGGATGATTGAATCGCCCTTTTCGTCATAGTACAAAAGAAAGTGGCCGGCTTGCATAACGACACAGTCGGCGTCAGCAGTCGCGAGACCCAAAAGTCCCCGGAACGCTTCGTCTTCGCGCGGAAAGTAGCTTTGAACGAGCATGGGTCAAATGATCACAATTTTAGGCGGGAATGTCAAAGCGGTGGAGAGCGGCGTGGTGGAAGGTTTGAGTGACGATGGAAATGGCGTTATTGATTTCCATGTCGGTCGTGAATCGGCTTAAGCTGAAGCGCAGAGAGGATTCAGCACGCATTGGGTCTTTATGCATCGAAAAGATGACGTGAGAGGGTTGACGGCCGCTACTGCACGCCGCGCCAGCAGAAATATACAGACCGCGCCGGCTGAGTTGAACAACAAAATCGGCAGCACTTGTATGGGGCAGCGAGATGTTCGAAATATTCGCTAGGCGCTTTGTTCGATGTCCATTCAGCGTCGCTCCCGGAATCGCGTCAATTAATGAGCGTTCTAGGTGATCGCGCAGCTGAGCGATGCGCGCGGTGTCATTTGCGGAATGCGAAATAGTGCGTGCCGCCGCGGCCATTCCAACAATGCCAGGAACATTCTCAGTGCCACCCCGTCTCTGAACTTCCTGATGTCCTGGGAAGATCGGTAGCACTGCGGCTGGACGCAGAGCGTACAGGGCACCGGTGCCTTTGGGTCCGTGGAATTTATGTGCTGAGAGGCTGAGAAAATCGCAGCCCAGTTCTTGAACATTCAGTGTGGCTTTGCCCGCTGCCTGAGCGGCGTCCACGTGCAGAACAGCTTTTGACTCGCGGCAGATGTGGGCTGCCTGATGAATATCGAAGAGCACGCCAGTTTCGTTATTCGCCAGCATGAGGGAGACGAATGATGGGGAGCTTCCCACGGCGTTACGCAGTGCTTCCATGTCTAGAAGCCCGTCAGGGTCCACCGGAATGGCGAGGACAGGACGTCCGTTAGCCCAACGCCTCGAAGCAGCGAGAACAGCCGAATGCTCGACCGAGCTGGTCACGATCTGAGCCGTTTCGCGGCTCATGGATGCAAAAGCGAGGGCGATAGATTCCGTGGCGCCTGATGTAAATAACATCTGGCCGGGAGAGGTGGCTCCAATGGAGCACGATACGTCAAGGCGTGCTTCCTCGAGTTTGTGGCGGACGAGCGCCCCAGCAGCGTGGAGGCTAGAGGGGTTGCCATATTTCTCCCGGAGAAATGGTAACATGGCATCCACGACCTCTGGAAGCGGCTGGGTCGTAGCGGCGTTGTCCAAGTAGATCATTTTGGGTTGCCGGTTTCCTCACTCGGGTCGCTGGGACGGCGAATATCGCGTTGGATTTCCGCCACGAATCGGACAACGGAATAAAGGCTGACGACTCCGCAAGCGATGGCGATGATTGGGAAGATGGTGACAGCTAGGTAGAGCATACGTTGTTCGTGCTAGATGATAGTGCTGAGCGGCTAAGAGGTGAGAGGGTCTTTCCGGCGAAATGACCGATGGCATAGAGCAATAGGGATGCAGAGAGCCCAACTATTATCGCCGGGACTCCGCCGGGCTCCTTGGCGAATTGCCAAACAAGAGATGCCGCCGCTCCGCCGATGATTGAGAGCCATGATGCGAGGGGTTTGACCTCACGCAAATACAGCCCGGCAATGAGCGAGACAAGTATAGTGGGAGCCCAGATGGCGTAAAGAATGAGAAGCCCTTCTATTATTGAGGGTGAAAATTGAGCAGCCAGGATGGCAACGGCTGCGATCCCTAACGTACTCCCTTTCGCGAGAAGCAAGGTGGCTCTCTCGCCAGGCCGGGCTGCGAGGCTCACGATGTCTCGAACAAAGGCGACAGCGGCGGAATTAAGGACCGATTCCTGGCTAGACATGACGATGGCGAGCACAGTGGCGAGCAGTAGGCCGAAGACGCCAGGCGGTAGGACAGCACGACCTATGGCAACGAAGACGTCGTCGGGCTTGGTGTCGGATGGTATGATGCCGTGGGCAACAATGCCGAGCGCGGTGACTATGGCGAGCCACATAATGATGAAGGCACCCGCCAGCAGGAACCCATTCCTTGACGCGGTGCTACTCTTCGCTGCGAGAGCGCGGTTTGCGTAGGGCGGGATCAGTACTTCCCCCAAGGCGAAAGAAACAGCTATCCCGAATAGCTGCCATCCGGTCATGCTGGACGAGCTTGCATGCATGAGAGTGGATGCCTTGGCGGAAAGGTCATGCAGGCTGACAGAAGATTTGGAGACCGCGAGCAGGAGCATGGTGGGAACGATTATGGCTTTTAGGGAGAATTGGACGGCCTCCGTTGCGATTGTGGCGCGCAGGCCGCCGGTAAATGTTAATAGGGCAGTTGCACCTGTGACGGCGGCAAGACAGGCTAACATAGGCCAGCCGGTGATGCCGTGGAGAATGGTGCCGCCGATCTTACCCATTACCGCGGTGAATCCAATGCACAGGCCGACAGAGAGGATGCCGGTTAGCAGTTGTGTGAATCGTCCGTAACGCTTGCGCATTACGTCACCGAGGGTGTTGCAATCGCGCTCCTCTGTGAGTTTAGGGCCGAAGAACAGGCCGGTCAGGAGGGTCTGAGCTGCGAAGGTTACGACGAGAAAGTAGAAGAGGAAACCCATGTTCCAACTCTTGCTGGTCACGCCAACGGAGAAACCGGGTCCGACGATGGTGGCCGCAAGGCTGGCAAAGATCATGGTTGTTGGAATGGACCTGCGACCGAGGGCGAACTCGCTAAAGGTTTTGGTGCGCCTGGTCAGGTATCCAAGAAAGGCCATCAGAACGAAATAGCCAGCCACCGTCGCTAGGTCAATTGCTCTCAGATTCATGCGGGTTAAATAAACGGTACATTTATCAGAAGTGCGTGACAGGCTCTGTCACGGGAGGAATTGGGCTGTGGAGGCTCAGAAAACGATCAAACTCAAGGTCTTCCACGTTCAAGCGGCTGAACTGGCAAACAATCAGGTCACGGGCCATGTCTAAAAGCGTAAGGCAGGCCCAATTCGAAAGCCATTCCAATTGTGAGCCGCCGTTGCGTTGCGAGCCTGAGCGCCTGAAATGCCTGAGCTACAGCGTCAAACCTTTGATTCCCACTTGGCCTCGCCAACCTTCTGACACAACACCTCAATCGCCTCGCACACCGTCGCCAGCCCCGCCAGCGTTGCCAGGTCGAGGTTCGACTCCGCCGGCTTGTCCACCATCGCCAGGCCGTGGTTCGGCGCCTTGGCGGCGGAAGCCTCCATGCGAACCACCCGCGCACGGCTCTCCTTGCCCGCCGGCGTCAGGGCCACCCCGTAGTAAAAAAGCTTGCCGTTCAAGCCACCGTTCAAGAACAGCAACTCGTGTCCCTCATAGTTGTCCACCGCCAAGGCAATCTCCCCGCCATCCTTCAAGGTCTTCCGAAGAGACTTGGGCGCGTCCGCCCAGGGCACATAGGTCCAGCCCAGCGCCCGAAAGTCTTCCGACGTCTTTTCCCACCATGACGGCCAGTCCGGCCCGGACAATGGGCCGTCCGGCGAGGATTTGATCAGAAAGCCCCCATCCTCCAGATACGCCTCATTCTCCATGCTCACCGTCCATCGCGTGTCGCTGAACGGCGTCTTGCCATCCTCCCAGGATTCAATCGCCTGCCGCACCCCTTCCGCGTTTTTGTGCATGGCCGCGACCGCCCGTATCCCCGGTGCCAGGTCCGGGTCGCCTTGCACCTTCCACCCATCCGATGGCGTCTTTAATGGCCCGGCCGGCCCGGACAACTCGACCGCCATGACGGTCCCGAAGATCCGGTCCCGGGGATTGTTTTTCGGGTCGTACGCCCGCATCAGATGCCCCAGGTTCAGCACCTTGCCCCGCAAACTCCGATAACTGTTCGCGATCGTTGCCGGATGAATTGCCGTCCGCGCTGGTTCCTCACCCGGATTCGGCACATCCAGATATACCGGAAAGGCGTGGCTCAAGAAAAACTCCACATACGCGGTCGCCGCATCCGGCACAAACGTCTCGCCCGCGATGGTGATCCCTTGCGCCTCGTCATTCGCCACGCTGCACAACTGCACGCCTCTCGCTCTGCCAATCGCTCTCTGTTTCATAGTCATTTGTCCTTTGTCATTCGTTATTTACTCCGCATTCCGTGATGCCAAACCGAGGTTCGGCCCGCACTCCGCGTTTAGGTAATGCGGTAGAAGATTTCGTATCCCACTGCCGGTGCGGTCGCGCTCAACTGCCAGGCAAATCCTGTCACGCTCGGATTACCCACCACCGCCGCGTGGATGAAACTGCCGCCCGACGGGACGCTCACCGTTAACAGCACTTTCGAAGGTGTGAAACCCAGCGAGAGCGTGTTCAACGTGCCCGAGGATGCGCCGCTCGGCACCGCAATCACACCTTCGGCAAACAGCGCCTGGCCTGGACTGGCCAGCGCCGCCTCCACCGTTGCCAACCGGTTTTGCAGCTTCCCAAACGCGCTCAATACGTTGTCCGTGGCCGTCACCGCCCCAGTGATCGTCCCACTCAAGCCCGCCAGCGCCACCGCCAGCACGCGCGCCGCCGTGAAGTAAAGATTCGTCTCACCCTCTTCAAACTGGTCGGTCGTGGCCGGTAACACCGGTGGCGTGGTCATCGCATACAACTTCCACAAGCCAGCGAAGTTCGCCACAGTCGGGTTCGAGATCGGCGCGTTCGTCGCCAGCACCGCGATGTAATTCAATCCCACCCCCGGTGTCAGCGAGAAGCCGTCCCCGCTCGCGTCCGTCGCATAAGCCACGTACAGGTAAGCGTTGGTTCCATTGGTTCCATTCGTTCCGTTCGTTCCCGCCGGCCCCGCCGCCCCTTGCACCTTCGCCCACAAGCCCACAAAGTTCGCCGCCGCTAAATTCGTAACCGGCGCCGTCGAAACCAGCACTCCCAGGTATCCCAAGCCGGCGCCCGGGGTGGTCGAGAAGCCAGTTCCGTTCACGTCGCTCGCCCAAGCGGTGTATACGTAAGAGCTTTGCCCCGGATTGCCCTGCGGACCCTGCGGACCCACCAGTCCGGTGTCGCCCACCGGCCCATCCACTCCGTCGGCACCGGTCGGCCCTTGGGCCCCAGTCGCGCCCGCCGGCCCCTGCGGCCCCTGTATCAACTGCCACAGGCCCGCAAAGTTCGCCGCCGTTAAATTCGTAACCGGCGCCGTCGAAACCAGTACCCCGAGGAATCCCAAGCCGCTGCCCGGGGTGGTCGAGAAACCAGTTCCGTTCATGTCGCTTGCCCAAGCGAGGTACACGTAAGAGCTTTGCCCCGCAGTGCCCTGCGGACCCGCCGGCCCGGTGTCGCCCACCGGCCCATTCGCTCCGTCGGCACCAGCCGGCCCTTGCGCCCCAGTGGCGCCCGCCGGCCCCTGCGGACCCTGCATCAACTGCCACAGGCCCACAAAGTTCGCCGCCGTCAAGGGCGAAATGGCCGTAGGCGAAGACAGCACCGCGATGTACGCCGTGCTCCCATTCGGCGTCAGTGAAAAGCCGTCCCCGTTCGCATCCGTCGCATAAGCCGTGTAGAGGTAGGCGCTCGCCCCAGTTGCCCCATTCGTCCCATTCGCCCCATTGAGACCCTGAAACCGTACCCAACGCCCCGCAAAGCTCGCAGCCGTCAAAGAGGCAATCGGCGTTGTGGTCGTCAGGAACGCAACGTAAGGCAGCGCGGATGACGCCACCGTGCTGAAATTTGTTCCGTTGGTATCTGCGGCGTACGCCACATACAGATTGTTCGTGCTGGTCGCCGCCGCCACCACCTCGAATTCAATCCACCCCTCTTGCGGAAAAAGCTGCATGTTCGCATTGCCAGGCCGAGGTTCAGCGCCAAGCCCAGGTTGGGCCAAGACTTGGAATTGTCCCCGGTAAACCCCCGGCACAGCCGTGTCCATTCCCTGCAACTGATAGCTCACCTGGCCGGTCGCCGTATTCACAATCGTGGCCGGCTGCGTCACTTGCGCCTGCTGCGTCAGATCCAGCGTGTAACCATTCGCCACCGGCGAGGTCGGCATCACCGGCTCATAGACGAATTGCACCGTCGCACCCGCCAGATTCAAGCCCAGCGTCGCCGTCAGTGTGACCGTGCCGCCCGCTACGACCTGGATATGGAGGTCGGCCAGTCCGTTGGCCGCCGCCGCCGCCGCCAGCAACAGCGCCCACGACCCTGGACTTGCCGCCGGCGCATTGCCTTGGTTGTTCGCCACCAGCGATTGATACAGCGCGTTGCCGCTGGCCACCACCACTCCCAAGCCGTAGGTCGAGTAGCGGTTCCATTGCCCGCAAAACAAGGCCTGCAGCAAGGCCCGCACCTGCGCCAGCGTCACCAAATGATTGTCCTGCGTCCCCGGCGCGTTTTGCGTGACCGGATTTTGCACCGTCAAATTTTGTAAATTTGTCATAATCGTTCTCGTCCTCGTCACGCATCACGCATCACGTTCTGTCATTCTTCCCCGCCGGCTTCCCCGGCGATGCGAGGCCAACGTTCGGCTTAATCTGCCCGTGCGCCGCGTCAAACGCCGGCAACAGCAGCCTGTCCGGCAACTCCGCATCGCGCGCCTTGGCCTCCCGTTCCTGCGTCGGATTGCCCAGCGTCAGCCGCAGGAAGCTTTCCTGGCTGATGGGCCCGGCCTGCACCCCTGCCTTCAAGAGATCCAGCAACATGCGCGAATCCCAGAAACAACTGTCGTCCCACTGGAGGGTGATGGGCACCGGCGCCAGCAGCGCCTCTCGCAGCAACGCCGTCAGATACGGACGCACCCGCTTGCGGTCCGTGTCTGCCAACTGGCGCGCCATGGTCATCAGGTTCGGATTGATCTGGCCGTTCAACATCTGCGCGAAAGGCATTCCCCACGTCGCCATCTGCTCCGCCACCTGCGCATATCGCTTGGTGTCAAACATCTCCGGCTTCGGCCGGCCCGCTCCAATCACAATTTCATGGTCGAAATTCGTCGCCAACTGGATGTGGCCTGTCTTGGATTTGATCTGATTCTTGACTGCTTCTCCGCGTTCCTTCTTCATGAAGTGCGCCGGACTACCCGCATGGTTGCCCGACTTGATCTCGTGCCCCAGCTTGTGCTGCTCGTACACCGACCGGCAGGCATTCGCCAGTTGTCGGTCGCTCACCAGCAGGCTCTCGTTCAGGCTACATGCATGGAACAGCGTCACCAGGTCCGGCCAGCCAAATCCCATCCCCACGGGCTCTTCCTTCAACACCTTGAAGAAAAACTGCCTCGATGCGCGACCGGCGTCCGCCGACGCGCTGCTGGCGTCCGGCTCGTGCGTCAGCTTGAGAGTTTTGCTTGACCGCAACAGCTCTTTCTCGGCCTTGCTCAAACCCGGCATCCCGTCAATCTGTTCGTCGGTCAACCCGTGCTTGAGGGTCAGTTCCTCGAGGCCAAAATCGTCCTTGTAGGTCACGCTCTCTGGGGGTTTGATGATGATGCGCCCGGTCTTCCGCCAGAGCGAGACCACGTTGCGCAACATGATGAAGCTCAACCAAACGTCAATCGTTACCCGCGCAATTTCCTCCGCGTTCTTTTCCTTCCAGCGGTCAATCCGGTCCTCATCTTTGCTCACTGCGGCGCGGATACCCGGATGCACCGCCAACCGCTTCTCCCCTTCCGGCTTCTTGGGATTCACCGGGACAAGCTGCTCGCCCAGCAGCCCGTAATTGTAAAAGCCCAGCTTGAGGTGGATGATGTTCCGAATGAAGGCGTGCAGCCGATACCACCGCCGCGCTTGCTGGAAGATCGTCGGGGTCGGCGGCCGCATCACATCGTCGCCGGCAAACGCCCCCACCGCCGCCGCCTCCAACGGCATGCCCCACCGGTTGTCCCAGGCAAAGGAGGTCGAGTCCAACTCCCACGCCGAACACAGATTCTTGGCCGCCACACCTCGCACTAGAGCCAAACGATTGCTGCTGTTTTTACTGCGCGCTTTCATTCAAAAATACGACTCTATCATGCCCACCATTCAAAGCCGGGGAACTTCGCAGCCTGATGCCGCGACCTTGCCTTTATCGCGTTTCTCACATGACGAAGATCCCGGTGTACTCCTCCCCACCCACTTGAAATTCCAATTCCCCCGCCTTGAGCCAGATCAACGCCCGCACCAGCGCAAACAACGCCGCATACGCCATGTCCTTCTTTCCCACCGCCGAAAAACGAAACGCCCCGTTCCGCGTCAGGTCCCATTCGCCCGAGTCCTTCGTGGCCACGTGGATGTTCGCCAACTGCCGCCGCGTCTCATCCAGCATCTTCAACGCCCACTTCTGCTCTATCGGCCAGGTACCCGTCTCACTCGCCGGCCGGTCGTTGAACGGTTGCGGAAAGAGCAACTCCGCGTGCAGCACCATGTCCCGCATGACGTTGTGCGCCGCCGTGTATAGGCTATCCACACCTGGACTCAATACCGGCCACAGCAGCTCGCAATACTCCCGCATGAACAGACACAGGATGAAATGTGCGTTGCCCACGCTCGAGTCGTCCACCGTCGCAATCGGCGTCACCGCCGTCTGCAAGCCGTCTGTCCGCTGCATCGTCTTGTTCAGTTCCGGCCAGATCATCTGGCCGCCGCCCTGGCTGTCCATCATGATGCCGTCGAAATTGAAGTGCCGGTGCTTCTTGTGAATCAACCCACTCCAATCGCCTGCACGCTGCGCGAACAGAAACGAGTCTTCCTCCCCCAGCTTGGGCCGCTCGCCACGCACCCGGTACGCCCACACGTACTCGAACAGCCAGTCCGAACTGACGCTGGTCGGCAGCCGGCCCAGGCCCGGACGCGGCCGCAACCGCAACACCACATTGCCGCCATCATCCGCCCCCTTGCGTTGCGCCGGCGCGGCGTCTATCCCGTTGAAATAATGCACGTCCGCCAGTGCCTGGTTGCGACTGCATTCCGGCTGTGTCCCTGCCGCCATGCCCGCCGCCACACAGCGTGCCAGATCGTCCTCGGCGTAAAACCCTTTGGTGTCACGCGCCCACAACCCCAGCGCCTCCCGCTGGAAATGCGCCCGCGAACGCCCCTTCAACATCTTGATCGTGTTCCAGTTCGGCACCACTTCCTTGAACGGCTTGCCCACCCGCGACTTCAACCGCCGCTGCTTGGTGACCGGATCAACCTCGATCCGAATGTTCGTCTCGGTCGGAAGGTTCGAGAAGTCCTTGAAGCACGACGTGATCATCGCGTAGTTTGGATTCCCCGCGTCAATCTCCTTCTGGAATTGCCGCACGCGCGAATACGACGGATGCAATGTGCTCTCCGCCGTAGCCGTGAACAGCAGCTTGTTGCCCCACAGCATGTGATGTTGGTTGTAGCTGGGCGCTCGCACGCGCCCGATGATTTGCTGGTCAATGCCGCCCAACAGGTTGCCACCCTCCCCCATGATCTTGGTGTCCTTGGGCGTCATGGTTTCCACTTTCGTCCATTCGTCAATCAGCGCCATGTTGAACGTGCGCCCCGCCTCGCCCTTGGCCCCTTGCAGCCAGTTCGGCGCCGGCCCGAAGATGCAACTCTCATTCTTGAAAAACTGCTTGTAACACGCCGCCCCGCGCGTGTTGTCCTTGCCGTCATCCGATCCTTCCTGATCCAGCCGCCCCAGTTGCGCCGCGAAGACCGGCGCCCGGTTGCTTCCGAACTTCTGGTAATTGTTCCAGAAAATATCCTTCATCGCCTGGAACGTCTGGTAGTACGCGACGATTTGCTGGTTCGGAATAATCAGCGCCCGCAGGTTCGTCACCAGAAACGCCCGAAACGATTTGCCCGTTCCAAACCCGCTCGAATCAATCACATTGGGCACCCACCAGGTAATCCGCGTCGCCACCGCTTGGAAGATGTCCAGCTTCACCCCCATGATGACGTAAATCCCCAGCACCGGATCAATCAGGAAATCATCCACCATGGACGGAGTGATGCGCAGGTGTTTGGCCACCCGCGTCACCCCGCCCGAGACGGTCACATTTTTTTCAGCCGTGTTCACGACATTTCCGTGAGCCATTGGAGGATGAGTTTCTTGCTGTACCCGCCGGGCTTGGTGATGAAAACGCGGTCCCTGGTCACCTTGTAGCCGGTAGTGCAATCCACCGGTGGCAACTGTTTGGCCTTGCGGACTTGGAGCCAACTGCGCTGTTCGGCCAGCGAGCGGCGCTGGCCGCCGTGAAAGGCCTGGCCGGCTTGTTGGGCGGTGAGTTCGTTTAGCGGGATGGTGCGGATCGATTTTTCATCCGGTTCGAGGATCTCCACGCCGCCATGGTTCAGCACTGCGTTCTGTTCGGACAGGGGCAGCGTGATGAGCCGTTTGCCGCCGGGGCTGGTGTTAAACACCAGTTGCGGGTGGATTTGGCCGCGGCCAAGCCGTTCTAGGCGGTTGACTAGTTCGCGGTTCACGCCGGCCTCGACCAGTTCCTCGACGAGTTCGGGCCGTGTGTCTATGGCGGCGACCAGGTCATGCGCGAGGCCAAGCAGGTTGGCGCCGATGTTGGTGATCCGCTCGGCGAAGTCCTTCGCGGAGGGAATTTTAGTCAGTGTGTTGTGCATGTTGCGTGTAGGTGAGTGCATAAAATGATCGTCTCATAGAAACAGGTCCTCCGGTGTCAGCGCCGGATGGCTGCCATCGCCGAGCAGGTGATTGGGCGAATGCTTCGTATGGCCCCAGAGCTTTAAGAACGCACCCACCAGCGACCACACCGACTGCCGCCGTCGGAAAAACTTCTCCACCCGCCCGGCGCGCCCGGAAGGCCCAGTGTATTCGGCATGCAGCGTCCCGCCGTAATTGCCCACGTTGTCATCGCCCGTGCCGTCGTTGGCAATTTCCATCACGCCGAGCGTCTTCGCGCGCGATACATCGCCTTTTGGAATCAGTTGAATCGTGACTCGAATCATTGGTTTGCTATGGGCGTTTTGCGTCCTGGATACGGGTGAAACATCCATTCTCCGTACTTTGCGAGTGGACTATAAACCCGCGTAACCTGATGCCGCGTTCCCGTCCCATACCGCTTTCGCTCAAGTGCCAGGCATCCAGCACAAACCCAACCGCCGCGTAACTTGAGCACACCCCGCCGGCTGCACGCACACACCTTGCTCGCCCCGCCCCGCCCAATTTTTTTGGAAGGCTTGGAGGGCTTACCTCGCCTTTTTGATTCGTTCTGCTTCATACTCCTGGAGCGCTCGCGCCACCGTGTTGGGCTGCCTCCGCACCAGCGCCAGCATCTGCCGCAGTGTTAGTTTCTTCTTTTTGATTTTCGTGCTCATTCGCATCTTGTTCCTTCCATACAATCACTCGCCGGCATTCCGGACACCGCTTTGCCTGGGAGCTGATCCGGCCGCCGCAATGCGGACAGTCCGCATCGTTGAAATCCTCGAAGTCGTCGCCCTCGCCAGGCATGACGCCATTCTCCAAGTCCACCAGCTTTTCGCCACTCGCCGCCCGCCCGGCATCGAGCACCGCTTTCGACGCGGCGTCCATTTGCTTCAACACCCGCGGCTTGAGCCGCGGCCGGAAGTTCGGATCATACAGGCCGTTGATGCAGTCAATGATGGCCAGATTCAGACTAAACCGATAACGCGCCTCCACCTGCACGGCCGCCCGCAGCAGCCATTCGATCTCCGTCGCCGTGAACACCTTGTCAATCAACTTCCGGTCCCCGTTGCCGTAATAGTCCTGATGCCCCACCACCAAATCACTAATCACCCCGCGAAACGATACCCGGCCAGCCACCGCCATCTCCGGGAACATCCGCTGCAATTCCTCGACCGTGTTCTGATACGCCTTGGTTTCCTGGTCGCGCTGCTTGTAGAGAGGCTCGCGCTGTTTGGGGTCCGCCACCGCAATCTCGGCATCCAAACGGCGTAGCGTCATTTCGTTCATCATCGCCGACCGCGCTAGCGGCCCGCCGATGCTGTCCTCCAGCATCTTCCGCCATTCGTGGATCTTCGCGATAAAGCGCGCTCGCTCCGCTTTGTTCTCCGCCGCCGGTCGCGGCACGTTCGCACCCCGGCCCTCTTTGGCGGTCGGATCCCAAACCGTGATTTCGAATAGCCGCTCGCTGAATCCAAACTCCGCGAGCACCCTGTCGTCCAGCGCCAACTCGCCGGTAGCCTTTTGAATGGCGATGGCCATCCCCTCCACCGTCTTGGCAATGTCCTGCACCGATTCGGACTTCCGGCAATAGTCCAGCCAGAAGCCCCGCAGCGCGTCCAATTCGGTCTTCACCGCATACCCTGCTGCTTCCATCTCAGCGCGCGTATGGATGCGCAGGTCATCCAGATCCACGTTCGACGGCGGGATCACCGGCGCGATGCCATACAACCGCCGCACCAGTAGCCACAACCGCTGGTATCGCTGGCACAGGAAAACGAATTGCTGGAGGTCTTTTGGCCCGTCCGGCCCGGACTCATCCTCCAACCCAAATTCCACCGCCAACAAATCAAACCGCTCCACCCGCCATGCCGCCGACTCTCCAATCGGCGTGAACTCTTTGAGCCGTGGCAGCACCTTTGGTCCCTCGCCCGGTTGCGGGTTGACGGTTGCGGCTTGAGGATTGAGCGGTGCCGGCGGCTTCGCATTGCCAGGCCGAAGTTCAGTGTCCGAGTTTTGCCAGTCCGAGGTTCGACGCGGCTTTTGCGCTTTGGGCGCTGGCCCAGCAGGCGTCGGCCCCAGTCCAAGTTCCCCAGCCAACGGCAGTATCACCGGTTTCTTCGCCATAAATCAGTTCCCGCCATAAATCAGTTCAATTCCCGCACCATGGACACACCGGTTTCCCCCGGATGGTATAATTCAGCCGCGTATTACATTTGTGGCAAAAGCCAAAGAACAGCCAGATGGCCCGCTTCCAGTATCGCAGTTTGTATCTCAGTTTTTGCATATTGCCGAGGTTCGGCTCAGAATCCCTCCATTGTGCGCGCCACCCGAAACGTCGCGTCCCAGTCCCGCAACACGTCTTCCGCGCTCTTGGGCGTGGCTGGATGTTCGTGACGCTCTCCCAACCATTTGTAAAATTGCGCCAGATGTTCCGGCGGTGTGTTCCGCACTACCCAGTCCGCATCCGCAACCAAGCCCTGCGTGAAGGTCCCCGTATGCCGTTGCCTCCGCTTCAAACAACGGTCCAAGGTGATAATCAACACCATGCTCCTTTCCACGGCTGTCTTGTCCATCACTTCCCCGGTGCGCGTTCGGAACGTCTCTGGCGGCAGCAAAAACCCCTGCTGCTTCGCTTCCGCCGCAATCATGTGCTTGCTCCGTTCCGCCAGGCTCCGCAGGTTGCCACGCTCCTCCTTGGTCAAGTAAGTCCCCGACAAATGTCCGTTCGTCTTGCTGAACAATTCACAGAAGTACCCATCTGGATTCCCGTTTTCCGTTGGTGGCCGTCCGCAAGGACCGCTTTCCGCTTTCAATAATGTGCCCCGCACCAGCATTTCCACTGGCGGGCAATCCAACTGCCAGAGCACCCCGCCGTTCATTTGCCGCACCCCCATCTCATTCAGCCACCCCGGACGGCTCGTCACCCGCGCCAAATACCCCAGCACCACCCACAATCGCACCCACAACAGAATCGCCATGCCCTCACAGAACTTGGCCTGTGCTTCATCAGAGGTTGGAGTTTGTTGTGAGGCTGACGCTGGAATGTTGAATGCCAAGCCGAGGTTCGGCGTCGGCTGTTTCAGTCGCTCCGCCCAAAGCGCCTCTTTCAACTGCCAGAATTCCGGCAGCCGCTCAAAGTCCAATGGCAATTTCAGTTCGGTCATATGTCCAAACCCAGTTTCAATGCATCCCGCCGCAGATTCAGAATCGTGTAAAAATCCGCCAGTTGGTGGGCCCACTCGCGAAGCTTGGCATTCTCCGCCTTAAGATTGGCTATCTCCGCCTCCCGCAGCTTTGTGATCCGCTCCCATGCCAGGGTAACCTCGTCAAACTTGCGGGGACGACGCGCCCGAGCTTGGCGATGAGGTGGGGAGTCAATGGTAGCGTTCATTGCGATTCCCTTCCCCCAAACGCCAAGGCAAGCCGTGGTTCAGCCCATTCCTGCCACATCCGGTTCAGCGCCACCACCCGCTCGTGCGGCACCCTCAACCGCCGCACCTCGCATACGATCGGCTCGTATACCCGCTTGTTTTCCGCCACCGCCAGGGCCACCAACCTCAACCCTGCCAGCCGTAGCCGATGACTGACCGCCGCCCACAATTCCCGGTCGTCACCGAATTGCCACGGTTGGCACCAGTTCGTCATCCCCCGCCATTGCACCGACAGACACTTGTGCGACCGCAACTGGCCGTGCTGCACCAGATGCCCGTCGCGGTACACCGTCCCCACACAGATCCGCCTTGTCGCCTCGGATCGTAGCGCAGACAAACGGCCTTGGTTGTTGGATGTTGAATGTTGATGGCAGGCCGAGCTTCGGCTGTTGGATGTTTCCCTCATAGGTCAATCGAGTCCTCATTGCGACCGCTCAGCGATTGCCGGATGGCCGCCGCCAGCGCCGGATTCCGACCGCTCCAACGCAGCAGCCCTTGCGTGTCGGTGATCAGGTCGCGCACCGGGTCAAACTGATGCTCCACCATGATGCGCCAACGCTTGTCGTAGCCGCGCTCCTTGGTCTTCCCGTGCCAGTGATGCAGCACCGTCCCGGCCAGATACCCCACGTTGCCCCGCACCACCGCCTGCGCCCGCTCCGCCCACTCGCGCAACCGATCCCGATAGGCCGGCGACAAATTGTGCGGATGCCCCAGCAGATAGTTGCCGGCCCAGGCCCCCACCATGTGCAAATCCGCGCTCCCCGCGATGCAGAAATCCAGCAGCCCACCCATCGCATCGAGCGCCTCGCGCCGGAACGCCCATGCCAGCCCTGGATGGTCCTTCACCCCGCGCAACACCGTGTCTGGACATTCCCAGACCGGCTTGCCGTATTGCTGCCAACCATGAGCAATCCCGCGCGCTAGCCAGAGCACTTCCTCGTCCGGCCCCAGGTTCGCCGCCTGCCCAAACATCTGCACCACCGGATGATGTTGCAGCATGTGGATGGTTTCATTGGCCCAGTCATGCCGCGTAAAATGAACATCCGGGTCCACCCACGCCACGTATTTGGCTTCCGCCGGCAGCCGCTGCATGCCGAGATTCAGCAGCCGTTCCTTGTGCCAGAGTTCCTCGCTCGTCCGCACTTGCAAGTGCATCGGATTGTCCCGGTCGGTCGCCTCGAATGCCCGGTCGCCAAACGCCGCCTCCACCACAAACAATTTCGCCCCACTCAAGCGCACGTAATCCTCGAATTCGCGGAAGAGTCGTATCCTCGACTCAAACCGCCGCGGATTGAAAATGCTCACCACCAGGTACAGTTCGTCTCCGCGCTGCCGATGATACCGCCCATTCTGCAAAGGCGACCCGCCCGGACGGGGGGCGCCCGTCGCCACATTTAAGTCACACATGTTAATTGATTGTTGATTGTGAATTATTCCGCAAAGAGGTAGGTCCAAGTGGGTGCCTCCGGATGCTGGAGCCGCCAGAGGGAGTAATCCACCCACACGCTGATCGCCGCCAGCACCACCAGCAGTACCAGGATGGTCATTCGAATCGTTCTCATTCCGCCCTCCAATCCCGGTCAAAGCTCTTGGTGTCGTGAAACCGCGAGTCATCCGTCCACGTGCTCTTGACGCCCACATGCTGCACCAGCGACGGCAGGTGGTAGTAGATCGGCCCCAGCCGCGCCGCCAGCCGGCTCATCTTGATGTCCTGCATCCCCGCAACTTCCCACCAGTGTGCCACGAAGTATTCCGCCATTGCCCGGCTCATCACGAACGCCTGGCTCCCGTACACCGCTTCCGGGTCGGCAATGAAATAATTCTCCAGTTCCTGCATCGTCAGTTCGTTCACCGTTGGATCGTACAGACTCCCGAAAAACATCCGGCGTGCGCCCGGTTGCGGTTGCCCCGGCGTCAATCGTTCCTTGTTCCGTAGCGGCGACCACCGTTGCAGGTTCCAGACCAGATGCTGGTTGAATAGCAGGTCATCCTCGAAGAACAACAGCACTTCCGCTTCCGGAAAGCGGCTCAGCCCTTGAATCAATGCCGCCAACGAATTGTGCTCCTGCCGCTCCTGCCGCCGCGCGAAGCTCGTTTCGTCCTTTTGCACATGCAGCCGCAACTGCCGGTTCAACGCGTCTCCGCCACGCAGATCCTTCAACGTCGCCGACAATTCTTGCTCCCGCCCCGGACACGTGATCATCACCCCCGCAATGTTGATTTCGTTCATTGGATGTTGGATGTTGAATGTTGGATGTTGGGTGTTTCCCCTAAGAGCAGTTTCCACAGCCGCTCCGCCACCCAGTCCCACGATTTCAGATGCTCCGCCGCCGGCGCTCGCCGCACCCCATGCCCGCAGCGCAACCCGTAAGCCTTGTAGATCGCCTGCACCGCCCCCGGCAAATTCACCCGCCTCCGCAACCGCATCGGCCCCAACCCTACAAAACCCACTTCGGAGGGCAGCCAAATCGGGCCGGTATCCGCGCCATTCGCATCCACCCGGCCGCTCGCATCCCCAATCTCCGTCAGACTGGTGTGCGAGGGCATCGCCACCGGACAATGACACGCCATCGCTTCCGTCACCCCAAGGCCCCAGCCTTCCCCGAGGCTGGTGGTCAAATACAGGTCCGCCGCGTTGTACAAAGCCACCATCGCGTTGTCCGGCACCGCCCCGATGTGGCAATATTCCTTGCCGTAGCTCAGCCCCAACTGATGCGCCGCATCGTCCAGGTCAATCCCGGCCATGGCGCTGCCCGCGTCCATCCGCAATAGCAGCTTCGCCGGGACCCCCAATTCCCGCAGCCCCTTCAAAATCTCCAGCGACCTGAGCGGATCCTTCCGCCATTCGTTCTTATTGACGTTCACGATCAGGAACGTGTCATCCTCGACGAAATTGACCGTCGTCCGGCTGGCCGGCTTGCCCTCCGTAGCCTTGGCGAAGGAGGGTGCCAATTCCAGTTCGATAATCCGCGCCTTGGCCCGGTCCTCCACCGACAGCGGCTTGAAACAAGCATCCACCCCATGCGGCACGACCTCGATGGGATACAAACTCTTTTGCAATGCCTTGCGCGTCTCCCCCCGGCCATATTCCGTGTAAGCCACGGCCACGTCCACCGCCTCGACAATCCCCAGCCATTCCCGCTCCACCGGCGCGTCCACCGGATAATAGAGCATCGTCCGCACCCCTTTGGCCTTGCAGACCTGACGCAGCTTTTGCGGAAAGCCATGAACGCTGAGCGCATCCACGTCATTTAAAATGAACGCGTGTGTGTAATCACCCTCATGCAGCCGCTGCAGGAACTCCGTCAGCTTGCGCGGCGAATTCCAATCGCCACGCCCGCCTGGGATCAGTTGATACGGCGCCTGTTGGTATCCATAGCCTTCAAACCCAATCCCCACACAGTCAATGTCCGCCTTGAGGAACCAGCGCCCCAGGACATTGGCCATCACCCGCCCAAACCCCGTCCGCCCGTACTGCGGCGAATACACCGGCGCGTCCCCTAGCGCGAGGATCTTGATGGGTTTTTCCTCGGCGGGAGCAGAAGTTGGCAAAGGTGAGGGTTGCTGGGGAGAATGCGACGCGGAAACACAATCGGTTGCGGACATAGTTTAACTGTGGCGAACCGCTTGTGCATGGCCAGATTACTACACCACGAAATGTTGTCAACATAGTTTTAAAACAATTTGCACATTGTTATATGTGGAACACTCGTTGTGTCACTCACATTGTTCCATGTGGAACAATTTTCGGAATCCGCGCTATTGCGGCACAAAAATAAACCCGTTCGTCTGCGCGTTCACCACCAGTGCAAATCTTGCCCCGGCGGCGTTGGTGAAGATGCCTTGCGCTTGCGCCAGCCCCTGGATTGCGCCAAGCAGCAGCCCGGACATGGAAGTCATGCTGATGTTCGTCCCGCCGCCCAGACCGGTGACGGCGTGCCAGTCCTGCGCCATCGGCCCAAACTCCGTCCCGCTGGCCGGATGGACGACGACATTCGTCACCAGCGACATGCGGTTCGTCAGCGCCACTGACACGGTCGTGTTCGTTCGCGCCTTGAACCGCCACGAATAGTCATTCAACGCCAGCGCCATCGCCAGCGCGTTGGCCGGCGACAGCGCCACAATCTTTTCCTTCCGCGCCCGGTCAGACACCGGATTGAAGGTTTGCGCCGTCAGATTGCCGCTGCCGTCGCTGTAAATTTGGTTGGCATCCGAATTGAAGGATGTATCCACTTGCAACACGCCGTTGTAATGCACCAGCAAATCATAGCCGTTGTCGGGTTCGTAATCCCAAATGGTCGTATGGTTCACGCTGCCGGCGTTGCCATAGACATTCAGGTAACAGCGCCGGGCGTTGTCGTTGCGACCGATGAGCGACCAGGAGAACATCGCCGCCCAGGGTTCCCCGGTCCCAAAATAATCCATGCAATTGAAGACGTTCACACCCCAATTATTGTACGCGTGCGCTTCAAACAAGGTGTCGCCATTTTGATTGCGCCACTGGACGCCGTAGGACGAGGGGGGATCACCGTCATCGTCAGGCAGAATGACAGTTTCCTGGTTGGTGACTGTGATGCGATTCAAGCCGACGCCACCGGTGCCGTCGCTGGTGATGTTGGTGGTGGTGCCGTCAAAGTCGAACATCATCGGCCCGCCATACACCACATTGCCGCTGCCGCCCCCAACCACCATCGCCGCCGCCGGCGTCTGCCACAACCATGTGCCGTCCCCTTGCGCCGTAGGGATCTGGCCGCCACCGCCGGAACTCGAAGTGCTATCCCACAACTGCGCCTGTATCGAAACTGCGGTCACGTCGCCGCTCCCATCACTCCTCACGCTCCCTGAATCGTAATTCAACGTGGTTGGCCACGCCGTCCACGTCCATGTGCCATCGCCATTGGCGGTTGGGATGTGGCCGCTGCTGCCAGTCGAATATCCGTTGTCCCAAAGTTCGGCTTTCAGAATCGCCGCGTAAAGGTCGCCGCTGCCGTCACTGTAAATCGCGCCACTGTCGTAGCTCAATGTCGTAGGCCACGAGGTCCAGCCCCAGCCGCCGCTGCCGTTGGCCTGTATGAAGCATCCAGCACCGCCAGTTCCATCTGAGCCGTCCATGATGCTCAATGGCCGCACCCCAAGTGCATAGATGTTCCCGCTACCGTCGCTGGTGATATTGTCAGCGTCAAAGTCCATCGTGGTTGGAAAGGCCGGCGGCGTCACCCACTGCCACGTGCCATCCGTGCCTTGCGATGTGGCCACCATGCCAGGCGATGGCGTGCTGTTGTAGGAATCGGAAAGGTACGAGGAGTGAAAGCTTCCGTCCGCCGTCAGGTTGCCGTTGCCGTCAGACACGATTTGCATGGCGTGTGGCCATGCTAGATCTTGGTCAAATGCCATCACACCACCGGAATGCAAGACGCTCGAACCGCCCAGCGTCGTCCAAAGACTGTTGACGTTGTTGGTCAGCGCCGTGATGTCGCTCTGCAACACATTGCTCTCGGCGTTCAGGCAGCCAAGCCAGCCGACCGTGTTCGTTCCGACGGCGTAGCGCACGTAATTCGTCGCGTTCAAGCCAATCAATGTCGCCATTCCAAATGGGTCATACGTTGTCGCCAGTCCCGACAGGGAGCTGTTCAAGCCGCTCAACTGCCCGCCGATGTAGGTGAAATCGTTGTTGCATTTGATGAACGCATTGCGAATCGTGTCGCCATCCGTCGCGTCCGGACTGCTGCCAGGATTGACATAGGTGATGCTCGTTTGCGCGGCGGCAATGGTGACCACCGCCAGGATTGCGATTATTTTGGTTTTGATTTTCATAATTGTTGTGAGCTGGACGCATACAGTGAGCTTGAGGCCAACAGTTGGGTGGTTGAAGGTGTCGTTCCGACCGTCAAATCAATGGCCATTCTCGCCAGGTTGAACAGGGCCGTATAGCGTTGCTGCGGATTCGGTGCCTGCGGACTCGGCTGCGACGGCGTTGTCAGGATCGTGCAAATGTCGCTGCCGCCATTCGATGTTGGATTTATCGTCCCGGCGCCCAAGGTCACGTTGGCCGGCGCAGGCAGCGCCGTCCACGGCAGCAGGCCGCCAGAAATTCCAAAGCCAGGACCGCCAGGACCCCACACCAAGCCATCCAGAACCGCAATCCCGTCCGCGCTGCCCCAACAATCCACCGAGCAAATCCAACTGGGTTGCCCCACCAGGCTGACCGATATAGCCCGCGGCAGGCCAAACGTGTGCATCACGTAGGCGTCGTAATTGTCGTGGTTGTCGTATTCCTGATAAGATCCCACCCCTCCCTGAAGGGGCGCCCGCCCCATGCACTTGAACGGCGTGCCATCAGGGCCTGACAGGACGAATTCCATGGAAAGAAACGCCACGTTGGCTGCTGACGGCGCTTGCCCCGGATTGACGTTAGTGGATGGGTCAGCGCTGTTGCCGCCAAATCCAGCGCCCAAAACAAGGTCTACGATGCCATACCCGCCAGACTGTAGCCCCCCAAAGCCAAACCCGTAATAGCTAAGCTGCGTCGGGTTCGGATAAAACAGCGTGCTCCCTGGATAGACGATGCTCGCGCCAAGTCCAGCGTAGGCTTCGAGACATCGGCAGAGGTTGCTGTGATGCAGCCTCGATTTCACGTCCGTTACCGGCAATGGCGCATAATAGGAGGCGAAATTCCCCTCGGATGCATTCGTGTTGAGCAGCTTCCACTTGGCGTTCATCACCGAGGGAATCTCCGGGTCTGGCCCCACATCCACATACCATCCCAGCCATGTCCCGTATGGTTTGATTGCCGTCGGACTCCAATTTGAGAGTTGAATCACTTCTTGATTGCTGGCCGTCCTGGAACTCAACAGACTGATGGCGGTCGGTATTTCCGTGGTATCCCCAGTAAACATGGCATTCACGACGACATTGTGGATCGTTTTGCTGGTCGCGCTCTGGTCGTTGCCAATCACGAACGGATCTTCCAGATAGGTCAGCGTCAGCGGGATATAGACTTCTTCAAGATTCAAGGTGAACCCCTGCGTTAGCATGAACTTTTCCACATCCGCCTGCGCCAGCCAGCGGTAATTAACCGTCGTTGGATTGCCGGAGGCATCCGTCGAAGTCGCCGTGAAACTGCTCACCAGGTTCCAGACAGCGCCCGTCGGGTCAGTGGCATCATTCGGATTGCCCCCCAGCGACATGGTGCCCCCGCCAGCAAACCACAAGTCGCCCTTCTTCATAAAGTCGCTGAACCCAGTTGGCGCACCCGGTGGTGGCACCGTCTGGTCATTGGCGGCCACGAAGTAACTTTTCGGCAGCGCACCAGCAGGAACCACCGGATAAGCAAGCGGGGGCGGCAAACCAGGAAAAGGCGAACCGCCGTATGAGATTTGATTAGGGTCGAACGTGCCAAGGCACAAGCTTCCCGATGGCATTCCCTTCAATAACAGCCCGTTCTTCAACAGTTCCGTGGTGATGTTCACATTTACGTCGCAGGAAATCGGACAACCTGGGCAGGTGAATTCCGTCATTTGGCCAGTCGTTGGATTGAGGCTGTAAGTTGCGTTGGTCAGGTCAATCTGCGCGTTGGCGGTCGAGGCGCTGACTTGATCCACCATGATCGCCGCCGTGGTTCTGTGGCCGGCCGCAATGATGTCCTGATCGGGAAAGTCGGACGCCCCCAACACAGGGACACCCATCGCCATGCAAAAGCTCTCAAAGACGGACCCGGAATCAAAACTGCAAAACTGGTTGACTGGCACCGGCCCGCCAAAATACGTAAAACTATCGCCACCGATGTAGCCCATGCCCGCCCCGCTCGCCGGATAAACCGGATTGAAACGCGGGTCGAAATTGAGAATGTGGTTGTCAAAATTCCACAGCAGCGCCCGGTAATCCAGCGGCACGCCCTTGGACGCCCGGTTGATCGTGGCCGCAATGTGGTTGTACATCTCCGGCAGCAGCGCCATGCACAGCGACGGCATCGCCCCTTCGGTGACCGGCATTGCGCCTTCGGTGAAGCCCTGCCATGCGCTCCCCAGCCGGTTGTCCACCCAGGTGGACGGCAACGTCATCGTGCTCGGCGTGGCCGGCGTGCCGTCGAAGTTCTGCACACTGAAGACATGGTTCCCGCTGCCATCCGTGGTCGCCGCGCTGATATTGAACTGCGGCAAACCCAAGGCCGTCAGCAATTGAATCAGATTGTCACCCCCGCGCTTCGTCTGCCAGAAGCGGCTGCCACCCCAATTGAACACGCCCAGGTTCCGCGTGAGCGTCGTCACCTGGACCTTGGTGCAATCCAATGGCCCATAGGTGAAGTCGCTGCCAGGGCTTTTCTGATTGTTCGCCTCGTTGGCGAAGTTGTTCCCCACCTGATAGCGTGGCTCGCGGCACGAGAGGAAGCCCGCGGCCTGGCTGCCCAACTTGGACGCAGTGTAGCCCCAGCCATGTCCGCGAAAGTAGATGCAATGGTTTTGCACCAGCGACAGCGAGCCCAGCGTCCAATTCAGATACGTTTGCCACAAGCCGCCCGCCGATGGCTGCGCTGGCGCCGTACCATCAAGTTGCTCCGACCAAACCAGCGCCAGGCCCTGCGGCGTCAGTTGCAGCGAGGCAGACAGGGTGTAGTGAGCGTTGCCCGGTCCACCCCACCAACTCAGCGACGTCAGGCTCGCCACCGTGACCGTGTGAATCCCACCCATGACCGGCGCAGTGGCCCAGGCCGGCTGCGTCATCGTGGTGATGTTCGGCCCCGTAACCACTATCGGTGTCCCTTGAGGATCACTCCACGGCCCCGTCAAGCTCATCCAGTCGTAGTAAGACTTCGTGTTTGCCGCCGTCGTCACCACCGGCGGGAAGACCAGTTGATTCGGCGTCACGCCCAGGTTCAGCGTCCCGTTCATCACTCCCAACCCGCCCGGGTCCATCGCGTTCGCGTCCACCTCGAACACGGCCGATTCGATGGGATACAGCGTCGTGCCACTCAACGTCACAATCGAAGCCTGCACGTCGCCGCGCTTCAAGAAGTTCGTGCCCGTCGGAACGAGATACACGTCGTAGGCGGATGGATTGACGTTCGAGAGTTGCAGGATACCCTTGGGGTCCGTCAAGCTCGTGGCCACACCGGCAGCCGTCTTGGCCGTCACACTGACACCCAGCGCCGCCATGTCCGTCACCAAGGTCGCGTAGCCGTTGAAGCTGCCCTTGATGACCTGCGTGTAGCCCTTGCCAGACACCGCATCAATCTTCGTCTTGGACACCTGCACCGCATACACCGTGCCCTTGTGATGCAGCAAATCGCCCAGCAATGTGGTGCCCACGCTCGGATCACCGAACAAGTCTTTGTAGTGCGCATACTCGTTCGATTGAATGGTGGGGTCCGTGATGAACCCGGCGTGAATCGTTGCCGCCGGACTCGGAGCGCCATAGCTCGGGTAGTCATCCACGTCTCGCGTGAAGAATGCCACCCAATCCAGCAAGCCGGCCGGGTTCGTCAGATTGTTCGCCGCCATCGTGTCCGTCACCTGTCCATCCCAATCCCACGAGGTGTTGGCCACGCCGTTGGTGCTGCCCACGCCGGTTTGAATGAACCAGTAAAACCTCGGGTCCTCGCCCTGCGCATAGAAAAAATAACTCCCATTCTTCGCATAATTCCCATTCGGCGCAGTACGACGCACCGTCGCGCACGAGAACGGCAGCAGCCTCAATGTGAAGTGACCGCCAAACGATACCGTACAGGCCACGCTGTTGAGATTGTGGACGCGGAAGAAATTGTATTTGTCCCAGGTGTCCGGCAGCGTGATGCTCGTTGGCCCTTCGATGATGATTTCCGCCACACCCCAAGCCGAATGACGTTCCACCGCGCACGGCCCCTCCTTGATGTAGTAAGGCACCGGCGCCGTGTCGCTCGCGCCTTGATGCAGGATATAGTGCGCGGTCATCGAGTTTTCGAGAAAGCCCACGTTCTGCGCCGGGCCGTTGCTGTCCGAGTAGCACGGCAGCTCCATCGTGCTGGGTGCCACGGTAGGATAGTGACCGGTGTCCCCGATCGCGCTCGGAAAGCGCGTGGTGAGGTTCGCGATTTTGTTGACCTCATCAAACGTGATCGTCCCCGGCGTCGTCGCGTTCAAAGCCACCATCGCGTTGATGGCCGTGGTGAATTCATCCGTGTAAGGACCGCCGGTCGCCACCGTGCATTGCCATGGATTGTACGGTCGCGCCACCGGCAATGATGGATGGACGTAGCCGGGCGGATACGGCAGTCCGCCCGGGCCAGTCGAGCCGCCACCATCGAGGGGGATGCTGCTGTTCGATTGGTAGCCCGGAACCTTGTTCGCATACACCGCTCCGCCGCTGGTGAAGAAAAAACATTTGCCCAGCAGGAACGCCGGAAATGTCCCGGCCTGTGCAATGACGGGAGACTTCCCGGAAAGCAGCTTGGTCATCTTCCGGTCCAACGTCATGTGCAGTGCGTTCATCAACGCTGCGGTCGGCTTCTCACCGCCTTTCAGATACGCAATCTGGTTGCTGACACTAGGCATTTCTGCTTTTGCTTCTTACGGTAGCCATACCGGATCGCCGCCTCCGCCACCGCCGCTCCCCAGCCTTACCTTGATGAGTTGCACCGAGCTCCCGCTGATCGGCTCCAGCGCCAGCCCCACCGCCGGTGTCCCGCTGCCGACCAGGTACGCCCCGTTCGTCGCAAAGTCGCTCCCGCCCGCCGCCGACAGCCCAATTGGGTCGTTCGCGTTCACCGGCCCCATCACCCGCGCGTACGTGTCCCCGATTGTCTGCACACAGAAGGCCCGGTTCGTGGATTCGTTGTGGCGGATCGTCACCCCGGCAAATTGGTTCGTCGCCTGCGCCGTCACGCTCGCCGGCGCCACGGCCGTCGCGTTGCCACTCTGCCCGGCTGGCTGCGGATTGATGACCAGCGGCGTTCCGACCGGCAACGTGGCCGGCAACGCGGTGCCGGGGATGAACCGCAAATACCGCTGATTGCCGTCCACCTCGCCGCGCAGCAACTTTTGGAATTGCCCCAGCAATGGACTTCCCATCGCCCGCAGGCCCGCGTTTAGCCGCTTCTGGTCCAGGCCCTCCTGCCGCAATTCCTGCTGGCCCGGAAAGAGCGTGTTCTGCACCGACTTTCGGTCCAGTTCCCGTTCCGGCTCGAACCGGTCCCGCGACCGCTCCATCGTGAAGTCCACCACCTCAAGAATCCCCGCGTCGCTCGCCTGCACTTCCACCCGGTCTATCTGCGAGGTCTGCCCCGACACTATCGGTGTGCCAAACTCGCTGATGTCCAGCTTCGGATTCCACTTCAAATTGTACCCGCCGCACAAATACCACCGCTGCTGCAACAGCAGCGACTCCGCCAGCGTCAGCGCTTTCTGGTCAGGATACTGATTGTCCGCATAAGGGATCTCGTTGAACACGCCGGGATTGTTCAGGTCGGCCACCAACTCCTTTTCCAACCCGTTCACCGGCTCAACCTTCGTCCGGCCTGGCATTGGCTGTGTGGGGTCCCATGTCCCAAACGAGTTCGTCATCCCCGTCCCCTTCCAGTAGGTGTATCGCTCCCCCTCAAACACCAGCGCGGCGTTGCATTGCGGCACCTGCAGGGTGAAGGCCGCGTTCAAAACGTTGTAGCCATTCACCGTCGTCAACAGATTGTCCGATGTAAACACCGGTTGCTCTGCGATGATGAACCGCACCCCCTCGCCGCTGTCGTCAATCTGGAAGTTCACCGTCGTCCAACCCCGCGTGCTCGCGCTAAAGAAGCTCGCATTGATACGGTCCGGCTGTGCAAACCGGAACAAATCTTCCCCCGCCTGATACCCCAGGACCGCCAGCACCCCGTTTCCGTCCACCGGCTCCGTCGTGTCGGCCGTCATGTTGCCCGTCGCGTAATCAAGATACACCCGGCACAACAAACTGTCCGCGATCGGCGCGCTGTCCAGCGGCATGGCGCCGCCCTGCCAGTTCTCGATCGCGTCCAGGTCCGGCCTGAACGCCCGGAACACCAAGTTCTGGATGTAGAGCATTGCCGGCAGGTCGCACCGCCACCGGCCCGCGTACTTTCGGTTGTCCGCAAACGTGGCGGCGTCCGCGTTGCCCGACCGCGCCCCGCGCAGCGCAATGTAATCATTCACCGTCAGTTCGAGCGCCCGCGCCTTGGCCGCGCCGTAGCCAAACCAATTGTCCGGATCGTTCGGGTAGGCGTTGTATGGGTTGCCGCTCACCGGGTCGGTCTCATGGTTGAAGATGTCCAGCACGAACAACTCCATGTCGAGGAACTGCTCCCAGGCCCGTGACCAGTCTGCCACCATCGGCACGTTGAGATACTGGTATTTGTTCCGGTCCCCCACCACGCAGATGTTCCACGGATTCTCCGTCAGGCTCAATCCCTGCCGCCGATCATTCGAGTTCGCCGGGAAGGGCAGGGGCAACAACCCATACCCCTTGCGCGTAAACACCAGCCGGAAGTCCCCAAGCGATCCCACCCCGGTAGGCAGCGGTGCGTGCGTGAACACCAGCCCGGTCTTGTCGCACACCACATTGAGGAACGCATCCAGCCGCATCCCGCTGTTGGCATCTATCTCGTAAATCGCCCCGTTCAACAAGCCGGCCGAAAACAACCCATACCCCGTCAGATCCCAATACCATTTGGTGAACACCATCGGCGCCTGGAATGCCTGTGCCACCATCTGCCACGCCGGCAGCGGACTCAGCGTGTAGGTCTTGGTCTGCGTTGACCAATCCCGTGGAAGAATGTGCCAATACCGCTTCACACGCACACCGTTGATCAGCCGCACTTCCGGCATGTTCCAAGCCCCAAACACCCAATCCCACGCCAGATAATAACGGAAGTCCTGGAACACAATCGTCCGCAAGGTCCCGTTCGACGATTGCACTTCCGTGTCGCTGACACACACACCCGCGAAGTAATGCGCCCCAATCTGAAAGTCCACCGCCGCCCCCACACTCACCGGTACGCTGGTCCCAACGTAGGTCAAGCTCGCCTGCCCGGGCGAACTGCCCCAAGCAAAACTCCCCGTCACCGACTTTAATTGCAATGTCTGCGCCGACTGGCTCCCTCCGCCGCGCGACGGCGGCCCCACATTCACTTGAATCGCACCCATATCATTCGTTCATTTGTGTTCATTGCCAGGCCGAGGTTCGGTGCTTACTTTCACAAACCGCTCCCGCTCGCGCCCGCTCTCCATCAACCCAATCCGTTGCATCAACTCCTTCCGGCATCGGTCCACTGCCAGCCGGGCGCGTTCCACGTCCTGTTTCGATACCCCCTGCCGCTCCGCCGAATCCAAAATCCGGTGCCACTCCATCAGCTCCAGTTGGTAATCCACCACCGCGTCCTCGCGCGGCCGCCAGAGCAACTCCCGCAGCATATGCCGGATGTATTCCACCCGCGGCAAACCCGCCTCCTTATAATTATCATAGGCCTGCCGCAAAGCCGGGGAACTTCGCAGCTTCGCCAGCGCGCTCGCCTCCGCTTTTTTCACCTGGTCCAACGTCAGCCGCAACCGCATCGCCACCGTCTCCACCTCCAACCCAAATCCAATCCCCTGGAAATGCACCGGCGCCGAACCTTGGCCTGGCGCCGAACCTCGGCTTGGCATAGCTTTGGCCTTGGCTTTCGCCTTGTCCAATCGCTTGCTATACCGTTTGCGCCCCTCGCGGCACGCATCACAAACGTCTCGCGTCACCACCCGCGTCCCGGCCACCAACCCTTGACCGCCCGGCCCCGGATGAACGTGCCCACATTCCTTCAGCTCGTACTCGAACTCCTGTTTGCAAAACTTGCATTCAGCCTGCGCCATCATGGATTTGGATTGCTGTGCTCGCTCTCCCATTTCAGCCACGTCTCCACAATCGAATATAACGGCCCCTTGCGCGGGTCGGCATCCTTGAACTGCGGATAACCAGGGTAGCCAAGCTCCCCATTGCCCGGATCTCCCGGCTCACGCAATGCAGCCGCAAAATCCTCGTCCAACACTTCCCGCCGGCCCAAGGGGTGACAGTCCAATACGATGCCCCAGGCCGGCTTGCTCACCTGCGAGCCTTTCGGTCCAAACCGCTTTATAATCTGGTAGTTCTCACCCTTCGTCGTCTTAAGCCAGAAAGCCATCCGGCTCAACTGGTCCCGGATGTCCTTCAAGCGCAAGGGCAGGGCGCTGCCACCCTTGCGCAGTTCCTTGTTCACACTCGCTGTCGCCAGGTGCGGCTCGATATACAGGATCACCTTATCCCAATGGCCCCGGTCCGCATGACCCGGCTCGGCCCCCCGCTCAACCTCCACCCGCAAGCAATGGTTCAGGACCGCCCCGGCATTGTGCGCCGTGATCAAGTCCTGCATGAACACGTTCACATTCACTTCCGATTGAACGTCCAGCGACGCGCGCCTCACGTAATCCATCAGCCACCGCCGATAATCCCGTAACTCTTCCTCGCTAT
>Ga0364867_10164_pt1 | contig 44400 bp, 46 predicted proteins | sample ExccelAu500001D4_3_FD_206915 | JGI IMG/M metagenome (GOLD analysis project Ga0364867, IMG submission 206915) | Enriched cells from Trout Bog Lake Hypolimnion, Wisconsin, USA - BchlTB.Aug13.5000.01.D4 | ecosystem: Environmental > Aquatic > Freshwater > Lake > Hypolimnion/Profundal zone | place... | reverse complement strand
TGGGTGACTTTTCACAAACAGATCAATGACAGCAGTGCGGATGAATTAATGGGCATTGCCTATGATAACGGTATTAATTTCTTTGACAATGCAGAAGTATATGCATTGGGCGAAAGCGAAAAAATGATGGGAAGGGTGTTAAAGGGTAAAAACTGGGATAGGACTTCCTATACCATTTCCTCCAAAGCTTTTTTTGGCTGGAGGGGCAAGGCCAATAAACCCAATCAAACGGGATTAAGCCGTAAACATTTAACAGAAGCCTGCCACGAAGCTTTACAGCGCTTACAGACTGATTACCTGGATTTGTTCTTTTGCCACCGGGCAGATAAAAATGTTCCGGTAGAAGAAGTGGTATTAACTATGAATAACCTGATACAGCAGGGTAAAATTTTATACTGGGGAACCAGCGAGTGGAGCGGTGTGGAAATTATGGAAGCGCACCGGGTTGCCCAGCATTACAAACTGATTGGCCCACAGGTAGAACAACCGCAGTATAACTTATTTGAAAGGAATAAAATAGAAAATGAGTTTCTGGAAATTTATAAAAATGTTGGATTGGGTACAACTATCTGGAGTCCATTGGCGGCAGGTTTATTAAGCGGAAAATACAATGACGGTATACCTGAAGATAGTCGCCTGGGAATGGAAGGTTTTGAATGGCTGCGCGACAGATGGGTATTACAGGAGAAACTGGCAAAAGTAAAACAATTAGCTGTGCTGGCAAAAGCAATGGGGGTATCCCAAGCTTCCTTAAGTATTGCATGGGTGATAAAGAACCCGAATGTAACCACTGCTATTTTAGGGGCTACCAAAAAAGAACAGTTAACAGATAACCTGAAAGCACTGGAGGTATTGCCCCTGCTTACAGAGGAAATTGTAAAAGCCATTGAGGATATTATGGATACCAAACCGGTATTATCAGAATTTTAAAGATCCGGCATCTATTTAAAGAGGCTGTCACTGTATCAAAACAGGGCAGCCTTTTTTGTTTCAGAAAAGTTATTTAAAAAATAAATGGCCCCGCTTTCCAACCTTTTTATCAATTTGTACTCTTAATAATGCAACGGTTTTTGAAAGAAACAATTACGATAACGGATTTTCTGGTGCAAAAAGCACAGCAGGGCGACATGGGTGCTATGTCGCAATTATACGGGCAATTCAGCAAAGCGATGTTTACCATTTGCACCAGGATGGCCGGTAATACGGCAGATGCAGAAGATCTTTTACAGGAAAGTTTTGTAATAGCATTTAAAAACCTGAAACAGCTTAAAAATGTAAGTCAGTTTGCAGGCTGGCTGAAAAGAATTGTAGTGAATGAATGTATCCGGTTTTCTAAAAAAAGGTTGAGGTGGGAAGATTGGGAAGAAGTGCAGGAAGATATAACTGAAGAAGAAACACCCTGGTGGAATGAACTGAGTTTGCAGTATATGCATGAAGCTATTAAGACTTTACCGGATGGTTGCAGACAGGTATTTAATCTCTTTGTGCTGGAAGATTTCAGTCACCAGCAAATAGCACAGCAATTAAATATCAGTGAGGGTACCAGCAAAAGCCAGTACCACCGGGCTAGAAAATTATTAAAAGAAAAAATTACAGGATACCTGGAATAAAATGGACCGTTTTAAAAAATATATAGAAGAAAATGCCGGTAAACTGGGGCAGGATACACCTCCTCCTGAAATATGGGGCAGAATACAGGACCAGATTGTACCTGCAGGCAAAAAACCTTTTTCGCTGCACTGGATGTATTATGCTGCTGCCTGTATACTGGTATTGGTTGTTGGGGTGGTTTATTTTACAGCTTATAATCAGTTAGTAAAACAGCCACCGGTGCTGGTAAATATTGTGACCCCAAATGACAGCCTATTACAAAAAAACGGAACTGAATTAAGGGATGAAAAAGAGCTGGCTTCCGTTACCAAAGAAATGCCAGTTAAAAAAGCAGGTCTGTCTGTGCAGAATACAATAGATCATCAGAAACAAAGACAAACTGCTGTTAATATTAGCAGTACAGCCCATGAAGCTTCTACAGTTGCAAACGTGGAAAAAAGCTTTGTTACACTGATCAGCCTGCAAAAGGAAAAAGTGTGCAATACGCCTGTCTTTGCAGAAAACCAGGCTTATTTTAATGATTTTTACCGCCAGCTGCACCAGATGGAGGAAGATGAAAAAGACCTGAGGAAAGAAATTACCAGAGATGGTTTAAGTAATCAGTTGCTTTCTCAACTGATTAATATCTACCAGCAAAAACTTTCTGTACTGGAAAAACTGCAAAAGGAAATTAATAAAACAAATACCTGTTATAAACAAAACAAGCAACCCAATGCGGTTCAGCAAAATTATTTCTTACATCTTTAATTGAAAAACATGAAAAAAATAACCCTACTCATTACAGCCATTGCAGCAATGGTTGTTACCGGAACTTTTGGCCAATCTGATAACCAGAAAGAAACAAGCAAGGAAATCAGCGCCAATAAGAAGAATATCCGTATTCATTCCTCCAACAGGAATATTGAAATCCAAAGCTGGAAAGAAGATAAGGTAAAAATAGTAAGCAACCTGCCTGCTGATGATAATAACCCTTCATCTGATATGCTTGAAAAATATGGTATTTCACTAAATGAAATGAGTACAAGTATCAATATTAATATCAATACAAACAATTGGGGAAGTAATGGCAGTGCAAAAAAAGAAATTATTATTTATGTACCCCAGACCTCAAAAATTATACTGGACAGTAAATATGGCAATGTTAACTTTAAAAATAATTTCGAAACACTGGAACTGGATATGACCAATGGTAATTTGGATGCCGAAAATGTAAATGACCTGAAACTGTCTTCCAAATATGGTAATGCCAGCTTTGGACAAATCAGAACGGGTGAAATAGATTTTACTAATGGCAACTTTTCTACCAGCTATCTCGGGGAAGGTGAAATTGACAGCAAGTACAGTAATATTGAACTGGGAACAGTTAAAAAACTTAACTTTTTCAGTACCAATGATGAATATGATATTGATGAAGCGGGTGAAATTTCTGCCAGAAAAAACTATGGCAACCTGCGTATTTCCAAACTGACTTCTTCTATTGACCTGGCTGGCACCAATACAGATGTTAAAATCAGAAACATTACCACCAGTGTTTCTACTATCAAATTTGATGATAAATATGCCACCCTTCGTTTGCCTTTAAAAAGCCTGACTGACTATACCGTTGAAGTGAAAGGAGTGTATAATACAGTATATCCAAACAATCAGAATGGTGCGGCTTCCGGTGATACAGATCTGGTTGGTTATACCGTAGGGTCAGGAAAAACGACCCAGGTAAAAATTAAATGTTCTAATTGCAATATTGACCTGAAATAAGGCTATTCAGCAACTATTTAAAATATTTTATACAGAAAATGCAGTTATTCAAGGGTTTGGAATATCCGAACCTCCCGTTTTAATCCGTTTCTTATGTTGCTTTAGTTAAAGAGCCCTGTATTTACGGGGCTCTTACTATGACAGGCTTTTGAAGTATGAAATAGTTATTATATTTTCGTGTCATGAGCTTATTAGTTACTGTTTTATTAATCATTCTGGCCCTTATATTTATCGGATTTTTTGCCGGTTATGAAATAGCATTTATCAGTGCCAACAGGCTTAGTATAGAGCTGAAAAAGAAACAGGGTAAAACCAGTGGTGCCATCCTCTCCGGTTTTCTGGAAAACCAGACCAAGTTTATAGGCACCTGCCTGATTGGTGTTAACCTCTTTATTGTTTCTTACGGATTGCTGTTTGATGAATTCTTTAAAGATTTATTATGGGATAAAATTCAAATTCAGAGCCCTTTTATAAAACTGTTCATCAATACGGCACTTTCTGCCATGATAGTTTTGATTTTTGGTGAGTTTATTCCTAAAGCTATATTCAGGGCAAAAAATGATACTTTACTGGCAACATTTGCACCATTGGCCAGTCTTTTTCATAAATTATTCCAGCCCCTGGCCAGCTTTTATGTGGGAATTGCACAGTGGATACTGAAGTACTTATTTAATCTGAAAATTAAAAACAAAGATGAAGTGTTTACTAAAGTAGACCTGGAACATTTTTTTCAGCAAACCAAAGAGCAGGATGAGGAAAATCCAATCCTGAATAAAGAGCTTTTTGAAAATGCACTGAGCCTGCCCATGGTAAAAATACGCCAGTGCCTGGTTCCCAGAACAGAAATAGAAGCGGTTGATATTAATGATTCCATTGAAGAGGTTAAAGCACATTTTATCAGTACCCAACTGAGTAAGCTGATTGTTTATGCGGATAATATTGATAATGTTCAGGGGTATATACACCAGTTGGATTTATTTAAAAAGCCTACGGTAATAAAAGATATTCTGTTGCCAATTGCCCCCGTACCGGAAAGTATGAGTGCAGCAGATTTAATGAATAAATTTTCCAAAGAAAGGAAAAGCATTGCCTGGGTGGTAGATGAATTTGGTGGAACTGCAGGTATTGTTACCATGGAAGATTTACTGGAAGAAATATTCGGCGAGATTAAAGATGAATATGACGTGGAAGAATTTATTGAAAAGCAGTTGGCAGAAGATGAATATATTTTCAGTGGAAGAGTGGAACTGGATTATCTGAGGGAAAAATATGATTTCGATTTCCCGGAAAGTGAATCTGAAACTCTGAGCGGTTATATTATTACCAACCATGAAACCATTCCTAAACCCAAGGAGCGAATTATTATAGAACATTACCAGTTTGATATATTAAATGTAAGTGATACCCGTATTGAATTGGTTAAAATGAAAACTTTGAGATAATTCTTCTGACACCCTCCTATGATTCTACCAGGCCCTGATACCAATACTATTCAATTAGATATTGAGACTTTACAGGAAAATTTTGAAAAACTTGGAACCATATTTAACAGTCTGCGGGAGATCTTATTTACAGTAAACCTGGATACGGGCATTATTGAAAATGTAAATAATTCCATTTCCACTTTAGGGTTCACCAAACAGGAATGGGAAGGTGTTTCATTTAAAGACTGGCCCCTGTTTAAAAAAAAGAAATACTTTTCCCTGCTTAACCATGCCAGGCATAGTAGTTTTGAAGCAAGCAGTCAGCAGATTGAAATTTTAAAAAAGGATCTTTCTGCTTCCATCCCATTTGAATTCTCCACTGTAATTTTCACTTTTAAGGGAAAAAACCACCTGCTTTGTGTATTACGTGACATTTCTGAAAGAGAGAAATTATTACACGAACTAGAACAATCACTTAAAACTGAACGGCAACTGAATGAATTGAGGTCAAGCTTTATTTCTACTGCTTCCCACCAGTTCCGTACCCCCTTAACCATTATTCAAAGCGGTGTAGAGATTATGGATTTGTACCTGGAAGACATTCCGGAAGAAAAAAGAATTCCATTTCAGAAACAGTTTAAAAGAATTGAAGGGGAAGTACAGAACCTGCAGGACCTGATGAACGATATTCTGCTGCTGGGAAGGTCTAATGCCAAACGCACACCTTTTCATCCTGAATTAACTGATATTGTAGGTTTTTGTGATGATATTATTAAGAATAAATTCAATTCCCGGTTTCCTGAAAACAGGAAAATAAATATGCTGGTTACGGGAGAAAACCAACCTGTTTTACTGGATATCAAATTGTTTAGCCATGCCCTGGAGAATATTTTGAACAATGCCTATAAATACAGCAAAAAAGGGTTGATAGAAATGGGAATTGATTTTGCATCAGACCAAGTATTGATTACCATAAAAGATCAGGGTATCGGAATTCCAAAAAAGGACCTGGTTCATTTATTTCAGCCTTTTTTCAGGGCAGGCAATACCAGTGAAATTGAAGGTACCGGCCTTGGCTTATCTATTGTTAAAGAATATATTGATGAACATAATGGCCAGATTTCAGTATCCAGTATATTGAACAGGGGAACAACTGTAACAATTTCTTTACCTTTAAGTACCAAGATTAAAACATATGCCGGATAAGATTAAGATACTGCTGATTGAGGATGAACAATATATTAGAGAAAATATGCAGGAATTACTGGAAGCCAAAGGATACCAGGTTCGTGCTGCCTCCAATGGCAAACAGGGCTTTCTGGAAGCTGTTGATTACAGACCACATCTGATTTTATGTGATGTGATGATGCCAAAAATGGATGGTTTTAAAGTACTGGAACAAGTCAGGAAAACCGTTTCCGTTCAAAATACCCCCTTTATTTTTTTAACAGCAAAAGTGGATAAAAACGATGTAAGACAGGGTATGGAGATGGGAGCAGATGATTATATTACAAAGCCTTTTACAGCCAAGGAATTGGTGAGTGCCATTGAAGCCAGGTTAAAACGGCATGATAAGCTCAATTCTCAATATCATAAAGTTAAAACTGAACTGGATACTTCCGTTTTCTCTACTTATTATCATGAATTCAATACTCCCCTACATGGTATTGTAGGTGGTTTGAATTTACTCATCTCTGCCAGTAAATCTTTTAGTGAAAAACAGGTGCATGACCTGCAGGTATCTATTTTAAAATCGGCCATCCGGTTAAACCATTCCTTGTCTAATCTGATGATGTACGAAGAAATTAAAAGAGCTGAAGTGCATCCGGAACTGGAATCTATGTTTGCAAATGGACATAGTGGTGCTATATGGCCACAAAAAATAAAAGACGAATTATTTACCATTGCCAGGGAAATCTATGGCAGGGTAAATGATATTGAAGTAGAATTTACAGAACCACCCGAACTGGCCATCAGCCTGGAATATCTGCTTCGCATTATGGTAGAAATTACTGATAATGCTTTGAAATTTTCAAAATCAGGCAATAAAATAGCAGTTTCAGGGAAAAAAATGAACGGATATTATGAATTTATCATCACGGATGAAGGATCCGGTTTCCCGTTTAATAATGTAGAAGAAATTGCTGCATTTAAACAATTTAACCGAAAAAGATTTGAACAGCAGGGACTGGGAATAGGGCTACACTTAGTGAAACAGCTGGTAACATTTAATAGTGGTGAACTGAAAATTGAAACCCAGCTTGAAAAAGGCACAAAAGTTAGCATAAAACTACCAGCTGCCTCAGTAGTTGTTTAATTTAGAATTAACTTATTTATGAATACATCATTTGATTTATCAAAACCCATTGCTATTGGAAGTGATCATGCAGGTTTTGAATATAAGGAAGCCACTAAAAAATGGCTGGTAGAAAAAGGTTATAAAGTAGAAGATTTCGGAACAGGCGGATTAGCCTCTGTTGATTATCCTGATTTTGCACACCCGGTTGCAGTGAGTGTGGAAAATGAGACTGCTGCTTTCGGTATATTATATTGCGGAAGTGCCAATGGAGTAGCTATTACTGCTAACAAACACCAGCATATCAGGGCTGGTTTATGCTGGCAGAATGATGTAGCCAAACTGGTACGCCAGCATAATGATGCAAATATTATTTGTATTCCGGCAAGATTTGTGGCCCTTTCACTGGCATTGGAAATGATTGAAAATTTTATAAATACAGCTTTTGAGGGAGGCCGCCATGCCGATCGTGTAAATAAAATTTCCTGTTCCTGATAACCCATTAACTTCAGTTTTCAAAGATTAAACCGAATGAAGAAAACATTATTATTTTGTTTCTGCCTGCAGGTGCTGGCAGCAAATGCCCAAACTATTAGTAAAACTGCTGAAAAATATGCAGGCTTAATTACTGAAAAAGCATTAAAGGAAAAATTGACCATTATTGCAAGTGCTGATATGGAAGGGCGAGAAACTGCTTCGCCCGGCCAGAAAAAAGCTGCAGCTTATATTGAAGCTCAATTTAAAAAAATGGGTTTAAAACCAGGAAATGGTGACAGTTACCAGATGTATTTTCCGGTTTACCAGGATCAGATCAATTCAACTTTATTACAGGTAAACGGAAAAACATTTATCTGGGATAAAGACTATTCCTTTTCACTGAATGCGGCTACCAATGGAAGTGGATCTTATGAAAATATTGTATTTGCCGGATACGGTATTGTTGATGCAGCAAATAAAATAAATGATTATGCTGACCTTGATGTAACCGGTAAAGTAGTAGTAGTGCTTGAAGGTAGCGCTGATGCTAAAATAGCTCCTCCTACTGGAAGAAATGCATTTACCATGCCTTCTTCTTCCTATTCTAAAATGAATACTGCAAGAACTAAAGGAGCCGTTGCCCTATTCATCGTTTCTAAAGATTTCCCTAAAAAGATTCCTACTCCTTTAAAAGGAAATATGTATCTGAAACGTAATACAGGGAATGCATTTACTGCCGGAAACATTTCTGAAGAAGTAGCTTCTGCTTTATTGGGCAGTTCAACTGTATTGCCCTTCAGTAAGCTTATAGAATCCAATAAAGGAAGCTATACAACAACACTTAAATGGAATGTGGACAAAACAAGCAATGAATTGCAAAGCAGTAATGTGCTGGCTATTTTACCTGGAACGGATAAAAAAGATGAGTACCTTTTCCTGACAGGGCATTATGACCATCTGGGTAAAAGAGATTCCGTTATTTATTATGGAGCGGATGATGATGGTTCTGGTACTACTGCTGTATTACAAATGGCAGAAGCTTTTTCAGCAGCTGCCAGAAAAGGGTATAAGCCCAAAAGAAATATCGTATTTATGACTGTTAGCGGAGAAGAAAAAGGGTTATGGGGTTCTGACTATTATTCAGAACATCCTGTTTACCCACTTGATAAAACCAGCGCAGACCTGAATACAGATATGATTGGGAGGACAGATACAGAGCGTGAAACTGCTGATTCACTGAATTATTTATATGTAATAGGTCATGATAAATTAAGCAGCGAACTGGCGCCGATCAATGAAGCTGCCAATAACTGTTTTACGCACTTAACACTGGATTATAAATTTGATGACCCCAAAGATGTAAACAGAATTTATTACCGGAGTGATCATTTTAATTTTGCAAAAAAAGGGATACCAATCCTTTTCTTTTATGATGGAATGTTAAAAGCGGACTATCACAAACCTACTGACACAGTTGATAAAATTAATTTTGATCTGATGGCTAAAAGGGCACAGCTTATTTTTCTTACAGCCTGGCAAATTGCTGATAAGGATGATTTGCTGAAACGTGACCTCCCTTTGAATATGCCAGCAGGCAGATAAAAATAAAAACCCGCAAGTTGAACTTGCGGGTTTTTTACGCTATCAATTATTTTATAAACAGCCTTTTGAAGTATTACCAACCCAATATCCATGCAAACATAAGTGGCGCTACAATAGTTGCATCGCTTTCTACAATAAATTTGGGTGTATGGATATCCAGCTTACCCCAGGTGATTTTTTCATTGGGAACTGCACCGCTGTAAGAACCATAGGAAGTGGTACTGTCACTGATCTGGCAGAAATAGCTCCAGAATGGAACATCATGCCATTCCAGGTCCTGATACATCATGGGTACTACACAAATAGGAAAATCTCCGGCGATGCCACCACCAATCTGAAAGAAGCCCACACCCTTACCACCACTGTTTGCCCGGTACCATTCTGTTAAATACACCATGTATTCAATGCCGCTTTTAACTGTACTTGCTTTTAACTCCTGTTTAATGACATAACTGGCAAATATATTACCGGTGGTACTGTCTTCCCACCCGGGTACGATGATGGGCAGGTTCCTTTCTGCAGCTGCCAGTATCCAGCTGTCTTTAGGATCTATTTCATAATATTGTTGCAATTCTCCGCTCAATACAGTTTTGTATAAAAATTCATGGGGAAAATAGCGTTCACCTTTTGCTTCTGCTTCTTTCCACTGTTTTACCAGGTGTTTCTGCAGGCGACGAAAAGCTTCTTCTTCCGGAATACAGGTATCAGTAACGCGGTTATAATGATTTTCCAGTAAATCCCATTCTTCCTGAGGGGTAAGGTCCCGGTAATTGGGTACCCTTTTATAATGAGAATGTGCTACCAGATTCATCACATCTTCTTCCAGGTTGGCACCTGTACAGCTGATAATATCAATTTTTCCCTGACGGATCATTTCTGCAAGGGATATTCCCAGTTCAGCAGTACTCATTGCACCTGCTAAAGTAACCATCATTTTACCACCTTCCAGTAAATGGGTTTCATAGCCTTTTGCTGCATCCATCAATGCCGCAGCGTTAAAATGTCTGTAATGATGTTCAATGAAATGGGAAACCGGACCTTTGCTCATATAATTAAATTTAAGGTGCCAAAAGTAAATTTTTTTGGCCGTGATTCGTGTTATTAATCTCTAAAACTGATTTACAGACTGTATTTAAGCTATTTTAATTTTTTCTTTTCATAATTTATATTTGATTTGCAGGTTATAAGCTGCCTAAATTTGCAAATCTCAACTTCGCTGTTCATATAAGTATGTCTAAGAAAATAAGTATATTAATTCCGGTATTTAATGAAGAAGGTAATATTTCTGCTATCAGTGAGGCCATACATATTGTTTTTGAAGATACTTCCCATGAATATGAAATTCTTTTTATTAATGATGGAAGTTCAGATAACAGTCTTGCTATTATTAAAGAATTATGCAGCAGGGACTCCCGATTAAAATATATTTCATTTTCCAGGAATTTTGGTAAAGACAATGCTTTATTAGCCGGGTTTAAATTTGCTACAGGAGATGCACTGGTAACCATGGATGCTGATATGCAGCATCCTCCTGAACTGATTCATGACATGATAGAATTGTGGGAACAGGGAAATGATGTAATTTATACATACAGGGCCGACAGAAATGAACATGCCAGTAACCTGAACCAGTTTACTTCCAGAATGTTCTATAAAATAATCAATCATCTTTCTGATGTGGAACTGGAAGATGGTATAGCTGATTATCGTTTACTGGATAAAAAAGTGGTAACCACTTTTAATAATTTACATGAGGACCGCCCTTTTTTCCGGGGGTTGATTAAATGGGTTGGCTTTCAGCAAATCGGCATTCCGTATACCCCTAATGCCAGAGCAAATGGCGAAACCAAATATTCCAATAAAGCCTTAACAAGGTTGGCCTTACAGGGTATAACCTCCTTTAGTGTAAAGCCTCTTTTTATAGCAATTTATCTGGGGCTCACTTTTTCAATGCTTTCCCTCCTTTATATACCTTATGTTATTTACAGCCTTTATTTTCATCTGGCAATTTCAGGATGGACTTCTATTATTGTAACTATCGCATTTTTTGGTGGTTTGCAACTAATGATATTGGGAATCCTTGGAATTTATCTTGGAAAACTTTTCGTACAAAGCAAACAACGCCCCCATTTTATCATTAAAGAATCGAATATCATTGAATAATCAAAGTAGTCTGTATTGGAGAAAATCAAAATACTGGATTCTTTCAGGAGATTTTCTGTTTGACAAAAACCTGGCATTTTTATTATGGTTCGGATTGTCCTTTATTGCCATTTCACAGGATTTATACGGCAATCATATCAATAATTATATTATTTTCAAACATGTCTATATTCATACCCTGCAGCAGGTAAATTTATTTGCTGAATATCCAACTCAGTATACAGATGTCAATTTATACGGTCCGGTTTTTAGTCTTTTTATAGCACCTTTTTCTTATTTACCAGATAAACTTGGTGCAATGGCCTGGGAATTGAGTAATGTTACTCTATTATATTTTTCAATAAGACAATTACCGATTGCAGAAAAATGGAAAAATGCAATCCTTATTTTTTCAGCTCATGAAATGATGAATGCTGCTTCATGGATGCAAAGCAATGCATTGATTGCCTCCTGTATTTTGCTTGGATTTATCTGTATTAATAAGGAAAAAGAAATTCTTGCCTTGTTTTTTATATTACTTGCAACTTTTATTAAACTATATGGGATAGTAGGATTTACCTTCTTTTTATTCAGCAAAAGGAAATGGATATTTATAGCAGCCAGTATTTTCTGGTCGGCCTTCTTTTTCCTCCTGCCCATGATTATTTCTTCCTATCATTTTGTTATTCAATCTTACCAGGACTGGTTTCAGGCTTTACATGTTAAAGCACTTAAAAATGTAAACCCGTTTGACGATAATGATTATCAGGACATTTGCGTGATGGGTATGATCAGAAGAATTTTCAATATCCCATTTCTTAAGAATTATTATATCACTATTCCGGCTGTGATTATTTTCAGTTTGCAATTAATGCAATTTCAATATTACAGCGATATTAAATACAGGTTATATCTTTTATCTTCTCTTTTGATTACAACTGTAATATTTACCACAAGTGCAGAGTCTCCTACTTATATTATTGCATTTCCAGCTGCCTGCATCTGGTATGTATTACAAGAGCATACTAAACTCACTAATGCTTTTTTCATTTTTATTTTACTGATGACCAGTTTTTCCTATTCAGATATTTTTACTCCTTATTTAAGGGACAGATATATCCGCCCCTATGCTTTAAAAGCCCTTCCCTGTTTTTTGTTATGGCTGGTACTGGCAAAACAAATCTTCAGCAAACAATTTTTACTGGTAAAAAATGAAAGGCTTTTGGGTATAGCATGAAAAAAGACAGATTTATATTAATGAGTTTTGATGTAGAGGAATTTGACCTTCCTCTGGAATATAAGCAAACAATATCTTTATCTGAGCAATTAGAAGTGGGCAAAGCGGGACTTGATGTCATAGCTGCCCTGATGCAGGATTTTAAAATACCCTGTACTTTGTTTACCACAGCCAATTTTGCCATTCATTTTCCTGAAAGTATTGCTGAAATGGCTTTACACCATGAAATTGCATCCCATACTTATTATCATAATTCCTTTAAAGAAGCCGACCTGCTTTTATCAAAACAAAAGCTGGAGGAAATTGCTGGAACAATGGTTTCCGGTTTAAGGATGCCCAGAATGCAACCGGTAGATATGAAAGCTGTAAAAGCTGCAGGATATGATTATGACGCTTCTATTAATCCTACACTGATACCTGGCAGATATAATAATTTTCACTTGCCAAGAACGATTTACAGAGAGAATGAAGTAAACCGTATACCTGCTTCCGTAACACCAAATGTTCGTATCCCTTTGTTTTGGCTGGCATTTAAAAACTTCCCTTTTCCATTGTATAAAAAACTGGCAATACAAACTATAAGGCATGATGGCTATATATGTTTATATTTTCATCCCTGGGAGTTCACAAATATCAGTAGCTATCTGCTTCCCGGTTATATTAAAAATATTTACGGAATCCGTTTACAGAATATGTTAAGAAAGCTAATATCAGATTTACAGAAAGAAGGGGAATTCATAACAATCAGAGACTATCTGCAAAAAAGCCCCGTTTAGAAAAACAGGGCTATAACCAACTGAAAAATTCACTAATTATCTTGCTTGTTATTTAAAAAATGAAATATTTCCGAAACTGTTTATCTGAACAATCACTTTCCCTTTTTCGGTAAGGAAAGAAACATAATAATTCTTTTCTTCGTCTGCATTGGTAAATTCAATACATTCCTCTAATTTATAAATAGCAGGAGGGTATTGAACTGCTAAATTTTTTATTGCTTTTTTAGGAAGTTTGGCATAATGAATGGCGGTACTGATACCCATAAATTCTCCGCTTGTATTGTAAAATGCTTCCATTTTTTTCCCTTCCATTTCAAATACCGCTTTTGTAAATTTAGAAGTAACAGTCCAGTTTACATTTTCAGCTCCCCTGAAATCTGCACTGAAATGATTCATAACCATTAAGTTCACATTTGTAACATTTGCAAATGAACTTACTGAAATTGCTACAGCAAAAAGAGCTGTGATAAATAGTTTTTTCATGAATAGAATTTTTATTTTTTTGTTTTTGTTTTGAATTTCATGTCAAACATAAAATCCTTTGAAAGTGATACGCTCAACTTTATGATTGGTTACAGTGGTATACCGGCAATATTGACAAGTGGTGTTTATCAGGGGATGAATGGCTGACAATTTTTCAGTAAAACACAATAGCAGTATACATTACATTCAATTTCTTAAAGAAAATATAAAAGCTGTAATGGGGATGTTAAACTGTAGCACCGGCTATTAACAAATCATTAAACCAGAAAAAAATAAGGTAAAATTGAAAATTATTTAGACATTTGTCTAAATATACAAATACCTTATCTGTTGAATAACTTATTTAAAGCATTGAATGATCCAACCCGCAGAAGCATTTTAGAAATGCTTAAGGAAAAAGATATGACAGCTGGAGAAATTGCAGATCAGTTCAATATTTCCAAACCAAGTATATCACATCACCTGGATCTCTTAAAACAGGCTTCTCTGGTGGTTGCTGTTAAAGAAGGACAATTCATGGTATATTCCATTAACACAACAGTAATGGATGAAATGCTGAAATGGATGATGCAATTTTCAACTAAAAAGAAAAATAAATGAAAAGTAGAAAACCGGCAGATTTAGCTGCTCTAATTATCTGGCTTTTGCCTTTATTGTATTTGGCTAATATTTATGCATCATTGCCAAAATCTGTTCCCCTGCATTTTGGGATAGATGGCCACCCCGATAAATATGGGAGCAAATCAGAAATGGTTTGGTTTATAATACTTTTTAGTACAGTTCCTGCAGGTATTTATTTCCTGTTGAAATATCTTCCTAAAATTGACCCTAAAAAAACGGTCGCTTATTCTTCAGAAACCTTTCATAAAATTTCAATTTTACTGGTTATATTTTTTGCTGCACTGGAAATCTTCATAATTAAGGCTTCGCTGGTAGGAAGCTTTTCCATAAATAAATTCCTTTTCCCTGTAATGGGTTTATTTTTTGCATATCTGGGGAACCTGATGCATAGCATTAAATCCAATTATTTTGTAGGGATCAGAACCCCATGGACCTTGGAAAATGAGGATAATTGGAGAGCCACACACCGTTTGGGTGGAAAAATATGGTTCGCAGGAGGTATTTGCCTTACATTGCTTACCCTGTTTTTAGATAATAAATATGCAATTGTGGCTTTTATTTCCATTACAGTGATTATTGCAGTTATTCCAATAGCTTATTCTTTTATTTATTTTAAAAAACATTCGCACTGATATGAAAATTATACCTTCAACCGTGTTTTTTTTGTTTGTTTTTACAACCACCAGCAGCTTTTCACAAAATAGTATTATCGGAACCTGGAAAGGTAAAATTGCAGGCCAGGTAAGGCTTATTTTTCATTTAGATACTACTAAGCAGGGTAAATTGTTTGGAACCCTTGATAGTCCTGATCAGGGAGTGACTGGTTTACAATTGAGCACTGTTTCTTTTACAGGAGATAGCCTTGCAGTAGAAATTGATGTGGCACATGCCCGTTATCATGCAGGATTTACTTCAGATACCACTTTATCCGGAACCTGGATACAGGGTTTGGCAAAAATACCATTTCAGGTTACCAGAGAAAGCACAAAAAGTAATATTATTTTACCCAAACGGCCTCAAACTCCAGTTCCCCCTTTCAGTTATAACAGTTTGGATGTGGAATATGACAATACAGATAAAACCGTCCATTTCGGGGCAACCTTAACTTTTCCCAAAACCGGAGGGCCTTTTCCCGTGGCAGTCATGATTACCGGTAGTGGGTTACAGGACCGGGATGAGACTATTTTTTATCATAAACCTTTTGCGGTAATTGCCGACTACCTAACGAAAAGGGGCTATGCAGTATTAAGGGTAGATGATAGAACGATGGGTAAAAGTACCGGTGAAGTTCAGCATGCTACCAGTGCCGATTTTGCCCAGGATGTAATGGCTGGCATTCAGTTCCTTAAAACCAGGACAGAAATTGACAGCAATAAAATTGGTCTGATTGGCCATAGCGAAGGAGGAATCATTGCTCCGATAGTTTATAGCCAATACCCACACCTGAAGTTTATCATCAGTCTCGCAGGTTCCGGCATTTCAGGTGCAGAAATATTATTATTGCAGCAAACTGAGCCCTTAAAGCAAACAGATATCAGCAAACCGGTATTTACTGCTTTTTATAATTTAACAAAAAGCACATTGTTTTATATTCATGACCATTCGGGCGAGCGAGATTCTTTAATTCTTAAAAATCTAAAGCTGCTTTATCAGGAATGGAAAAATGCACAGCCTGATAGTATTGTTACCCTTTTAAACGAGAAAGGAATTAACAATGCATTGTTTAACAAACAAATCGCTGTTGAATTGCAGGACTGGTTTAAATTTTTTATTGCGACCGATCCTTCCCTATACTGGCAAAAAGTAAAATGCCCGGTTTTGGCATTAAATGGAAGTAAAGACCTGCAGGTTTATCCGGATCAAAATACACAAGCCATAAGTTTAGCTTTAAAAAAAGCTGGAAATAAAAAATACAGCATTCAAATCATTCCGGATTTAAATCATTTATTTCAGCATTGTAAAACCTGTACTTTATCAGAATATGGTGAACTTGAAGAAACATTTGCTCCGGAAGCGCTGGATATCATGGGTAAATGGTTGAAAGAAAATGTTCATTAACGGTTTTCATCCATTTAAGTGTAAATTGCCATTTGCCTGCTATTAATGGCATTTTATATGAACTACCTGGCCCATGCTTATTTGTCGTTTAACAGGGAACCTATTCTTTTGGGAAACATGATTAGTGATTATATTAAGGGTAAAAAGAAATTTGAATATCCTGAAGCTGTTCAGAAAGGGATTAGCCTGCACAGAGAAATTGATACTTTTACGGATTGTCATCCTTCAACCAAGTCTGCAGAACAATTTTTAAAACCAGTTGTGGGGCGCTATGCAGGCGCTTTTACAGATGTGATTTATGACCATTTTCTTGCCATTGACACAAATGAATTTGAAAACGACCAGTGCCTGATGGATTTTACACAAACAACTTATTCAATTTTAGAGCCCAGCCAGTATCTGTTTCCTGAAAAATTTAAAAAAATGTTCCCGTATATGCAATCACAAAACTGGTTATACAATTACCAGTTTAACTGGGGAATAGAAAGAAGTTTTGAGGGATTGGTGAGAAGGGCTGCCTATTTAGACAGCAGTGCTGAAGCGTTTATGGTGTTTGAAAAGGAATATGACCAATTCAGATCCTGCTATACTTCCTTTTTCCCGGAACTTAAAAAATATACACTGCAACGCCTGCAGGAAATGAATTAAATACATTCCGGTTTATCAAAACACCCTTTTTACACATATTAACCGTCAATGGTTTTAAATTGCATCTTTGCATTCCACTCAAATAATATACCATGAAGCTGGCAACAAAATTTATACATGCAGGTACTGAACCGGATCCTTCTACCGGAGCCATAATGACACCCATTTTCCAGACTTCTACTTTTGTGCAATCTGCACCAGGAATACATAAAGGATATGATTATTCAAGGGCGGGAAATCCCACCCGAGCTGCCCTGGAGGAAGCATTTGCACAAATTGAAAACGGGAAATTCGGATTGGCCTTCAGCAGTGGTGTTGCTGCAACAGATGCCGTTATCAAATTGCTGGAACCGGGAGATGAAGTGATTGCAGCCAATGATATGTATGGAGGTACTTACAGGTTGTTCACCAAAATATTTGCAAAGTTTGGAATTGTATTTCATTATGTAAACATGCAGGACCCCAATAATATCATCCCATATATCAATGAACATACAAAACTGATCTGGACAGAAACTCCTACCAATCCATTAATGAATATTACAGATATAGCAGCAACAGCAAAAATTGCAAAAAAGCATCAGCTGCTGCTATGTGTGGATAATACTTTTGCATCACCCTATTTACAAAATCCACTGGATCTAGGGGCTGATCTGGTAATGCATTCTGCAACCAAATACCTGGGAGGCCATAGTGATGTAATTCAGGGCTGCCTGGTAATGAATGATCCTGAACTGAGGGAAAAACTCTTCTTTATACAAAAAAGCTGCGGGGCTGTACCCGGACCGCAGGATTGTTTCCTGGTATTAAGGGGTATTAAAACTTTACATGTCAGAATGCAAAGACATTGTGAAAACGGTGAAAAAGTGGCCTGGTTTCTCAGAAACCATCCAAAAGTACAGCAAGTATACTGGTGTGGCTTTGAAGACCATCCGGGCTATGCCGTTGCAAGCAAACAGATGCGTGGTTATGGTGGCATGATGAGTTTTACCCTGAAAGATGACAGTATTGAAAATGCAACCCGTGTTCTATCTGCCACCCGGATATTTGCCTTGGCTGAAAGCCTGGGTGGCGTGGAAAGTTTAATCAATCATCCGGCCTCCATGACCCATGCTTCGATACCCAGGGAAGAAAGGCTCAAAATTGGATTATCTGATTCTTTAATACGCTTAAGTGTAGGCATTGAAGATGCAGAGGATTTAATAGAGGATTTAAATCAGGCAATCGGATAATATGACAGTAATTATTATAGAAACTATCGGCTGGATCGGATCCCTGTTAATACTGGCAGCCTATTATCTTAATATGCAGCATAAAATACTGGCCACTTCTGCATTTTATATCTGGGCAAATTTAATCGGTGGCTTTTGCTTTATTGTGAATACTTACTACCATCATGCATTCCCTTCTATGACATTAAATATCATTTGGGTGCTGATTGCAGTAGTATCACTTATCAATGCAAAAAAGAAGAAAATAAAGAAGCCCTGAACTGCTAATCATTCAGGGCCTCTTTATTTCATAACAAAAATAAATTCTGTTAATGCAGCGTAAGATCCTTTTCCAGCACATCTTTAGAGTTTCCTCCTACAAATATTTTAAAGGCACCAGGCTCTGCTTTTAAGTTGCCCTCTGCATCATAAAAAGAAAGGTCTTTCGCTGTTAATGTAAAACTAACCTCTTTTGTTTCTCCAGCTTTCAGTGCTATTTTCTGAAAAGCTTTCAATTCCTTTACAGGACGTATAATGGAAGCCGTAATATCCCTGATATACAATTGAACGACTTCTTCGCCATCCCTGCTTCCTGTATTACTTACAGAAATTTTAACCTGCAATGGTTCTGTCTTTGCTATATCATTACTGCTTAACCGAAGATTATTATAAGCAAAACTGGTATAACTTAACCCAAATCCAAATGGATATAAAGGATCATTGGGTATATCTCTGTACCGGGAAAACCAGTTTCCTTCATCATCTGTGGCAGTAGGCCTTCCAGTATTAAAATGATTATAATACACTGGAATCTGGCCAACGGCATACGGGAAACTAACTACGGTCTTGCCGGATGGGTTATAATCGCCTGTAACCACATCAGCAATAGCATTGCCAGTTTCTGTTCCCAGTATCCAGCAATATAAGATAGAAGAAACCAGGTTATTCATTTGAGTTAATACCAACGGCCTTCCAGCTGTTACCAGGGCCACCACAGGTTTGCCTGTTTTTTGCAATGCTTTTAATAATTGTATTTGCCCTTCAGGAATTACTGGATTGGCAATGGCCCTGTCTTCACCAGCCAGCTTTGCAGTTAACCCTACATTTACAAGGATTACATCTGCTCCTGCTGTAGACTGTACTGCTTCATTGATTAATGCATCAGTAGTAGATCCATCTGCATTATACCCGTTAGTATAACTAATCAGGGAACTCCCTAACTTATTTTTCAGTCCGTTATAAATTGTTACCGCATTATTTGCTGTTCCTTTTCCAATCCAGAAATCAAATAAATCTTCCGTACTATTGGCATAATATCCTATTAATGCAACTTTACTGTTTTGGGCCAGTGGCAATACGGATGAACTATTTTTTAATAAGACAACGGAAGACCGGCCTGCTTTTCTGGCTTCTGCACGGTTGGCATCGGTAAAAATAGCTTTGCTTTCCCTTTCTTCATTGCTGAATTTATAAGGATCATCAAATAATCCCAGTTTAAATTTATAATACAGAATCCTGCCCACTGCATTGTCAACAGTCTGCATTTTTACTTTTCCTTCTTTTACCAGCTGTGGCAGATAATTAACCATTGCTTCTGTTTGCATATCCATCATACTGCCAGCATTAATGGCTTTCAGTGCTACATCTTTTTTATCAGTAGCATATCCATGGGTTATCATTTCACCAAAGGAATTCCAGTCACTCACGACAAAACCTTTAAAACCCCATTTCTTTTCCAGAATATCTGTTACGAGATACTTATTTCCACTGGTGGGTACTCCCTCAAATACATTAAAGGAATTCATTACAGTAGCGGCTCCTGCATCTACAGCAGCTTTATAAGGAGGCAAATATTTATTCCATAACATTACCCTGGAAACATCCACATTATTGTATTCCCTTCCTGATTCCACAGCCCCATATACTGCAAAGTGTTTAACACAGGCCAGTATATGTTCAGCATCGTTCAGATTACCCTGAAATCCTTTAACCCTGGCTGCTGATAATAAACCTCCGTAATAAGGGTCTTCTCCAATTCCTTCCATAATTCTGCCCCAACGTGGATCATTGGTAATATCACACATAGGAGCAAAAGTCCAGTGAATACCAGCAGCTGCAGCTTCTTTTGCTGCAATTGATGAATTGGTTTCTGCCTGTTTCAAATCCCAGCTGCAGGCTTCTGCAAGTGGTACGGGAAAAATGGTTTTAAATCCATGTATCACATCAAACCCAAAAAGAACAGGAATACCCAGCCTGCTTTCTTCAACGGCTATTTTCTGAACAGCTTTCGTTTCCTTAGCACCGATTACATTTAAAAAGGATCCTACTTTTCCTTTACGTAATTCGTCCAGCTTGGCTTTTTCGCCTGGGTCATTTGCAGCCGGACCAGTAGCAATGGCGCCGCTCAACTGGTTTAATTGACCGGCTTTTTCTTCAATTGTCATCCTGGAAAGCAAATCTTTTACCCGTTCTTCAATTGGAACTTTGGGATTTTTATACACGGGTATTGCTGCTTTGTTTTGTGCAGATAAACTGGAATTAATAAGCATCATTCCAGCGGCAAGAATCAAAAATCTTTTCATACAGTTTAAATATATTGAGGAATAGAGATAAAGTTATTCCAGAAATCAGAAAATAGGACGAGTTTCATCATTTTTACAAAAGAATATTGATTAATGTCAAAAAAGTATCATGATTTAAAGGTATTCCTGGACAGGAAAGTGGCTCAGTTCAATCAGCCGGTTTTTATTCAGGCAGATCCGGTATCTATACCTCATTTGTTTCATAAAAAGCAGGATATTGAAATTGCCGGTTTTTTTGCTGCATTATTTGCATGGGGTAACCGAACAACCATCATTAATAAATCAAAAGAACTGATGCAGTTGATGGACAATGCACCTTATGCATTTTGCCTTGATCCTGATTTTAAAAAATTACTGGGCTTTAAACACCGTACTTTTAATGATACCGATATTTTATATTTTACAGAATTCCTGCATTTCCATTATTCCCGTTTCAAGTCTCTGGAATCTGCTTTTACAGATAATGGTCAAACTATTGAAACCATGCTGAATGGTTTCAATGATTATTTTTTTTCAATGGAGGATGTACCCCAGCGTACCCGGAAACATATTGCTTCTCCCGCAAAGCACAGTACCTGCAAAAGACTGAATATGTTTCTAAGATGGATGGTAAGGAATGATGCGAATGGAGTTGATTTTGGCATTTGGAAGCAAATAAAACCAGCTCAACTGATTTGCCCTGTGGATGTGCACGTTGCCAGGGTGGCCAGGCACTTTAATTTATTAACAAGAAATCAAATAGATTGGATGGCTGCATTGGAATTGACTGAATACCTGCGAACTTTGGACCCGGAAGACCCGGTAAAATATGATTTTGCTTTATTTGGACTGGGAGTAATGGAAAAGTATACCTAAACTTAATATGTTAGATTTAGAAAACATAGAAAAATTAAATAGGGCTGATTTGTCCAATGCCATTACCTATTTAATGGAAACAGATTTTCATGCTTTAATACTATTGTTGTACCGGATAGATATTAATGAACATACTTTGAAAGAAAACCTGCAGAAAAATCCGGTAGCCAATGCCGGTGATGTAATTGCGGATATGATTATAGAAAGACAAAACCAAAAGGATCAGTTACGCAAAATGTTTAAACAGCAGGATAATATACCAGAGGATGATAAATGGTAAATTTTTATCCCATTACCAGAAAATCATCTTCACTCAATAAATTGGAAAAGAGATTATCCTGTTTCAGTTTTCTTGCTTTTTCCATTACCAGTTGTACAATTTCATAAGTGGACTGGGAAAGCTGTAATGGTTTAGGGTTGGATGCTGTCAGCCAATCATGTATATGATTTCCAAAAGAGTCGTCTATAGAACTGATAACCGGAACATTGAAATTTTTTAATGCTGCTGCATTGCATAATTGCTCATATTGTCCCTTAATGGGCAGGCACAATAATTTTTTCCCCATATATAAAGCTTCAGCCGGGGTTTCAAATCCTGCTCCGGTAATAATACCATTGGCACTGATCATACTTTTGTTAAATGCAGCTCCGTCTACCGGAATAAATGTGATATTTCCTTCTTTTCTGATTGCCTTTTCTTTTTTACTGAACACTTCAAACTGTACATCTTTTAATGGTTGTAAGCTTTTACGAACCACTTCATCACTGTAATGTGACAGGTAAACTGTAACATGCCCTTTATCAGTTACCTCTGCTTTCAAAATATCATCCTTTATAACCGGCGAATAAATAAACTCATCGTAAGATTCGAAATGAAGCCCCGCATAGGCTGTAGCAGTGGCATAATTTTTAAGCACGAATTCCCCTGCTATATCCCTCTTTAAAGGCCTGGGCGTATTTTTACTCATGAAACTGGCCTGATGCCCGAAATTAATAGAAGGCACTCCCTTTAATTTACAGGCAAGGGAAGTTATACTTTCAAAATCATTAATAACGATATCGTATTTTTCAACAGGTAATTCTTTTGCTTCTTTATAAATTCTAACTGGTGAAAAATCTTTCATCATTTTCCAGTAATCAAGCCCTCCTCTGTTTCCATAAAATAAACTAACACCCTTGCTTTTGTAAGTAACCGGGATATTGGATTTTAAATTTGCATTACTGCCACTTAAAAAAATGTCTACATGACCATATTGCTGAATAAATGGCAATAATTCCATGGCACGGCTGATATGTCCGTTTCCTGTAGCTTGTATTGCGTAAAATATATTCATATGCTAAACCCCAACGGGCATTTTCATAAATGATTCAAATATGCGTTCTGTCTCAATTCTGCCTTCTTTAAGCGGTTGTAAACAATTTAAGTAGAATGCAACCCTATCTGTCAGCACATTCAACTGCGGCATTTCTTTTTCCATTTTCACTTCAGTTGCTGTATACTTAGTTTCATCATATTCATACATATGCCAGTCGTTATTGTAAAACTCCAGTGCTGTCAGATGTTCTACCCAATCTCCGCTGTTCAGATAAGTTACATTGCCTTTATCTGTTATAATACTTCTCATTTGAGGTTCATGAATATGGCCACAGATTACATAATCATATTTTTTTTCAATGGCAATTTCTGCAGCTGTCTGTTCAAAATTGTTAATCCGGATCACGGCTTTATTCACCCTGTCCATTACCGATTTGGACAAACTCATTTTCTCTCTGCCAATTAATTGCAATAACCAGTTTACAGAGCGGTTAAACCGAATCAGTAAATCATATCCCCTGCTTCCCAGCTTTGCCAGCATTTTTGCAAATCCTTTTGTGGTAGAATCAAACACATCACCATGAAAGAACCAGCACATTTTACCATTGATTTCCATCACTACTTTATCTACCAGTTGAAAATTACCAAAGTCAATATCCGTATACCTTCTCATGGCTTCATCGTGATTGCCGGTAATATAAATGACCCTTGTACCTTTGGCAACAAGGCTGATAATTTCTTTAATAACCTGGATATGTTCTAATGGGAAAAATTTCTTTCTGAACTGCCATACATCTATTACATCTCCGTTCAGGATAAGGATTTGAGGAGCAATACTCTTGAGATATTTTACCAGTTCTTTTGCGTGGCATCCATAGGTTCCAAGATGTAAATCACTCAACACAGCCACGTCTAATTTTCTTCTTTCCATGTAGTTCTGTTTTCCAAAATTCATATTATCGTGTTATGAGAACATTATGGATATGTAAACAAATTGTTATCAGATGGCAGCTTTTATGCAGGCAATTGAAAATCAATAGATTGTAAAAACAATCAGATACCTGAAACTGCTGAACACATTAATAAACTCATTGAAGTCAAAAAAAAGAGGCTGCCTCTTATGGAGACAGCCTCTTTAATATAACAAATTAAATTATTTAGCAGGAGCAGGGGCCTTGGTCATTTCCTTCAGTTTGGCAATGGTTTCCCTGATTTCATTAATACTCCAGAAACGGTAAACTTCAGGTGTTTTACCTGCCTCTTTCTCCAAAGATGTCATTCTGTGATAGGGGGCTACTATAAAAGCATCTATATTCGGGCTTACCTTTACTGCCTGATAAGGCAATATGTAAAAGTTACGGTTTGCAACTGAAATATTTTTATTTTCCGTCAGTGCAATTAATGAATCAATTCCTCTGATTAATTCAACCTGTGTTACAGTTTTTGAAGCTTTGGGTACTTCCCCATAATTCTGATAACTGCCTATTACCGTATCATTTTTTCCGTTCAGAAAATAAATACCATTTTCAGTTAGGTCAACTTTATGTGTTTCGTTTCCTTTAACCAGATTCAATGACAACAGTCCTGAACCATTAAAATCTGCTGTTTTTTCTTCACTTCCTGCTCCGTCTTTAAAAGTTATCGTTTTGGTATCCGTATTAATATCTGCATTCCCTTTGGCATATACCATTACTCTTTTGGTATTCGAAGCACAGGAAACCAGTAAAATAGAAATTAGAAAACAGGAGCTGTAAACAAGCTTTTTCATGAAGTATTGATTTTATAAATAAAAAATCCTCCTGATCAGGAGGATTTAAAATTAGTTTATTTTTCTTAATGGATTATTTTGCTGCTGCAAATCTTTCTGCAACTTTAGTCCAGTTTACTACTGACCAGAAAGCAGCCAGGTAATCAGCCCTGCGATTTTGATATTTCAGGTAATATGCATGTTCCCATACATCCACACCTAAAATTGGCGCACCTTTTACATCAGCTACATCCATCAGGGGATTATCCTGATTGGGGGTGGAACTTACTTCCAGTTTACCGTCTTTTACAATCAGCCAGGCCCAGCCACTGCCAAACCTTGTTAACCCTGCTGCTGCAAATTTTTCTTTAAATGCTTCAAAAGAACCAAAAGCTGCATTAATAGCTTCAGCTAATCCACCTGTAGGTATCCCGCCGGCATTAGGAGCTAAAGTTTCCCAGAAAAAGCTATGGTTCCAATGTCCGCCACCATTATTACGTACTGCAGGAGATATAGTTCCTGCAACTTTAACCAGTTCTTCCAAACTCTTGCCTTCATTGGCAGTTCCTGCAATTGCTTTATTCAGATTATCAACATAAGCCTGATGGTGTTTACCATGATGAATCTGCATGGTCAATGTGTCAATATGTGGTTCCAGTGCATCGGGTGCATAGGGTAAAGCCGGTAATGTAAAAGCCATAACTATTTTGATTTAAATTTTGAAAAATTAATATAAAGCACACAAATTTAGATATAGAAAGCCGATTAGATGAAAAGAATAAAAATTCTTTCTTAACTCGAAAAGCTATCGTTTATTCTTAAAAAACGATCTGATAATAAAAGCACATTCGTCTTCCATCACTCCCTTTACCAACTCTGTTTTGGGATGAAAAGGACCTGACTCGCCCTTCATCAGATCAGGTGATTTAAGAAATTTCCGGAACCCGTTTTTATCGTCACTGGCCCCCCAAACAATCCTGCCTATTTTACTCCAGTACAAGGCCCCGCTGCACATCACACAGGGTTCTAAAGTAACATATAAGGTAGCTTCTGGCAGATATTTGCTTCCAAGATGATTAAATGCAGCTGTCAGGGCCAGAATTTCTGCATGTGCAGTTGCATCATTCAGTAATTCTACCTGGTTATGCCCCCTGGATATTATTTTATTATTAATTACAACAACTGCACCTACCGGCACTTCATCTATTTCATAGGCTGCCTCTGCCTCTTTTAAAGCCTGACCCATAAAATATTCATCATCACGTATAAAAACCATAAATTATTGCTATTTTATTATATACTTCAAAACAGCAAATATAATGGCTGTAAATCATCAATAACTTAACTTTCTAAAAACAAAATGCGATTACACTAACAAAACCTGATTCTATCCGGTTATAATTTCTTAATCACGATATTACGGAACCATACTTCATTTCCATGGTCCTGTAAGGCAATCCTTCCCTTTGGATATATAGCAAAGCCCGGCATATTTTTAAATTTACTGCCGGCTACCAGATCCTTCCATTCCTTATTCCATAAAGTAGTTTCCACAACCAATGTACCATTCAGATATAACTGAAGATGTCCTTTATTACAAATAATTTCAACAGCATTCCATTCCCCAACCGGTTTTACAGTTTCTTTGCTGCAGGCAATCAGATCATATAAATCTCCAGCCCTGTGCTTATGTATTTTGCCATCACTATGGCCATCATTGTCCAATATCTGCATTTCCATACCAGTATTATAAGTTGCAGGATACCTTGCCGTATCTTCATGCACTAAAAATATAATACCACTATTGCCATTTCTGGAAATTTTCCATTCCAGTTTTAAATCAAAATTTTCGAATTCTTCATTCGTTACCAGATCACCTCTTTGCCGGTTGGCTACTGAAGCATCCAAATAAATATTATTCTCCTTGTCTACCCTCCAGGAGTTTCCGGCATCGGCTTTCCCGTAGACATGCCATCCTTCTAAATTCTGGCCATTAAACAATTTAACAGCTGCATTATCTAAAACAGATTGAGCTTTTGCAAAAATCAGTGTTGAAAAGAAGGCAAGAAGAATAATGAATGAACGCATGGTATACTATTTTTTAAGAGATAAAACGTATTTTACCATAATTTCCACATCTGGTTTTTGCAGCAATGGATGAGGTGTCATTGGTATTTGTCCCCAAACACCCTGTCCGCCTTTTATCACTTTATCTGCCAGCATACTAACGGTTGCTGCATCTGCAGTATATTTAGCAGCAACATCCTGATAAGCAGGGCCTACCAGTTTTGAATCCACTTTGTGGCAGGTAAGGCAGTCTGACTTAGCAATTAACTCTTTTCCTTTTTGTTCATCGGGATTTACAGCAGCTGTACCGGGAGCCTGTTTAGGCTCGTTGCCACCACAAGCCGCTAATAAAGTGATGGTAGCAATAGTTACAAAATATTTTTTCATTATTGGTATTCCTTTTTGTACATATGTACAGTTTAAAAATATAGGGATAAAGTTATTACTCAATTCCCAGAATCTTCCTGTTAAAATTTTCATCTGCTCCAGTTCCGGCAAAATCATCAAAAGCCTTATCTGTAACACGTATAATGTGATTGTTAATAAATGTCACACCTTCAATTGCACCGTCTTCCGGATGCTTAATACAGCATTCCCATTCCAATACAGCCCAGCCTTTATAATCATACTGTGCCAGTTTACTGAATATTTTCTTAAAATCAACCTGACCGTCTCCGGGAGAGCGGTACCTGCCTGCCCGGTTTGCCCAGCTTTGATAGCCACCAAAAGTTCCCTGTTTTCCTGTAGCATTAAATTCTGCATCTTTTACATGAAAAGCCTTAATCCTTTCATGGTAAAAATCTATATATTGTATATAGTCCAGTTGCTGCAGTACAAAATGGGATGGGTCGTACAATAAACAGGCACGGCGATGATTTTGAACTTTTTCCAGGAACATCTCATAGGTAATGCCATCAAACAAATCTTCTCCCGGATGAATTTCATAACAAACATCCACTCCGCATTCATCAAAATAATTCAGGATGGGCAGCCATCTTTTAGCCAGTTCCGTAAAGCCCTGTTCCACTAGCCCCTCCGGCCTTTGAGGCCAGGGATGGAAAGTATGCCATAATAATGCTCCACTAAAAGTTGCATGGGCATTCAACCCTAAATTGGCTGAAGCTTTTGCAGCATATTTAAGCTGCTGAACAGCCCATTCTTTTCTCGCAGCCGGATTTTTCTTAAATACATCAGGAGCAAAAGCATCAAACAAATCATCATAGGCCGGATTCACCGCCACCAGTTGCCCCTGTAAATGGGTAGACAACTCCGATATTTCAAGCCCATAACTATTGATGATTCCTTTCAGCTCATCGGCATAGGTTTTACTTTCAGCTGCTTTTTGCAAATCAATCAGCCTCGCCTCCCAGGTTGGTATTTGAATGGCTTTATATCCCAGATTCGCAGCCCATTTACAAATAGATCCCAGGCTGTTAAATGGTGCAGTATCCCCCATAAACTGGGCTAAAAAGATACCAGGCCCTTTTATTGTGGTCATAATTTATAACATAGGCACTACGGTGCAACGTTTATACAAGTTTTAAAATAAAATGCTATAACTACACTTCAAACTTTTTCCATTTTAGGTCATCTGCTGAAGATGCTACTGCATTTTCTATAAATGCCATTCCCCTAACTCCATCCTGTATACCGGGAAAATCAAGCCATTCCTTTTCAGGTACCTGCCCCTGCTGCAATGCATCCACAGTATTCGCAAAATTTTTATAATGGTTGGCAAATGCTTCCAGGTATCCTTCCGGATGGCCTGCGGGTGTTCTGGTATTTTTAACAGCATAAGAACTTAGATATCCCCCCCCTGTTCTGTACACCTGCATGGGAGCATCCAGCCATTTTACCAGTAAAGTATTGCAATCTGACTGTTGCCATTCAATTCCCCCCTTCTCCCCATATACCCTTACTTTGATATTGTTTTCTTCGCCTGCAGCTATTTGTGAAGCCATTAAAACACCAGTTGCTCCGTTATTGTATCTTAATAATACAGCTCCGTCATCATCCAGTAACCTTCCGGGTACAACCGTATTTAAAGCAGCACATATTTCCGTCACTTGCAGTCCGCTTACATATTCCGCTAAATTAAAAGCATGGGTGCCAATATCACCCATAGAACCGGCAATCCCGCTTCTTTTCGGGTCCGTTCTCCAACTGGCCTGTTTTTGTTCTGTTTCTTCCAGATGGGTACTTAACCAGCCCTGCGGATATTCTACATATATTTTTCTGATGGAACCCAAAACACCCTCCGCAATCATTCGGCGGGCCTGTTTTACCATTGGGTAACCGGTATAGGTATGGGTCAGGCAAAATATTCTTCCGGTTTCAGCAACTATTTTTTGTAGCTCAATGGCTTCTTTAAGGGAAAAAGTAGCCGGTTTATCCAATACCACATGAAATCCATGCTGCAACGCCAGTTTTGCGGGCTCAAAATGAACATGGTTAGGTGTAACTATACTAACAAAATCCATTCTTTTTGTTTCCGGTAAAACAGCTTCTTTTTCTATCATTTCCCTATAAGTAGCATATACCCTATGGGCAGGCAGGTACAAATTTTTGCCTGTCTCTGCAGATTTTTCGGGATGGCTGCTAAAGGCACCGCATACCAGCTCTATTTCTCCATCCAGATTGGCAGCTAACCTGTGAACTGCACCAATAAATGAACCCGGGCCGCCTCCTACCATACCCATTCTTAATTTTCTTTTCATCGCAATCGCTTTTGGCATTAAAAGGAGCTGTTAAGATAAAACTTGTTCCATAGTTTTTCAATTAAAAACCAAGGTTCCTAAAAAAGAATTGTTAATTTGACTTTCATCAAAAAATAAATAGTCAAACAGATTTCAGAAATAAAAAATTATTTTTAGTTTCAATACTTTATTGCCATCTACTAAAACCAATTGCTTGAAATGAAAATTGCCACCCGCCTTCAGCTTTCTTTTATGATGTTCCTCAACTTTTTTGTCTGGGGAATCTGGTTCGTTACCATGGGAACTTATCTATCCAAATCCTTACATGCTTCTGATGTACAAAACGGATTGGCCTATGGAACACAATCCCTTGGAGCCATCATTGCTCCTTTTGTTATTGGTTTAATTGCAGATAAATTTTTCTCCGCACAGAAAATACTGGGCATACTGCATTTACTGGGGGGAGCTCTTATGTATTATATTTCCCTTAAATCGGATTTTAGTTCCTTTTATCCGGCCATCCTCACTTATATGATCTTATATATGCCAACCCTGGCCCTGGTGAATGCTATTTCCTTTAAACAAATGAATAATCCTGAAAAAGAATTTTCTTTTATCCGTGTATGGGGTACCATTGGATGGATTATTGCCGGATTTCTCATCGGCTGGCTGGAACTGGAACAAAACGGCACACTGGTTACTACTTTTAAAATAAGTGCTGCTGTTTCTATTGTTTTAGGGCTTTTCAGTTTTACATTGCCTGATACACCCCCGCAAAATTCAGGTAAAAAAATATCTTTTGGCGAAATTATCGGATTGGATGCGCTTAAACTATTAAAGGATAAGAATTTTCTTATCTTCTTTTTATCTTCTTTACTTATCTGTATTCCACTGGCATTTTATTATCAGGAAACCAACCTTTTCCTGAATGAAATTAAAATGAAAGAGGCTGCTACTAAAATGTCAATGGGACAAATTTCTGAATTGATTTTCATGTTTTTAATGCCTTTACTTTTTTTAAAGCTGGGTGTAAAGAAAATGCTGTTGGCAGGAATGATTGCCTGGTTGATCCGTTACCTGTTTTTTGCTTATGGTAATGTGGAAAGTGGTATCAGCCTGTTGTACCTGGGTATTATTCTGCATGGCATCTGTTATGATTTCTTTTTTGTTACCGGACAAATTTATACAGATGAAAAAGCAGGCCCGGCTATCAGGTCTTCTGCCCAGGGTATGATTACACTTGCAACTTATGGTGTAGGTATGTTAATTGGGTTCTGGTTTGCCGGTTTAATGACAGCGCAATTCAAAACCCCTGACGGACATATCTGGAAAACCATCTGGTTAATTCCTGCAGGAATTTCTGCCATAATGGTGGTATTTTTTGGAATATTCTTTAAAGACACAAAAAAGATTACCGTATAATAGAATGAAAAATAAAGAACCGTTTCAAACCAGAAGATCAGCCTTAAAAAACATGGGATTTGGTGTTTTGGGAATAGCCGCATCCCGGAATTTAATTTTTGCAACAAACCATCATAAAGACCAAACAGCCTTAAAAGGGAATATCAATCATTCTGTTTGCAGGTGGACTTATAGCTTTTTATCAGTTGAACAACTTTGTCAGACAGTAAAACAAATTGGGTTCAGTGCTATTGATCTCGCAGGACCAAAAGACTGGCCCATATTACAGCAATATGGCATTTTCAGTTCTATGTGTAATGGTGCAGAAATAAACCTGACTGATGGCTGGAATAATACAGCTTTCCATCCTAAACTCATCTCCAGCTATCTGGAACATATAGACCTGGTAGCTAATGCTGGTTATAAAAACCTGATCTGCTTCAGCGGCAGTAAAAGAGGCATGGATGATGAAACAGGTTTAGAGAATTGTGTAAATGGCTTAAAACAAATCATGAGTGCTGCTGAAAAAAAAGGGGTGATTATTCAAATGGAACTGCTGAATTCTAAAGTTGACCATAAAGACTATATGTGCGATAATCATAAATGGGGTGTGGAATTATGCAAAAGGCTTGGCTCCCCCAACTTTAAATTACTTTACGATATTTATCATATGCAGATAGATGAAGGGGATGTTATCAGAACGATCAGGGACAATCATCCCTATTTTGGCCATTACCATACCGGTGGAGTTCCGGGAAGGCATGAAATAGATGAATCTCAGGAATTATATTACCCCGCTATTATGAAAGCAATTCTGGCCACTGGTTTTAAAGATTATGTAGCACAGGAATTTATACCTGCTGGTCCAGATAAAATTGCGTCCCTGCAAAAAGCCATCAGCATTTGCGATGTTTAATTAAATAGCAATACATAAAATAGAAAAGCGGTTCCGGAAAATAATATAGCGTACAATAAACCAAATCAATAGTCAACAACAATTATGGCAAATCAGAATTTTGATGCAATTGTTATAGGTTCCGGTATCAGTGGCGGGTGGGCTGCCAAGGAACTCACTGAAAAAGGGCTGAAAGTCTTAATGCTGGAAAGAGGTAGAGATGTAGTACATGTTAAGGATTATGTCACTGCTACCAAAGACCCCTGGGAAATAGAACACCGGGGAATGATCCCTCAACACCTGATTGAAGAACATCCGGTACTGAAAAGGGATTATGTACTCAATGAAGGTAATCTTCATTTTTGGGCCAATGAAAAGGATTGCCCCTATACAGAAGTGAAAAGGTTCGATTGGTTCCGGGGATACCAGGTTGGCGGTAGATCATTAACCTGGGGCAGGCAAAGTTACCGGTGGAGTGATTTTGATTTTGAAGCCAATGCAAAAGAAGGGATTGGGGTGGACTGGCCTATCCGTTATAAAGATATTGCTCCCTGGTACGATCATGCAGAAACATTTGCAGGGGTTAATGGCAGTATTGAAAATTTACCTCATTTACCGGATGGCAAATTTCTACCTGCTATGGAAATGACCTGTGTGGAAAAAGATGTGGCCGCCAGAATTAAAGCCAAATATAAAGGACAGCGTACCATGATTATTGGCAGAAGTGCCAATTTAACCGCTGCTGTTCCGGGAAGAACCAAATGCCAGTTCAGGAATAAATGTTCCCTGGGTTGCCCGTTTGGCGCTTATTTCAGTACGCAATCTTCTACCCTGCCGGCAGCAAAAGCTACCGGAAATCTTACCCTCCGGCCATTTTCTATAGTAACGAAGATCCTCTATGATAAAGACACAAAAAAAGCAAAAGGGGTGGAAGTATTGGATGCTGAAACCAATATGACTTATGAATTTTATAGTAAAATAGTATTTCTGAATGCTTCTACACTCAATTCTGCCTGGGTATTAATGAACAGTGCAACAGATATATGGCCAGAAGGGTTGGGCAGCAGCAGCGGTGAACTGGGGCATAATCTAATGGACCATCATCTGGGTATTGGTGCTTCGGGTATTATGGAAGGCTATGAAGATCAGTATACCTATGGGCGCAGGGCCAATGGCATCTATATTCCACGGTATAGAAATATCTTTAATGATAAAAGAGATTATTTACGTGGATTTGGTTACCAGGGTGGAGGCCTCCGTACAAACTGGAATAAAGAAATTGCAGAGTTAAACCCTGGTGCTGATTTTAAAGAAGCTTTATCAGAACCCGGTCAGTGGAATATGGGTATTGGTGGATTTGGTGAAATTCTACCGGATCATTCAAATAAAGCAACACTGGATAAAACTGTAAAAGACAAATGGGGTTTACCTGTACTTGCTATTGATTGTGAACTAAAGGAGAATGAACTGAAAATGCGCAAGGATATGCTGAACGATGCCATTGAAATGCTGGAATCAGCCGGTGTTAAAAATGTAAAAGGGAATGTTGGCGATGGTACACCCGGAAGAGGGATTCATGAAATGGGTACAGCCAGAATGGGCAATGATCCTAAAAGCTCAGTTCTGAATAAATGGAACCAGGTATGGGATGCTAAAAATGTATTTGTTACGGATGGGGCCTGCATGACTTCAGCTTCCTGTGTTAACCCATCACTCACTTACATGGCCCTTACTGCCAGGGCAGCCAATTTTGCAGTGGAAGCCTTAAAAAAAGGAGATTTATAATTTATTAATTCAGTATATGAACAGAAGAGAACTGATCAGATTAATTGCCCTCACCACCGGAAGTGTGGTAATAGGTGGAGAATTCCTGTTGAGTGGTTGTAAAAATGAACATGCATCCCATACCATAAGTTTTACACCCGCTGATATTTCCTTCCTGGACGAAGTGGCTGAAACCATTATCCCTAAAACGAATACTCCTGGTGCTAAAGACGCCGCCGTAGGTAAGTTTATGGCTATGATGGTAACTGATTGCTACGAATCTAATGACCAGAATGCTTTTTACAAGGGAATCAGTCAGATTGATGATGCCTGCAATAAAAAATTCGGTATTGCTTTTATGAAAGCCAGTCCGGAACAACGGCAACAATTATTAACTGATACAGAAAAAGAAGCCAAAACGTATCTGCAGCAAAAAGCCGATAAAGAAAAAGACCTGAGGGAACAGGCAAAAAGGGAAAAGAATAAAAAGTTTGCATTTGCACCTAATCATTATTATACCATGATGAAGCAGTTAACAATATTGGGCTTTTTTACTTCTAAGCCCGGTGCTACTGAAGCCTTAAGGTATGTAGCGGTTCCGGGCAGATGGGAAGCCTGTATCCCTTATAAAAAAGGGGACAAAGCCTGGGCTATCTAATTTCATATTCACTTACAATCAAACGATTCACATATGTCAAATTCAAGAAGGGATTTCTTAAAACTCAGCAGCCTTGGAGTTTTAGGGTTCACAACCCCCATTCAGAAATTATCTGCTGCTTTTTTAAACAATATTGAAATACCCGGAAAAGACTTTTCTTTTGGGCTTCAGTTATGGACTGTAAAAGAAGATATGGCCATTAATGCCAAAGAAACCTTACAAAAAGTTGCATCGGATGGCTATCATTTCGTAGAAAGTTTTGAAGGTAAACAAGGCATGTTCTGGGGAATGGGACATAAAGCATTCAAATCTTACCTGGACGAATTAAAGATCAGTATTCTTTCTTCTCATTGTGATATTCAGAAAGATTTTGAAAGGAAAGCCGCCGAAGCTGCTGAAATAGGTATGAAATACCTGATCTGCCCCTATAAAGGGCCACAGAAATCTATTGATGATTTTAAACGATTTGCAGAAGAATTCAATGAGAAAGGGGCTATTTGCAAAAAGAACGGAATACGTTTTGCTTATCATAATCACGACTATTCCTGGAAGGAAATTGACGGACAAATTCCGCAGGTGGTAATGATGGACAATACTGATAAAGAACTGGTTGATTTTGAAATGGATATCTATTGGGTGGTGGCTGCTGGGATTGACCCTCAAGCTTATTTACAAAAATATGCCGGCCGTTTCCGTTTATGCCATGTAAAAGACCTGATAAGAACTGCAGATGGACATGAATCCTGCATTTTAGGCAAGGGTACCATTGATTTTCATTCCATTTTAAAAACAGCCAAAGCCAGCGGAACAAAATATTATATTGTAGAACAGGAAGCTTTTACAGGAACTACGCCATTATTAAGCGCAGCAGCAGATGCAAGCTATTTGCAGCATTTTAAATTCTGATAATTGAATTGTAATTAAACGATATTCAAAAGCCTGGTATATTCAGTATTATTTTATATTACTGTCTTTACCGGGCTTTTTAATTCTTATAAATCTCCCAATTGTGGCCGCATCACTATCTCTTCCACACAGGCCTGGATAGAAAGTTTTGAAGCTGCAAATACCATTTCCGCCACATCTACTGCCTCCATTATCCTTTTTTCATCCACACCGGTACCTGCCCAGCTGTCGGTATAGGTTGCCCCAGGTAATACAGAAGTAACTTTTATATGAAATGGTTTCAATTCTTCCCGCAGGTTTTTACTGAATCCCAGCATGGCATATTTACTGATACTGTAACTGCCCCCATTTGCATAAGCCTGTATAGAAGCAATGGAACAGATATTGAAGATATGTCCGCTTTTTACAGCAATCATTTGCGGAAGTATGGCCCTGGTCAAATGATAAGCACTGTACAGATTTGTGGCTATCATATTTTCCAGCAAACCCTCTTCCTCATTATATACCGAACCCGGAATAAACCTGCCTGCATTATTGATTAAAACAGCTGCCGGGCCAAATGCATTACACCAGTCCGCAAATGCTTTTACCTCTTTTTTGTTGCTGAGGTCTGCAACCCTGTACTGAATATCTGAGTTTGGATATTGTTGCTTTAAATTAGTCGTTGTTTCAATTAATGGCTGTTCCTTACTGGCACAAAGCAGTAGATCATCCCCATTTTTTGCAAAGATCTCTGCAAACGCTTTACCCAGCCCTTTTGATGCACCTGTTATTATAATACGCTTTCTTGCCATAGAATTTGTTTTATATTGCAAACCTAAATTATGAGCAAGTTAAATCATTCCACTTTAGAGCCGAGGGGCAAATACAACCATATATTTTTTGACCTGGACCATACTTTATGGGATTTTGAACAAAATGCAAAGGAAAGTCTGCTGGACTTATATGAACTGAATAAATTAAAAGACAGGGGTATTGAAGATTTTGAGCAGTTCTTTAAATGGTACAGCTACCACAATGAACGCTTATGGGGCAGGTATACCAAGGGCTTTATTAAACAGGAGGAACTGCGATGGAAAAGAATGTGGCTGGCATTAATGGATTATAAAATTGCAGATGAGGTTTTATCCAAAAAAATGTCTGTGGAATTTCTGGAACGCCTGCCTACCAAAAAAAATCTGTTCCCTTATACCATCGAAATTCTGGATTACCTGAAAGCCAAAGGCTATAAAATGCACCTGGTAACCAACGGATTTGAAGCCATTCAGTTTCTTAAAATAAGAAACAGCAATATGGCGGATTATTTTATAGAAGTTATTACCTCAGAAGCTTCCAATGCCTTAAAACCCAATAAAGAAATATTTGATTTTGCCCTGCTGAAATCCGGAGCTTCTTTAGAAGAATCCATTATGATCGGGGATAACCTGGATGCTGATATTCAGGGGGGGATTAATGCCGGGCTGGATACTATTTTTGTAAACCACCTCAATATTAAGCCACATATTCAGGCTACCTATATGGTTACCCATTTAAAACAACTGGAAAATATACTCTAATAAAAAATTCCGCTTAATGCGGAATTTTTTATGCTTATGATTTCTTGGTCTCTTCTTTTTTATCTGTCATTTTTTTACACTTATCATCCTTTCCCTTGCAATCCTTTCCGCATTTCTTGCCATCTTTTTTACAGCATTCTTTAGAACATGTTTTTCCGTCAGAGGTTTTATCCTGCGCAAATGCAATTCCGGTTACCAGAAACGCTGCTGTAGCTAAAATCAGTATTTTTTTCATGAGTATCTCTTTTTTAATGATTGAAATAGAATCGTTATGTTTTTTTGTAAAATAAATTTAAGACCAGGTTGCCAGAACTGTAGTACCGCCTTTCACTTTTTCATTCAGTTTAACATTAATGACTGTCCCCGGAGGCAGTAAAACATCTACCCGGCTGCCAAATTTGATAAATCCATATTCAGATGCCTGTTTCACCTGTTGTCCTACTGCTGTATAATTACAAATTCTTTTGGCTAATGCTCCGGCAATCTGTTTATACAGTATAGTTCCATGACTATTTTGAACTGCCACACTCCATCTTTCATTTTCTGTAGAGCTTTTAGGGTGCCAGGCTACCAGGTATTTGCCTTTATGGTACTGGTTATAAATCACTTCACCACTCATTGGGTTCCTGTTCACATGCACATTGGCAGGACTCATAAAAATACTCACCTGTATTCTTTTATCCCTGAAATATTCGGTATCCACCATTTCCTCAATCACCACCACTTTCCCGTCTGCCGGACAAATAATCTGTTTATCATTAAAAGTAAATACTCTGTTTGGTATCCTGAAAAATGATACCAGAAACAAAAAGACAATCAGTGTTACAATAAATACCAATATAAAAAGCCAGTAAAAGGAGGGGTATACATACTTTACGGATAATAGATTAATAGCAGCAAAAACCAGTGCAGCAATACTGATCGTAGGATATCCTTCTCTGTGAATAGTCATCTGATATAAAAATTGAAATGTAAAGATAATATGTTAAACGTAAAAGAATACAGCAGCTATCGCAACCAGCTAGGCAAATAATTTTAAAAAGAGCCATACAAAGGGAGTAGCCAGTAATAATGAATCAAACCGATCCAGAAAGCCACCATGCCCGGGCATGATAGAACCACTGTCTTTTACCCCTGCCATTCTTTTTAATTTACTTTCCAGCAGGTCGCCCGCAGTACCCACAATAGCGGCAATCGCAGCAATACCAGCTACAATTTTATCATTCAGTGGAACATAAAAATGGCAAAATACCGTTACTGCTACAATGGCCAGTACGGCACCTCCAATCGTTCCTTCCCATGTTTTTTTAGGAGAAATCTTTGAAAAAGGGGTCTTGCCAATAAACGATCCAACAATATAAGCCATAGTATCATTGATCCAGATAGAGGCAATCAATATAACAGGCAGCATCCAGCCAATATTGCCAGGCAGGCTTTCGGTATTCATTAAACGGATATCCATCATCAAACCCCAGCTCAGGGAAATATACAATAATCCTGCACCAGCAATCAGGATATTCTTTATCCGGAGTTCTTTTTTAAACACCACTTCAATAGCCAGTAATACAATGGAAGTCAGGAGAAGGAATAACCAGCCAATACCCTGTAGTTCCATGGTATTAACTTTAAAAAGATGGTTGGTCATATACATCATAAAAAACCAGCCAATCAGCATTACACCATATTTTAAAGAAGATTTGATTTGCGCATAGAGCGGGTCTATCAATCCCATTAATTGCTGGTATTCTATCCAGCAACCAAAATGAATAATGGTAAATAACGCAAAAAAAGACCAGCGGTTAATTAATAAACCTGCCAGCATAACGGCAGCAAAAATAACTGCTGTTAAGGTCCTTTTTTTAAACGTTTCAATCTGTAAAGCCATAAATAAATTCTGTTTTAGGTAAAGCCTGAATACTAATAATGCAAATACTGCTGCTGTTAATGTATCAGTTCAGCAGGGTTTTATTTAATAATTCATTTGCAAAGACCAATCTTCCATTTTATTCAAAAGGATTGTCACTGGGTGAAATTGTATTATCAATATTTTGGCATCCCAGTTTGATACATTCTTTCCGGTATTCATTCATTAATCCGATAATAAAGACCAATGCCAACACCCCCAGGTACCAGGGAAAAGTGGTATCATCCATCGACTCTTTAGAAAATTTTCCTTTTATATTATCCCAGTACAAAGAAGTAACCGCAATCCCGTTGTTTAGAAAATGCGCCAGTATATTTAACCAGATGTTTTTACTGTAATAGTAGAGAAACCCCAGTATTAACCCAAGTGCTGCACGGGGTAAAAACCCATAATAACTCATATGTATGGCACTGAAAATGATAGAAGTAACAATTATACCAATCCAGGCATTCCTAAACCATTTAACCAGTATTTGTTGTAATGCTCCCCTGAATAGAGATTCCTCCACAATGGCCGGAACCAGTGCAATGACTATTAAGGTAAACAGGAAATCTCCAAAACTCTTCATTTTAGCCATGATTAAAACCTGATCGCTATAGTCATCTTCCAGTTTATGAAAATAAGCAGCCCAGTTTTTGGGAATAGGGATAATCTGGTTTAGTTCTGCCAGTGCACCACTTAAAAACAAACCGGCAGTAGCAATAATTACGACCAGAAAAACCTGCCTGCTGCTGATGGTAGTAATAAACCCCAGGTGCTTTAATGGTTTTTTATTCACCACACGGGCATACACAAAAGCCGGGAGAAAGAAGGAAAACAGGGTACTTACCAGTTGCACCATTTTCATGGCATTGGCATAAGCCGGGTTAAACATATTTTTCTGCATATCTAAAATGCTGGTATGGGTCATTCCCATCCAGATGGGGATACTGACAATACCTCCCAAAACAATACCTGCTCCTATTAACCCTATTAATATAGCCAATTGGCCACCATATCCCAATTCAGGTTTAAACCTGGGGGCTTTAGGCTGAAAATTGGCAATACCTGTAAACTTCTCTTCCGATGGTTGATTTTCTTCAATCATAAATACTTGTAAGATTAAGATTGTAAATTTGCGATTCTTTATAATGCAAACCCACATTTGTTTATACCAATGGTAAAAATAGGCAACATATCGTTACCCGACTTTCCTTTATTACTGGCACCTATGGAAGATGTTAGTGATCCGCCTTTTCGTGCAGTATGCAAGGATAATGGGGCAGATTTAATGTATACCGAATTCATTTCCAGTGAGGGACTGATCCGGGATGCCATTAAAAGCCGGCGGAAATTAGACATTTTTGAGGAAGAAAGACCCGTTGGGATCCAGATTTTCGGGGGAGATGAAGAAGCTATGGCTTTAAGTTCCCGGATTGTATCAACGGTAAACCCGGATCTGGTAGATATCAATTTTGGCTGCCCGGTTAAAAAAGTGGTGAATAAAGGCGCCGGTGCGGGTGTTTTAAAAAACATCGACCTGATGGTGAAACTGACAGAAGCTGTGGTAAAATCCACTAATCTTCCGGTAACCGTAAAAACCAGGCTGGGATGGGATGATATTACCAAAAATATTGAGGAAGTGGCAGAGCGGCTGCAGGATGTGGGTATTAAAGCCTTAAGTATCCATGGCCGTACCCGTTCTCAGATGTATAAAGGTAGTGCCGACTGGAGCCTGATTGCCAATGTAAAAAACAATCCGCGGATACATATACCTATTTTCGGAAACGGAGATATTGATTCTGCCCCCAAAGCAGTGGAATATAAAGAACGTTATGGGGTGGATGGCATTATGATTGGACGCGCTGCAATTGGCTATCCCTGGATTTTTAATGAGATTAAACATTTTGCAGCTACGGGTGAATTATTAGCACCTCCTACCATTGAACAGAGGGTGGCCGTGATTAAAAAGCACTTACACAAAAGCGTGGAGTGGAAAGGGGATATTGTGGGTATCCTTGAAATGCGCCGCCATTATGCCAATTATTTAAAAGGCTTACCCAATATTAAAGAATACAGAAGCCGCCTGGTAATACTGGATACACCTGAAGAAATTGAAGCGGTACTGGCCGAAGTAGTAGAAAAATATTCCGAATACACTATCGACCGTACCCCTATAGAACTTATCAATTACCACGAAAAATGTAAAGTATAAGCCTCAGCATCAGGCTTCTTCTTCAATGGATTTAATAAAATCGCTTACCAGATAACTAACCAGCTTGCCGGTGCTTTTATCTGTACTTCCATCGTTCAGTACGGTTGCGCCTTCACAGATATGCAGGTAAGCCGCTTTACAGGCAGATGCGGTTAATGTAATATACTGGCGGGCATGATGGGTAGACAAGCCCGATGGGGTTGCCGCACTGCTTAACACCTGTTCAATACAATCCAGGTCAAGTTCTATGCCGCAATGATTATCTTCTGTAAAAGACAATGCATGTGCAACTGCCTGCATAAAACTTCTTTTTTCATGAATAAATATGTCTTCATAAGTAATACAATCCGCAAATGGATTATTTACAAAATCGATCCATACATTTTGCGGAATATAATTTTCATGAATGCCGATGACACAATATTTCTGCAGAAAACCATCTTCCTCTGCATAACGGAATCCATTACCGCTATGTCTGCCTTCCAATGGCCGGTAATCAGTATGGGCATCTAAATTGATACAGTTGAGTTGTGCTATTTCCAATACGCCTGCTTTATACAAACCTTTCGCAGATCCCTTAATCATCGGGTAAGAATTATTATGGCCCCCCCCCAATGGCAATAGGTATTTTTTTATTTTCTGTAATCAGTTTTACGAGGTGCTCCACTTCCTGGTCAATCGTAATCACGGCATGCCGGAAAGCGGCAATGGTTTCATCCGGGTTTATGGCATTCTGATCAATCAGTTTTTCCAACTCACTGAAATCAAAATAACCGGCCAGTAATATTTCATTTCCGTCTAAAAAATCATTGCTCTGAGTATTCAGGAAAGCCGATAAAAAAGGTTCCCAAACAGTATGTGCTCCGCCTACTCCTCCATTTGCCCTTACCCCAATATCTTCCGGAATACCAAAAAGAACAAAAGGAGCGGGACTGTTTTGAATGGTTGCTGCTATAGTTGCTGCATTATCTGCACAGGCAATCCTTTCTCCTATTTTGGTCTCAAACTTCCTGGAATTGGTCATTCCCAATAATTCTTTTCTGCTGTATGTTTTAAAATATTTCATGATGATTGCTGTTAAATAATGATACTTTTTTAATACAATGCTCCGTTAATAATTATTTTATCGATCAGGTTTGTCCCAAATGCATATGGTATATACGCCAAAGAAGGAACAGGTTTGGTAATAATCAGGTTAGCCCTTTTCCCTACTGTTATACTGCCCATTTCATGTTCCAGTCCCATGGCATAAGCCCCGTTTATGGTAGCTGCATTCACCGCTTCTTCCGGCAGCATTTTCATTTGAATACAACTCATGCTTACTACGGTATTCATATTGCCGCTGGGTGATGAACCCGGGTTATAATCACTGGCCAGTGCAATGGCAGCACCGGCATCTATCAATGCCCTTGCCGGTTGAAACGGCATTCTTAAAAAATAGGCTGCGGTAGGCAATAAGGTTCCGATGGTATCTGATTCTGCCAGGCATTGGATGGCTGCTTCATCCATGGTTTCAAGGTGGTCTACGCTCAATGCTTTCAGTGCAACACCTGTTTGTACCCCACCCGACAAATGCAACTGATTGGCATGTATTTTTGGCCTTAATCCGTAACGCATACCTGCTGTACAGATTGCGGCAGTTTCTTCGGCAGAAAAAAAGCCTTCTTCACAAAATGCATCAATATAATCAGCCAGGTTTTCACGGCTGATGGCCGGTAGCATTTCTTCTGTAATTAGTTTAATATACCCCTGATGGTCGTTTTTATATTCGGGTGGATAGGTATGTGCACCCAGAAAACTGGCTTTCACCGGTATAGGAGATGCTTCTTTTAATTTACGGATTACCCGCAACATCTTTAATTCACCTTCTACGGTTAATCCGTAACCGCTTTTAATTTCTACTGCACCGGTACCCAGCCGGATGATTTCCTGCAGCCTTTGCCAGGCCTGTTCAAATAAAACAGTTTCAGGTGTATTTTTAATTTTCTCAGCAGAATTTAAAATACCGCCTCCTTTGGCAGCTATGGCTGCATAACTTAAACCGTGGATTTTATCAATAAATTCATTTTCACGGGAGGCTGCAAATACCAGGTGGGTATGGCTATCACACCAGGCCGGCAATACAGTTTGTCCGGATATATTCAGAACCTTTGCATCAGTTTCAGGCAATTCAGCCAGGTCAGACATTGGGCCATATGCTTTAATCAGCCCATTTTCCAACAGTAAATAAGCCTGGTTAATTTCCGGCAATATTGCCAGATCCTTTCCCCTCAGTAAGCGGGATTGCTCCCTGACACCAAAAAGCTGCTGAATATTCGTAAGCAATAAGGAATGCATATAAAGGGCAAGTTATGAAAGAATATCAACCAACTGTTTCTCCAAAATTATAAATTCAAGGGGCTGCAGGTGTTTGCCGGTTAATCCATCTTCCGGAAATGCTTTCCTTTCCCCGGTATCCCGGTACCCGTTTCTGATATACCAGTCAATCAGCTCCTGCCTCACAGAAATAACGGACATATATATGGCTGTACAATGCAGGGAAAAAGCATATTCCTCTGCAGCCTGTAATAGTTGTCGCCCAATTCCGCCACCTTGTAATTCCGGCGATACACTGAACATCCCCAGGTATAGTTTCTTTCCATGTTGTTGCAGGTTCACACAGCCTATAATTTCATCTTTATTTGTACTATACTTTAACACCACACTTCCCGCCTGTTCCATTACCTGTTGCAGGTTCTTTTCATCGGTACGCAGTTCCCCGCCAATTAAATCTGCTTCGGTAGTCCATCCTTTACGGGAACTTTCCCCCCGGTAAGCACTGTTTAATAATTGGGTAATGGCCGCAATATCTTTTAATTGAGCAAGGCTAATCTGTACATTTGAAAACTGAAAATTCATGAAACGAATGTAATACAGGTTTCCAATAAATTGAGAAAGGGAACCTTAAAACAGGAGCTATTTTTTTACTGCAGACAACCTGCTATTTCTCAGTCTACACTCACCTAAAGGCTGCTTACCGGGGTATCATTAAAATTATATTATATGGATATTAAGCCAGATTAAACCATGATTTCCATGGGTTGTCTTGGGTTTGTCTTGGGTTTAACCCCCCAATGGCCATGCAATGGTAGTCCCAATTATTAAAGCCAATAATTACAGATTCAAGAAATAACTGCCGGAATTGGGCATTGAATTAAATAAAAGAACAGGAATTAGGCCCGCAAAATACAGCTTCACAAAGTAACTGCAAAACCAGGATGTTCTTGATTTTTAATTAGCCCTTCTATATAGGGAAAATTTGTTTACCTTTATATAAATCTGCCGAAAATATTTAATTTTTTCTCCAGATTATTCTCATCCATTATTTCCCTTACGCACAAAATTTTAAATAAAAACAGTATATTAAATATGGCAGAAACTTGGAATAAAAAAGAAAGAGAAAAGAAAAAAATAGCAGAAAGAAAAGAAAAGGCAGAAAGAAAGCTGGAACGGAAAGAGA
>Ga0364867_10158_pt1 | contig 45384 bp, 30 predicted proteins | sample ExccelAu500001D4_3_FD_206915 | JGI IMG/M metagenome (GOLD analysis project Ga0364867, IMG submission 206915) | Enriched cells from Trout Bog Lake Hypolimnion, Wisconsin, USA - BchlTB.Aug13.5000.01.D4 | ecosystem: Environmental > Aquatic > Freshwater > Lake > Hypolimnion/Profundal zone | place... | reverse complement strand
CGGTTTTCCTGCCCGAAGAATCGGCATTACTGTTTTCAATTGCGGTAAGAGTTGGCAATTTCATCGAAAAAAGCGAAAAGATTTTTGCTCTGCAGAAGAGCGAGGAGAAGTACCGGAATATCATTGAAAACATCAATGAGGTCATCTTTGAAATAGATGGTCAGGGTATTGTCACCTTCATCAGTTCACCGGTTATGAAAATATTCGGGTATTCCGCAGACGAAATCATGGGTGAAAATTTCATCCAATTTGTCGGGGATAACGGTCAGCTACTTTTGAAAAGATTGAATGAACTCAGCGAACAGATCGAATTAAGAAATGAATATCAGATCATTACAAAAACTTGTGAAGCCCGGTGGATACAGATGTCTACCAGGGCAATATTCTCTGGTGGAATCTTTAAAGGGGGTACCGGTACAATTATCGATATTACCCAAAGAAAACGAACAGAAATAGAGCTCCAAAAGAGTGAATCACTTTACCGGTCAGTCCTCAATGCATCACCAGATGCAATAACCATTGCAAATCCCGATGGAATTATCCTATATTCCTCACCCCGGATTTTGGAAATGTTTAGGTATACCGATACAAATGCAATAATTAACAGGCCGGTTTTTGACTTTATAAACAAATCTGACCATGACAAGGCAAGATCTAATATTGAAAAGCTTTTCCAGGGAACCCTTTTGAGTGCGGAAGAATATATTGGAATCCGGTCGGATGGCAGCTTGTTTTACATTGAAGTAAATTCTGAGATTATACGGGATCCGGAGGGAAATCCAACAAGCATGCTTTTTGTAACCCGGGACATTTCTGAACGTAAACGGGTAGAAATAAAGCTGAAGAAAAGTGAAGAGAAATACAAATATATCTTTGATAATGCGATAGAAGGAATCTATAGGACATCTGTAGAAGGGAAGGGTATATTGGCTAATCCTGCGCTGGCAAAAATGCTTGGATATGATTCGGCCGATGAGTATCTGAGAGATATGAATGATTCTGCTCATCAGGTTTGGTACAATGCGGAACAACGTTCAGATTATATTGCCCTGCTTGAAAAATACAGTATTATACAAGGATATGAATGCCAATTGAAACGAAAAGACGGTACTCCGATTTGGGTATCGCTTAATTCAAAAATTGGACAGGATGAAAATGGGCATAAAAAGATTTTAGAAGGATTTGTAGAGGAAATCGATGAACGAAAATTGGCGCTGGAGAAAATAGAGAAATTAAACCGGCTATATTCTCTGATCAGTCATGTAAGTCAGGCCATCGTTCACATCCGGGATAAGTCGCAGCTCGTGAATGAAGTTTGTCGCATTGCCATAGAATTTGGAAATTTCAGAATGGCCTGGATCGGCATAATTGATGAAAAGACTAAAATTGTTAAGCCAGTTGCAAAAGCTGGTTTTGAGGAGGGGTATCTTTCGGTTATCAGTCAAATTTCGGTGAGCGACACTCCGGAAGGAAGAGGGCCAACTGGAGCGGCCATCCGGAATTGCGATCATTATGTTTGTGACAATATTGAAACAGATCCTATGGTAGCTCCCTGGAGAAGCGAGGCACTAAAACGGGGTTACCGCTCTTCCATAGCACTTCCTCTTACTCAAATGGGGAGAAGTTTGGGAGCCTTTACCTTATACTCCTGCCAACCCAATTTCTTTGATCAGGAAGAAGTCCGGTTACTCGATGAATTTGTCAATGAAATCAGCTTTGCGTTCGAAAGCATTGATTCTGAGAACAAAAGGCAGAAAGCTGAAAAACAGCTCGGGAAACTTTACCGTGCGGTTGAACAAAGCCCCGTAAGTATCGTAATTGCCGATCTGGATGGTAATATTGAATATGCAAATCCAAAAGCAAGCTTAACAACCGGCTATACCTTCGATGAACTGATCGGAAAAAATCCAAGAGTTCTTAAATCTGGCGAAACCCCTGATATTGAATATCAAAAACTATGGGAAGATATCACCTCAGGAAAGGAGTGGCACGGGATATTTCATAACAGGCGGAAAAACGGAGAACTCTATTGGGAATCCTCATTAATTTCGCCAATTACGGACCATAACGGTAAAACAACCCATTTTCTGGCTATAAAAGAGGACATTACAGAACAAAAACTGGCTGAGCAGGAGATTCTAAAATTCCGGACTATTGCAGATCAGGCAAATTACGGATCCACCATTACTTCGTTGGAAGGAAATATCCTTTACATAAATGATACATTCGCCCGGATGCACGGTTATGATATTGACGAACTCCTGGGAAAGAACCTGGTCATCTTCCATAATAATCAACAATTAACTCTGGTCAATGAACTTATTAATCAGTTGAAAATAACCGGAAGTTTTTCCACCCAGGAGGTTTGGCATACCCGAAGAGATGGAACGGTATTTCCTACACTGATGAACGCTTTAATAATATATGATGCTAAAAAAGTTCCGCAATTCTTATCTGCCACTGCTATTGAAATCAGTGAACTTAAACAAAAGGAGATGGAATTGCATAGAAGTGAGAATGAACTAAATAAAGCACAGGAAATTGCCAGCATGGGCAGTTGGGAACACAATTTGATAACAGGCGAACTTGTGGGCTCAAAAAACTATTACAAAATGTTAGGATTGGAATATGATGAGGCTGGTGTAAACATATATGATTATTTCCTTAGTATCGTTCATCCTGATGATCTCCCATTAATCGATTTTTTGCAGAATCATCACTTTGTAGAGAATGAAATGCAAGTTGTTGATATTCGCATTAAGCTTCCGGGAGAAGGAATAAGGTGGCTCCAAAACAATGTTTTGCCGATGTTTCAGAATGGTTGTTTGGTAGCGCTAAGAGGAGTAAATATTGATATCACTGAGAAAAAAAAGACGTTAGAAGACCTTATCACGGCAAAAGATAGGGCCGAGGAGAGCGACAAACTGAAAACTGCATTTTTGAATAATATATCACACGAGATAAGAACTCCCTTTAACGCCATTCTTGGGTTCCTGTCTATGTTTCAATTCGACGATCTGACAACAGAAGAACGAAATGAATATACCGGAATGATCAATCAAAGTGCTGAAAGATTAATGAATACGATAAATGATATTGTTGAAATATCTCAAATTCAGTCCGGACAAACCAAGCTTGCCTTAAGCACTGTTAATATTAAAAGTATTGTTCTGGATCTGGAATCACGTTTCAGACATGAAAGTGAATTTAAAGGCCTTGAATTCAACATTATTATGAATTTAGACCAGTCGACAACCAACTTATTTACTGATCCCCATAAACTGACATCAATTCTTTCGCATCTGTTGGGCAATGCGATAAAATTCACAAAATCAGGAAGAATTGATTTAACAATTCAAACTAAAGGAGTTGTAATGGAGTTTTGCGTTAAAGACACCGGCATTGGTATTGCCAAGAATAAGCAACAATTTATTTTTGAACATTTCAGGCAGGCCGACAGCTCAAATACCCGCCAATTTGAGGGTTCGGGCCTGGGGCTGACGATAGCTAAGGCTTATGCTGAGATGCTGAATGGGAAAATCTGGGTTGATAGCCAGGAGGGCGAAGGTTCCTCATTTCATTTGGCGGTTCCATCCTATGAAATACCGAAGACGGAAGCGTTGGTTCAAAATATTGGTAAAATGGATAAAGCGGAAGAGCGGGCCGGAAAGCTCAAAATATTAATCGCTGAAGATGATGAAGGCTCTGCAATATTCATCTCAATTTTGATAAAATCATTTGGCAAAGAGATTATCAAGGTCAGAACCGGAACAGAAGCAGTTGAAACCTGCCGTAATAATCCGGATATTGATTTAATTCTGATGGATATCCAGATGCCGGAAATGGACGGATACGAAGCCACCCGACAAATCAGGAAGTTTAACTCAGAAGTGGTAATTTTAGCTCAAACAGCCTATGCCTTTTCGGGTGATGATGAAAAGACAGTAGCATCCGGATGTAATGATTGCATTACAAAACCCATAAAAAAAGAGCAATTAATAGCTCTTATTCAGAAGTACTTTCACAAAAATGATCTTTAAAGCCGGAGAAATAAATTAGTCCACTAAACCGGCTGAATTAAGTTTTACCAAATACTATCAAGGAGACAATGCCATGAAAATTCCAATAACCAAAACTGACCGGGATTAACAGGGAAATGCTCCGTAATCCTTTTTGTCCGGATATAAATACCAGCCAAAATGTTAAAGAGAATGATCAAAGTACAAGATTGGGGTTACCCATAGGTAACGAAGTTATCTGGATACCCGGCGTAAATTTAGCAGTGAAAAGAGAGGCAGGGGAATAATCATCTTTGTGGATTAACCTGCCACTAAAACAAATAAACCAGTTATACATTTAATTATCAATAACATACATAAATATTCATCCCTATTGCATTCTTTTTTTTTAAATTATTCTGGCACAGAATTTGATTCAATTACTAATAAATTTAAACCGAAAATATTAATACCTTAATACTAATGAATCATGAAAACTAAAATTATTTATTTGACCCTCTTTCTGGCAGGAATTCTTTTGGGGAGTTGTAACAAATCAGCAACAAGTACATCCGCAATCGTACCGACAGTGTCCCTCAAATCGGCACTCACACAGGGAGTTCAGAATCTCAACACGGCCGTGAATACGATTACTGCTTCAACCGGATATCAGGTGGTGACCGGTCCAGCCGATTTGACCACTAAAGACCTTGTGATAAGCCCATTGGATACAGTTGCCCATAGTATTTTATTGGCAAATATAGCTGGCGTATATGATTATAAGGCCACTAAATCCAGAATAGGGAAGTTATCCATCATAACCCGCTACTTTAATAAGACTGCCGATAGTACGCTTATGGTCGTTCGTTTGCCGGAATCAAAAGTAGAAAATTCACGTACACTCCTTAAATATTCACCAAGCGATACGTTGCTTGTCAATGATTATGTAATTACACTCACCGATTATGATTACACGTACAGATTACGTGGAGGATATGATTATCGCATGGCTTCCTCGACTGCAATAAAGGGTGTTGCTGCAGGGACTTATAAGATTCAATCCTCTCATAATAAGACAACTAATTCTCATTTTTCGGCTGAATATGATTTCCCCAATGGATACATAACCAAGATCACCTATGCTCCGGGCGATACAGCCGTTTCTGACTATTCAATTTCAGATGGGAAAAACATCCTTTACGAAGAAAATTACACTTCGATCCGCAGTGATTCATTGCAGCAACGAAGAGAGACAAATTATTCTCTGACGATCGGCAATGTTGAGATTGTAAGACAGCTGGGCAAGGGAAAAAGCAGTTTGGATAGCGCAAAGGTTTATGTCGGTGGTGTTCTGGAAACTAAGGCAAAAGTCTCCGTTGTAAATAACACGACAGGCACTGTTGACAATACGGTTACCAGCAAAAAGCGTGATTTATTAATTACCTTTGATGATGGAACCACTGCAACAATATCCTCGCTTGCCAGTACAGCCATACCCACTATAAGTTCCATGTTCACATCTTTACACCAGGCTAATTTTGCAACTGGTATTGTCGACTGGATTGCCTGGGAAATATATTATACCAAGCATTAAAACTTGTAAATTAAAGTCAAAAGCAAAAATGAATTTCAGCCTGGAAAACTGATTATTTCCTATCAGGCATAAGCAGGTCAGAAAAAAAGAGGCTTTCTCAATTAACAGGGAAAGTCTCTTTTTGGTATTAATCATGCTGATAAAAGATGGGTAGATTAATTTATTGATCTGAATATCAGTTGCTTAAATTTATGAGTATACCATTTATCAATCAGTTCTTTGAAGTCCATATAATCCTTCCGGGCAATTACCGGATTAACTATCTCTATTTTTCGAATCACCTCAACCAGGTTTTCTGTTTGCTTCAGGCGAATAACGACATGGCCAATTCCAGGTTTGACTATCTCGATATTTACCGGATTAATAAGCTCGCACTTTGCCGGTAATTTAAAGGTATAATGGTAGGACTCATTTACAGACGTGCCCAGATAAAGCGCTGAATTTCTTGTAATTGACATAGAAACCAAATGAAAAGAGGAAATCCCTGAAGTACTCTCTTTCAGATCCAGGAATCTAAAGCCTCCCCGCTTAACCAGTTGATCCTTTTTGTCTGCCTTAAAAGAAATATTTGCCTGATTAGCAGTCAATTTCCCAACAGAACCTATAAAATCAGTTAAAAACGGTGGACATTTTCCCTGATTCCGGACAATCTCAAAATATGGATTAAACCTATCTGAAAATTGTCCGGTTATTTCTCCCACCAGCTTATTGTCGGGACTAATTGTAAGATTGCCTTCGATTTTGATTAAACCTGTGGGAGGGGGGATGACTGGAGTTAACTGGACGGCCTGATCCAAATTGAGAATTCGGACCGGGAAAATACCCAAATCTGAATTTCCGGAATTAAGTCTGTCAGCAGTCAGTAGTATCATTTCGCCGTTTGGATCAGTTAGTTTCACAATTGGCTCCGCAGCCAGCAAAAAAGGGAGCTGCTCCCCTGCCAAATCCGTAGGAATATTCAGACATACTTCTGATTTCCAGCATTTTGACCTGAAAAGAGAATTTAGCAAGAAAGCTTTTTCCAGAACTGTGCCGGAATTGGATTGCCAAACAGCTTCAGGAGGCCTTGCCTCAAATGCGACCAACGGAGAAGGAATATGCAGCGTTTTAAGTTCAGATACCACAATTTCCTGAATTTTCATGGCTTTCTCCTGTATACTCTTTTTGTCTTTTGTGGCACTTTCAACATATTCTTTGATAGCTACATTATTTATACCAAGAGCTAGTGGTTTTAAAACCGCCTTAATAACTGCAGATATGTCCTCCTGGGTGGTAAAAAGCAATGTTGGAATATCGCCACAAACCAAGGCGCTCCTGTTCTCCTTGCTCCGTTGGGGAAGATCCTGGAAGTTCCAGGTATAGGTATCAAAATCCTTTCCTTGATCAATTGTAGGTTCTGATGTTAAGTTAAGCAGTTTGTAATGAAGCTTCATTTTCGAAGGAACCTTGACAACAATGGCAAGATTTTCGATAGGGCAATCAGCCTGAAGCTCTTCCATGCCCATCAAAAAAGGGATTTTACTACCGGCTGAGGTTATTTTATATGAACAATTAATTACGGCATTTCGTTCAAGACCTGTATGGGTAATAACCATCTCCCGAAGGTGGCTGTATGCTTTTGAATCCTGGCAAAAAGCCGGCAGTACTTCATTGTACCCATTTTCAGGCGTTTTAATGATTTGATTCCCGGAATTTGTGGTATATGCCTCATTAACAACAAGTTTTTGAAATTCCGGATTATAGGTGATTCTCGTCTCACCATATAAACTTTGAAAAGATCTGTAGGTAATTAACCTCTGCTTTTTCTCGACAGAATGAATGATGCTTCCATCCTGATCCAGAACATAAGTCCTGGTCAGATTCAGATAAACAGCATCGGCATCAGGATAACTCTTTTCCTGGCGGGTATTGCAGGAAAACAACATGAAAAATGATATTCCCCAGACAAACTGCTTGATTTTCATAGATTTAAGATTACAAAGTTAAAATAACCGGGTTTTCTGAAATTGTTTTCTGCATTCTCACCGCAACTCTAAAAGATGGCCAATCCTCAGGGGTATAAATTCGTTTGTAGTATTCAGCCCTTTCGTTAAGCTTAAGTTGAGTTCCATCCAATGAATAGGAGGCTTCAAAGCTCGCTCCTATTCCGGTGGATTTCTCAATTTTAGGGGTCCACGATAATTTATAACCTGAAGGGATGATTGTTTTGTCGGTAATCTCGATACTTCTGGAACATGTGTCATGGAAAGGGAAATGACGGATATCCGCCTTCACGTCGATAAACAGGTTCCGCATAGCCCCCGAAAAAATGCCGGATGCAGCCAGTGGCGTAAACAGGATTTCAGATTCTGTAACAGTAGCATAATCAGGTATTTCATAACTTATTCTTAAATCTATTGGCCCGGCCATGTAGTTATAAGGATCGTCACCATAGGTGCTTTTCAGAATTTTAGCCTGAGGTGTGATTTTTAACAATTCGTTCTCCAGGTTACTTTTCCAGTTTGCCTTATAGGATCCTGTGAACATCCGACGGAGGCTTGCATCTGATTGGCCTTCTGCAATAATCGATATTTCGCCGGTGAGAGTTCCCTCCCTGGTTAGCTGGGAACTGGCATTTATTTTAACAAAGTGATTTTTTGGTGAAGAGACAGGTGTTTCCAACAGATCGGAACCGTCAGGAATTCCGGGAAGGTAATTTTGTTGCTGTTCGGCACTTGACCATAACTCCCGGACAAAGGGAACCCAGGTCGGATCAAGCAGATGCAGCTTTCCGTCTGAAAGCTTTACCACAACAACCGAATGGTTAAACTGGTCTGCCGGAATCCGGTCAATGCGCGAACCGGCCATCGTCATCGAAGGATATGCCTTGAATCCGGCGGACCGGAGCATGGTGACCAGCATTCCTGCTTTGTCTTTGCAAACGCCACACCGGTCCAGAAAATCCGTACTTCCCCGATGAAGGGTATATCCCTCCCCTTTCCCCATTGAAAGGCCCAGATATCTAAGTTCATCTGCAACCCAATGAGTGAGTTTCCCGACTGAATCGATTTCAGAAACTGAACCTCTGAGGATCTCTTTAACTTTTTGATCAATTTCCGGAGTCGATTTAAAGCTTCCATACGCTTCATTTACACTATAAAACCATTTCGATTTGGCCTGCCAGTCAGGGGCAGTGGATATCAATAGTTTAGGTGCAACATCGGACAAGGCAACCATGTTGGGTTCGGAAGCAAAAGGTTTAATATCAGAAAGTGAAAATGTAAAAAGCGAATTTTCAGCCTTTTTTTCTTTTCGGATATTCAGTTTCCCATTATAAACCTGGAAGTTCACAACCTTTGAATTAGGTATTGCCACCTGGTACACTTTTAACAATAAGGGGGCATCTGACCAAAATGGAACAATGTCATAAAAATGACCTCTCATCGGTGGAATATATTTATCATCCTCTCTTTGAGTGTCTAGCAAAGCATACGCAAACCCCTTTTTACTCAAAAAGACTTCAAACGAATCTCCTGGTTCAAGCCTTCCAATCTCAGTCATTTTTTGTCGTGACCCCCAAAGGATCGTACCGGCTGGTGCGGGGTAATCTATTTCATCAAGTGTATTGAGCTCTTTTGTATACCCATTCTTATAATAAACAATAATCTTACGGATTTCAACGGAAGCTGTCAACGGATCATAGTCTGATTTAAAAACTCTGAAATGCTTCCCTCCTCCGGGAGTCAGAATCATAACCATTTGATGTTCCAGATAATAGCTTAGTCCACTCTCCATCATTCTTACTCGCGTACTGTCAAATAGCGTAACATATTCAGCACCCGGATATTTCTTAGTCAATCCTGTAAAAGAATTCAGGTTGCTGATCGGATTGGCTGATGTCAGAGGAATAATTCCAAGCCCAATCCAAAACATGAATAGGAACCGTGTCATAGTAAAAAGTTTAGAAGTAAATTAAAAGTTGGGTTGTCAATTCTATATTTTCAAAAAGATTTCAAGAATTTTAAGATTATCAATAGCTAAAAAAGGCCGGTGTAAATTACGACCGACCTTTTTATGTATTTAACGGACTAACCCGTCTGTAATTCGAAAATCTACTTTCTTAACCGCTTACCGGCCAATTCAGGCTGGTAAACAGAGAGTAAATTATTTAACCTTTTAGAGATATCTTCGCTCAATTCCTTCTCTCCGTAATGCTCTGAAAGGTTGCTCAACTGTTGCATGATATAAAACGAACGTTGCAGCTCATCCTGAACCAATGCCCGGAAACGTGGCTCCAGGGTAAAATAGTATTTCAACTCCTCCTCGCAATTTCGGGCCATCACTTTGGCAACTTCATTGGCCTTTTTTGTAGCTGCGGGGAAGGTATTCACCTCCAGGGATAAACTGTCCAAAGTGGTATTTTTCACCAGATTGTGGCCTGCCCTGTAATACGATTCAACCATCAGCAGGTTAAAGTAATTATAGGTCACTTTTGAGTTTGGAACCAATTCGTTGCAACGATCCAGAACAGCAATGGCGGAATCTCGTTTCCCCTGGTCAAGCAATCCATCAGCCAATCTGACGAAGCTATTCCGCACATTCATCGACATGCGAATATTGTTCTCATCCAGGTAAACCTTGGGATCGTTCATATTGCCCCATTTGAACTTATTGATGATATTATTATACATCACATCGGTACGAATGCCTCCGATTTGGCCGCTGACGGTGGGAGGTGTTTTAATTGGAACTAGACGATAGGCAAATCCTTCTACCTGAAAATAATCCTGTAAATTCAGGTATTTTTCCCGACCGACGGTTATGGCAAAATAGATTGGTCTTTTCCAGTTATTGTTGGCAATTATATCCAGAATCATCAGTTCATCCTTAGTGACATAATTCCCGGTTAGCTTTATCTCCATCTGGGGAACAATCTTGTCTGCTTCTTTAGGGTCTATAACATTGTTGGCCAAAACTGCAGCCTTGTCAACCGGATAAAACAACTGTTTGGATGGGATAAAAGATGCATTTTCAGCCTGCTCCAGCTTTGTCCCCGGGTCATCAGAGCGGACAAAATCCATAGCCTCCTTAAGATTTACCGGTCGTTTGATCTGATCGAGCACATAAATGACATCACGGGTTCCCTGCAAATACTGGTTGTGTTCAAATTTGATGGGAAGCGGATCAGATTCATAGGCCTTTCGTTTCATCTGATCAACGTACCAGTCAGTCTGAAAGTAACTTAAGTTACAAACCCGCACATCTGTCCGGACCCCTTCAACCATCTGGGCATACCATAACGGGAATGTATCGTTATCTCCATTTGTAAAAATTATCGCATTTGGTGCACACGATTCCAGGTAGTCACGACCGAAATCTCGGGCAGTAAAACGGCCTGAACGATCGTGGTCATCCCAGTTCTGATTGGCCATCAGACATGGCACTGCAATAAGGGAAAGGGCGGTTGCCGCAATAGCGCTGGTTTTGGCAGGCGACACCTTCATTAAAAGCTGATATAACGAGAGGACTCCAAGTCCAATCCAGATGGCAAATGCATAGAAGGATCCGACATAGGCATAATCCCGTTCACGGGGCTGAAGCGGTTCCTGATTCAGGTAAATAATAATAGCCATACCTGTCATGACAAACAGGCAAACCAAGACCCAGAAATCCTGTTTTCCCTTTGGTCCGGAATTGAACTGAAAAAACAAACCAAGTAATCCGAGAATTAAGGGGAGCATGTAATACTTGTTCTTTCCCTTATTTTCGGCGAGCGCTTTGGGAAGGTGGTTCTGATCGCCCAGCCGGATTGAATCAAGGAAATTAAACCCTGTGATCCAGTTCCCATTCAGGATATCGCCATAACCCTGGTTATCATTTTGGCGTCCGGAAAAATTCCACATAAAATACCGCCAGTACATCCAGTTTATCTGGTAAGAGAAGAAAAAGCTGAGGTTTTCCATGAACGTAGGCTTCATGATCCGTTGCGACTCCCCTTCCCTGTTGGTTACCTGAATTGGTGTCCCTTTAATATTTGCCCAGTTCTGGTACTCTTTTACATGATCGGGAGTAGAACTAAACATCCTGGGGAAGAAAGTCATGAACCGGCTGTCATAATTTGCTGCCTGCTTGTAATCAGCAATTTCATATTTTCCGTTGCGTTCAACATAGTTTGCACTACCCTTTGAGTAAGGATTCTCTGTATTTAGAGGTGCATTATAGTACTGACCGTAAATTATAGGCTTTGCACCATATTGTTCACGGTTCAGATACGTAAGTAACGAGAACGGGTTATCCGGACTGTTCTGGTTCATAGGAGGGTTAGCCACTGAACGAATCACGATTACCGCATACGAGGAATAACCAATCAGCATAACAGTAAAGCCAAGTATTATTGTATTAGCCAATGCTTTCTTCTTTTGGATGGTATATCTTATTCCCCAAACTATCAGACCGCTGAGCAGCAACATATAGATAATCGTGCCGGTGTTGTAAGGAGCACCAATTCCATTCACAAAAAGAAGTTCAAACCATTGAGCAAGGATGACCACCCCGGGAATAAAGCCGAAAAAAACAAATCCTACCAGAGCCATTGAAAGCACCAATGCAATAGTAATACCAATGGGAGTTGCCGGATATTTTTTGAAATAATAAACCAGTACAACTGCAGGAATAGCTAATAGATTCAGAAGATGAACACCTATTGAGAGTCCTATCACATAACATATTAAAATAATCCAGCGATTTGCAAATTTCTCATCTGCTTCGTTTTCCCATTTCAGGATACACCAAAACACAAAGGCAGTAAATACCGATGAAGTTCCGAAAACCACACCTTCGACAGCTGAAAACCAGGCAGTATCAGAGAAAGTATAAGCCAATGCCCCAACAGCTCCGGCACCTAAAATTGCAATCATTTGCGGCAACGAAGGGTCAGAATCCTTTTCTCCCATTATTTTACGGGCCAAATGGGTGATGGTCCAAAAGAGGAACAAGACAGTGAAGGCACTCGCAAGGGCTGACATGATATTCGCCATGACTGCCACATGTAACGTATCACTGGCAAACAAGGTAAATATATGTCCCATAAGCATGAAGAAAGGTGCGCCCGGTGGATGCCCAACCTGAAGACTAAAGGCATTTGTAATAAATTCGGGACAATCCCAGAAACTGGCAGTTGGTTCGATTGTACTCAGGTAAACGATTGCTGCGACAAGAAATATAACCCATCCCACAATGATATTATAAAACTTATACCCTTTTGTCTTCATATCAATTTAGTGTATATAATATTTTATGGCACGCCATTATCTGCTGTAATGAACAGAATCACAAAATTCAAGCGAAGATATTAATAATCTTTATAACCCAACAATCAAAAGGCTTACAATGTCACAAATTAATTTCTTAGGTGATATAACCCATGATTCAATGTAAATGATCAGTTGTGTTAAAAGAAAAAATCCCAAGGTTTATCTCAGGATTTTTTGGTTAAGTTCATTGGGTTTCCCCCGAAAACTTCTATTTAGGGCTGGGTATTTTAGGATTATCGCCAGCAGCATGTCTGGGACAGGATTTCATGATACTGTCATTTTTCATGCAATTCTCCTTTTTCTCACCGGGTCCTTTGCACAGGCTGCCGGGAGGTGGACAACATATCCCTTCGTGGGCTCCATGACCACAACCTTTCATCATCATCTCCTGTTTACAACAAGGATGACCGGACTTATGACCATTTGTCTCGATGCAGATAACTCCAATAAACAGAATAAAACCCACAACGATAAAGAACCAGGAAACAAAGGCAAAAAATTTGCCAAGCTCTTCTTTCCTGGTTTTTGCCAGCAACAGTGTGCCGGCAAGGATTGCTATTAACGAGATAGGTAATAAATGCATTATTTCAGGTATTAAGATCGACTACTCTTTTAACGGTTTTCGTCATCCCCGACAATCATAAATTCATTACGACAATGAGTTCTAAATCAAGACAAATATATATTAAATTTTCTTTTTGGGTTCAATACCAAAAGTGAACCCTGCCTTGACCCGTTCAATCAATTCCGGCAGGATATCCTGATAATCACCGACAATCCCAAAATCCGCGTTATTGAAGATACCTGCCTTTGGATTATGGTTAATAGCGATCACTTTCCCTGATTCTTTCATACCCGCAATGTGCTGAATAGCACCGGAGATTCCAACGGCAATGTACACCTTAGGACGAACCGTTTTCCCGGTTTGACCTACCTGTCTGGCATATTCAGTGACACCTTCATCAACGACAGGGCGGCTGCACGCCCATTCAGCATTAACGCCCTGGTCTTTCAAAGCCTCTGCCAATGCCTTGATCAGCCCTAAGCTATCGTTGGTGGTACCCCTTCCTCCCGAAACAATAATGTCGGCCTCGAAAAGATTTTGCAATCCTCCGCCGCCTCTCACAGTTTTTATGATCTCGACCACAAAATCTTTTTCATCCAGCACTGGTTTGAAACCAGAAATAATACCTTCCCTTCCCTCAACACGTTTGGGAACTTCAAAGGTGCCAGCCCTTGCGGTGGAAACCTGAGGACATACAAATCCAAGAATCGTGGCAAGTTTACTCTCTCCATAGGTAGGGCGTCGTGATTCAAGAATTGGGGTAATAATAACTTTTTGCTTCCTGTCAATATACTCTCCGATTTCCAGCCCGGTGCAGTCGGCTGTAACTCCGCTGCTGGTTCTCATCCCTATTCTGGGAGCCAATTCTCTTCCTGAAGTGGTCGCGGCAAACAGGGCAATCTCAGGATTCCTCTCCTTAATGACCTGGGCAAAGATTGATGCAAACGGAAGAACCAGATACTCCTCAAGCCGGTCATTTTCAACACAGATTACCTCATCAGAACCATGTTCAATCAGCGTCTGGGCCAAGGACCGGATATTTTTCCCGATCATCAGGGACATTACCTTAGTACCATTACCTAACTGGGTTGCCAGGTTTCGCGCAGGAGTTAATAATTCAAGAGAGGGCCTCGCAATATTCCCGTTGGTTATTTCAGCCCAGGTAATAATACCACCTGCTCCGTTTCTAAAGTCCTTTTCGGGAAAGTCGGGACGTTCACTCTCTTTTTTAGCAGCGGTCTCCTTCTTCTCTAAAATATTACCCCCTTTTTTAAGGTTCGCGATTAAACTATCGACCAATGACACTTCATTATGTCCTTCCGACAGGATTATCGGGGGTCTTTCACTGACCATATTCACTACTTTTGCCACAATCGTAGGTGATCCACTAATTCCAATTTTTTCGGTTCCCAAACCAATATCGTCAATTCCAAAAGTGGTAATCTTCAGGTTTCGGGCTTTAATCGCCCCACTCAACGATGGTTTACGCGGAGGTATTCCGGTTGGCGTTAATGAAATTACACAAGGCATAGGTAATTTCATCATTTGATATCCCCCTTCGATAATCCTTTTTGCAATTACGCTGCTGGCCCCTTCTGATTTTACGCTTTCAACAAAAGTGGCCTGGGGAATTCCCATATTTTCGGCAACCTGTGAAGGTACGTGTGCCGTATCACCATCACTGGTTTGCCGGCCGGCTAAAATAATGAAAGGATTCTTCGAATCCCTGGTAAAACCCAGATGTTTAAGCATTGTAGAGATAGCCAAACCGGTAGCATAGGTGTCACTTCCTCCAAGTTTACGGTCAGATAAAAGGTAAGCCTCGTCATAACCCATCGAGATTGCTGTTCTTAAGGAGGTCTCAAACGAACCCGGCCCCATCGAGCAAACGATCAGCCGGGCATCAGGATGTTGTTTCCTGAGCTGCAATCCCGCCTCAATTCCGAATTGGCAATCTATATTAATGATTGATTTAGCTTTTGTCCGGTCCATCAATCCATCCTCGCCCATTCTCATTTCGCTCGGGACTGGAACCTGCTTTATTAAACTTATGATCGTTAATGCCATTATTACCTAATCTTTAAATTGTTACATGTTTTGAAAATCCGGTCCATTGCCACCGTTTGGTACTGCCCAGGTAATACCAAGTCCCGGGGATTTGATGTCACAAGTTCTGCAATGCATACAATTTTCAGCATGAATTCTAATCTCCTTCTCTCCTGCTTTATTTGTGTGAAGTTCATAGACTTCAGATGAGCAGTAGAATTGCTCCGGTGCCCCATATTGATCAATATTAACCGCCTTATATTTTTCGGAGTCATTGATCCGGACATGGACCACCTGTTGTTCATCGTGGTAGACCCCCGAATAGTAAACATCCGTTACTTTATCAAAGGTCAGCACTTTATCGAATTCCAGTTTCCCCTTAAATCGTTCTTTAAAAGGTTTCTTCTTAAATTCTTTAAGCTTTAATGTTGTCTTATAGTCCGGGATGGATCTCAGCCGACCAAAGAAGCCTGCTCCACCGGTGATTAACTGGGTCCCAAAATGAAATCCGCCGGCGATAAGTCCTTTTTCAAAACCTTGCCTGAAATTACGGACTTTGAACATTTCTTTATGAATAAAACCGCTTTTTACCAGGGTTTCATATTGCTTAAGGCTATTTTCGGAAGTATCCTTGTTAAATAAGGCATCGGCAATAGTTTGTGCTGCCAGCATTCCAGATTTGACCGAGAGATGTATCCCCTTCAGGGTGGGCATTGCCACTAGTCCGGCACCATCGCCTACAATCAAGGCATTATCCACATATAATTTAGGAATAGCATAATAACCTCCTTCGGGAAGTGTCTTGGCGCCATACTCAACCAATTTGCCCCCCTTTAAAATTTTAGAAACAAATGAAGTTGTTTTCCACACCTGCATGGCATCATGCACATCGAAAGTGGGGTCCTTATAATCCAGCCCTACAACAATTCCAACGGCAACCTTGTTATCGTTCAACCCATAAATGAAGCCTCCGCCGAATTCATCAGGCTGAAGCGGATAACCGAGGGTATGATATATCTCGCCCGGCTCAATATTCCCCTGCGGGACAGACCATAATTCCTTACAGCCCAAAGAATAAACCTGTTCATTTCGTCCATCTGAGAGATTAAACTTTTTAATCAGCATTTTGGTCAGAGGTCCCCTTGGCCCTTCAGCGAATACGGTAACCTTAGCCTCGATCCGTGTACCTGGCTGAAAATTCTCCAGTTGATTTCCTTGATGGTCCAAACCGGTATCCTTGGTTTTGGCACCAATCACTTTCCCATCTTTATACAGTATCTCATCTACTGCAAAACCGGTATATATTTCAACTCCCTTCTCCTGTGCTTTTATGGCTAAATACTTACATAACTGGCCCAATGAGGCAGTATAATAACCCTTGTTACTCATATAGGGAACGTGAAACGGCAGTTTTATATGACCATGTTCCCCTAATAAAACCATGCTGTCCTTAATCACTTTGGCATTGAAAGGAATTTCTGAAAACGTCACATCAGGCAACAATTCTTTAAAAACTTCCGGTTTAACAACCGCGCCTGAGAGTATATGACTTCCGATGGAACTACCTTTATCGATAAGCAAAATCCGGTCATTAAGCCCTTTTTGTTTTAACCTGTCCGCTAAATGAATGGCAGTAGCTAAACCAGATGGTCCACCGCCAATTATTAGCACATCTGTTGATACAGTATCAACATTATCCATATAAATACCTCCTTTAATCGTTTTGGTGAGTGGTAAGAAACATTTTTTCTATTTAAGCCAGCCTTAAAAATCCGGTTTGGGAGTTTCCTAAGGTTATGTAAACATACAAAATAGTTGCTTGCTAGTCAGGAAAATTTATAAAAATGTTAATTTAATTTTTGTGGTATTATTGAAACTGCTTTCTGAGAGAACCTTTGCAACTCGTTTAAAGTTTTCATTTTCGAGAATTTTTCAAACCTGTTCATTGGACAGTATTTTAAAAAGAATTAATAAACTATGCCGTACAAATATCATAACAGATTGATTTATTTGTTATTCCAAGAGCAAAGATTATCTCAAAAGGAAAGATGGTTTTAGTTAAGTATTCCAGAAGATCGATACTGATTTAATTCCGTTTATCAGAAATAGTAAGGGGTTGAAGATTATAGTGCCATATAATTGGTGACGGATGGAAAACCACGGAGAAACGGGGCTATTTCAAGTCGCTTTTTGCCGGCAAGCTGCAAATCATTGATGTGTAAAAATCCGTCACCACATGCGATTTTGAGGTAAGTTTTATTGTCACTTAAGATCTCCCCCGGACGGCAATTATGACGCACGTTTTCAACCGTAGCTTTGAAGATCTTTACCCCTGATACTGATCCATTGACCACAAAACTGGTCCAGGCTGCCGGGTACGGGCTTAATCCCCTGACCAGGTTATTAATTGCTGCGGCAGGTTTGTGCCAGTCGATTTTGCAGGTTTCCTTGAAGATCTTAGGGGCATGCAGACGATCCGGATCTATTATTAGTGTAGATTGAGGAAGTGGTTTAACCTGTCCGCCGGCCAGGGCATTGATTGTTTTGATCACCAGATTTGCCCCGATGACCATCAATTTATCGTGAAGATCTCCAAGGGTCTCCTCCGGTCCGATCTGAACTTCCTCCTGAAAAAGTATATTCCCGGTATCGATCTCCTGTTTTAAAAGAAAGGTAGTTACTCCGGTTGTGAGATCGCCGTTGATAATTGCCCAGTTCAGAGGGGCAGCTCCCCGATAGCGTGGAAGCAATGACCCATGAAGATTAAAGGTCCCAAGCGGGGCCATTCTCCAAACAACCTCGGGAAGCATTCTGAATGCCACGATAATCTGAAGATCCGCATCTAAAGATTTTAATTCTTGCAGAAAGGTTTCATCTTTGAGCTTTTCCGGCTGAAGAACGGGTAATCCACAACTTTCAGCATACTTTTTGACGTCCGATTGATGCAATAGCAGTCCTCGGCCTGATGGCTTATCCGGGGCTGTGACGACACCCACTACATTATACCCATTTTCAACAAGCGCCTTCAGACTCGTGACCGCAAATTCAGGAGTTCCCATGAATACAATTCGCAGCTGTTTCCCGTTCATCTGTTTAGAATTTGTGAATTTTGCCGATAACCATTTCCCGGATTGTTTATCTCAGGTTTGTATTCCCTTTTGTTGCTTTCGGGAAATACGGACAATTCTGACAACCGTTACCGCAACAATAACCACGCCTGATCAGGAAGCTTTCGGTCATTATCCGATACCCGTCTTTCGATAAAATATAGTCAACCCCTTCTACCTGCTCACTGGCATAATCACTTCTATATTCAATATTATCAGCCATATACAAGATATTGAAAATTACAAAGAATGTCCCATCCGGTCACGTTTCGTTTTCATATAAACTTCGTTATACGGATTTGATTTGATCACGATGGGAATTGACTCCACCACTTTTAACCCGTACCCCTCAAGCCCAACCCGTTTCACAGGATTATTGGTGAGAAGTCGCATTCTCCGGACTCCCAGACTGCACAGGATTTGAGCGCCCACGCCATAGTCTCGTTCGTCGGGATCAAAACCAAGATGAATATTCGCGTCAACAGTGTCAATTCCTTGTTCCTGAAGCTTATAGGCTTTAATTTTATTCATCAGGCCAATGCCTCTGCCTTCCTGCTGAATATACACAATTACCCCTTTCCCTTGTTTGTCAATAAGTTCCATGGCTTTATGAAGCTGATCACCGCACTCGCACCGTAATGATCCAAAAATATCACCCGTTGCACATGAAGAGTGAACCCTTACCAGAACTTCCTCGTCAGGCTCCCATTCTCCTTTAATCAGTGCGATATGTTCTACCCCGTTTGACTTCTGAAGAAATGGAATTAATCTGAATTTTCCGTATGCTGTAGGCAGTTGTACCTCTTCACCTCTTTCAATAAGACTCTCTTTATCGATTTTATACGCAATCAGATCTTCAATGGAAACCAACTTAAGATCAAATTTCCTGGCAATTTTATATAGTTCAGGAAGTCTGGCCATTGAACCATCAGGGTTCATGATCTCAACCAGTACCCCTGCAGGTTCAAGACCGGCAAGACGAGCCAGATCAACAGCTGCTTCGGTGTGTCCTGCCCTGCGGAGAACACCGCGGCTCCTGGCACGCAAAGGAAAAATATGACCCGGACGTCCCAGTTCATTTGGCTTGGTTGCCGGATCGGCAAGTTTACGGATCGTAACTGCCCGGTCGTGGGCAGAAATACCGGTGGAAACATTCTCCCCAACTGCATCGACAGATACGGTAAATGGGGTTTCGTGGAGTGAGGTATTGGTCCCAACCATCATGCCAAGATCCAGTTCTTCACAGCGCTCCTCAGTGATTGGGACACAGATCAGTCCCCGCCCTTCAGTAACCATAAAATTGACCATTTCAGGGGTGATTTTTTCGGCAGCAGCTATAAAATCACCTTCATTTTCACGGTCCTCGTCGTCGACTACGATGATTAATTTTCCATTGCGGAGATCTTCCACAGCCTCTTCAATGGTATTCAGTTTAATGCCGTTCATTCTAAAATTTATTAAGCTATTTGTCTTGTTTCTCCTCCCCCTTTTTCTCCGGGCGTTTGAAAATTTTCCTGAAGAATTCGGAATAGGTATTTATATTAAACACAACAGAATCATTGGCTGCTTTGTAAGTTAAAAACGCTCCGGCTGGAAGGAAAATAAAAGTTGCCAACCAGACGCCCTCCCAGACAGAAGTTACACCTTCACGGGAGAATTTTTCACCTGTAGTTGTAATGATCCAGTAGAAAATAAACAGTATTACTGAGATTACCAGGGGCATTCCCAATCCTCCCTTCCGGATGATTGCGCCAAGAGGAGCCCCTATAAACAGAAAAACCAAGCATGCAATCGCAAAAGTGTATTTTTTGTGCCACTCTATCCCAAACCGGTTCAGATTTCTGTTTGTTGCGACAAGCATTTCCTCAGCTTGCTGAATAGTCCTCGCATTATTGCGGGCATTATTAAGCGCGGTATTTAAAGCTCCGGATCTGATGGGGAAGGAGGCTTTCGCCATTACAGAATCGATGTTGACATATTGCACCATTTTAAGCAACTTAGGTGCCGAAGTATCCTTCCGCGCCAACCTGACAACATTTATGGATAAAGGGGATAAATAGGTAAGTGTCAATGCATGATCTATTCTTCTCTTTTCCAGAGTCTTGCTAATTGAGTCGACGAAATAAACGATCTGGGCATTATTAAGTGCCCTGTTTTGGTTCTTAAATATACTCTCATCTTTGCGTTCAAGTTCCATCCCCTGTAAAACTGTAAAAATAGATTGCTTGGTAAATTTATCCGTCCTGGCAGGGTATGTCAATTTTCTCCGGTCATTCGGTTGCATTTCAGAATGAGTCTGACCGGAATACAGATTTAGAATCATGTATTTTTTATCCTTGGTGATCTTCATGGTTCCTGAATCGGCAACAGTGACGGTAACATTTCCCTTTTCCTCGGTATGATCATAAATCATGATATCATAAAGCATTTCCCCGTTAGGTGATTTTTTACCAACCTTAATAGAGTAATTATCAATATCATTTGAAAAAACTCCCTCTTTAACAATGATCTCCGGACGTAGCTGCCGGATACTTGACATAAGCGCTATGAGTTTTTTATAGGATACGGGGATCACCTGATTATAGAAGTAAAAAGAGCCGATACTAAGCAAAATACTAAGTACGATAACAGGTTTCATGATCCTGTAAAGGGAGATCCCCGCCGCTTTCATAGCCAGCAATTCGTTGTTTTCCCCAAGGTCTCCAAAAGTCATTATTGATGCCAGTAACATCGCCAAAGGGAGCGCATTGGTCATCAACATGGCCATAGTGTAAACAATGAATTCCAATATAACACTGAAATCCAATCCTTTGCCAACAAGCTCATCGAGATAGACCCATAAAAACTGCATAAGCAGTACGAAAAGGGAAATAACTAATGTGACAAAAAAGGGCCCTATAAAACTTTTAACAATATACAGATGTAGTCGCTTCATGCAATGGGTTTCTGAAACGAACGCAAAGTTACATCTTTTTTGGAATTTGGGGGTATCTTAAATCTAGGAGCCAATCATATGTTTCAATTTGGCAACCTGAGAAATCCAAAGATTACTCGCATCAACTGCATCCACATCTTCAATATTGTCGGTGACAATCAACGCAACATCGCCAGTCAATTCATCCTGAATGATATTGAATCCAAATTCGCTGGAAGTTTCCCCGTCCAGCCATCGAAAGTTAATCATAACATTAGGTATCATTGTAAGAATTTCAGCCTGTTGTTCTGTCTCTCCCCAGAAAAAAGTAAATATTTTCCCATCAACTTTCACATTATCGGCAAACCATTCTGCCAGTCCGGATGGTGTACTAATCCGGCTGAACAACACTGCAGGTGATGTTTTAAGGAAGAATTCTAATCGGATCTCTTTCACTCTTGAATATCTTAATTAATATTTAAAAATCTATGTTGAATTCCAGACCAACCGAGACATAACATTAAAAATCGTTATTACTCTGCTATTGTGGCTATCATTGCAATTCATTGAGACATGGTCACTTCACTTGAAATCACCATTAAATCACAAATGTAAGTTTATTCTGTTCTACAGGTGCAAAATAGTTAATTATTTATAAATTTCAATACTTTATCCTGGCCTGAAGATCAAAAATTAAAAAAATAAGGGAAGGGGTTGCCATAAATCAGAAAGGTATTATCTTTGCACCCTCAAACGATAAAAAGGGTATCGTCTTACGACGGATTTTCGGATAGTTTCCGGGGTTTAGAGTAAAGAAGGGATCAGGTTGTTAAGGATTTTGAAATAAATGGCGAGGTAGCTCAGTTGGTTAGAGCGCATGATTCATAATCATGAGGTCACCGGATCATCCCCGGTTCTCGCTACGACAGAAAGTGTTGATTATCAAGGGTAAAATCAAAAATATTTTGATTTTACCCTCTTTTTTTGTCTAAAAATGTTGCCTGTGCAGACATAAAATGTACATTGCTGTACGAAATGTTTGTGAAATGTTTGCGGATATATTTAACAATATATTTTTAAAACACCTGTTTTTATTAGGCTTCTACGCAAATCCAGGAAAAAAATGTTTCTGAATTGTCCTGAAATTTACTTAACAATATAATACAAAAGGCAATGGCAACACTAAAACCTATCATTTTGCGCGATCAGGCAAAGAAATCTGGAGATTGTCATATTTTTATTCGGGTCACTGCACACCGTACTGTAGTGAATATCAAGACTGACATATTTGTTTTGCCGGATAACTTCCGTGACTCAAAAGTTATTGGTGGCAAAAATGGAGATCGGAATGCTCAAATCAAAAATATCCGCATTTCGGAAATCCTGACGAAATACGAACGCGAAATTCTTGATAACCCTACAAAAACGGATCAGCTTGACGCTTTAGCGCTTAAGAATTTTTTAGTTGCTGGACCTGAAAGATATATTACCGATTTTTTTAAGTTTACCGATGCGCGGTTGGAACAGCTTAAGAAATCCGACAAAAAAAGCACTATAGCATTCTTGTCTAATACACTGGAGCGGGTTAAAGAATTCCATAAGCGACCAACTTTAAATTTCTCAGAGATTACTCCGGATTTTTTAGAGCAATTTTGTGCCTATTATTTAAGAAAAGATTATAAACTGAATACTGTAGCGATTTATTGTAGGTATATCCGAACTATGTTCAACCTGGCAATTGATGAATACAACATCAATATTGCCAGTCCTGTGATTCTTAACTATCCCTTCCGTAAATTTAAAATTACAACCGAGCCCACCCAAAACCGAAACTTGTCAATCGATACAATTAGGGCAATCCGGGATTTTAAGACGATTTCAAAACGCGAAGAGATTACAAGAGATATTTTCATGCTTCAAATGTTTTTGGCCGGAATCAATATTAAGGATCTGTTTTATTTGAAACCTGCTGCAGTTATTGATGACCGGTTACAATTCAACCGATTTAAAACCGGGCGCTTTTATAATATTAAAATTGAACCTGAAGCTCAGGAAATAATTAATAAGTACAAGGGTGAAAAATATCTGTTCTGGTTTGCTGATTACTGTATGGAAGAGCGAAGTGGAAATTCAATAAAACATAGCCACAAAACTGAATTTCAATATGCCAATCAGGTCGCATTTAATAAGATGTTGAATGTACAGCTTAAAACCGTGGAAGATCGCCTAAAGCTAAAACTTGCATCCCCATTGACTACCTACTGGGCCCGTCACTCCTTTGCTACAGTGATGCGTGAAATTGGGATCTCTAAAGATGATATTTCATTGTGTCTGGGCCACATCAACCCGGAACAAAACCTGAGAACATCAGGCATCTATATCAAGGAGGATTTCTTAAGAATGGACGTTGCCAACCGCAAATTAATTGATTTTATCATCAAAGACCAACCGTTGAATTAAAATATTCAATAATCTATACATAGCAAATTTGTATTGTAAAGAAAATTTGAAAATCTTTACACAATAGATTATCTTTGTATAGAAAATTTGAAAATCTTTACAATATGAGCGTTCAAGAAAAATGGGAACTAATGGAGCTACCTCTAAAAGTTGATTTAGAGACCCGGCAAATTTTAAAAAGTTTACCTTCTGCCCATGCTGCTTTGGCTGAATTGAAAGGGATTGCTTCAACAATACCAAACCAGAATATTTTAATTAATACACTCGGTTTGCAAGAAGCAAAAGACAGTTCCGCTATTGAAAATATTATCACGACCCACGATGATTTATATAAATCAGAACTGAACCTGGATGCTTTTAAGCCATTAAATGCTAAAGAGGTTCAGAATTATATTTCAGCTTTGAAAAAAGGATTTGAACTGACTTCGCAAAGCGGGTTATTGACAAACAGGATAATTTTGCAAATTCAGGAAGTTCTCGAGGAGAATACTGCAGGATTTCGCAAGCTGCCAGGGACCGCATTAAAAAATGCAGCAACCGGTGAGACAATTTATACTCCGCCACAGGATTTTGATACTATTAACCGCCTAATGGCAAATCTTGAGAATTTTATGAATGACCCGGCGATATGTGATTACGATCCTTTAATTAAGATGGCGATTATTCATTTTCAGTTCGAAAGTATTCATCCATTTTACGATGGTAATGGCAGGACTGGCAGGATTATTAATATTCTTTACCTGATTCTCGAGAAGCTTCAGACGTTACCAATCTTATATCTCAGCAGTTACATTATAAAAAACAAATCGGATTATTATCGGCTTTTGCAAGAAGTACGGGAAAAGAATTCCTGGGAGGAGTGGGTCCTATTTATGGTTCATGGAATCGAGAAGACTTCAAGGGAAACAATTGATCTGATCATTAAAATTCGGGAACTGATGATGAATTATAAATACAAATTGCGTGACAGTTACAAGTTTTACAGTCAGGATTTGTTGAACAATTTATTTAAGCATCCGTACACTAAGATCGAATTTATTGTCAATGACCTTAATGTATCGCGGATTACGGCTGCAAATTATTTAAATAAATTGGCGGAGGATGGTTTACTCAAGAAAGAAAAACTCGGTACCGGGAATTATTACATCAATGAGCCACTGGTTGAATTATTGACCAGACGATAGAACTATTCTTTCCGGGATGATTCCCTCCCGCATAACAAAAAATCCCCGACATCTTCTGCCGGGGATTAATTCGCAAACCAAACGATTGAAGTAAAAACAGGACCTACGACTTATTACTTATCGAAAACTGACCTCCGCTACTGGATTTGTCCGGAACAAACCAGGTCAGCAGTTTATATAAGTTTCCCAGGATAGAAATACTTTTTGAAGTGGGCATTTTCAACGCCAGAAATTCATAAACCAGGAGTAAAACTCCGGATATGGTGGACCAAAAGTTCTCATCAACCCATTTTATGGGTGCAGGAGTATCCGGTGCCGGTTGTGCTGTTTGGTCAACAGCATTCATTACCGGGATCTGTAACTGAACATCTGCAACTTGCACATACTGAGTTTGAGCGCTTGCAGGTTTCCTTTTTTCGGGAGGAGAACTGCATCCGACAATAAACAACCCGATCATAAAAACGAGAATCAATAAATTTTTCATAATTTAATTTTTTGGGTTTATAATAAACTGACCAAATTTCATCAACAACAGGCTGCCCCTAAAGGACAAATTTTAATCTAAACTAACCACTCTCTTTTTTATCCTTGCGTTCCCGGATTCGGGCTACCCGTCGTAAAAGCCTGGCTACTTTTCTATCCTGCGGCGTTAATGGCTCAGCAGAAGCTTCGGTTGATTCATGGTCCATCGTAACATTGGCCGAGTTTCCCTGGCCACGTAGTTTTAACTTTCCGATACTGGTATTGTCATTGATTACCGTCTCGGGTCCGTCCAATTTCAAAAAGATTACCAGTCCGGCAATAATGCCGGCAAACAGGGTTGACAGGTAGGCCCAAATGTTTTTCATCCTTAAATTTCATTTCGTTGAAAATGCGGGGTATCAATAAATCCACTCCAATTGCCTCCCCATTTATTTTGCGGGGTTAATGTTTCCCACCAATCACCCAATGGTTGAATATCTGCTTTATTATAGGTCAGCTCCAAGGTTCCGGAGGAACCCTTTTTGAAGAAATTCAGATCAATGGCCATTCGGTCCTGGTGCAGGCTGTGCCGCAATTTCGATTTCCCGGAGGCGAAATGAAGATCCTGTTGCTCCTGTGTCCGGTAGAGTTCTCCGCCGGTGATGGTCAATCCAAACAGCGGAGCCTGCTTGATAAGCTTCGCTGCATCCTGCAGAAAAGCGGCTTGTTGTTCTACTTTACTCATTGGTTGAATTTTTCTTATTGAAAATTTTAAGTTGATTGATTAATTTGCGGTTTTCTTCTTCCAGCAAATGCATCTTTTTGCGAAGCGTTTCGTTTTCCTGTACCACATTTTTGACCTGTTGCTCCAAATCGCAATTGTCCTTACGCAGCTGGTCAATCTCTTCTTTGAATCGTTTTTCCATCCCCTCACTTAATTCCCGCCACATCAAAACAATCTTTGCGGTGTTATCCAGTTCTTTTGAATTTGCTTCGGCTGCTCTTTTTCGCATGGCAAATAACCAGGTTGCAAATGAAGCCGCCAGTGGTCCGATAATCAGCATTAATGTCTCATTCATTTTCTGTCATTTTTCCCAAACTTAAATTTTAGACTGGTGCGGCTAAAGGACAAAAACCCCCGGAAGATCAATAAATATCCCGGGGGTTCATTTGCACTTTGCAGACAGATTTTCACTTGGTGAATAACTCTTTAAAATAAAATTATCGTAAAACAGTCCATCCTTTTACAGTTGCAATTGCTGGAGTACATGTAGCTGAACCTGTACAATTCTGAACACTAATAGTTTTACCTGTAACAGTAGGCAATGCTGTAAAGATTCTGTTTAATTCTGTGGCTGACAAATTCAAATAGCTAAAGGTTATAGGGTTAGCATTGAATCCCCACAATGAATTCGCCCAATCAATGTTTATTGAGGTAACAAGATTCCCAATTAAAGGATTGCCATTAATAGATAAAGCAGAACATCTAAGTGTTGGATAATTAAACGAGGATATTAGGCGATCAGTAATAATACCTCCGGCATTTACCTGTGCAGCCGGGAATGTAATTGGACCAAAATAGGCCAGTAAATAAGAATTATTTATAAATGAACTTATGTCTGAAATAACTGGCAATGATAGCGGTGGAGTACATGAAACCAATGCATTACAACTTGAAAGAAATGCGTTTAGATTTGTTACCGCATTCATTGATGCTGGCATTACGCATGTTGTCAATGCAATTGCACCCTGCAAACACTGTGCAGCTGTTGTTACAGCATTCATACTTGTCGGGAAGGTTATGGACGTTAACATTTTGTTATTGAAGTGCGTAGCATACATTGTTAAACAAGCATCCATGGTTGGCGGGTAAACGCAGGTTGTCATTTCATAACAATTCTGAAAGGCTTGATATACGGTAGTTACCTTGGTTAATGCTGCCGGTAAAGTGCAGGCTGTCAATATATAACAATTGCAGCACATCTGAAGCATAGTGGTTACTTCTGGCGCATTTACAGGCAGAGTTAATGTTTTCAATGAATAACACCAACCAAATGAATAAGATAAATTGGTCAGATAGTTCAGTGTGGCCGGGAATGTGAATGATTTAAGCATTGGAGAACCATAACACATATTCATACAGTTAATTAGTCGTGGAGAACTATTGCAGAAATCGATTTTTGTTAACGATTTACAACTTGAAAATGCGGCTTGTAATTGTTCAAGAAAAGGCAAAGAATCCGGCATCTTTATGTAACTTATTGCATTGCAATAATAAAAGGCATTACTCATTATGGTGATTTTATCCATGGTTAGCGGCATTGCAACGCTTTTCAATGCAATGCAACCATACAAAACGCTTTGCATGGTTAACATCCCTGGCAGATCAGATGGAAACACCAGAGATGGTAAGGATACACATTGATAAAATGTATTGGCCATTGTCGAGCAAAGCGGTAACCCACCCCCAAAGACACATGAGGTTAAAAGGGAGCAACCATAAAATGTTTGAGATAATGATGTTAGCGCCGGAAGATTTGGAAACGCTATAGATTTTAGGGAAGAACAGTTATAACACATACTGTCACACAAAGCCAGAGTATTCAATGAACTATAGAATTCGATTCCTTGTAAAGCATCAATACTGGCAAATGCACTTGACAAAGTTGTAATCCCCGGAGTATTAAATTTAGCATGCAAAATTTGCCAATTTTGAACGTTCCCGTTTGGGTAGGAATTACATTTAAAACCCAATATATGTTTTCCGAACGATGCTGGTTTTATACTAACTTTAAATGTAGTTTGCCCAATTCCAGCCACTCCACCTCCCATTGGAAACTGCCATGAATAGGTTGTATTATTGGTTTTTGTTTGTGTATTAATGAGTATTCCACCTACCCCATAAACATTAACGACATAGGAACCAGCTGATTCCATTGAAACATAAAAGGCAATTCTGCAATCACCAGAATCAGAACACATTAATATGATTTCCTCGGTGACTGGATCACCTGTTGGATACCAGGTTGGATCAGGTTCCAGGACATTTGGGTCCATTGGTAAATCATATCCAAATGCCGGGCAATAAGTTGCCGGATCCGGCAGTGCCGATGCTTTAACTTGAACGTATTGTCTTATGCTCATAATAATTCTCCTTTTAAAATGATTAATCCAATTTCTGCCGGGGTTACGGTCAATTTCTGATATTGGGCAAGATTGGTATTCAGTGCAGAAGAGAGTGTGGCCCCGGCCCCCTCGCTGATTTGGGCTGTGAATTTCATGGCATACGGACAGTTATACACAAAAGGGGTAACGGAGAGAAAGTCAATATAAACATCCATGGAATGATCATCGGCTCCATCTGCACCAGGCTCTCCGGGATCGCCGGGTTTTCCATCTTCACCTGATTTCCCTGTTGGTCCTTTATAGTTTTTCCATAACCCGGCAAAGTCATCTGCTGAAAGTGTGTTAAGGGGCAATGTTGTTGTTTTAATCGCGATATAATCCAGTTCAGGATCAAACACGCAGGTAAAATCAGATCCTGCTGCATCCGATGCATAAGCCAGATAAGTATAGGATGATACACCATCTTCACCTCCCTCAAAATGATCTGGCTTATTTTTAATATAATCCGGAGCTACACTATTGGACTGGTCCCAATCACTTTGCACCTGTAAACCCGGAATATCACCCGCTTTGACCAGACCATCCACTACGATTTCTATCTCCGTCTCTGAAATGGCATTAATCCTCCATTTTAAGCTATCGGTATCTTTAAACCGAATCAGATCGTGTTTGTGGATTCTTAACTCTTCCGGCGGGGCTTCACTGTAAGCATTGGTTGTATCGTTATCGTAGAAACAAAGCGCTTCGGTTTCCAGGGTGAACCACTTTTCGTTATCTTCAACAACCGGGATTTTTGTTCCGTCCTGAAAATGCTCCGTAATCAGGTTTGAAGAAGTCCATACCTGGTTCCTGATTTTGACCGTTTGGTAACTGTTCCCGTCAAAATCAAAAACAGTTTCACCCTCTGACCATCCGTCCGCGGTATCCCGGATCAGCCGGATTGATGCACCATCTGTTTTTGGAAAGGGGTAAACATAAGGTTCACTACTTTTCGGTAACAGGAACATCGTGGCTTCACCATCTGCACATGGGTCATCATCAGAACTTGTCCAACAAACAAATTCATCCTGTATACCGAAATAACTGCCTATTGCATAATCCCGGAATCCGGTCCCTCGTGCTGAGAACCCTGATGTATTGGTGCCTGGGTTGGGATCTTCCCAATAGATTTCCCCTGTGTCTTTCAACTGATTGGCAAACGGATCAAATCCATTGTCCGTAATCAGGGTCAGCATCTCCTCCCGTGTTGGCAACCGGTACCCGTCTGGAGCTATCCCTTTTGAACTCGTCGCTGCGGCCCAGTTGTATAATACTCCAAAACCCGGAGTTTTTACCCCTGTGCTCCCCTTGATCTTCCAGTACTGGTAAAAATCACCCTCAAAGAGTTGAATCAGCGCATTGACAAATAACTGAATGTTGTAATTGTTCAGATTAAACGGTTCGATCTGCCTGAGTTTAATCAGCCCTTCGGGAGGTATATATGGATGATAATCCGGTTCCATTTTCTTCACGTATTACTTGCTCATTGCTTATTAATCCACCGTCTAATTCTTTTCTGCAACTAGTGTGTCGTAATCAATTACGAATCCGCTGGTCAGCTCAGGGGGATAGAAAAAATAGATCTGATCATTGTATTCGATGTAGTGTTTGTAATCGCCGATGATCTGCCTCACGCCATTGAGTGAGATTTTAGTGGTATTTCTCAGGTACGGGTACCGGGTGGTAAATAACATCCGGAGTCCGTCGGCAGGTTCCACAAAATGGTAATCAGTTTGTGGTCTCCCCTCCTGAGTTGATTGAGTTCCTTCGACTGTTCCATGCTGGTAGCGGATATCATCAATTCCAAGATCCAGGTGGTTCGGCCAGCTTCCCATAAGGGTGATCCGGAAACAGTCCAGTGTGTTTTGAGTGGGGGCTAACTGGTACATCTGAATCGCTATCTTGCGCCAGGTATCATCCCCGGGCCGGTATGAGAACATATTGGTCAGTTTCGACATGGACACGCTTCCCGTTCTGGTTACTCCCAGAAAAGATTCAATCCGGATCATTGAGTTATCGCGCCAGGGAAGAGCACTCTTGATATTGAGTGAAAGAATCCCGTCACGAACAGGAAAAGCTTCGGGTGCCACAAAACTCAATACGGTATTCTCCGTTGTTAAATAGGAGTCAGCATTCGGATCAGGCGGATCAGTAAGATCATTGTACATCCGGATTGCCCTTACTGCATAAACATTGTTTTTTAGCCTGGAAAATATTCCGCCGTCCGAAAACCTTAGACATCTGGCTGTGTCGTAATCATGCGATCCAGTCACTTCGGAACTGGACCAGTAGGTTTTTGTGGCGAAGTTCCCGATGGCAAACCGGTTTAAATACATCGTATTCAGCTCCTGTTCTGAAGGTAAAAACCAGTCTTCGTAAGGACCAACGATAAGATTATTGCAGTATTTCACGGCATGATCTTTTGCCCTGGGATGTGCCAGCAGCAGATCAGAATTTGCTTTCCCTGTTCCGATTGCTGTCCCTCGTGCCCCGGTACTGTACGGCGATCCGCCAGACAGGCTTTCGTAAAAGACTTCAAGGGCTGTATCTTCGACAGCTGAGATAAGTCCTGCGGTAGGACTAAGGATTTTAAAGATTACTCCACCGTGATAAAGTTCGCCCACATAATGATCCTGGGCTCCAACGGTAGCCTCTACCGAAACCTGTATCCTTTTGGTTCCTGACAATGGTTCCACCGGACAATCCAGATCAATCAGCACATCCGGATCATGCACCTCGGAGGCGGTCCACTCGCTTGGGGTATGCTCATCATACACCCTTTCCACATCGGCGTTTGATGGGGTTAAGGCTCCGGGAGCCAGCAGTACGGAACCCGCTTCAACCATTGTTTCGGGTAGTTCCGGTTTAAGCGGGTTCGCGGCAGGTGTTCCCTGTAATATCCCGATGTTTGAATACTGGTCAGCATAAAAAATATCGATCCTGGGTAGGTTTGGATCTGCAGCTGCCAGGGTAAGTTCAGTGCATACAGCCGTATAATGAACTCCAAGAATTTTATAAACGACTGTATCGGTTGATTGATAGGTCAGGTCATGCTCCCAGAGCATTGCCCCGCTGATCAGTTCCGTTTGTGAATCATTATACGCGATATTTAGGCTGTCCAAATAACTTTTGACCAAATCAATCATGGTAACATCTCCGCCACCGATGCCTCCATAAGCTACCAGTTTACCATTGATAATGCGTATCGTTGTTCCGTCTATAAGTGTGGGTAATGCTCCGCCCCATAGCTCTGCCATTGAAAGTTTCTGCCATCCGATCGCGTAGGGCGATTGAACGGCCATGATAAGGCTCTGGTGATAGGATGCCTCTGTGAGTGAACTTAGCAGATCAGTCAAAAAAAAAGCGGAGAGCCCCTCCGGTGCCGGAAGTACTGCATGAGTCCGTTCCAGGTTAAGGATCTGGAAATCGATTCCCATCCGGTAGGTAAACTCATAGTCAAACTCATCATTTTCGCTACTGGTCAGGATTTTTGAGCTGATCACTGCTACCTGTCGGAACGATCCGTCCGGCCTTACTACCATTTTCTTGCGTGAATAGAAGAAATCCTTGATCCAGAAACTCTCTTTCGGGTCCAGGTATCCCGTCCCCTGCCTGATCTCTCGTGGTTTATCCAGATCGTATTCCCCGATCGAGTCATCCTGGTAGAGTGCATTCTTATGCTCCAGCTTTTCGTCCTGTTCCATGGAACCGGTAAATGAAAAGGAGTCAATGCCTCCAACGGTATTGACCCACACGAACAAATGCTCCTCGTCGCCCGAGTTTCGGAGCTGGTACCGTTGTATCGGGGTCTTGCGTATTGCGCCAACTTCAAACCATACATCCCAGGCGGCAGGCTGAGTATGCGCATCGGGGCTATTAAGGCCTTTCAGATTGAGTAACCACTCTGCTACTTCGCTCCAACTGGTATTGATACTGTAAAGATTTCCTGCTGCAAGTGCAGTGTAAAGACCCGTATAACTGGTTCCATCAGTAAACCAGGCAGTCATCATCACACTGCCCGCAGCGAGTGGATAGATTCCCAGCCACTCGGGAGCCTCTTGAAGAATCGGTTTTGTCTGTGGCTGCCAGGTAAGCCAGTGCAGGTCAAGCCATGGACTGGCAGTGAGATCCACAAGTTCTGCTACCCCTCCTTTGATTACCCGAAACCCGATTGGGGCTCCCCCGTCGATGGTAGCGGTAAAATCACCAGTTCCTTCGGTTTGTTCCAATACATTAACTGAGGTCAGTGGAATAACAAGATCCAACAGTCGTTCAATCACCGGTTGCAGATCAATGCTTACCAGGCCATCGGCGCCGGGTTGGTATTTTTCATTCAGGATAACAGTTTCCCCTTTATGAAGAATAAAAGTTACCTCAGTGGTTGTTGAGAGGATAAACTTTTTGAGGTTTCCCGATAGGTTCAGCGAGTCAGGTTGTTGCAGGATTGTGCTCATGGGATATTAAATACTGTTCACTTAGGACTGTTTTTCACCAAAGATATCCCTTCGTCCAAAGCGGGTAAAGGACATTTTATCACACTGTAAACCCCTCCGCCATCACTTTTCCATCGTAGGGCAAATCATAACTGATCTTACTGAAAATCACCTGAACGCCGCTGATCATATAGCGTCTTCCCCACTCAAGGGCGCAGAGCTGCACCAATGACAGCTCAACATATTTAGTGAACCCGCGTGCACGAAAGGTCTGCCAGTTCAAAAATTCTGAATAAAGGCTATTGTACAGGTATGCCGGTTTAAGCGATAACCCGGTATCGATCAGCCCGTCAATGGAAACCCTGGCAGCTGATGCGTACGGGTAATTCACCAATCCTGCGAAGGTTCGCCTTCCATGATAGAGTGTGATTGTAAGTGGCACATCGGAAGTAAAATCCCGCTCATTATACATTTTGGCATAATCCTCGAGTGTAAGATTAGGCAGGTACGGGCATTCAAGTACAATCGAATGATTGACATACTGTTTTTGTGCCGGCACTTTCAGATCAATCTCCACAACATTTTCCCCAGGCAGTTCCGGATAGGCTTTGAGTCTTCCAATCTCCTGCCATTCCAGGTCATTATTGTCATTTAGAATAGTGATGTAATCACGGTCCAGCCTTGGGACCCGGACAATTTCCCCTTCCGTGGAAGGTGTCGGAAGCGAATACACCTGATTAACCCACTCCGGGTAATTACTCCGGGTATCGAGCACATTATCCTGAATCCCGTAAGTAAGCCAAAAACCTTTCTGAGCTCTAATCTCTTTATGGGTCCACCCGGTTAGTTCTTTTAATTCCAGTGCATCGAGGTTTTCAGGAAGGAAAACGGTTTTAACAAATTTGATCCGTACCTCCTTTCGCATCTCGTCGATGATATAGACCAGGCAAAACAGATCCTTAACCGATTGCAAAAAGGTGAGTATCTCAATTTCTGGCATCAGCTTAGCGTAATAAAGCAGATCAAATTCCATGTTCAGTTTAGCCGTTCCATAGTGGACCAGGTGCATTATTTTGCCTAAAAAAACAGCATTACCAAATTCTGAATCCTTCAAATCATTCTCAGTAACCGTAAATCCGGCACTTTCAAATATTTTCCGGATCACAAAACTTATTTTAAACTGCAAACACAAAAAGCCGATGGCATTCTGTCCTGCAGCGCCTGCGGGTGTATTCTCAAGATGGATCGTGGTATCTCCCGCTCCGCTCCAGTCCTGGTAATTGACCGTTTTAAGTGTGCCATCGATTGAGATCAAAAAAGGGGCAGCTACATACCTGCCGTTATCTGTGGTATTGGCCAGGTCCCATTCTGCAAGCTTATCAGACAGCGAAGGGGTAACGGGGGCATATAGATTTGATGCCGGCCACCACTCAGATCCGTAATCAATTTCATTCAGTTTTCGGCCTTCCATTTTCTTCTTAAACTCGGTATGCCCGCTTTGCAGAATTATTCCGATTTCTTTTGCCGTAATATCATCGTAATCGACCTCCCCACGCAAGATCTGAATGCCACCTTCCTCCAGAATAAATGACTGGTCAGCAATATCTCCAATCCGGTTCAGGTTTCCCGGCCATCCCAGGTTTTGCTGGTTTGGCAGCGTTGGTACCGGGAAAGGGAACGAATAGGATCCCGAGTCATCGGTCATCAGTGGAGACACCCGTTCAATACTAATCCTGCTGTTAATGGGAAGTGCTACTTGTTTTTCGCCTATAGTTAGTTTCATCGTTCCTTATTTTTCATTTTTTGTAAACTTTTGCATTGAATTTGGCAATATCATTTATAGCGTCTGAAAGGCCGTTGGCACCGTATTTATTGATATATGCATTTGCCTTTATCCCTTCTTTGAGCTGTTTATTCAGTTCTTTGATGGCGGATAACAATTCCGGATCATGATATTGACTTGCCTGATTTGTTAATTTGGGGCTGGGGACCGCAGTTGTAACATATCCTCCTGTAGCAAATCCGCGCGATTGGGCGGCAATTGGCACCATGGGATTCAGATCAAGTCGTGCGAGCCGGTTATTTTTACGAGCCATTTCAAAAATATTGATCAGAGGCTGCAACCTGGGATTCTTAACGCCATCATGAGGAATCACATATTCCCCTTTATGGACAATGCCGGCAGGTTCGTAAAGGTCGCCATCTCCGGTGTATCCTCCAGAGGCGTAACCCTTGCTCTTTTTGCTGCACCCGGATAGTTGTCCAATGGTCTGAGCCAGTACACTGGCAATACTGACCCCTGCTGTTATGGTATTGATCGTGACCCATGGCTGGCCAAAGGTTAAGGGTGAAGCAGCGACTGCCTTGGCATTGGCTATGGCTGTATTAAATACGATCTGTCCAACCGCCGCTGCCTGTTGAAAAAGAAACATTGCCTTACCCAAGGCACTCTCTTTGCCCAGAAGATCCGAGAGTGATCCAAACAGGGTATTGGCTGCACCAAATATGGCATCCCCAATGGCCAGCCGTTTATCCAGTTCTTCTTCTTTAATAGCAATCAGTTTGTCGGATAGGTTACGTTCTGCCTGGGCTAGTTTTGCTGCATTGCCATCGGCTTCTTTGATCTCCTGATCGTGCTGAGCATGTGCCAGTTCAGATTCTGCCGTCCACCGCTGCTCGTCCGATTTGGAATTTGCTTTATCGATAATGGCTTTGTCCATCTGTTTTTCCAGCTCCCCGGCTCTGTTCAGGTCAGCGGTCTTTTTGACATGGGCCTTTGTTTTTTCCTCAATGATATGATTGATCGTTTCGTTCAGCGCCAGATCCTCTTTGGTTAAATCTTTCTTTTCATTGAGCCGCTTTTTCAATGCAGTCAGTTCATCCTTCCATCGCTGCTCTTCCAGGGCTTTCTCTTTTTCAATACCATCTTTGAGGTTCTCAATTTTGGCCTCTGCCAGCTCTTTATTGGCTTTTAAGATCAGGTTTTTAACCAGGTGCTCTGCCTTGACTTGTTTTTCCAGGAAAAGCGCATGCGCCTCTTCGTACTGCTTTGACCCCATTTTAAAGAGATTCATTTTAGCTTGAAGAAATACCAGTTCCTGTGCCAATAGTTCAGCATCATACTGGTCATCGGTTGTTTTTTCTTCCAGATGATCTTTATTGATTGCCGCTACCCTGGTTTTATTGGCTGCTTCCAGTTGCTCCAGCTCCTTTTTAGTTTTCTTGTCTTCCTGTTTTTCCTCTTTATCTGCAAGGTCCGAATGGACCTTACCCAGGTTATTGAGTGTATCGATCTCCTTTTGCAGGACTTCCACCTTTTTATTTCGTGCAGCAATTTCAATGGTAGTTGTTCCGGGCATTCGTTTTGCGGCTTCCAGTTCCTGCTCCTTTAAGGCAACAAGGTCTTTAGTTCGTTTCGATTCATCGCCTTCTCCATCAAAATTTTGATTCGGTGTTGGTGCACTTGAAGGTGAAGCAAGCAAGGCTTTTTTCTTCTCCTGCATTAATAAAATCTGACCATCGACCAGTTTTAATTCCTGCCGGTAATGTTCCGCTTCATCGGCTTTCTCCTCCTGCTGCGCCTTCTTAATCTTTTGGGTGTAATTAGATCGGATGGAAGATAAGTAGGTCAGTTGATCTTCTGTGTACTTAAGCGAATTACTCTCTTTATTTTTCTTGTCCAAGTTGGTGATTGCAAGGCCTATCTCTTCCTGCTTTTGTTTGTAATTAGCCAGGGTGCTATTCAGGTTTTGATACTCCTTATTCAGTTTTGAAACCTTTTCATCGGATTTCTGATCGCCAATCCGGTACCTTTCTTTCTCAACCTGTACCAACTCATCCTCAATGGCCAGTTTACGCTCTTCTGCTTTTATGGATGCATTATTATAGGCTGTGCTTTTGGCATTCAATGCTGCAAGCCGTATTTTTTCGGTATATTGACCGTTGACTTCAGCCAGTTTTAAAGCCAAAAGCTCATTGGTAACCTTTTCATCGGTCATCAACCCTAAAAACGAAGGGTACTGATCCCTTAATTTTTTGATCAGTACTACGCGGATTGCTTCGTGTTCGTTGGTATGAATGATTGAGTTAACCAGTGCGCCCAGGTTATTTTGCTCCTTAATGATTTCGCCGGAATAACCTTTAGTCATGTTCATTTCATCTTCCAGTATCTTTTTAGTGGCATTGGCTGCTTCTGCAGCATCCTTCTGCTTTTGGATAAAGTATTGCCAGGCTGAAACGCCGGCAATTACCGCGGTAGTGAGAAGACCGATGGGATTTAATTTAAACGTGGCGTTGACCACACGCATCGCCTGTGCAGCTCCCTTGAAGTTCCCGGTGAGCAGCATTACTGCAGCTGCCCATAAATTGGTCGCAATTATTGATGTTTCTGTGATTATGATTTGTGCCCGTTGCACAATCATCTGACCCAGTGTCGCCTGGTTGGCCCGGTTTTGCCACATCGTTTGCAGCTTTAAGGCCACAGTATATCCGGCAATGGCAAGAGCAGAGGTTATAATTACCCTTCCATAAACCGTGAATACATCAATTAAGAAAATGAGTCCTTTGAGAAACATCCCAAAATAGCCGGTAACGGCATGCATGGCAGGGGTCAGTCTTTTGCCCAGATCATTGGCTATGATGTTGATCCGGTTACCGGCCTGGGCAAGTTTGGCATTGTTGTTATCGGTATTGATCTGGGCCTGTTCAATGGCGACATTTGTGCCGGTCATGGCCTTTTCGTATTTCTTCAGTTCTTCCCGGTTCCGGATTAAGGTGTTGGCCACATTAATATTTTCAAGGCCGAACATTTTAAGGCTCTCCTGGGGAGTAAGCATTTTTTTATCCAGATTTTCCAGTGCGGTTGACAAACCCACAATGGCGGGATTGGTATCGTCGGCGCCTGTTTGCAGGTGGAGCAGCATCCCTCTTAATCCACGTCCGGCAATTTCAGGCTGAGAAAACCGGGGGGCAAGGGTTTCAAGCGTGGCTGCCAACGTCTCGATAGACATCCCGGCCATCGCTGCTGTTGTACCGGCTTTCTCGAAACCAACGGTCAGGTATGGAATTTCTCCGGCACCTTCTTTTGCTCCTGCTCCAAGGACATTAATGATTCGTCTTGCCTCTTCTGCCGAAACATTGTACTGGTTCATGACCATACACAATCCTTCAATGGCCGGTTGTAGTTTTATTTTGGCAGCATTACTCAGAATTATGGCTTCCTCTGTTACTTTGGCAAGGGCCTCTTTATTTTTAAGCAGTTCCGGGCGGGCTGACCCCACTTTGGTAAAAGCATCAACAATTTCCTGGGCGTTCTGGGTCACCCGAATACCTCCTTCGAGGGTCGAAGTGCTTAGTTCTTTAGCTTTTTCAGATAACCATTCCAGATTCTTACCCGTTAGTCCGGTAAGTGCAGAAAGGTTGGAGACTCGTTCTTCAAAATCGTTATAGACCTTGACCAAGGCTTTAAAACCCAGGACAAGGCCAACCAGAGCAGCTGCTCCTGCCTGCAACATGGAGAAATACCTGTTGAAGGAATCCCCCATTTTAGCGAGGCTCCATGATTTTGAGACTGCCGCAATTTGTCCGTTATGTTCGGCCAGAATACCTTTTAATTCCTTTATTTTTCGGGTATGCTGAATGTATTCCTGGCTTCCGATGGTCATCCGGGCCTGTTCATTAACCAGCTTGGTCATCTCAGCACGAATACTTCTTATGTCATTGCTGACTTCTTTACCGTTGATGAATAGATTGATCCTGCGGTTGTAACTTGTGGCCATTATTGGAGTTTTGGGCTAAGTTACACGGGGGAAAGTGAGAGGGAAAGGACAGATTTTGATAAAGTAATCGTTTTAAATAATAAGGCGCTCTATATCTAAGATTTTTAAATAAATAGAATTAGTTTTACAATATAAATCTGATGGTAATCAAACCGATTCTCCCAAAATTGGTACATAGGTCTGGTTTTATCAGGTGTATAAGACGTACTGACTAATTGCAGAAAAACACTATGAGTAGATTTGTATTACATAATTAATGATATATCATCACTTAAGGAATCTAATTAGTAAAACTTAAAGCATGAAAAATAAATTGATTTTCGCACTAACTTTTTTAATTTCTGTTGTGACTGTAAGGATTTTAATGTACAGATTCCTACATATGGATATTAGTCCAATGATTGTTGCAATTGCATTTTTACTGATTCAACGTGAAAAGTTTTCGTTATTTAATTTTAACCGATTTAACCCTTTGTCTTTCATTGCTATAATTATAATTACATATGTATTATTGTTCTTAATGATAATTATTCAAACTCACTTTGGATTTTCTGAGTTTTCTATGTCAAATATGGGTCAAATTGAAAGGTTTTGTGTAATTGCACTGATTCTTGGACTTACAGAGGAGGTTGCTTGGCGTGGATACTTATTTAGCAAACTAAAAGATTTGACATGGCTTCAAATCACCATAATAATTAACTTGATTTGGTCAATATGGCATATTCCAACTCATTATTACAGTCTAGCGGGGCATTTTTGGATTAGTTTTCCATTGTTTATTATTAATTGTTTTGAGATAGGAATCATCATGCAATATTTGAGGGTCAAAACCAATTCTGTTATTCCTTCTATTCTTTTCCATGCTTTAATAATAATTCCCTTGATGTCTACTGGTATGCAAAGTAAAGTTTTATATTTAGGAAGTTTCCCAAGTATTATAATGATACTCTTATTTTTACCATTAACTATTTATTGCTATAAAGTCGGACAAAGAATACATAATAATAGATTAAGCAACTGACACAACATGCAATTTAGCTAAAAAGGGGTTTAGTAGCATGCATGACTTATTACCCGCATCATGAATAGTAGTTGGATAGAGACGCACTGATCATGCGATTTCTATCCATTTTGCATTCCGTAGATTATATCCTTATCATCAATCTTGTTGCATTCAACACTGCATTGGCATTAACTTCTGCCAATTTTGGAAGTTCATCAAGATTAATTAAATTTGACTAAAAATATTGAATATGTTTCTGGATTGTTACACCGCTGAGATTAAGGACTTGTGCTTTAGAAACAAAGTAAAATCGTTATATGTCTTTGGGTCAGTATTAACCAATAAGTTTTCGGATAATAGTGACATTGATTTAGTTGTCGATATTGATTCGAATGACCCTTTTGACTATGCAGACAGTTATTTTAATTTGAAGTTTGCATTACAAGATCTCTTTAAACGGCCAGTTGATTTGCTAGAAAACAAGGCAATCAAAAATCCATACATTCGTAGTAATATAGATGTTTCAAAATCATTGATTTATGCAAGAGGATAAATCATATGATATTTTAGCTTGTTTGAAGGATATTGAACAATCTATTATTGAGATCAATGAGTTTTTACCAGGTGAAAGAAATTTCTTTGCTTTTCAGAAGGACTTAAAAACACGCAAAGCAATTGAACGAAACATCGAGATTATCGGCGAAGCTATGGACCGAATATTAAAAGCAGCCCCAAACTTCCAAATTACAGATTCAAGAAAGATTGTCGATACCAGAAACAGGATTATTCATGGTTATGATAGTGTATCTGATGATGTTATATGGTTGATTGTGAATCGCTATTTACCCATCCTTCAAGAAGAAGTACAGCGATTGTTAAATTCGTGATATTTATAATTTTAGATCAGAGAATATCAATATTTCGAATAGTAAAACTTTTCAATTCTTTTATAATTCATTAACTTAATAAATTTGGCAGGTAAGTACATTAGGCTTACATTTGATCGGTTTAGTTAGTTAGTTTAAGTTTTAGTAAAAGGATGGAGCCGCCCGGTTCTGTCCTTTTCGTCTTTAAAAAGGCAGACATCTAGATCTGCCCTTACTACCTGATCATCATTCTTGTCGCATTTAAAACAGCATCAGCATTAATTTCAGCCAATTTATCTGCCAATTCTGGAAGGGTTTGATCCAGCACAGGGTTAAACCATTGATTTGGGAGGCGCGGACGGGGATCATCGCCCCACCAGGTTGGCTGACGTATGGCGGGATCTTCCGATTTGGCTGTTCGGATTACCATTCCGCCTTGCATCTTGTATCCCCGACCAACCCCTTTATGAACAAAAACGCCATGCCGCTCAAAAGTGTAGGTTACTCTGTCAATCACCCCGTATGATTTTTTAGTCAGGGATTTAATGCTGTCGTTAAGATTCCGCTCTATACGCCCCGGGCGATTGATGGTTCCTTCTTTGCCATGCAAAAAAACTGAAGTCCGGTCCCGTAATCGGCGTTGAACCATCGAGGCCCATTTTGAGACAGCTTCATTCTGACCCTTTGGATCAAAACCAGGACTTTCGGTCAGTCCAGTCATTGTGGACATTCCTCTTTGAGCTATTCCCATTGATTCAAAGGTTTATTAATGAGATATATTGATATTATAATTCCACCTTTCCGAATTTACATCTGTCGAAAGTGGCGAGGAGATGGAAAATGTGCACCTGATACCATAGTTTTTATCATTCTCATTTGCGATAAGCGCAACATTTACGCTGCCCAGGTCGAAATCCCGGATAGCCCTGGCTGCCGGATTTCGTTTATCAGATTTAATCCGAACGATGATATCGTCACAAATCATTTCCAGATTGTCCCATAACTGATGCATGGCATCGTAATCTCCAATATCGTTCAGGTGACCAAGGAGCATAAAAGCCCCGGATCGCTCTTTCAGCACATTATCACTCTGTTTATCGGTGAGCGAATAGCGGTAACCTTCCAGAATTAACGCTGGATAGTTCACTTTTTTCAGTCCGGTAAGCACTTCGTCGAGTTCGAATCGATAGAAGTGTTTATCTGTAGTGGAATGTCCAATATCAACATGCTGGGTAGCCAGGGTTCTGAAATATTGAATCAGATCGGAAAATTTTGATTTCATAGCTCTTAAGTTTTACACGAAGTTTTAACGGATTACACGGATTTTCCACGGAGATTAAGCTGAGTTTCGAGAACTCTCTTTGTATTTGTTGGTCAGATACCTTAGAACGGCGTGCAAGGTGAGTTCAGCGTATCGATCCTGATTAATAAGGTCATCACCCACCAGTGATTCAAAGGTTTTAAGCCAGCCACTACTTCGACTTCGCTCAGTAGTCGGTAATTGTTGGGTTGACTTAAAGGTTGCATCCTGAAAAATAAGCGGATAGCATTTTTGAAGCCATACTGTGATCAGACCATAATTAAAGGCTATAGCCTGACGAATATCTGGCTTTACCGATTTAATTTTTAAAGCGTTGTCAGCTATTGACTCGTTATTGAATTTCTCACCTTGAATCAGGAAAAGCGAAGCAATAAAATTATTCAGTGTTATATCCTTATTCGTTGACAACCAATCGTTATAATACGATTCGGTATAAATAAACTGACCAAAAGTTACTCCTGCAAGTTTTGGTTTAGGGGCAATAAAATCAGTTCCGGGTATTTTTGAAATTAAAAATTCGGAATAAGAATTTCCGGCCCGACCGATGAAATCAATCGCTTCTGTAAGTTTAAACAGGTCGAAAGCAGTGAGTTTCTTTAATAAACCCTGATCAATTCCGGTAAGCATCGATACGAAACGGAAATCAGGTTCGATCCCATTAACTGTTCGTGAAATGGCGAAAAATTGCTCTTGGGTAAGTTCTGCCCATGATGAGGGAGCTTTACCTTTGGCCGTTCGTCGGGAAAAAAGACCGGGGTATTCTATTGCTATATCGATCATGCCCAGAATGTTTTTTTATTGGTGTTGTCACGCCGCAAAACTTTCCCGGAAGATGGTGTTACATCGCTCCAGTCTGATGAATTTGCTACCAGATAACTTCTGAGCTGATCAAGATAGGCATTCCCTATATTCCGGTTACGGGTTACGAGAATAGCAATCCGGTCAGAGGTTGCTGGCTTACGCTCGGTGTCATTATTGAAGCCTGATATCGTGGAGATAAAGAAGAGACCATTATCTGTCAGATCAGCTCCGCTCTCTTCCATGAGTAGGGCCGATGCGAGATAAGCAACTGGCTTGCGGATATAGGAAAGTAAAGCTGTTACTTTTAATTCCGGATTGGCTTTTACCATTTCCGATTTCACGAAAGCAAAAGCAGTTGGTCCCAGAATGGTAGATATTTCAGTATCTTCTATCAATTGCATGTGGGACTTCATCCTTAGGAATGTTAGCCGGCTTTTATTAATAAAAATGAGCTCGTTAAAAATGTCTGTCCTTGGTATAAAAGCCGATTTAAGTAGGGTAAAGGCAGGTGATTCGGAGAACTCACTAAAATCAGAGCTGTTTGTTTCAAGGTATTGCAGCACCGTGTCGAGACCATTAAACCCATTGGTCCGGAAATAGGTTTTGAGGTTTTCTTCCAGGTATTTAAAGAGTCCCTTTACCGAAGTTGATTCTGTCCGTTTAAACCCGCCATCGGAGATATGTGAGTTCAACAGGTCAAAACCGATCCAGTAGGCAATATGAATTGTCGCTGATTGAATTAGACGAAGTAATTCAGTCAATTTCTGTTCAGCATTTATAAGTTCTTCGGCAACTTCTGTTTTATAAAAAACCACCAACTTTTCATACATGCTGGTGCCTATAACCGGTATCAAGTAGTCGCGCTCTGCATTAGCAATATGTGGAGCGACACTGTCAAAATCAGAGGATGAGCTTACCGGAACAAATTCCCTGATCTCCTCCATCTTTGGGTTTTTCTCTTTAGAAAACAACATAACTGAACGAATTTAGATCGATTACACGAATTTATGAAAGTGTTTTGGTGGTGCCTGCACCGGTATCAAGTGTTGTGAGAACTGTATTCCGGAAGCGCCATTCAATATCTTCTTCGGCACCATTGTAACGGATAAACAGTTCCAGAGGATCGAGCAGATCCTGACGGTCCAGCCAGCAATTTGCGATATTAACCAGATATGCTTCCCTGATATTACTGCCTCCCTGGTTTCCGGCATAGGTACCACCGGGCATTCCCGCCCCCAGAACATTGGGATTAACCATGATAGAAAACATTATTTCGGAATTGGCTGCCGCCGAAGTCACCAGATTTTGCTCATTACTCAGTTTGTTTTCGAGTGGTTTGATAATCCATTGTTCTTCTGCTCGTCCATTTTGTGGATTGATCTCAAAGAAAGTAAAGATCGGCTTATCCGCATTATCCGTTCCGCAAAGATTGGCCTCAATACTGTCCATATAGTTTTCGATGGACTGCTTCCGGGATTCGGTATCCGGAAAATCCGTTTTGGGAAACTGTTTGTCCCAGAAAGCATACGGTATCTGGATATGCCACTTCCAGGTGATCTGGTTTTCGTAAGCTTTTTTCAGAAATGAGGGCACTTTCTTGGCAATATCTATCCAACCGGCAAGGTAGGCAGCCCACCATATGGCGGAGCTGTAATATTCGCCATTACCCCAGCTATCGCGAATCACATAAATAAATGATTTTCCGGCCACCTTGTTCCCATAGCTACGGCGTTGCAAATCTGCAAATGGATCATACTCATCAAGAACATCATAAATTTGATAGTACCCTTCTCCGGGAGTATCAGGCCATCTTCCGGAAACAACACATTGTGTGATTACTCCGTTTTGATCGGCCATGCTTAACCTGCAATATTTTGCATTGATGGTATTGATCCCGACAATTTTGCTGCCATCTGCATTCATGAGTATTTGTACAAAGGCACATCCAAACTTCAGGTAATCGCGCAAGGCTTTCGACATAAACCGGCGCACCAGCCGAGAATTAGCAAACGTGATCAATGTCTTGTCTTTTACGCGTTCAAGGATTTCATTCCCCTGTTCGTCATAATCAGATACTTTACAGGCAAATATTCCTTGTCCCATTGTGAAGTTGCGGGTAAACTTTAGTCCTGTATTAAGTACTCCAACACTATTGATAATAGCGTCTGCAATAGTGGGAAAATCATTGGCTGGTCCCCATGCCGATATCTGGATATTCCCGACCGTGAGTTTATCTTCATCCGGATTTTTAGGCTGTGAAGTGTTCTTTGGCTTTTCACCAGGGGTACCGGTAGTGGTTGCCTGGTAACTTTTCCCATATGCAATTAAGGGAACACCCGATTTGTTGAATAGGATATCTGCCATCACATTCTGATTCTTTTTCCGTTCCACGCAAT
>Ga0364867_10157_pt1 | contig 45585 bp, 33 predicted proteins | sample ExccelAu500001D4_3_FD_206915 | JGI IMG/M metagenome (GOLD analysis project Ga0364867, IMG submission 206915) | Enriched cells from Trout Bog Lake Hypolimnion, Wisconsin, USA - BchlTB.Aug13.5000.01.D4 | ecosystem: Environmental > Aquatic > Freshwater > Lake > Hypolimnion/Profundal zone | place... | reverse complement strand
GAGCTTTGCTGCCCGTTGCCAGGACGGCTGGGTATATAAAGGAACATTTAACTTTGGCTGCAACCTCACCTTGAATTACAGCCGCGGCAGCACTGCATTTCCCGGGCTGAAGGTGTTTGCCGGCCTGGGGATCAATGGTGTTTACCAGAACCATTTTATGATCAACTATGGCCCTTCATTGTCTATCTACACAAAGTCGATTGGTGCCAATCTTAATCCACTGGCTTCCGATGTACAGATCGATTTTGTGAATTCTTTTTCTGTTGGCACCGGAACCACCGATCTGCCCTACTACAAATTGTTTCGCACCATAGACAATGGTTCCTACTACAACGTAATGCTCGATAAAGCCTATGCTATTTTGTTGACAAGCAATTTTATCTTGAACAATCACAAGCGCAACCAGGTCGTCGGGGCAATATCCTTGTCCTTTCCGCACTTCACGATCAATTATTTTAATGATGGAGGCGCTCCTTTTTACCTCATTCCCATAGCTGATAACCTGGACAGGTACTGGACCGGAGGTCTTTCACTTTTTGTACATAATGCCGACAATTACAAAATAAATTTCAACAGTGTGGAGGCAAGTTTCGACCAGTTTACCGGATATAGCCCGCTTTTGTTTGAGGCCTGCAGCATGCTGGGTATCTACATGCCTAATTATAACCTGCAGTATGAAGAAGGCACCAACGCCCCCAAAACAGCCAACTATAATACGTCTATGTATGATATAAAAATATACCCAATGAAAGGCTATGGGATTGACATAGGCGCCATGGGGTCGCTTAAAGACCGGTCTTACCGGAAACTGAAGGAGTATTACTATGGTTTGCAGGACATCGTACACGTAAAAGGCGGGTTTTCACTGCATCCCAACAACGATACACAGCATTTTTTTATAGGTGGCATTTATAATAACACAAGTTTTGTCAACTTCTAAGCGCATATTTGGCATCTGCCTCGTTGCCATCACCCTGGGGGGGTGTGCGCCGAGAAATATACCCTTCAGCACCAGCAATTTTAAAGAACAGTCTTTCTACCAGTCCATGCCCGAGATTTTGGGTAAAGACTTAAAGCTGGACTCGGTTATCATGTACGAGACCACCTTCGAGGAGAAGCCTTACGAAGGATTTTACGTCGTCGATTATTCTGAAGTGAATGCGCAGAACGATAAGAACATACTGCATTACAAAGATTTTAAAGGCTTCTACCAGAAGTTGTACATCATGAGGCTGGTAACCGAACCCAAAGATTCGATCGTGATCTATTTTTCGCTGAAGTACAACGCCTTCGACCAGTGTGTAGGCTTCGGTCCGTCCTATATCGGGTGGGCAGACGATACGCGGAAATCATTTTACTTTTTCAATGAACTCTACACGCGGGACAAAAAGAACCAATTTGCATTGCGCAAAAGCCGGTTACCACTCGGCCTCTACATGAATGCCAACGAATGGATACCTGGCCATACGATCAATATCGAGAAAATGGTTGTTGAAAAATCCTACGAGATAGGCAACAACGTCGTGATAGATGTTGCCCGGATTTTTCGCGATCCGGCTGCACTCAAGTTTAATTACCTGGGGGCGGAAAAAATAGAATAGGCTCTACTGATTTTTGCCGTTCCGCATTCCCGCAATCTGTCAGCATTTTACTGGGTTCTCCGCTCCAAAAGAAACCTTGGATTGCCGCAATACGTATGTCTGTTTGTTTGCGTGCGTGTTAATGCAGAGATAACAATAAGGCAATTTTCCAAAACGACTGATTATCTACTTTTGCACGTCGAATGCAAAAGGTAATCAATAATATAAATGTCATGAAAAAAGTATCTGCCACCCTGTTGATAGTATCGCTGGTTGTTTTAATATTTGCCTGCACGCACAAACCGTTCCTGCAACCCGCTGTCGTCACGAAAACTACCACTACCACCACCACTAAGGATACGACGTCTGCTACCGATACTACACAAGACGTTGTTGACACGTCTGTATGTTTTGAGCGCGATATTTTGCCCATGTTGCAGAGCAGTTGTGCTATCAGTGGTTGCCATGATGCAGCTACCGCTCATAAGGGCTACATCTATACTTCTTATGCTACCATTATGGCTAAAGGTATTGTCCCCGGCAATTATAATTCCAGCGCCACCTATACGTATTGTGCCAGTGGCGCCATGCCGAAGTCGCCGGTGCCAAGATTCGACAGCACTAAAATGAGCTTATTGAGAAGGTGGATTACCAACGGGGCACACGATGACACCGATTGTGCTGTTAATTGCGACACAACCAAGTTTACCTATGCCGCAGCTATCGTACCTATCCTGAGCAATTATTGCTATTCATGCCATGCTACTGCATCGGCCGCTAGCACAGGAGGGGGCATCATCCTCGATACGTATACCGGCGTGGCTGCCCAGGCACAAAACGGCAAACTGCTGGGCGACTTGCAGCATGCGCAAGGCTTTAACTATATGCCGCTGGGTGGGGCGCAGTTGTCGGAGTGCAAGATCACACAGGTAAGTAAATGGATAGCCGCAGGGGCACAGAATAACTGATATCACCGGAACAATCCCGCGGACGGATCATTTTTTGTGCCGGTAAGGCACCCACGATAGCTGCCCGGTGTGATGCCTTCCACTTTTTTGAATAGTCTTACAAAATAATTCACATCGCTGAAGCCGCAGTAGCTGCTGACCTGGGAAACCGTATACCTGTTTTCGGCCAGCAATTGTTTACCCAGTTTCAGCCGCTCATGATTGATATACTCGATCGGTGTGATGCCAAACTGCTCCTTGAACCATTTGAAGAATGTATTTCTGCTGAGGTATGCCTTTCGGCAAAGATCATTGATCAGGATCTTATTCGTAAGATGTTCATGAATATGATGAAGCACAAATTGCAGTCTTCCCTTGTTGTCATCCAGCTGCGATTCAGTTTTGATCTGCACCAGGTGCTGGCTCTGCACCAGGCGTATCAGTAGTTCCTTCAGGTTCAGGTCTGCAAAGATGTTTTTGGTTTTGTCATTGCTGCTGCAAACTCTGATGAGCTTGTTGATAAGCTCTGTAATTTCGGTATCGTTCTCAAAATGGTATTGATTGAACTGTAGCCGCCAGGTATGGTTTTCGTCTTTGGCAGAGTTGTAGAATTCATTCAGGTAATTCAATGTGTTATCTATATACCGTGCGTCCACAGCGAGCGCTATGCACTGAGACGGGTTTTCAGCTCCTGCTTCAGGAAAGTCTATGATCATCGTCTCGTTTGCCGGCACGATCACCGTTTCGCCGGGGAGGTATTCAAATCCCGGTTTGTTGAGCAGGTGCATAATCTTCTTGCCCCGCACCATACTGGTGATCACAAAATCATTAAAGGTAAGCGGCACCCTGTAAGCCTGCTCGTACGACTCAAAAATATTCAGTTCACTGTTGTTCAGGTTGAATATCCTCCTGCTCTCCACCAGCGTGCGCAGCTGTTTGGGATTGGTAAGTTCAATGGTATTTAATTGATTGCGGGCAGGCATGCTGATCCTTTAGGAACTTCAAGATACTGAGTTAGAATATAACAGAAGCGAAAAAGGTACGATTGTGCTATTTTTTTACCCAATTGTACTATCAATACTTCGCTAAACCACAGACCTTTAAGCATTCGTTCACTAAAAATTTGTATCTGTATGAGTACTGCTACTGAGGCTGCACCAAAAAGTAACATTGCAGCGAGACCCGAGTTTAAAGACCGTTATGATCATTTTATAAACGGGCAATGGACGCCCCCGTCCAGCGGAGTATACTTCGACAATATCTCACCACTGGATGGCAAGGTATTTACACAGGCTGCGCGTGGCAACGCAAGAGACATCGAGCTGGCAGTCGCTGCTGCCTGCGCAGCATTTCCTGCATGGAGCAAAACCTCAGCAGCCAGCCGCAGTAATATCCTGCTCCGCATTGCACAGAAAATTGAGGATAACCTGGAATACCTGGCCGTCGTGGAAACCATAGACAATGGTAAAGCCGTCCGCGAAACAAGGGCTGCGGATCTGCCGCTTACAGTCGACCATTTCCGCTACTTCGCAGGTGTTATTCGTGCCGAAGAGGGCACCGTGAGCGAGCATGATGAAACTACCGTCAGCATGCAGATACATGAGCCGATAGGTGTGGTAGGCCAGATCATTCCGTGGAACTTCCCGCTGCTGATGGCAGCTTGGAAAATAGCTCCGGCTCTCGCTGCTGGATGTTGTGTCGTGGTTAAGCCCGCCGAGCAGACCCCAACCAGCCTCATCGTGCTTATGGAGCTGATCGGCGACCTGCTGCCTGCCGGTGTGTTGAATGTCGTGACTGGGTTTGGATTGGAGGCAGGGAAGCCTTTGGCAACCTCTCCGCGTATCAACAAAGTAGCCTTTACCGGTGAAACCACAACCGGCAGGCTGATCATGCAGTATGCATCGGAAAACCTGATCCCGGTAACGATGGAGTTGGGTGGCAAGAGTCCTAACATCTTCTTCAAGTCGGTTGCTGACGCCGACGACGATTTCTTCGACAAAGCGGTTGAAGGTGCTGTCATGTTTGCCCTCAACCAGGGTGAGGTCTGCACATGCCCCAGTCGCATACTCGTGCATGAGGATATCTATGAAAAATTCATGGAACGAGTCGTGGCGCGCACCAAAGCCATCAAGATGGGGCACCCGCTGGATGGCAGCACGATGATGGGCGCACAGGCCAGCGAAGACCAGTACAACAAGATATTGAGCTACTTCGATATCGGGAAGCAGGAAGGCGCAAAGGTTTTGTGCGGCGGTGAGGCTTTCCACCAAAATAGCGGATTGGAGTCTGGTTACTATATCCAGCCAACCATATTTGCCGGCCACAATAAAATGCGGATATTCCAGGAAGAGATCTTTGGGCCGGTTACGTCGGTCACTACATTCAAAACTACAGAGGAAGCCATTGCTATTGCCAATGATACACTATACGGCCTGGGTGCAGGTGTATGGACGCGCGACGCGCACGAGCTTTACCAGGTGCCGCGTGCTATACAGGCAGGGCGTGTCTGGGTCAACTGCTACCATGCTTATCCGGCTCATGCACCGTTCGGAGGTTATAAAAAATCTGGATTTGGCAGGGAAACTCATAAAATGATGCTGAATCACTACAGGCAGACGAAGAATATGCTGATCTCCTACAGCAAAAGCAAACTTGGATTCTTTTAACGGGAAGGGGTAATTGGGGCCGGCGGCAGCAGCGGGTTGCTGCCGCCATTTTTTTAAAAGTACGGATATGAGTATGAAAAGAGTAGTTGCTACAGATGCTGCAATGGATTTGATCCATCAGCTTATTGCTGCAAACGGACCATTACTCTTTCACCAGAGTGGAGGTTGCTGCGATGGTTCTTCGCCCATGTGTTTTCAATTGGGAGAATTCAAAACCGGATCATCCGATGTTTGGATGGGGGAGATAGCAGGATGCCCGTTTTACATGAGCCGCGACCAGTTTGAATACTGGAAGCATACCCAGCTCATCATCGATGTTACGCGGGGCAGGGGCAGTAGCTTCAGCCTCGAGATCCCGCTGGGTGTCCGTTTTCTTACCCGTTCCCGGGTGTTTACCGATGAAGAGGCTCGCCAGCTGGAAGACACAAAAGATGGCCACCAAAATAATTAATGAGTGAGGAATGACGCACAAAGATGAACCCCAGCACTTGGAGACACAGCAGAACCCGGCCTTTGCCGGGTTCTGCATTTCCTGAAGGTCTTTATGGATCAGGGCACAACCACCAGGCGCGTTCCCTGGTTGTCTTCCATTTGCCAGATGGTCCCGATATCCGAGAGGGGCACAGCTCGTGTATCTACTACCAGCTTGCCTGCCAGTTGCAATTGCATCATTTCCGGCAGTATTTCTTTGTAAAACAGCGCAAGCGCTTCCTGTGGCAGGCTGCCAAACCCCGAACCGCAGATCTCAATCGGCGTGCTTCGGAGCAGGCCCGATGAAACCGGTACCTGGTCGCCGGCCATGCTGCCCACCGTAACAAACTTAACCGGGTGGCCCATATGCCCGATCCCGCCCCCTTTCATCGCTTTCAGAATTATTTCGGCCGGATGGCCCCAGAGATAATCTATAACGATGTCTATCGGTGTTTCCTGGTGCAGCTGTTTTAGTCTACCGGTAATGCTCGCATCGTCGTCCTGCAGAGAGATTACCTCATCGGCGCCCAGTTCGCGTAGCCGCTCCAGTGATGCCGGGTTCCGGCCAGTGGCGATTACCTTGGCAGCACCATAGTGGCGGGCAATCTGCACGGCTGCTTTTCCGGTAACGCCGGTGGCTCCGTTTACCAGCACTGTCTTCCCCGGTGCCATGCCTGCGCGGAACTTCAATGCCAGTGCCGCGCCGATCACGATATTCGGCAATGCAGCCGCGCCGGCATAATCCAGGCCTTCTGGCAGCCTGACGAGTCTGCGCTTGTCGGCCAGGGCCTTTTCTGCCATCATCCCGGTTATGCCCATGGCATACACGAGGGTGCCATCATCCAGGCTGCCTACACCGTCGATCCCAACAATAACCGGCAGCGTTTCATAGCTTCCGTAGTGCGCTCCGCTCGCCCTGGCTTTATCCAGGTTCTTCAGCGATGCGGCTTTCACATGTATCACCACCTCATGTTCGCTGGCTGGTACCGGGTCCGGGAAATCTTCATACACCGGCAGAGAGCCTAGCTGGTGCAATACTGCTGCTTTCATTTTCTGTATTTTCTGCAAAAATCACTCTTTTCTTCCGTTATTGGTTGGGTTTTTATGGCCTCTCGTTTCATCCCGTATTGCGTTACAAAGATTGCGGTCGTCTTTTTTTGCCAGTATGACCTTCGTCAATCCGGAAGAGGGATGCTATTGTTAATTTTACATCCACATGAAAAAGAGAGTTGATCGGCTCCTTTATATTTGCGCTGGCCAGAATAGTATGTATAAATGCCGATGGCTACATTTTAACATTTTTCTGTTTTGATTTAAACTAACTTTGAGTCGTAATTTACTATTTCATAGCATTACAAAACAAATCTGATATGACAAAAAGATTCGCAATTTTTATCATGCTTTGTCTGCTCTCCGGGCAAATCAGCGCACAATCCAGGATAGATACGGTGGCTGTCTCACTTCTAGACAAAATGAGCGCTATGATAGGTGAATTAAACTCCTGCAGCGTAGTAGCGCATGCCAATTATGATGTCACCAACCGGGAACTGGGGTTGGTAAAACATTCAGACGAGCAGCACGTATATATCGGAGGTCCGGGCAAGCTGCTGGTTCGCTCAGAAGGTGACAAGGGAAGCAAGAACCTGGTCTACAATGGCAAAACACTCAGCTATTACTCCATGGACAAAAACCATTACACCCAGACAGAAGTACCATCCACCCTAATTGCTATGATTGATTATATGAATAAGAAATATGGCATTGTTTTCCCGGTGGCCGATTTCTTTTATCCCGGATTTGTCGATGATCTCTTGTCCGAGACAACCACCCTGGTTATGCTCGGTACCACTAAAGTAGGTGGCAAAGATTGTTTTCACATCGCCGGTACCGCAAAGGACAAAACCTATCAGTTCTGGATTGCCGATGATGCGTTTAATTTGCCTGTAAAAATGGTTATCGTCTATACAGATAAACCTTTGAATCCGCAGTTTGAAGCTACTTATACCGATTGGCAGGTGAATCCTTCATTGCCGGGCGCCTTGTTTGAATTCAATGCACCTCCCGGCGCAAAGAAGATAAAACTGACTCCATTAACAGTAAAAAAATAAATATTTATAAAATAATTTTCAGCTATGAATAAATGCATGAATAAGCGGGTAGCGATTGCAGCAGTAATTATTCTTCTGCTGGCTGGTATGCCTTTTCTGAGCATCGGGCAGCATTTCGGACATGGAGGTGGTGGTGGCGGCGGCTCCCGGGGCGGCGGTGGTTTTTCAGGCGGCTCCCGCGGCGGCGGTGGCGGATTCAGGGTGTCAGCACCGGCTGGCGGCAATGCTAGAAGCATCAATGGTGGCAGCCGTAACCTGGGCAATCATAGTATTTTCCGTGCGCCGGCTGGCAGGAGTGCAGGCGGTCGTTTTGGCGGGATACGTGGAAACGACAATGTCTTTCATCATGTCGGTGGTGGCTTTCATCCTTACGCCTATCATCCGTACCACCCCTATATCTGGGGCCCATACTGGCATCCATTCGGTTTCTTCTGCGCAGCGCTTACTGCCGATGCGATCATGTTTTCATGGGCAAACCAGAATTACTGGTACGATAACGGTGTGTACTATATCCCATCTGGTAGCGGCTATACGGCGGTTGCTCCGCCGGTTGGTGCAGTGGTCAGCTATCTTCCATCGGGCTACGAGACGATTCCGGTGGGAGACGATACCTACTACTACTATGGCGGTACCTTTTATGTGAGCCAGGGTGGTTCATTTAGAGTGGTTCCTGCTCCGGTAGGTGCTATTGTATCCGAAATTCCCCAGGGTGCAACCGACCAGCAGATCAACGGGCAGGATTATCTCCTGTATAATAATACCTACTACCAGCCCATTTCTTTGAACGGCCAGGACGCTTACGAGGTAGTGCAGATCAATTGATGACCGGAACTGTATGAAGGTTTTGGGTCGTCTAAATGGATCGGCACAGCACAACAGGTAGATTTCACTTAATTGCAGACCGCGGCCCTTGCCGCGGTTTTTTCATAGCCTTGTTCGCTTAAGCACGGCGAACTACAGGCTGGACCAACCGCCAGCCCCTAAAGTCTGCCCCGGCAGGAATCACGTCGGAACTCGGCCGACAACTATTTTCTTATTCTGCATCCGGCATTGTATGGATTCCCTTTATTAAAGTTAATTTTGCAGCCAGCTAATCAAACTCTGAATGAACCTGGATTTCAATAAAAACGAGGATGCAATGCGGCTTGCAGTAAGCCAGATGAAACAACGCCATGCAGTGATCAGTCTTGGCGGGGGTAAAAAAAGCATTGAAAAGGCGCGCGAAAAAGGTAAAATGACTCCGCGTGAACGCATACAATACCTGGTAGACAAAGGCAGTGTTTTTACCGAGCTCGGCTCCTTTGCCGGCTACGAGATGTACCCGGAATATGGCGGTTGCCCGGCCGGCGGAACCGTTGCCGGGCTTGGGTACGTGCATGGGCGCCAGTGTGTGATAGTTGCCAACGACAATACAGTTAAGGCGGGTGCTTGGTTTCCCATCACCGGCAAAAAAAATGTGAGGCTCCAGGAGATTGTAATGGAAAACTATCTACCGGTAATTTATATCGTAGATAGCGCCGGGGTGTTTTTGCCCCTGCAGGATGAGATATTCCCCGACAAAGAGCATTTCGGGCGCATTTTCCGCAACAATGCACAGATCAGCGCCATGGGAATACCGCAGATTGCCGCTGTTATGGGCAGTTGTGTGGCAGGGGGCGCTTACCTGCCTATCATGAGCGACGAAACGCTCATGGTCGAGGGCAATGGTTCCATTTTCCTCGCCGGGCCATACCTGGTGAAGGCCGCCATCGGTGAAGATGCCGATATACAGGCATTGGGGGGCGCAAAAATGCATACCGAGATCAGCGGGATCGCCGACTATAAATTCGATACGGAGCAGGAGTGCCTCGACCAGGTGCGCAGGCTGATAGAAAAAATCGGCGAGCGGCCCCGCCAGGGATACGACAGGCTTAAGCCCGAATTGCCGGCCAAAGACGCAAGCGAAATTTACGGCATTATTGCTCCGCAAAACAACAAGCAGTATGATGTCGTAGACGTGATCAAGTGCATTGTCGACAGATCGGAGTTCGACCAGTTTAAGCAGGATTATGGCAAGACCATTGTTTGCGGGTACGCCCGTGTCGATGGCTGGGCAGTAGGCATTGTGGCCAATCAGCGAAAGATCGTAAAGAGTGGCAAGGGTGAGATGCAGTTAGGTGGTGTGATATACAACGACAGCGCCGACAAAGCAGCCCGGTTTATCATGAACTGCAACCAGAAGAAGATACCCCTGGTTTTCCTGCAGGATGTGACAGGATTTATGGTTGGCAGCCGCAGCGAGCAGTCTGGCATCATCAAGGATGGCGCCAAACTGGTAAATGCTGTCGCCAATTCCATCGTTCCCAAAATCACGATCATCATCGGAAATTCATACGGCGCAGGCAATTATGCTATGTGCGGCAAAGCCTATGATCCCAGGTTCATATACGCGTGGCCCAATGCCAAAATCGCGGTGATGGGCGGGGAGCAGGCCGCCAAAACCCTGTTGCAGATACAGGTTGCATCCCTGAAGGCCAAGGGTGAAATTATAGACCCGGAAAAAGAGCAGGAATTGCTGCGCGAAATAATCGACAGGTATGACAGTCAGACGACCGCTTACTACGCGGCTGCCCGGCTTTGGGTCGATGAAATTATTGATCCCGCTGAGACGAGAACCGTGATTTCTGAAGGTATCAATGCGGCCAATCATTCGCAGGTTGAGAAGGAGTTTAAAATGGGCGTGGTGCAGGTTTAGCTAAGGTGACGATGAGCAGATTTGTGACTACCGGGAACCATTGTTAATTGTGGGCATTTTGCCGGTATATTCCGGTGATAAGAACAAGATCGCAGTTAAGAGATTCACGGAAAATAAGTTGGATTTTGTTCACCTGGAGTATTGCTCTGATTTAATCCCGTTGATCAAATTAGAGTGCAATGCTTGTCTTCCACGGGTTCAGACGCTCATGTTCAAATTGCAATAGTTAAAAAAGAACACAAGCAAAGAATAGGATTTAATTCCGGAACTCGCGGGGCCTGATTCCCTTGGTGAGCATTTTAAAGCAATTATGATATTTAAAAACAACAAAGGGGACAATGTTCTAAAATAAATAACTGGAAAGTTTATTTAAATATCAGGTACAGATACGAACTTTAGAATAACTTCTTAAGACTATAGACGGGTGAAATGATTGAAGTAAGAAATGTCCGGAAGATTTTCGGCGACAAAGTGGTTCTGCAGGATGTCTCGGCTATCATGCTGCCGGGGAAAACCAACCTGATCATAGGTACCAGCGGAAGCGGCAAAACCGTGCTCATGAAGATCATGATCGGATTGATGCAGGTGGATTCCGGCGAAGTAATCTACGAGGGCCGCGACCTCGTTAAAATGGAAGAAAAAGAACTGAAAGATCTCCGAAAACAAATAGGGATGCTCTTCCAGGGCGGGGCATTGTTCGATAGCAAAACAGTCGAGAACAATGTCATGTTTCCGCTCGACATGTTTACCGACATGACGTACAGGGAGAAACTGAAGAGAGTAAACGAAGTACTCGACCGCGTAAACCTCGTCGATACCAACCGCAAATATCCGGCCGAGATCAGTGGCGGCATGAAAAAAAGAGTGGCGCTCGCTCGTGCCATCGTGCAGAATCCCAAATACCTGTTTTGCGATGAGCCAAACTCAGGGCTCGATCCGCAGACGTCGCTTGTCATTGATAAGCTCGTAAAGGAACTCACCATCGAATATAATATCACGACCGTCATCAACACCCACGATATGAACACCGTAATGGAAAGCGGCGATCACATCGTTTATCTCTACCAGGGCAACAAGCAATGGGAGGGGTCTAATAAGGATATTATCTTTAGTAATGATGAGAAATTAAATGCATTTATTTTTGCGTCTGAATTCCTCGCCAAGGCAAAAGAAATGATTATGATGCAGGCTGGCGGGAGGAAGTAACCGGGCCGGGCTGGTGTGCGCTTAGTCGTCCGGTTCTGACACTATCTGATTCCGGGCCGGGTCACCGCTGATCGTCTGTTTATGCACCGGCCATCGCTTGTTTTCATCTCAGAAAATCCCGTCCGCGCTTTCAGAACTTTTTTCGTAAGTTTGCCAGTTAGTAATTATTTCTTAACAATAGGCAGTTAGTAGAAGTAAACCTGTGCAGTGTGCAAACAACGATAGTTGTGGTGTTGGGTATTTTTTTCCGGATGGTTTTTTTGAAAACGGCTCCATATAACTTATATAGATGGGATGTGGCAGTTGCGGCACGGGCGCCAGTGGCAAGCCCGGCGGGTGCAAGGGTAATGGCGGATGCAGCACGGGTGGCTGCAATCGCTTTAATGTATACAACTGGCTCAATACGCTGCCGCTGCACGACGCGGCCAAGCCATACCCGGTTGTCGAGATTTCATTCAACAAAGGCAGCCGGAAGGATTTTTTCCGCAACAATACACACCATATCCTCGAGAAGGGCAGCTGGTTTGCTGTCGAGGGCGTGGGCGGTTTCGACGTAGGGCAGGTAAGCCTTACCGGCGAACTGGTTAAGTTGCAGCTGAAGAAATATGGTGTCAAAGAGACAGAAGTCTCCAAGCGTATCCTGCACCCGGCCACCGATGAGGAACTGGAAAATGCCACCAGGCAGAAGGAGCGGGAGCCGGAAGTGCTGATCCGCAGCCGGGCCATAGCGCGCAGCATGAACCTCGATATGAAACTCTGCGAGGTGGAAATCCAGGCCGACAGCAAGAAAGGTACTTTCTTTTATACCGCCGACCAGAGAGTCGATTTCAGGGAACTCATCAGGGTATATGCCACCGATTTCAAAATGAAGGTGGAAATGAAGCAGATAGGCGCCCGGCAGGAAAGTGGCAAGGTGGGCGGCATCGGTTCCTGCGGAAGGGAGTTGTGCTGCAGCACCTGGCTCACCGACTTTAAGTCAGTCAACACGACCGCGGCCCGCTACCAGAATCTCTCGATCAACCAGACCAAACTATCAGGTCAGTGTGGCAGGCTCAAATGCTGCCTCAACTATGAGTTGGATACCTACATGGATGCGCTATCAGTATTCCCCGACCAGGCCGAACACCTCGAGACAATCAAGGGTGTTGCGCACCTGCAGAAGCGGGATATTTTCAAAAATCTGATGTGGTATAGCTATTCAGACAACAACAAGCAGTACCCTTTAACGATAGAAAGAGTCAAAGAAATTCAGAAACTCAATAAGCAGGGACAGAAGGCTGAAGAGCTGCACCCGGTCGAACTGGAATCGAAGGAACTGAAGGCTGGGAAAGTAGCCGATATGGGCTATGTCAATGATGTAGGTACCATTACGCTGAAGAACCTCGAAAAGAACAAGAAGAAAAAAGGCGGCAGCGGTAAGCCAAGCGGCAGCCATTCGCCCGAAAACAGGAAGCCCGAAAATGCAGGAGGCCAGCCCCAGGGCAACAGGGAGCGGCAGGGTAGCAGGCAGCAGGGCAATAAGGGGCAGCAGGCAGGCGCCGCACCCAGGCAGCCGGCCGCACCCGGCGGAGGACAGCCGCAGGGAAACAAACAGCAAGGCAACCGCCAGCAGCAGAATAAAAATCCCAACCAGCAGCCGAATCCGAATCAACCCCAGAAGCAGGGGCAACCCCGGCAAAGCCAGCAGGGTCAGGGTCCGGCTCAGCCAAGGCAGCCACAACAGAACAGGCCCAAACAGGCCAATCCGGATGCTGCTCCGGCAGCCGAAGGGCAGGCTCCGCAACAGCCAAGGCAAAACAGGCCACCGCGTAATAACCGGAACAGGCCCGCCGGCAACACAAATGAACAGGCAAAGCCGGAAATTCCCGCCTAGGTCGGGAACGCATCATAAGTTTGATTGGGGCAGCCTCTGGGCTGCCCCCGATTTTTAGTGCCATTTCTGCCCTTTTGTGTTTCTATCCCTACCTGTCTTTTGGAGAGCGTTTTGCATCGGATGTTTCAACCTGGCAATTCTTTTTGCTGCAGGTGCACACATACTGGCGTTAAGTCAGAGGCACGGCCAAATAAAAAATTACGTTTGGCAGCAATATGGTTATTCCTATCTTTGCCGCACTTTTGTGCAGGTGGGGCCTGCCGTTTCCGTTGTACCTGATTTAAATATTTGCCGTATGTTTAAAAGCACAGGCCTGCTGGCTGCTTTACTTTTGTTAATCTCATTCACTGCTATAGCCCAGAACCAGAACGGCACTATCAAAGGATTCGTATATGATAAAAAAACCGGTGAGCCGCTGATCTATACCAACGTTTCGGTAATCAACGCAAAAACGGGCGTGCAGACCGATATCAATGGCTATTTCTCGATCTCCCTGCCGGCCGGCAGCTACACGTTGCTGGCTACAGGTATCGGGTACGATTCCAGCATAGTTGTTGTCAATCTTTTGCCCGACGCAATCGTTACCAAAAAGATAATGCTGTCGCAGAGAGAGGTCGGCCTGAAGGAAGTAGAAATATCAGGGCACAAAACGGACAAGATTACCCATATCAATACGGGGGTTACCAATATCACGCCTGGGGAGCTGAAGTTGCTGCCCAGCGCAGGCGGCGAACCCGACCTGGCCCAGTTCCTCCAGGTTATACCCGGTGTTATCTTTACAGGAGACCAGGGTGGCCAGCTGTACATTCGTGGCGGATCGCCCGCCCAGACAGGTATTTACCTCGATGGTATCACTATTTACAGCCCGTTTCACTCCATCGGGCTGTTCTCGGTATTCGAGACTGAAGCTATAAGGAATGTCGACGTTTACACCGCTGGCTTCAATGCCCAGTATGGCAACCGTACTTCAGCCATCGTAGATGTACACACCAAGGACGGCAACAAAAACGAAGCATCCGGTATTGTGTCTGTTTCTCCTATTATGGCCCGGTTCCTGATCGATGGTCCCCTGTTGAAGTCGAAGAAGAAAGACAACAACGCAGGCATTACGTACCTGCTGACCGCCAAAAACAGTTACCTCGATCAAACGTCCAAATCCCTCTACAGCGGTTTTGGCGAGCCTTTCAGCAGCGGTTTACCTTATAAGTTCACCGATGTATTCGGCAAGCTTACCTTCAGCGGCGACAACGGTAGCAAGCTCAACATCTTCGGATTCAATTTCGACGATCATGCCAACCTGCTCAATGATTCCGACCACGCTACGATCGCAAATTACCACTGGACAGCAACCGGGCTTGGAGGAACATTTGTCGTTACACCTGGCACTTCCTCTGCTTTGATCGATGGTAAATTCGCCTATTCCAATTATAATATCGGCCTGAACCAGGTCAACGTCCCCACCGACACACTGCCGCGCAACAGCCAGATCAACGGTTTTGAAACCGCGATTAATTTCACATACTTCCTGCCCAATTACAGCCAGCTCAAGTATGGCGTGGAGGTGAGCGGCTTTCACACTGCGCTCACGTATTACGGTGCCCAGGGAATCCAGACTACCGAAAACCGGCAGAGCACCATGGCGGCCCTCTATTTCCTGTTTCGTCATAACTTCAGCAGCCGGTTTATTTTCGAGCCCAGCATCCGTTTCCAGTATTATTCCGAACTCAATAAGTTTTCTCCGGAGCCAAGGCTGGGTCTCAAGTACAATGTGTCAGACAACGTCCGCCTGAAGTTTGCCACCGGTGTTTATTCCCAGAATATTATCAGTACCAAGTCAGATCAGGATATAGTCAATCTGTTTACCGGCTTTCTGTTGGCGCCTGATCAGCAGATTGCCAACGTGCATGGTCAGAACGTCCCCACAGCCCTGCAAACAGCTTACCATGCTGTAGGTGGCATAGAAGTAGATATTGACAAGGTGGAGCTCAACCTGGAACCATGGATTAAAGATTTTGCGCAGGTCGACGAGCTTAATCGGTATAAACTGACCGTTCAGGACCCCGATTTTGTGGCTGCCAGCGGCCTTGCCAGCGGGGTTGACCTCTCCGCAAAATACAGCCATGGCCGCGTGTACCTGTGGTGTGCCATGGGTTACCAGAAGGTAACCTATACCAGCATCGACGGTACCGGCAATATCCAGACTTACCCAACCCCCTTTGATACGCGGTTTAACTCCAATGTGGTTGCAGCCTACACGCTGGGGAAGAAAAAAGACCTCGACCTTTCAGCCCGTTTCAACATTCATGCCCCATTCCCCTTTACCCAGACCCAGGGATATTATGAAAACGTTAACCCTGTGGCAACCGGTTTGTCCACCAATGTGCTGCAACAAAATGGTAACTTAGGCCTCATATATGCCAACCAGATCAACGGTGGAAGGCTTTCGTGGTATCACCGGCTGGATATTTCAGCCAAGAAGAGACTGCAACTTTCCAGGAAGTCCAGTCTCGATCTCACTTTCGCAATCACCAATGTGTATGACCGGCAGAACGTGTTTTATGTAGACCGTATTACAAATGTCATCGTGTACCAATTGCCAATTTTTCCGAGTATCAATGTGACCTGGAACTTTTAGTCTAAAAACTAAATGATGCGTCAACAACAAAAAGGAAGGTTTTCAAAAGCAGTTGTCACTGCCATCAGTCTGTTATCGTTCTTCGTCGCCAGGTCCCAGGTTCTGAACCCTGAATCGCTTCCTTCGAAAGAACTTGTGCTCCTGGAAGAACAATTTGAGCAAGGTCACTATGCCCTGGCTGCCCAATCGGCCCGGGACTATCTCGCACATGTTCATTCATTAGCATGGGAAGAAGACCATCAGCAATCCGACAAAGTCAGGTACATCCTCGCCATCTCTTCCATGCAGACCAATCTTCCTGGTTGCACGGATTCTGCCATACATGAAATGGCCCGTACTCCGCAGCCCGCTTACAGGCAGCGGCTTGGTTTCGCACTGGCACGGTATTACTTTCGCAATAATGAGTTCGCCAAAGCGCTCGCCCTCTATGAATCCGCCGGTTCGCAGAATCTGACAGAGGAGGAAACTGCCGACGAGAAATTTGAAATGGCTTATTGTTATTTTAACGATAAACAATTTGACAGGGCGGAGCCGCTGCTGGCAGCGATCAAGGAGCTCAGCGATCATAAGTACTACATGGCTGCCAATTATTATTATGGGCTGCTGGTGTACAACAAGAATAAGTATAAAGAAGCCCTCCAGAGTTTCGATCGGATCAAAGATGCCAAAGAGTACAGGTCCGTCGTTCCCTATTATATAGCTGAGCTATATTACTTCATGGGCAACAGGGATAAAGCATTACACCTTGCCGACACCCTCATCCGGAGCCGGGACAAATCATACTACGACAAGGAGTTGCACCTGCTCGAAGCCCAGTGCCTCTTTGAAGAACAGAAATATAAAGAGGCCCTCCCTTATTTTGATTTTTATTACAGCCATACCAATAAGATACGCAAACAGGACCTCTATGAAATGGCCTATTGCGATTACCGCACCAGCAACTGGAGTGCCGCAACCGACAAATTTAAGCTCCTGAGCAGCACCGCCGATTCGCTGGGCCAGACAGCCATGTACCTGCTGGGAGACTGCTACCTCAAGACCGGCAATAAACCGGGAGCCCGCAACGCTTTTGGGTTGTGTGCCGACATGACTTTCAACACCGGCCAGCAGGAGGCCTCAATGATCATGTTTTCCCGGCTTAGCTATGAGACGGGATTTGACGATGATGCCCTGCGCCAGTTGAAGTCGCTGCTGCACACATTCCCGGCAACACAGTACAAAGACGAAGCCAATACATTGATCTCCGACCTGCTCGTAAAAACCAACAATTTCGAAGAGGCGCTCAGGCACCTGTCGGAGGTTGGCAGGAAAGATCATTCGTTCCGTCAGATATACCAGGAGGCTACTTACGGATATGCTGTTCAGCAGTTCCGGAACGGTGACCTCGACGGTGCCTTGAAGCATTTCAATCAGTCCCTCGAACATCCGACCAATACCAGGTATGAAGCTGCTGCGTATTTCTGGAAGAGTGAGATCGCTTACCGCCAGAAGCGTTTCAAAGACGCAATGGAGAGCGCGCAGTATTTCATAAACAGTCCCGCCGACAAGAAGGAAGTATCCCGCCTCAGTCCGCTGGCTTCTACCCAGCATGCGCTTCTTAATCTGGGATATGCCGCGATGGCGCTCGAAGATTACAGCACAGCTCAGGATTACTTTAAGCAGGCCGTGGCAGAAAAAGGGGATGCTTATTCAGGTATGGTAGCGCTGGTCAGGCAGGCAGATGCAGTCTTTATGCAGAAAAACTTCAGCAAGGCTGTGTCGCTCTATGAAAAAATAATGGCCACCGACACCGCCGACGCCGACTACGCCCGGTACCAGAAGGCGGTCATCCTCGGCCTGCAGGGAAAGAATAATGACAAGATCGCATTGCTCCAGGCCATTATTGATGAGTCGCCTCCGTCTGCCTATATCAATCATGCTCGATATGAACTGGCGCTCACATACCTGGAAGCCGACAAGTACAACCAGGCGCTTGCCAGCCTGCAGGTACTGACCGATTCCGTAACTGACAGGAGTTTCGCGCCCCAGTCGCTGATGAAAACGGGTTTCATCTACCAGCAGATAAGCAGGCCCGACGACGCAATTGCAGCCTACAAAAGAGTAGTGACAGACTATCCTGCGTCCGAAGACCGCCTGGCAGCTCTCGAGGCTTTGAAAAGCCTGTATATCCAGGGCAACCAGCCGGCAGCCTATGCGCGGATGCTGAGAGAAAACAACCTCCCTTCCGCCGATAGCAGCTCATTGGACTCCACTTTTTACGCTGCGGCAGAAAGCCAGTTCTCCAGCGGAAAATGGGTGGACGCCCGTCTCGGATTTGATAATTACCTGGGGGAATACCCGAATGGAATTTTTGCAATCAAAGCCCGTTATTACAGGGCCGAAAGCAATTACCAGCTGAAAAAATACAGCGATGCCCTCGCCGATTATAAGCACATACTGGGCAGCGAGCAGTGCGACGAATTCAGGGAAAACAGCGCGCTCAAAGCCGCTCGGATATCGTTCGATAGCAAAAGTTATACAGATGCATACGATTTTTTCCTGCAGCTCAAGAACTGCTCTACTTCCGGGCCCACGCGGCAGTTGGCGTTCAGCGGGCTGATGCGTAGCGGTTTTTATGCCAGCAGGTATCCGGACGCGCTGGCCTTCGCCGACTCAGTGCTGGCTCAGGGCGGAAATAACGACGAAACAACGAATGAAGCTTATTATTTCAAGGCAAGATCGCTGCAGCAGGCAGGTGCCGGCGATTCAGCCATAGTTATTTACCATCTCCTGGGTGCCAACCGGAATGGAGAGGCTGCTGCCGAATCCCGGTTCCGTATTGCCGAAATACTGCTGCAGGGAAACAAGTTCAAAGAGGCTGAAGATGCTGCCAATGAAGCGATCCATTTGTCGGCTGGTTATGATTACTGGATTGTAAAATCCTACCTCGTACTGGCCGATGTACTGGCAGGGCAGAAGGATTATTTCAATGCAAAAGCCACTTTACAGAGCATTGTGAAACATACCCGGATAGAAGAACTGAAGAAAGAAGCAGCGAAAAAACTCGAAGAGGTAGACGCGCTGGAGAAAAAACAGAGTAAATTATCAGAGGAACAATAACGGAGTTTATGAGCGCAAAATATCTTTTCTTAGTACTCATGTCCTCCCTGGTCTACCAGGCCACTGGGCAGGTAAGTCCGGCCGGAAAGGATACTGTCATGAAAGGGGCCACTATCGAGGTGATACAGGCCTACAAGCCCCAGGTGAAACAGGCTCCCAAACCAGAGTGGGTACCGCAGTTACCACCGCCCGATACTACCCACAAGACCGAGAGCTACGACGATGTGCCGCAGCAGTCGCTTTACTATACCTACACTTCTTTGCCGCTGCACCCGCTGGCACTGGGCAAAGACGACATCCAGTTGCCTTACCGCAACTACATCAAGCTGGGAGCAGGCAATCTCAGCACTATTTATCTCGATGCCGGGATTGGCGGCATCCACGGCACGGATTTTGAAACTGCTGTGCACGTGCACCATATGTCCCAGAAGGGCGATATCGTCAATCAGCAATCGTCGCAGGACGGCCTGGAGGCAGAGGGCTTGCTGCATGCGGCTGCAGGCGATTGGCATGCCGCTATCCTCGGCGAACAAAACAAGTACTTCTACTATGGCTACAACCATGATCTGTATAACTACAGTGCCGATTCTGTAAAGCAGGTCTACACCCTGTTCAGGGCTATGCTCGATTTTCAGAACAAGGGAAATGGCAATACGGCATTCACCTGGCACCCTGCAATAAGCGCTTCCGGCTATGGCGCCTTCAACAATACTTCCGAAACCAGCTTCAATTTTGATCTGCCATTTGCATACAAATTGCAACCCAACCTGCAGGCAGAGCTTTCTTTGAGCGGTGCCGTCACCGACTTTAAAAAGGATTCCGTCACCAGCAATAATTTCGCCGGAATAAAGGCAGGATTCGGGTATGAAAACGCTGCGTTTACAGGTCACGCATTGCTGGGCTTCGTGGCCGGCAAGAACGCGAAGAATTATTTGCTGCCCGATATCACTGCGTCCTACCTGCTGCCCGGAACCACCTGCCGGTTGATTGCCGGGGTTCAATATACTTTCCGGCAGAATACCTATGAGCAACTGACGGCCATAAACCCGTATATGTTTAATGTTTACCCTGTACTCCAGTCAGCCACCGGTGAGTATTTTGCGGGTTTTGCTGCTTCGTCGGGCGATCATTTTTCCTATACGGCGAGGCTCAGCTACTGGGACTACAAAAACCTGCCCACTTTCCTCAATAATTCGGGCGATCAGAAGCAGTTTTTCGTGGCATACGATACCAGCCTTACGGCAGTATCGCTTCAGCTCGGCGCCCGGTACCGCCAGGCCAGCACTTGGTCGGCAGGTATTACCGGCGACTTTTATCATTATGGCAAGGGTAGCCTTCCCTCGGTGTGGGGTATGCCCACAACTAAAGTCAGGGGCGATCTCACGCTTACCAGCGTTCCAAAGCTCACCATCACTGCCTATCTGTTGCTGCAGGGTGGAATCAAGGCGCAGGACAGTTACGGTCATACCAGTACGTTGAACACTTTTGCCGATATTGGGGGCTATGGCGAATACCTGGTCATACCCCGACTCTCTGTTTTCCTGCAGGTCAGTAATCTGCTCAACAACCGGTATCAGCAGTGGTTGGGTTATCAGTCCTATGGTCTCAACCTTTTTGGTGGGCTCCGGCTTAAGTTCTGATAAAAAGAAAATAATGTGAGAACCCAAGAAATCGCCCTATCTTTCCTGACTTTCTCGGTAAATTTGGCTTAAAGAAGTAATTGATAATGGATATAGGTAAATACATAGGGTTATTTTTATTGAAAAACCAGTTTTGTTATATTCACGGTTTGGGAAACCTTGAGCTGCTGAAACGCCCCGCGCAATACAGCGGCAAAGAACTCCAGCCTGCTCAATATGAAATCGTGGTTACTGCAGGTGGGTCGATAGATGATAACCTGGCCAATTTCATTGCTACCAATGAGCAGATAAGCATATCGAAAGCAGCCAATGCTCTCCGTGATTTCAGCCTGCAGGCGCGTATGGACATGGCTGCAGGCAAAGACGTCGTGATCGTCAACCTGGGCAGATTTGTGGAAGAGGGTGGAAAGGTGAAGTTCAAAACCGACGACAATTTCAGGTACACACCTGCCGGTATCCCGACTATCAAGAACAGCCGGCAACTCGATGAGCAGAATGCCAGGATTCCCCAAAAAACCGCCTATCCGGCACCTTCAAAGGCCGATTCCCTCAACTGGAGTATGGTTATTCTGGCCACGGTACTCATTTTGGTTGTGGGAGGAGGTATCTATGGTATTTATCATTATACCCGCAAAGACAAAGAAACCCGCGAAACTGTTGCTCCGGCAATTATTGATACGGTTGCTCAGGCCCCAAAGCCCGTAGCTCCCGACACCACCCAGCTGCATAACGATACAACCGCCGCAGTTTCCCCTGCTCCCGCTGCTGATAGCCTGCAGTTTTACCCTTACAAAATGGTCATTGGCAATTACACCACAATGGCCAGGGCTGAAAAAAGGCAGGCAAATCTGAAACTCAATGGCACCAAGGTCGATATAATGCCTAAGGATTCCACCAACTTCCTGGTCATAGCCACCATCAGTTGCAAGACAAAGGATACTACGCATATCAAAGATTCGCTGGGCCGGATGTTTGGGTTTAAGGGCGTGAGTATACTGAAGACTCCCTGACCAGGCGAGTCTCCTGCTGGCTGTGCCTTTTGATTGAGTGCTGCACGCTGATGCTGGCTGAAAAGCTCCGCTAATTCGGGGAGCATCAATTGTTGAAATCTCGCCTGACTTGCTCACGCCAGCCTTTCGACACGAACCGGTAGGCTTTTTGCGCCTCCGTTCGGATGCTTTTTCTGTCTTTCCCGTTAGTTGAATAGGCAACGTGACATTTTTTGAAATCGTCCCCGTCATACCATACCTCCCACCTGTCTGCCAGCTTCAGCTGATAGTCTGAAAATCTGTAGCGCTCATAATGTCCGCTCCCTGCATGTGCCATGCTTGCCTTGATCAATCCCGTCTCCTTTTCTATTTCGGGATTGTCTAGGTCTGCAAATTCTTTTATATAGTAGACAGAATCGCCCTTTCTGTCCACCAGCCAGAGATCCGTGGCCGAACTCCAGCTTTTCTCCTCTGGGAAACCAATATCCAGTGTGCCATCGCCGTTCCAGTCCCTGAACACTGGCTCAGCTCGCGTTGCACCTTCCCGGGTGTTGTTATATATTTCTGTCCACACATCATGCCTTTTGATATAAATAACAAGGGTTGTCGTCAATTCATCGCCATACAGAATCATGGCATGTGTCTGCCGTCGGCTGAATAAGTGGCCGGCACGCACCGTCCAGGATCTGGTTCCCCACCACGCAGAATAAGTATTGTCTGTAGTGTCGAAAACGGATTGGTCCTTGTGGGTTTCAAAAAAACGAAAAAGGCGCTTTCTTAAGAAAGCCGAATCCGGGTCGGTAGATTGAGGCGACAATGCGTGACCCGCCACGCCGGCAATATCATGTTGCACGTAAGTTTTTTGTGCGGAGTTCCTGCAGCTTACCAGCGACAGTATAGCCGCCAGGGTGTTGCACGCAACTTTCAAATGGATACCCATTGATTATATATGGCGAAATAACGCAGGTAAACATTTATTTATTGTAGGTTTTTAGAAAGATAATATTACATTATTTAATTAGGGGCATTAGGTTTATAAGAGGCCTGGTCTTTTACAGGGCCCGGGGCAATTACTTTTTGCCTGCTAAGGCAGCAAACTTTATCTTCGCGTCTGTAAAACCAGCACAACACATGTCCGCAGCAAAAATAATGATGGGCCCCGATGGCCATTTGGTAGTTCCTGACAACCCCGTGATTCCTTTTATTGAAGGAGATGGCATTGGCCCCGATGTGTGGCGGGCCAGCAAGCTGGTACTTGATGCAGCAATAGAATATGTGTATGGCGGGCGGAGAAAGATCGAATGGCGCGAAATACTTGCCGGCGAGAAGGCGTTTAAGGAAACAGGTGAATGGCTCCCCGCTGAAAGCCTCGACATTGCCCGTGAGTACCTGGTATCTATCAAAGGACCGCTTACTACACCAGTGGGCGGGGGCATCCGGTCGCTCAATGTGGCGTTACGGCAGGAACTCGACTTGTATGTTTGCCAGCGGCCGGTAAAATGGTACAAGGGTGTGCCTTCTCCCGTAGTGCATCCCGAAAATGTAGATATGGTTATCTTCAGGGAAAATACCGAAGATATTTATGCAGGTATAGAATTTGCCATGGGTTCTCCCGAAGCAGGGAAACTACTGCGCTTTTTGACCGATGAGTTGCATGCCGGCAAGAAGATCAGGTTCCCGGAGTCCTCTGCTTTTGGCATCAAGCCCGTTTCTAGGGAAGGTAGCGAGCGGCTCATCCGTGCTGCTATCCTCTATGCGTTGGACCACCGCCTGCCTTCTGTTACCATCGTGCACAAGGGTAATATCATGAAGTACACGGAGGGCGCGTTCAAGCTTTGGGGTTATGAGTTGGCCGAAAGGGAGTTTGGCGATAAGGTGTACACCTGGGGCCAGTGGGAAAATGCGCGCAAAACACAGGGTGAAGATGCCGCCAATGAACGGCTGAAACGTGCTGAATCGCTGGGCCGGCTCATTATCAAAGACGTCATTGCCGACAATTTCCTCCAGCAGCTGCTCCTGTCGCCCAAAGACTATTCGGTAGTAGCTACGCTGAATCTGAACGGAGATTATATATCCGATGCCGCAGCCGCGGCCGTCGGCGGAATCGGTATCGCCCCCGGTGCTAATATCAACTACCTGACCGGACATGCCGTTTTTGAAGCTACCCACGGCACCGCACCCCGGTTTGCCAATACCGACACCATGAATCCATCTTCGCTGCTGCTAAGCGGCGTAATGATGCTGGAATACATGGGCTGGCACGAAGCTGCCAGGTGCATCGAAGATGCATTGGCTACTACCATTAAGCGCAAGCGGGTGACCATCGATTTTTACAACCTGATGCACGATGCAACATTGCTCAAAACGAGTGAATTTGCGCTGGAAGTCATCAAAAACCTCAGCTAGTACCCCGCTTTAGTGAGATTTTTTTCCAGAAATTGTTTCATATTACTAATGAGCTGGCAATTAATTCTATCTTAGCATTTCGTTTACATTCATTAACAACAAGGTTATAAATGTATTGATTTGTTACATATGTTGTTTTGGAATTAATAACGCATCGTTCACACTATTTCGGATTAAATTTGCTTTAAAGTAATTGGAAACTATGTCTTTTAATTTATCTGGCTCAATAGAACATACACTATTGAAGCAAACCACCACCATGGCAGAGGTGGACAAGTTATGCCTCGAGGCATCTATGGAAAATTTTTACGCGGTATGTATTCCCGCCAAGTTCATTGTCAATGCCAAAAAGATGCTCGACGGCTCCAACGTTAAAGTGGTCTCCGTGATCAGCTTTCCGCTTGGTTTTCAGCCCGTTGACCTCAAAGTGCAGGAAATTGAGGAGGCCCTCAATCGTGGCGCAGATGAGCTGGATATGGTAATAGACCTCAGCGCACTGAAGAGTGGCGATTACAAAAGGCTGGAATATGAAATCGAAAACTGCCTCAAGCCCGTATACTCAGCAGGTAAAGTGCTCAAGGTAATCGTTGAAAGCGGCATTCTCACTAAAAACGAATTACTCGAATGCTGCGCGTTATACAGCAATTACGACATCGACTTTATGAAAACATCTACCGGTTTTGCCAGTAAAGGTGCTACCGTAGAGGCAGTTCGCATCATGCGGGCAAACCTGCCCTACCGTGTGGGCATAAAGGCGTCCGGAGGCATTCGCTCTTACCAGGCAGCAATCGACCTGCTCGAGGCAGGTGCCGTCAGGCTCGGTACATCCGCCAGTATGCAGATCATGAAAGAAAGCCGGGAAAACAAGGCCTGATCCGCTTGTTCTTGTTCATGTAGTGTAGGTCTAAGTGCAGGCACCGCTGCGGTTTGGCTTGCCATGCGCTCTGGTTGAAGGATACCTTCGAAATCGCAGGAAATTGTTAACTTTGCTTTGGCCCGGCCCAATAATGAACAGCCCTTTTTTCAGACTATTTTCGTTTTTTTCCCTCTTGTTGCTCGCCACTCGCTTGGTTGCGCAGCCCGATATGGGCGGACATGTGGTCATTCATGCCGATACCCGGTTGCTGCTGCTGGAGAAAAAAACATCTGGTGCCATGAGCGAATCCGCTACAGGACACAGTCTGACCAAAAAATCTCCTGGCACAGTTCTTACGGCAAAACAGGGCGATGCAGGCGAGGCCGAATCAGTGCGGCCTGGCAGCGGGGAAGGTTTAAAACAATCCCCGGCAAAGGCCGTCCCATCTCTTGGTCTTACCTGGCCCCCGGTTCACCATACCCCGGGCTCAGCTACAAAAGTACCGGGATTCAGGGTGCAGTTATACAATGGCCCTGACCGGAAGAAGGCAGAAGCTATCCGGGCAGCGTTCGTGGCAAAATATCCGCACATACCTGCTTACATGGTTTATGTTGCTCCCGGTTTCAGGGTCAAAGTCGGAAACTTTACAAAACGTACCGATGCAGAATCGCTGCTCGCAAAGGTAAAATCTATCAGCAAGCCCGTAATGATCGTCCCTGATTCCGTTTCACCATAACCTGGAGCAGCGGAGATGCACGGTACCGATGATATCGACCAATGAAACTGATTTATTGATATAGTTTAACTTACTCAGGATGATGCTGGCTACAATCAAAAACAAAACACAAACTTATTTCTCCGAGATCAGGGAAATTCGGCAACATATTCACGCTCATCCTGAACTGTCTTTCCACGAGTTCGAGACAGCGGCCTACGTTTCGGCAAAATTGAAAGAGTGGGGTATACCGCATACAACTGGTATTGCAGGCACCGGTATCTCAGGAATCATAGAAGGTAAAAATCCCGGCAAGAGATGCATCGCACTCAGGGCCGACATGGATGCACTGCCGATCGAAGAAAAGAATGAAATCGCCTACAAATCGCAAAACAAGGGTGTAATGCACGCCTGCGGGCATGATGTTCATACCAGTTGCCTCCTGGGCGCAGCGCGCATTCTCAACGACATGAAGGACGAACTGGAGGGAAGCGTGAAACTCATTTTTCAGCCGGGCGAGGAAATGCACCCGGGCGGGGCCAGCCTGATGATCCGCGATGGTGTGCTCGAAAATCCCCGTCCCGATGCCATTTTTGCGCTGCATGTCTATCCGCATCTGCCGTCCGGTACCGCTGGCTTCCGCCCCGGAAGGTATATGGCCAGTGCCGATGAGATTTATATTACCATAGAGGGCAAAGGAGGCCACGCAGCGTTGCCGCACCAGACAGTCGACCCGATTGCCATCGCTGCATTACTCATCACCGGCCTCCAGCAGGTCGTATCCCGGAAAGCCAATCCCCTGGTACCGTCAGTGCTCACTTTCGGAAAAATCCAGGGCGGCTTCGCAACCAATGTCATCCCCGAGAAAGTGGAGATACTGGGCACATTCAGAACCATGGATGAGACCTGGCGATACGAAGCGCACAAATGGATCAGGGACTTTACGCAGCAGACTTGTGCCGCTTATGGAGCCACTGTATCCATCGATATTCCCGCCGGTTATCCTTGTGTGTTCAACGATCCGGCCCTCACGGGCAGGGCCATTGAGTGGGCCGGCGAGTACCTGGGCACCCCCAATGTGCACGCATTAGATATGCGAATGGCAGGCGAAGATTTCAGCTTCTATACCCACCACGTGCCCGGTTGTTTTTTCCGCATAGGCACCAGCCACGATGGCGCGGAATTTACCGCCCCGGTGCACAATGCCCATTTTAATATTGATGAGAACGCCCTCATGACCGGTATGGGCATGATGGCCTGGTGTGCTGCCAGGGGCTTGTCCGATCCGTTCCTCTTTGGATAGTTACTGGGCAAAAATAAACCGCAGGGTTACACCGCCCCTGGTCGTGGTCGTAGGGTACGAATTCGATACATAGGGTATCGTCTGCGTTCTGTCAAAGAAGAAGTGCAGCGTTAGCTTTTGCGTCACCGAATAGTCTACTGTAGGCGATACCCTCAATACTTTCTGGCCCCTCGATACTACATTGATGTTGTCGGCAAGAAAGGTATTGCTCGTCTTGTCATCCCGCAAGCCTACATCCAGCTTGCAGATCAGTTCATTTCGCAGCTTTTTCACGCCCATCACCCGGAAAGGTAGCTTGATGCCCTTTTTACGGAATCCTACCCCTACCACATATTCGGTGCTTGTATTCTCAGCTATCTGGTAGTCTATCAGGCTAAGGCTTTCCATCTTCGATTCTCTCAGCTCAAATTTTGTAGTAAGATTGTTCTTGAATGCCACATCAAAACCGATCAGCGGGTTGAACGCCTGCGATATCGTTACGTTCGGCACCTGGAAGAAAGGCACGTAGTTATGCGAGTTTGAATCTATGAACGACGGGAAACCTAAGCCATACAGGTCGTTGAACAGCAGGTTCGAACTGAACCCGTTGATAGACATCGTGCCGGTATAAGCATTGTTGATCGTGAAACTCTTGAAAATGTCACTCAGCCCGGGAAGCTTGGCCAGCCCGTTATACGTGAATTTCCAGTTGGGCGTCGGATTAAAATATTTAAAAGGATCGTCCGATATGGCGTTATGCGTATAGTCTACCATCGGCTCTGCACCGGCGCTTTTGCCCGAATAGGCCGCTATAAACGCCGGTACCAGCACGTCCTGCGAATAAGGCCCGTAACCCTTCGTATAGCCCGGATTGGCAGGGTCCGGCAACCCATTGGTATAAGGATTGCTGGCTCCCAGTCGCTGCGAGATGATCATCCGGTCTGCAAGAAACTGGTTATACACATTCGAGCCCACACTCGTATTCTGGAACATCGTTTTCAGCGACATGTACGAGATATTGAACGAGCCCGACTCATACGGGTTGAAGTGCTGGAAGTCATTGGCTGAATAAGCCATCTGGTTGTTCGTAGCATTGGTATCCGCATACAATTCACTGTGCGACTTACTGAACGTTTTCGTCAGTGTCAGGTCCAGCCTCAGATCCTTTACCGGCGACAGCGACGCCGTTGCATTCAGGTTGCTCGAGTAAGTCTGCTGAAACTGGGCGTTAAACAGCGAATCCCTCGTCAGCCGCCCCGCCGCCGCCTGGCTGTAAAGCCATGCTGCATTGGGCTGGTAACCATACACAAAATTAAAGCCGGGTGCGCTCGAGTAGTTATTTACACCCATAAACCGCGTACTGTCCATGTAGCCGGGCAATATAGTTCCGGCTGTCTGGGTATAATTCACCGTTACCCTCGTCAGGGCAGTCAGGATACGCCCGATGGCCATCTCGGCCGGCGAAAGCACAGGAAGTTTGCTTCTTCGCAGCTTGCGTGCTGCTTTGCGTTCTGCCTTCTTCTTTGCCCGGTCAGCCGCTGCCTGCGCTTCGTCCATCTCGTCCTGCAGATCTACCATAGAATCCAGTTGGTGGTCCGTAAGCTTCGATATGTTCACGCCCTTAAATAGCGAGCCTGTATAGGGATTATTCGTATTGCCGCTGCCATTATTTCCGCCACCGTTGTTGCTGTTTCCTCCGGTGCCTCCGTTATTGCCCGCGCCTCCGTTGCTCGTGTTGCCCGTATTATTTGCAGTGCCCGACTTGCCATTCTGGGTGCTGTCCAGGGGTTTACCTGGGTTGCCATTGCTCCCAGTTCCCCCGGGACTGTTGCCTCCCGCTCCGCCGGGACTGTTGCCTCCCGGCCCACCAGGGCCATTGCCTCCCTGACCGTTAGGTCCGCCACCAGGTGCATTAACCCCTCCAGGCAGCGCTGATGCAGGATTCTTGCGCAGGTCCTTCACCGCACCTTTTTGTTCAGTCGCCGGTATTGAATTGTTTGTCTGCTTGTCGTTTTTCTTTGCATTGGTGGGAGGTGCATTGATCGCCTTCAGCCATCGCCATTTATCATATAGTTTGGTCAAGTTAAGCTCCCCGGTTATTGTTTTGGTCTGCGTATTCCCGATCGTATTCCCCAGGTCATAGGCCACTGGTGCCGCGCCCGTCCACGAGTAGTTGGCCGAATAACTTAGCCTGCAGCTCATCCAGTCTGTCAGCGGCAACTTAGTAAATGGCACATTATAGGTACTGTTAAACGTTTGGCTGTAGTTGGTCGTATGTCCGAATGATGCGATCCGGTCCCACAATGAATCCCGCTTAGCCTTCGTATCTATCAGACCATACGGCTCATCTATCCGGCTCACATTTGTTGCCGTATAGTCAAAAGACAGCGAGCGCATCAGTTCCCATCGCAATGTATATGTCCTGTTCCAGGAGAAGTTCTTATAGAAAGTCGGTGGAATCACATACCCGCTGCCATCATTGGCGCTGCGCACCTGGGTCTCTTCATCCGTCCGCAACAGGTCGTTGCGCATCGTAAATGTAGACGGCAGCGGCGTGAAATTGATATCCCTGATCAGGGCCAGCCATCTCGACTTCGATTGGATCATCCGCTTAAATGGTTCTATGGGCTTGGTCTTGATACCATATGTGTAGCCTATCCCAAGTTTCTGCGTCACCAGGTTGTCCATCGAAACCGTCGGGTTGTGCTTATACTGGTCATTGAACGAGTACGTGAAATCGAAATTCTTGATACTCCATGGCATCTTGAATTTCTTGGGCGGAGCCGCCTTATCGCCCAGTATACGAACATTGGTGAAATTCAGGCTCTTGATCGACGTGAAGTCCTGCGCTACATTCTTGATGGAATCACGCTGGGCCCGGCTTTTGGCTGCATTGAGTTCATCGCTCAGCAGCACATCCTCATTAAACGGATCATACTTGGGCGTACTGACACTCTCCGTATAGCCCGCAAACATCGGCAGTTGCACGCCCCAGCTCCGTGGAAATAATTTACCCAGGTTCAGGTTGGTAGACGTATTGAACTGGTAATATTTATCCTGCAGCCGCTGTTCAATCGTCTGGTCTATATTCCCGTAGCCAGGCGTATGCATCGTTCCCGACGCGCTCAGGCTGCCGAAGTCTGCCAGCTGTATACCCAGCTTGCCCGCAGCAGCATAACCCGCATGGTCATTGATACCCGCCATCCTCAGCTCGTCAAACCAAACTTCCGTACATTTCGGCAATCCGTCATCCGCCGGTGTCAGGTTAGTCTTTTTCGGGTTGAGCACACCCAGCATGATGTTCTTCGCATTCCCGATGTCCGGCGTTCCCAGTACGATGATGGTGTTCCCTTTGGAATCCTTGGTGGAGTACGGCTGTGTATTCGGCCAGCCTTTCGAATCGCGCTCTTTCTTGGCATTTACCAGGTCCTGCAGTACCAGGTCCATTTCATTCGATGCAGGCCATACATACACATCCGATGTCGGGCCAGGTACCTTGGTAATCGTCAGCGGCATCTGGTATTCATAATAGTTGTTGGTAAAGTCGCTGCCTATGCGCACAAACGCATCTACATCGGCATCTTTTACCAGGGGTTCCCCGTACACGGTTTCAGCATGCATAAACATACGCAGGTATGTAAACTGCCGCATATCCACATCTACTTCCTTATACACCGCTCGGGCGTCCCCATCCGCCAGCGCACACGTTTTCAACGACAGCGATTGCTCATTGAGCTGGATGTTGACCCCCTGCGAAAGTGTCGTAAGCTGCCGGCTTACACCCGGGGGTATCACATACGGAATCGGGCTCCTGGAGCCGTTTTGTTCTATACTCACCGACGTGACCGTAAAATCAGTCGTCGCCGTGTTTTGCTGCGCTATGTTCTCTCCAGGCGTCAGCAGGCTGTAGTTGTAATTGCGCCATTGGTTGCGCCCAAGCTCAAGGGTCGCAAACCGGAGTACCACACTGTCAGACCATCCTGCCAGGAACATACGCATGAATCTGATAGACCTGAAATCCGAAATACCGCCCACTACATGGTTGTAGCTTTGTATCGGTATCTTAAACTGGTACCACGTTTCACGCTGGTTGGTCTGGCCGCTGGCCAGCGTCACAAATGTATCAATACTGTCTACAATATAGTTGGTGCCCACCGCCATATTGCGGCTGAAGTCAATCCGGTACTGAAAATAATTCTCGGCTTCATTAAGCGTATTGTCCCTGTTGATATCTTCAGTCTCCGGAATCGTCGTCTCAGCGGTCGAGTAAGCGGCATTCGGGTCTGTAATCGGTGAGTTGCCCTGCGGGTTGTTGTAGGCTTTGTATCTCGAAATAACAGGAAGCCCGTTATTATTGTTCGCGGTGTCAAAATCGGCGCCGCGGTAAAAATGATAGTTGTCGTTCGATGGGTCATTGTAGGCAGCCAGGTAGGCTGGGTTGGCTGCTCCCAGTCTTTGCCTCAGCTGTGTCAGGAATCCCGAAAACTTGGTCCGCTCATCCAGCTGCCCGGGCTGTGTGGCGACATCCGGCAGACCGTCATACCCCACATCCTGCAGCGTTCGCGCATTCGGATCATTGTCGAATGCATAGGTTATCTGTTGCTCAAATTTCGGTACATAGCCCCAGATCGTCGTATCCAGCTTGGTGTTGTCAAACGGGTTCGGTATGCCATTCTCAAAAAACATCCTCGAATCCTTCAGTACGTCTTCTGATACGTCTCCCAGGTTGATATACAGCGATCCCCCTACCCGCGGCGTATTCCCGATAAAGGGGTTCATCAGCCAAAACTGTATGTACTCCACATTCGATGCCTCAAAGTCCGTATTGTCTATCGAGCGGCTGATGCCGCCCCAGCGCCCGGCCGGGTTCAGGAGCAGGCCGGTAGCAGGGTCCACATTCGTGGCGTCAAAGTTATAGGGCCCCCTTTGGTTAGGGAAAAACGCAAGGTCAAAAGTGCTCAGCGAGCTTTGCAGGGCTGCCGTCTGCAGGTTGGGAAACACATCCTGCTGTTGCACCATACGCACATAGTGCTGGTTGGCGCCCGCATTCGATGTGTCGTACTTTACATAGTTGGGAACACTCGTTCCCGGATCCACCAGCGTTGGCTCAAGGGTATACCAGGCCAGCTTGGCCCGGTTTTCGCCGTTTATGAGCGCATCGTCATTCGCCGACTCCGGAAAAAGTACCGTGTTGTTTTTGTTCACCGCGCCATAGGGTGTCGACGCCAGCGACCACGCTACCGCAGGAAATTTCAGGTCGTAGGTGCTGCTGGTTCCTTCAAAATTATCAATGTATACCGCTCCCTCCGGGTCCAGGGCATCTATCTGCTTCGGGTGGCCCGGCAGGAGCGCTGCCCCCTCCATATTGAAATTCATAAACGACGAAGCCGACGAGGTAAACAGCTTGGGGAATACATTCAGCGCCCGCGTTATACCGGGAACCTCCGACTGGTAGTTCATGTCTACCCCGATAACGGTATTTTTGATCGGGTCCGATCCATAATTCACCTGCTGGGTAAACGGCCGCTCATTCAGCCGCATGATCGTCGCGCCCAGGGTCAGCTTCTTATTCACATAATAGTCAAACCGCGCAGCCATAAAGTTCTGCTGCTGAAAGCCAAAGGTCGCATTGTCCTCATACTGGATATTGATCGGTACCCCCGAATTGAGGATTCCCGTATTGATGATCTTCAGTCGGCCCAGCCCGTAATCCACGGTATAATCCTGGTTTTCAACCAGCTTGGTACCCCCGGCCGACACAGACACCGATCCCGGTGGTATGTTGAATCCCCCCAGGAATATGTCCGACGAACTCGTCGATTTGTAACTGCCTTTCAGCAGGTACCGGTCCGTCTGTTGCGATTGTTGGGCAATGACTTTTGTGGAGTCATACAATACCTGGAAATCATATTTCTTGGCCAGCGCTATGTCTGGTGTGGTACTCGGCGGGGTTGTAAGCGCCGGCGCAAGGTCGGCTCCAAATGGCTCCAGCAAGGGGAAAATGATTTTTCCCTGCTGCGAATTGATCGTAATCCCTTCCACAAAATCAAAAATCCCGTCTGGCGAGGGTTCGCCTTGCGAATTCAAACGGTCCAGGTTCAGCAGCGTAAGCAGGGGTACATCTTTCTTCGGCCCTTCAGGCAGGTACCTGATGTCGTCACCGCCCGGCTGCTGGTACAAGATGTTTAGTATAAAGTTGTCTTTCGATACGCCAAACCCGCCCAGCGCGTATATATTCTTCATCATCAGCTTCCATACCGGTAAGTCCGGGCGGGCAGCCGTTCCTTTAAGCAATTTCAGGAATATCACTTTGGAGTTGGTGCTGTCAGGCGGCAGGTCTTCGGCAAATTCTCCCACCTGGTATACCTTTCCCCTATAGGTATACCGGTATGCTACGCCGCAAATATCCGATGGGTTTAGCTGGGTATTCAGGAGTATATAACCCAGTTTCGGGTTGAAGGAGAATTCTGTTGTCGCAAGCTGCCGGGCCGTGGTAGCCTCAAAGTCAAGCCCTTGCGACAGGTGCAGATTGTTGACAAGTATATTGATGGCCGAACTTTGAAGACGGGCGGCCGGGTTTTGCTCCAGTTCTGTATACAGGTAGTTGGCGGTGTTGTCGGGCAGGCCATTCCGGATAGGATTATTCGGGTTGGTCATCGGTTTATTATTGGGTACCGCTTCACCCAGGTCCATAAAGCACTCCACGTTCCGTACTCCGTTTACAACCCCATTCTTATTGGTCACCCATACTTCAATCTTGCTGATGTTGACGCCCGAATTGATCACCGGAAAATCAGCAAGAGCCTCATTGTAGTGGTCGTGGAAATATTGCGCCAGCAGGAAATCCTTGTTTTCCTCGTAGTTGTCCGCTTTAATGAGTATCTGCTGCGACTGCGCCCCTCCCTGTATCGTCAGGCTTTTACGTTGCGATTTCTGCTGCGAGAGCACCGTGGTTACCCACAGTTTGCCAAACTGCAGCTGCGTTTTTAACCCGAACAGCGACTGTACGCCACTGATCAGGTTGCTCTTGAGCGGGAAGCTGATATTGCCGGCCTCAATCTTCTTCAGCATCTCGTCTTCCTTGCCGCTGTAGTCCAGTTTCTGGATATTCTGGTAGTCAAACGTCGCCTTGGTATTATTGCTGATGTTCAGTTTCAGTTTATCTCCTACCGTCGCCAGCAGGTTGATATTCATATCCATGTTGAAATCAAATACCCCGTATTTCTGCGCCCGTTGGGTCAGGGTCGGATTCTTGATATTCTGCCAGTTGCCGCCAAAGGTTACATCCACATTTCCCTGTGGTTTTACAGATATCGTGTTGTTCCCGAAGATGCGGTCAAACAGCCCGTCTTTATACATCTGGGGCAATTCAGGCGTTTTGTTGAAGAGCATCAGCCCGTCCATCCGGCGTTGCCAGTAGGCATCCTCATCCTGCATGCTCCGGTATTTCTCATATTCATCCAGCGTCAGGTATGTGGGGTTACGGAGAAATTCATTGCCCAGTTTATCGTTAAATTCATACCGGTTTGAGTCGGCGTCAAAGTCAAAACCCTGGTGTTCATTCTTCGGGTCTTTCAGGTCCATGCTGCCCGGCCGGTTCATATCCGTAAACGGATCACCCGTTTTGTCATAGATCGGGAACCGGAGATGATGTTTTTCCTGCTCCGCCTTTGCGATGCTGTCCGTAGCCCTCGCTACGCTGTCGTTGTAGGCGGTAGAGTCTGTATCTTCGGCTGCTCGTTTGTAAAAAGGGCGGTAACCGCGGGCAGCAACATGCACTATAGCGCCTACCAGCGCTATAAAACAAACTAATTTATATCCGAAATTACTGGTGCCCTTCAAGTTTTACTTTTTCATTTTTTACAAGACACGAAGCGCTTGTTTTATCAGTTCCTCAATACTCAGCGATGACGCATTATTAACTTTCTTAATAGCGCCCTCAGCAACACTTCTGCTGATACCCAGGTTTACCAAAGCTATTAACGCATCTTCCTGTGTTGTATTGTGCACTACAGCCGACGTAGAAGATGTATTTTTCTGTCTTGTAAGCTTCCCTTTTAATTCTAAAATAATACGTTGTGCGGTTTTGGTACCTATGCCTTTCACCTTCTCCAGCGTGCGGTTGTCTTCCCCTGCCACAGCGCGTTCCAGCTCATCCGGCGTAAGCGACGAAAGGATGATTCGGGCTGTCACAGCCCCCACTCCGTTAATGTTCAGCAACTGCCTGAATGTGGTTCGTTCTTCTTCCTCCGCAAACCCGTACAGTACCCACGCATCTTCCCGCACCTGCAGGTGTGTAAATAGCCGGCATGTGTCTACACTCTGTATCCGGGCGTAGGTCTGCAGGGTAATATGGATTTCATATCCAACCCCATGCACATCCAGGTAGAGCAGCGACGGGGATTTATAATCAATTCGGCCTTCTAAATATGCAAACATGATGGATCGTCTGTTTGTTTCACACTGCTTCCAAAGATAAAAAATGGTATGATCGCTCATACCGCCGGAAAGATACAAAATTTTAAGGTTTCCGGCTTTTCTGTTCGTTCATAAGCCGGTGCTGCGAACCCTCCGGTCGCCATTTTTTGTATAGCATTGCGGGTGCTGCAACTATAACAAAAAAAGCAAGCCGGCTCTTGATGGCCGGCTTGCTTCTGGAGTATTTACTCATGCTCACGCCGCGTATACCGCAAAATCCGTATAGCCCTTCTCGTCTGCAGAGAAGAGTATGTTGCGGTCGAGTTCGGTTGCCAACGGATAGTCGTTTTCCAGCCTGTTTACAAGGTCAGGATTATTGAGAAATGGTCTGCCAAAAGCAACAAGGTCAGCCAGTGCGCCCGGCGCAATGGCTGCGTTTGCCCTTTCGAGGTTGAAGTTGCCGCAATGAATGATCGTATTCTGGAAGTTATCCCTTACTTTTTGCTTCATGGCAACGGGCACTTCCGGCGACCCCTGGGCCGAATGATCAACCAGGTGGATGTATGCTATGCCGATCCGGTTGAGTTCAGCAGATAAATGGTCATACGTTGCTGCAATTTCAGGGTAAGCCGATAAATCTCCTGCTATGCTGTAGGGCGACAAGCGTATGCCTGTCCTGTCTTTGCCGATAGCTGCAGCAATTCCTTCCACAGTTTCAACTACAAACCGGCACCTGTTCGCTACACTTCCGCCATACAAATCATCGCGCTGGTTGCTGGAGGGCGAAAGAAACTGCTCCTGCAGGTAACCATTGGCGCCATGTACTTCCACTCCGTCAAACCCGGCTGCTATTGCATTGCGGGCAGCCACTACAAACTCCTGTATGGCGTCCCGCACGTCTGCTGCAGTCATGGCCTCCGGAACCGGAAAATCCTGCATCTGGCTGGCGTCTGTCCACATCTGTCCTTTCGGTTGTATAGCCGACGGGGCCAATACCCTGGCTCCCTCAGGCATATTCAGCCGATGGCTGATCCGGCCGGTATGCATCAGTTGCATAAATATTTTACCACCGGCCTGGTGCACAGCACTCGTTACTTTTTTCCACCCTTCCACCTGGGCCTCACTGTAGATGCCCGGTATCCGGCAGTAACCAAGTCCGTTGGGCGAGGGAGACGTCCCTTCGGTGACGATTAATCCTGCGCCGGCACGCTGCCGGTAATATTCGGCCATCAGGTCATTGGGTATATTCCCGATGGCTCTGCAGCGCGTCATGGGCGCCATGACAATGTGATTGGATAATTCGATTGATCCTAATTTCGCTGGGGTAAACAATTTAAGTTCTTTCATTTCTGGCTGTTTTTGATCTTTTTACAGCAGGCAAAGCTATTGCAGCGCGTACTCTGTGCAGCTGTTTTTAATCAGATAATAACATAGCTATTTTCTATAACACCGTTAGGAAAGTTCGTTAGGCTTCTGTTTATCCATTTGGCCGTCTACGCCGAACTTATTACTTTCGGACCAATAACTAGAACATGAATCAGGATCTGAAAGTTGCCGGAGACATAATGATCAATGCATCTGCCGAAAAGGTGTGGGATGTGCTCACCAATCCTGCTATTATCAAAGAATACCTCTTTGGTACGGATACAATCACCGACTGGCAGGTGGGAAGCCCTATTCGGTTCCAGGGCGAATACAACGGGCAAACTTACAGCGACCATGGCGTCATACTGGCAATGGTGCCGGGTGAGGTGGTAAAATATTCCTACTGGAGCGGTTTCACTGGCCTGGAGGATAAGCCTGAAAACTATTCCACAATAACCTACCTGGTCGATAACAAGGGGGAAGGCCACACCCATCTCCACTGGATACAGTCTGGTTATGCCACCGAAGCCGGATACCAGCATTCCTTGCAGGGTATGGAAGCATTTATGAGCCAGATCCGCGCAATAGCCGAAAGGTAAACCGCTTTTTAGGCCTGCATAGAATGGCCTTTCTTGCTCTGCCGGTTTTTACCGTTCCACAGCAGATCAAATGACACTGAAACGAAAATTGTTCGCCGCGGTCTGCGGCCTCTTGATAGCCGCCCTGGTTTATTGCTGGCTGCCTCATGCCGGCAGCTACTTGCATGACTATGATCAAAAGTTTTTTTACCCGTTTCAGTCCCTCCGTGCTGTCTTCTTTTCCGTTTTTCCAGTTAGCCTGGGCGATCTGCTGTACATCCTGGCCGGTGCCTGGCTCTTGTTTACAGTGGTCAGGTGGGGCAGGTATCTTTTTGCGTGGGCATCCTGCAAGGAAACACTCGCTCGTTCGCTGCTCAGCACGGTAATAACGATCGCGGCCACTTACCTGCTATTCATAGTCTGCTGGGGGGCAAATTACTACAAGCCGTCTGTAAGTGAATACTGGGGGTTGAAAATGGATATACCCAAACCTCGGAACGACAGCGAGGCTGCGGCATTCCGGCAGCAATCGTTGACGAACCTTATTGGATACAATGAATTGCTCGTGGGTAAGTTGAATGAATTGGCCCCCCGCTATCACACCCTCCGGCTCGATACGATCAATGCCCGGGCCCGCCGATACTATCACGTGTATACCGATTGCAAGGTAGTTGGCCGTGGACTGGACATAAAACCATCTATGTTCGGGTACTGGATGGAGCGGGTTGGGGTAGAGGGGTACTACAACCCATTTACCGGGGAGGGCCAGGTCGATAGCGGGCAGCCGGCTTTCAATATGCCTTTCCTGGCCTGTCACGAAATGGCTCACCAGGCCGGCATAGCAGTTGAGGAAGATGCCAACCTGGTGGCCTATGCATTATGTACCGTCGCCGCCGACAGTACATTCAGGTATTCGGCCTATCTGAACATCTGGCTCTACGCCAGTCACCGCCTCTACCGCAGGGATTCCGCCCGGGCCCGCCTGCTGGAGTCAAGGCTCAATCCGCTTACCCGCGCCCACATAGACACACTCGACCTTATCAGCAAAAAGTACCAGAATGACTATGCCCGCTACAGCACCAGGCTGTACGACAGCTATCTGAAAATGCAGGATCAGAAAGAAGGTATTCGCAGCTACGGCAACGTAGTCACGAGTTCCTGGCTCCTCGAGCAAAAAAGGCGCAGGGGCGACACCATCTTAATCAGGCTTCCTTAGGGCCGCACGGCAGGCCTGCGGTGGTTAATCACAGGATCAGACCAGCATGTTGTTGACACTGAATTTTTCGGCAGTTAAAATCCGGTCCGCCACAAAATCGAAATCCCTCAGGTAAAGGGAATTATACTTACCTGTCTTTCCTTTCGTAAAAGTCCGTTTTATAGGGTCATATGCATAGAGGGCAAACCCGGCCCGGATCAATTCCTCTTGCTGTTCGTCAACGTCTGCACCATAAGAATTTCCAGGGTTAAATTCGATAATCAGTGCTTTAAGGCTCGGGTCACTGAATATAATGTGCGCACCCTTCATTACTTCGCCTTCAAATCCCTCAACATCTATTTTTATGAGGCAGGGTGTGCGATCTTTCAAAACATGATCCAGGCGGTCCACTGCAACGTCAATCGTGTTCTTATCATGTTCTCCGGCTACACGGTTTCGTGGTCCCCATAAATTCGTGAATTTAAGCGATCCTGTTTCTGATCCAATGCCTATGTTCAAGGCTGTCACCCTGTTCGAAATCTGGTTGTTAGCAATGTTTTGTTTCAGTACCCTGTAAGTATCCGGTACAGGCTCCATGCAGATGGTCTCTGATCCTGCGTGGCCTGAAGCAAGAACCGAATAGCTGCCAATGTTCGCACCCACATCCGCAAAAAGGTCACCCGGTCTCAGGAAGTGGAGCAGGAAGCCCATGTCTTCATATTCATGCAGTCCGCAATAAAGATTGCCTGTGGCTCCCGACATGCCTTTTTGCATGATCAGGTTGGTTCTGCTCGTAAATGGAAAAATCGCGGGGTAGGGATATAACGTGTTATAAAGTTGCCACTTGATAAACCGGAGCATGGCCGCGCCTTTGTTGTTCTTATTCAGTGGGTGTCTCAGGATAAACCGCAGTAAGTGTACTAAATTCATGATGTATATTAAAAATGTGGCAACAAATTGTTGAACCTCTAACCCCTGTACTCTCCCCAGACACCCCGCAGAGTATCAGCAATTTCGCCCAGCGTGCACAAGCTCTCAGCCGCATCTATTACCGCAGGCATCAGGTTCTCGCTGGTGCCCGCTATGCGTTTGATTTCCGACAGGCAGGCTGCCGCTTTTTCGTTGTCCCGCCCGGCACGCAGCTTCGCCAGTTTCTCGCATTGTTGCACACGTATGGCGTCGTTGATCTTAAAGCCGGGTGGCTTGCTCATTTCGTCCGACGTGAATTTGTTTACACCAACTATTATTTTGCTGCCGTCCTCAATAGCCTTGTTATAAGCATATGCCGAGCGGGCAATTTCATCCTGCATAAAGTGATGCTCAATGGCCTTCACCGACCCGCCCATCGCATCAGTTTTCTCTATAAGTTTCCAGGCAGCAGCTTCCACTTCATGGGTAAGTGCTTCTACATAGTAAGACCCGGCAAGCGGGTCAACCGTATCCGTTGCGCCGCTCTCATAAGCCAGTATCTGCTGGGTGCGCAGCGCAATCGACGCTGCTTCCTCAGTAGGTAGCGACAGCGCCTCATCATACCCGTTCGTATGCAGCGACTGTGTGCCGCCCAACACAGCTGAAAGTCCCTGCAGGGCTACACGTACGATATTGTTCTTGGGCTGCTGTGCTGTAAGCGTGCTCCCGCCGGTCTGTGTATGAAAACGCAGCATCTGCGCCTTCGGATCAGTGGCTCCTAACGAGCGGGTAATCTCCGCCCACATTCGCCTCGCTGCCCTGAACTTCGCTACTTCTTCAAACAGGTTGTTATGCGCGTTGAAGAAAAACGACAGCCGCTGCGCAAACACATTTATGTCCAGCCCCTTGGCCAGGGCAGCCTGCAGGTAAGCTTTGCCATTGGCAAGCGTAAAAGCCAGTTCCTGCACCGCATTGGAGCCCGCCTCCCGGATGTGATATCCCGAAATGGAAATCGTATTCCACTTCGGCACTTCCCGGCTGCAGTACTCAAAAATGTCCGTTATCAGCCGCATCGATGGCTCCGGCGGATAGATATAGGTACCCCTTGCGGCATATTCCTTCAGGATATCGTTCTGTACAGTGCCGGATATTTTCCGCACATCAGCTCCTTGTTTCCGTGCAAGCGCAATATAAAACGCCAGCAGCACAAAGGCCGTGGCATTGATCGTCATCGACGTCGATATCTCACTGAGTTTGATGCCTTTAAACAGCAACTCCATATCTTCAAGAGAGTCTATCGCCACACCTACTTTGCCTACTTCTCCCTCTGCCATAGCGTGGTCCGAGTCATATCCTATCTGGGTTGGCAGATCGAAGGCAACAGAAAGCCCGTTCACACCCTGGCTCAGCAGAAAATGGTAACGCTTGTTCGATTCTTCGGCAGTGCTGAAACCTGCGTACTGCCGCATCGTCCACAACTTGTCCCGGTACATCGCTGGATGGACGCCCCTCGTAAACGGAAACTGGCCCGGCAACTCATCCATCTTTACCGGCTCGCAATATATTTCCCTGATCTCTATCCCCGAATCTGTCTTGATCGATTTTTTATCCACTGCACCTGTTTAATTAGCCCAATAAATGCTTTACTCCCCGTTGTTGGTTTTTTCACGCGCTCCTCCGCAATTTCCTGCCTGCCGCGGCATCAAGTCCTGTGCAGCGCCGCTCCGGCTACACCAGGTCCAGCGCCATGACTTTCTTCACTTCATCATTAATGATCTTGAGCGCCACATCGGTTGGCAGGTCATTCGACTCAGCCTGGAGTACTATGTCCAGGATGCGTCCGTGCATTTCTTTGGCAGGCAGGTCGGGATCAAGGGTTTTTGCAATCTGGTTCACCATATTTATCTCCTGCTCCTTCACCCCCTTCACCGTTTCCCATACATTCCGCGATACATAGATCTGCTGTGCCAGGTTATGTTCAAACTCGGTCCTGATAGTCAGTGTCATCGCTATCTGCAGGTCGCGTACCGTCATTGTGGGCGCATAAACCCGGGTCACGAGGTTCCTGGGGCTGATACGCTCGGTAAACAGTACCAGCCGCTCATATGCCTGGAGCCGCAGTCTCAGGGTGATGTCCTGCGAATCCTTAAACAAGGCTATCTGCTGACGCTGTATCTGCGATACAAGAAATCTCCGCACGATCATGAAACTCGTTCCCATCACCACCAGTGCAGGTATCGTGTACTTAAGAATTTCCAGTAAGGTTCCCATTATGTCCATGGCCACAAAAATAAACTGTTTTTAACGCGCAGCAGCAGAAATTTCCACAAAGCCTCCTGAATGCATTTTTCCCCGCTGCACACATGCGCCGTAATGCGTCGGCAGTAAGAGTTCGCCAGCTCCGGCAGTCACCCGACCGTTCCTGATCCGCGCGCTACCGGGCAGGCGGATACGACAAAGCCCCCTGGGCAGGGGGCTTTGCGATCGTAATATGTTTATAAGTCCTAAGTCCCAAAGATGGTGATGCGCTTAGGCTTAAGGGGCTGTTACTTGATATTTGCCAGGAAATCTTTAACCTTGTCTTTATGTACCATACCCTCCTTAAAGGTATAGGCACCGCTTTTTGGGCTCCGTACAGCTTTGATAACCTTGGTGTAGTTTTTTGCTTCCAGTGCCAGCTTCGGGTCTTTCTTGATCGCGGTTTTAGCTGCTTTTGCCATTGTTCTTTATTTTAAAAAGTAATTATTTGATTTCTTTATGCACTGTAACTCGCTTCAGGATGCTGTTGTATTTCTTCAGCTCCAGGCGCTCGGTAGTTGTTTTCTTGTTCTTGGTGGTAATATAGCGGCTGGTTCCGGGCATGCCGCTGTTTTTATGCTCGGTGCATTCCATTATTACCTGAACGCGGTTTCCTTTCTTGGCCATTTCTTGTTTTTTATACTTGTCTCAGAATTATTATACAGTTACTCCTTTTTCACGCAGTTCTTTCACTACTGTCAGCAGTCCGTTCTTGTTGATCGTACGTATAGCATCTGCTGTCAATTTCAGCGTGATCCAGCGGTCTTCTTCCGCCAGGAAAAAACGCTTCGTCTGCAGATTCGGCAGGAAACGGCGTAATTTTTTCTTATTTGAGAACGATACTTTATGCCCTACTATTGGTTTTCTTCCTGTTACCTGACAAACGCGAGCCATGATTTAATTTTTTTGGGACTGCAAAGGTCTGGAAATTTTGCATACTTTCAAAATAATTTTTAAACTATTTTCAACCATCCAGAATTCCCGCTCGCCGGCTCCATCCGGGTCAATACCGATCGCTCGTTTTTCGGCTGCCCGTACACGTTTTACCTTCAGAGACCCCTTATGCTGTCGGCCACGTTTCCCGGTTGTTAGTCTTGCACCAACTTGTCGCAGCCATTCGCGCTGGGGCAAATTGGCACCGTTCTATATTGAAAATTTGGTAGGCTCTTTCTATTACTTGCTCCTTCAGTACCGTTCTGAGCTCCGATGTTGTTGAGCGGCTCGCAATCGCGCTCCAAATGAACTCGATTACCGGAAGCAAGCATATACACAACAGTTACGCCCGGTAGCACGACTAAGGTAATTCAGGCAGCACCAGGTCGTCCAGCAGTCGTATCCCGGGTATGTTTTCCGAAATAAATCCTTCTCCATACAGCACTCCTATCCGCTTGCCCATGACACCATCCCGGTATACCAGGCTGTTAATGAATCCTTCCGTAGCAATGTACGAGATAGGTTCATTCGAGGCAGGATTATGAAACTGGCTGGCATAGCATCGTATCGCTGCCTGTTTCTTTTCAAATGCACTCGTAATATCTACTATGAAATCCGGTTCGTGATGCCTGTCCTGGATATAATGGTACACACGTTTGGGCCGCCAGGGCTCCTGCACCTGTTCTTCCCACCTCGTCTCTATCTGTCGCAGACCCGCATAAAAACAGGCATCGGCCACCAGCCTCCCACCGCGGCTATGATCCGGGTGCCTGTCTGCCAGTGCATTGGCAATCACTATATCCGGACGGTAGTGCCGGAGGTAGGGTATCAGCATGCGTTGGTGAGCTTCATCATTACGGAAGAATCCATCTGCCATCCGCAGGTTTTCCCGCACTTTTACACCCATAAGCTCAGCTGCTTTCCGGGCCTCCTGGTAGCGTAGTTCCACCGTGCCGCGTGTGCTCAATTCTCCTTCTGTCAGGTCCAGGATGCCTACCGATTGCCCGGCTTCCGTATGCTTGATCAGGGTACCCGAACAACTTAACTCAATGTCATCGGGATGTGCACCGATAGCCAGGATGTGTAATTTCATGCTGCCCTTTATAAATTAGGAAGCGCTAATTTACGACCATTAGCCAATGTTTCCTAACTATCTGATCGCTACTTTACGGTTCACAACTCCGCTCGCAGTAGCTATCGAAACAAAATAAATTCCTGCAGGCGCATCCAGGTGCAGCGCTTCCCGCCGGTTGGTAGCCACCGTCTGCCGGTATAGCTGCTGGCCTGTCATGCTCCAAATGGTCAGGTCGGCGCTTTCATCAGCTATACTGTTCAGCAGCACCACAAAACTCCCGTCCGATGGGTTGGGATATATTTCAAGATCCGTTTCACGCAGCGCAGTCGTGCCTGTTGCCAGTGCAGAGCTTATGTAGCGTATCCGGTTATTTCCCTTGTCTGCCAGGTAAACACCGCCGGCAGAATTGATAGCCAGTCCCTGCGGAAAATAAATCTCCGCCGATTTTGCAGGGCCGCCATCCCCGCCGTAGCTCTGTGTGCCATTGCCTGCCAGCGTAGTAATGACCCCGGTCGCTGCATTTATTTTACGAACACGCGCATTGGCGAAATCAGAAAAATACACATTGCCGGCAGCATCCGTAGCAATTCCCGATGGCTCAAATATGTTAGCAACGGTTGCTTCCGAGCTATCCCCGGAATACCCTGGGTACCCGATACCTGCAAACGTGGAAATATTTCCCGAGAGATCTACTTTACGTATGCGGTTATTATTGTAGTCTGCAATATACATAATGCCCGAGGGGTCCAATGCCATGTCCTGCGGCGAATTGAGCAGCGCCGACGATGCCGCCCCGCCGTCTCCGTTAAAGCCCGGGGTACCCCCGGTTCCGGCCACCGTATTGATCGTGCCCGATGTATTGACCTGCCTGATGCAGTGATTGCCTGCGTCCGCTATATACACGTTTCCCGCGCCATCTACCGTTACACGCGTTGGGCTGTCCAGCTTGGCCGCCGACGCTGCCGCACCATCACCGCTGAACCCCGGCACGCCCGTCCCGGCAAATGTGGATATGATCCCCGCTGCTGTCACCATCCTGACTCGGCTGTTCTTCCGGTCGGCTATATACATATTGCCTGCCGCATCAAAGGCCACGCCCGACGGATAAAACAACCTCGCCGCACTGGCAGGGCCTCCGTCGCCCCCGTATCCGCCCGTTCCGGTACCCGACTCAAAGCCTGAGCCCACTACGGTCGAGATAATGCCGCTCCCGTTTATTTTACGGATCACATTATTGTCGCCATCCGCTATGTATATCGCTCCCGTTTCATCCAGCGCAATGGCTTCCGGCCAGTGCAGCGCGCAGTGGCTGGCCAGCCCCCCGTCGCCAAGGTATCCCTCGGTGGTGATCCCTGCAACTGAAATTATTTCCTGGGCATGCACCTGGCAATCGAAAACAAAAGCTGCAGTCAGCAGCAGCAGGAGGTTTACGTGTTTTTTCATATAGTCCGGATTAACGAGGAAAACAGGGTTTCCTGCAATAAAGGTAAGTTAAATAATTATTCCGTATGTTGGTCGCAATATTTGCCATTTCGACCTTCGTATCCTCCTCATTTTCTGATTTTTATATAATGTGTTTATAAATTAATTTGTTAACGATGATTTTT
>Ga0364867_10154_pt1 | contig 46239 bp, 41 predicted proteins | sample ExccelAu500001D4_3_FD_206915 | JGI IMG/M metagenome (GOLD analysis project Ga0364867, IMG submission 206915) | Enriched cells from Trout Bog Lake Hypolimnion, Wisconsin, USA - BchlTB.Aug13.5000.01.D4 | ecosystem: Environmental > Aquatic > Freshwater > Lake > Hypolimnion/Profundal zone | place... | reverse complement strand
TTGGTTTGGTCTTGCTGGAGGCAATGGCTTGCGGTACTCCTGTCGCTGCCTACCCAGTGACCGGTCCAATTGATGTCTTGGGTGACTCTCCGGCTGGCGCGATGAACGAGGATTTGCGCGAAGCTTGCATGCAAGCTCTGACGATCCCCCGTGAAGTTGCCCGAGCCCATGCTGAGAAATTCTCCTGGCGCGCTGCCTCTGAGCAATTTGCACGCCACCTTAAGCCGGTGCCCTCTACCGAAGTGCATGTGACCGCGCTTGCCTGAGTGATTCACCCAGCAATTAGTCCAGCACTGTCACACTCTATTTTAGGGAATTGCTTTGAGTAGCTATCACATCGACCAAAACCCCCACAAAGGCAATAAGGGGCTGACCAGAGCATGGCATGCCGCCAAGAATTCATGGTGCGGAGTGGTCTATGCCTTTAAAGAAGAAAGTGCTTTTAGGCAGGAATTAACACTGCTGATTATTTGCACCCCGATTGCCCTCTTTCTGAACGTCAGCATTCTGGAAAAAGTAGCCCTGATCTGCTCGATCATCATGGTCTTGGTCGTGGAGCTCCTCAATTCCAGCGTGGAAGCAGCAATTGATCGAATCTCCTTTGAACACCATGATTTATCCAAAAGAGCCAAGGATTTTGGCTCAGCCGCAGTCATGCTAGCCCTATTAGTAGCGGTTTTGATCTGGTTAGGGGTCTGCGCTCCCCTTGTCTCAAAACTGTAATAAAACCGTAATACGATCCTATTTACTAAACGATCAAGGTCTACCCTTATGTCCGACATTCCAAATCCACTTGCGGCCTTTGATATCTTCAATTCCAGATTCGAAGATATGCCTAAGAAATTCAGTAAGTTACGCCCTCTAAAGAAGCTATTTTCTAAGAAGATTGCCAAGAAGCTCTTTGGTAAGAAATTTGCCCTCAAGCCCCGCGCCTTGACCCCAGCGACTCAAGATCACGTTGCAGCTAAGCCAGCGAGCAAACCGAAGCGCCCTGCTTTTCAGATTACTTGGGCTACGACACCCAATGAGGTGAAAGAAGCGCAGAGATTGCGTTATAAGGTGTTTGCTGAGGAAATGGGTGCGAACCTAGCCCAAAACAGCGAAGGTCTTGATGTGGATGAATTCGATGCCTATTGCGACCATTTGTTGATACGTGACCAAGAGACTTTAAAGGTAGTAGGTACCTATCGTGTTCTGCCACCCCATAAGGCCCAAGAAATTGGTCGCTTGTATTCTGATTCTGAGTTTGATCTGACTCGTCTAAACCACTTGCGCCCTAAGATGGTCGAATTGGGTCGCTCTTGCGTTCACGCTGACTATCGTTCTGGTGCCGTCATCATGGCGCTTTGGAGTGGTCTAGCCCAGTACATGCAAAAGCACAACTATGAAATCATGCTCGGTTGCGCCAGCATTCCAATGGCGGATGGCGGTCACTTTGCAGCCAGCTTGTATAACTCGCTCTCCGAAGAGCAAATGGCGCCGACTGAGAACCACGCTTTCCCACGCCTCCCCTTGCCTCTAGACAAGCTGAACGGCGGCTTAGACGTTGAGCCACCCCCATTGATTAAAGGCTATTTGAAGTTGGGTGCAAAGATTTGTAGCGCCCCAGCTTGGGATCCTGATTTCAATACTGCTGACCTCTTGACGATGTTGCGCCTGTCAGAGATCAATCCGCGTTACGCGAAACACTTTCTGAATATCTAATCCAGCGTCGACCTGCTTTACTTGAGGTCAAGCTGATATGTGCGGCCGATACGCTCCCATTCGGCCGCTTCTTTTAGTAAGCTAAATTCAGTCAGGGGATGCGCACCTGCCCATTCCCGAGATAAGCTCACTAAATAAGAGCCGTCATTTTCAGAGACTTTTACTTTAGGAAGATTGGCATCACTTCTGCCACGGCAGAGAACTTGGGCTAAGCGCAGACAAAACAGCATGCGCCAATCCTGAAAACTCGCATTGCTAGCAAGCTTACCCAATTTACCGGCATGGCCAATGAGCAAAGCCGCTAGACGCGCCTGATCATTTTTGGAGAAACCAGGCATATCAGCGTTACCAGCGATATACGCAGAATGCTTGTGATAGCCGTTATGCGAGATGGATAGACCGATCTCATGTAAATTGGCAGCCCACTGTAAGAGAGCAATATTTTCTGCACGACTTTCTAGCTCTGGCTTGGGTAATTGGTCTAAAAATTCAGCCGCTAAATTACCGACTCGGTTGGCCTGCTCACGATCAACGGTATAGCGTTGCATAAACTGCTCTACCGTGACATAGCGCATATCAGAGTGTTGTGAACGGCCTAATAGATCGTATAAGACTCCTACCCTTAGGGCAGCATCAGTCACTTCCATTGTCTCAATGCCGAGCTCATCAAAGACTGCCAGCATGATTGCCAAGCCGCCAGGCCAAACCCCGCGGCGCTCATCTTTAAGACCGCCAAGCTGTATGTCATTTACATGCTCATATTTCAGGAGATGTTTTTTCATGGCACGCAAACCTTCACGCGTAATCAAGCCGCTGCCAGCATTGACTCGACCCATGGTTAGAGCATCGCCCTGCCCATTGAAATTATTTTCTGCAATGATGTCGGCCAGAGCCCGTGCAGTGCCAGAAGAACCAATCACTTGCTTCCAGCCACTCTTCAAATAGTTTCCAGAAATGACTTGGAGTTCGCGACGAGCTGCGAGCTCAGCTTCTTTGAAAGCATGAGCATCAATATTTCCTCTGGGGAAAAATCGCATGCTATGCGATACGCAACCGATATATAAACTCTCCATCAGTTTAGGTTCGTACCCATTACCAATAATGAGTTCGGTTGAGCCGCCGCCGATATCGACTACTAAGCGGTTGCCTTGGACTGCAGAAACCTCATGTGCGGCACCAATGTAGATCAAGCGCGCTTCTTCAACGCCTGCGATCACCTCAATCGGAAAACCTAGAGCTTCTTGTGCGTCACTGACAAAGTTTTGGGCATTTTTAGCCACCCGCAAGGTATTGGTTGCAACTGCTCTGACTTTACTGGGATCAAAGCCACGAATCCGCTCACCAAAGCGACGGATTGCGGAGAGGCCCCGCTGATAGGCATCATTCCCTAATAATTTATTTTCGGTCAGGCCCGCTGCCAATCGAACCGACTCTCGCAGGGTGTCGATAGGTCTTAACTGGGTACCAGAAGGCGTGCGAACAACTTGGGCTACCAGCATCCGAAAACTATTTGAGCCTAGGTCAACCGCCGCAACAAGATCGTTTGCGCCGGGGATAAGCTCGACTGGGTTAGCTGCCAAAGAGATTCCTTAAAGAAAAAACCGGATGAATGTGACTATTTTATGTAAAAAAATGACACATTCATGAAACTACCGCCAAGTCTACTGTATCAGGACTAGGCTGCGAGGTTTTTCTCGGAACTACTGCAGTCAGTATTGCCAAAGCTGCAGAAGATGCAACAATCCCCCGATTTGGGCTTAAGGATGGTGCTGCAAGCTTTACAGCGGTAAAGGTGCAATGATCCATCGGGGATCTCGACAGGCTCTTGAACCAAACAGCTAGGGCAAGTAATGACGGATACAGTTGGGGCAATTAAGGTGTTCACGTTGCCATTTTGACCAGCAAATATTGCAGGAATAAGACATCAAACTTACTTCGTCTTAGCACCCTGTGTTTTGGGTTGAGCTACAGGTAGGCGCCCTGCTTTAACCGCTTTGCAAAAGAGCTCATAGTCTGCTTGGTTTTGTTTTGCATAAGCCTTAGCAAATCGATACAAAGCTTCATCAAGTTTCTTAGACTGGCCGCAGTAGCCTGAGATGACTGCTGAGTCTCCTGAGCGCGCATGCCCTAGTGCTAAAGCCCAACCAAACAGTCGGGCGTAATCCGGAAAATTCTTTAGCGACACTCCATCAGGACCAAAGACAATACCGCCCTTCATATCCCGTAACTGTCGTAGATAGAAACCTTGCCTACTGCCAATTTCATATTCAAGGTCACCGTAGTTCAGAAAGATGTCTGGTGCACCCTGCAACAAGCGCTGACCAGATACAACCCGTCGACCCATATTTTTATATACAGATTGGCCAAGGTATGGCGTTAGCACTGAATGCTGTGCTTCTTTGTATTGCAAAAACAAAGGATCGTTTGGTGAATCACCTTCAAAATAAATCACCATACAGTTTGTGCCCACACTACCGACTCCGACCACCTTGCGTGCAAAGTCTTTTAATGAATAACGCTCAAATAGCACTTTCTTATCGGCTAATAAGGTACTGGAGTAATTCATTAAAGCGTTATTCACCAAATCCATCACTGGACGCCCCTTAAACAGCGGAGAAAAGTGCTGAATCAAGGGTGGCTGATTGATGATCTTGCGATCTTTACCCACCAAGGTGGTTAATTTTTGTAGCACCTGAATCTTGGTTTGTCCTTTGGTCTGCTTCAAAAAAGCATCTAAGGTTTTTTGATGGGACTTGCTAAAGTGTTTGCGAATATCCTCTTCACCGATAAATTGCTGAGCAATTTGAATATAGGGCATCTGGGCATATTCAGCCATCCGCTTTTGATACTCAGAAGTAATTCTTTGAACCAGTAACTTGCTGGTTTTTTCATCACCGCCGAGTGTTTCACAAGCAATCACAGCGCTAGCAACTAGGCGCTTCATGTCGTACTCCCAACTTCCAGGCAGTGTTTCATCAAAGTCATTGATGCCGAAAACCAGCCGGTGTTCGGTAGTGGCAAATAAGCCAAAGTTAGAGACATGCATATCACCGCAGAGTTGCACGGTCACATTCGTGGTGGGCTGGTTTGCCAAGTCCTGCGCCATGATGGCTGCACTACCTCGAAAAAAGGCAAATGGTGACTGCAACATGCGCTCATAGCGAATCGGAATCAACTCTTTAATGCGACTTTTGGCTTGCCTCTCAAGAATGATGATGGGATCAAGACGATGCTGCAAAGGCGTATAAATGCCTTGTTGCTCAAAGCTCACTTTTTTGCGGAGCGCCTTTCCATCAGAGATGCGTTTTTTAATCGATGGTCGGGGATTTTTGAATGACTCAATCGAATTGAGAATGGCTATCTTAGTTTGGGGAATATGCTCACTAGCCTTCTTTGCAACTGACATGCGGACTCCGATAGATGGATTTTTTCCATCATACCGCTTATTGACAGCCCCAGAATAGTCTTATTGAAATTGCTGATGAATACGATGCAAGTGATCTTTGATCTCAAGGTGGTCGAGCTTATCGACCGGCAGATTGATTAAATGCTCGATACGGTTACGCAGACCCATTTCCACCTTTCTAAAGGCTTGAAGCTGAGCTTCATAGCCCTCAACTGTTGACGGATCGGGAAAGCCCCAATGGGCTGTGGAAGGATGGCCGGGCCAAAAGGGACACTCTTCACCTGCGGCCTCATCACACACTGTGATGATGAAATCCATATGGGGAGCGCCCTCCCTGCCGAACTCATCCCAACTTTTGCTGCGCAGTAAATTTAGGGGATAGCCCATATCCTTTACCAGCTGTAGCGCAATCGGATTGACCGTACCCATCGGTTTTGAGCCAGCAGAATATCCGATAAATTGCCCATGACTCAGAGTCGTTGTGAGGGCCTCACCCAAAATAGAGCGTGAGGAATTGCCGGTGCATAAAAATAGGACGTTGTAAGATTTCATGGGTTGTGAGAATTAAATGATTTCGTCAATTTTCAAAGCATAACGACTATCGACCAAAAAAGAAACGAGTCTGTCTTTCAGCAATTGGGAGCGCGCTTGCAACATTTGTTCCTTTACATCTAGGCCAGAGGCGCGCAAAAGGGCATCCCGCTTTTCTGGATCCTGACCCAGGATGGTGTCGCTCACATTGTTCATTCCGCCCCCTCAATTTATAGATTTGTGACATCGTACAAAGGGGATATTTCAGAATGGTGAAGCTTTGATGACAAGCTTGCTGACGACATTTAATTGCAAGTCAACTGTCCTAGGGTGCCCTTCTTTTGGTAAAAATTGCTCGCCATTGCTTCAAAGCGACTGCGGATATTGTTCTTAATAAAGTATTGCGCCACAAAGGCTGGTACCAGGGTATCAATGGCAAACTCGCTCTGATACAGCACTCTTACCCCATTATTTTCAGGCTGAATCTTCCACGTTCCCCGGTAGTAATCGACATCCCCTGAAACTTGACGAAAAGTCAGCAAATTAGTGGGAGTCTCTTCGTACTCCACAATGGAGTGGAGATTAATCGGAAATAGCAGGATTCTCTCTTTGACATCCCGCTCAACTTGAACTTTATTACCGTCTCGGCTAATGACCACCGACTTCTTGATCCCCGGAATCTTGGCAGCGCTTTCGTAATCGGTCAGCATCGTATAGGTTTGGCATTCGGTAGCGGGCATCAGGAAGCTGGCTGAAACCTGAAAGGCATCTCCCGCCCTTTTTACTGCGACTTTAAGATCAAAATCAGGGTTGGCAGTCTCAGCAGAAGCGATTTGCGCGGAGGCGAACGCACTCCACAGACTCAAGCACATGAACAATAAATACAGCAAGCGTTTCATTCGGCTACTTTACGATTCGCACAGATTAAAAAAATGCCCAGATTTCTCTGGGCAAAATTGCATAGGAACAAGCATGTGTCAAGCAGCTGACTGCCCAACCATTTCAATGTAAATGGCTTGCGTGACAGCTACATGACAAGCAAGACAAATACTGCAAAAGCTCTGAGATTGCATTATGGTAATGCTATATCTTAAATAGGATTATTGAATGCCCCGTCTAGCCAATCTCGTCCCGCTATCCCTGCTTTTTATAGCCTTTACTGCGTATGGTGAATCGATTCGCTTTGTCGCCCTGGGCGATATGCCCTATTCCTTGCCGAAAGACTTTGTCCGTTATGAGCGCCTGATTAAAGCAATTAACGCCGATAAACCGGCGTTCAGTATTTTTGTGGGAGATACCAAGTCGGGCGAAACACCTTGCACAGATGAGTATATGGAGAAGACCACAGGCTACTTTAACTCCTTCGATGCTCCGCTGATCTATAGCATTGGTGATAACGAGTGGACCGATTGCCATCGCACTTTAGCAGGTAGCTATGATCCCATCGAGCGACTGGATCGCATTCGGAAAACTCAGTTCGTGGATCAACACAGTTTTGGCAAGCGTCGTATGACCCTCACTCGGCAATCGGATGTCATGCCCCAGTTTGCAAAATTTGTAGAGAACTCACTGTGGGTGAAAGGGAAATTTGTATTTGTGAGTCTGCACATTCCGGGCTCAAATAATAATTACGAGAGAACGCCAGCATCAACCCAAGAGTATCTTGAACGCAATACTGCCAATTTGGCTTGGATTGAATATGCTTTTCAGCTGGCGCAAAAGAAAAGTGCCGCAGGCATTGTGTTTGCATTCCAAGCGGATATGTTTTACTCGCCACCAGGCGTCGTGAACAACCAAAATAGCGGCTTTGTAGACACCTTGAGTCAATTCAGATCTTTGGCAGAGAAAACCACCCTCCCTATTCTGCTCATACATGGTGATAGCCATCGTCTGAGAATCGACCAACCGCTATTGGATAGCAACAGACGAGTTCTAGAAAATGTATATCGCCTGGAAGTCATGGGGGCAGATGAAGTGCAAGCTGTCGAAGTGACTGTCGACGATAGCAAGTCAAGCCCCTTTAGCTTCAGACCACTCTTAGTCCCAGAAAATCTGAACCCGCAATAGCTGGTGGCCTAGCTACCGAGTTGATGGTGTAAAAACCGATTAGCGTAATGGATGCGGGCCTCATACCAAGCTTGCCAGTACTTCAAGATCATTTTTTTCATCACAATCTCCTGCTGGGTTGAACTGATTCTGAGTTTGACTCACTAGCGTGACATCGGCATGGCGCTTTGATGACTGCTCTGTCTTAATGCTTAAAGCCGTCTGATAACTTAGGCTAAACTCAAATAGAGTTGTATTTAATCTACACCTTGGAAAAGGCAGAAAATGGCACATTGGGATTTTTCATGGGATTTTGCCCTGCGCTTAGGCTTGGCCTTAGTGGTTGGGAGCATTCTTGGACTCAACCGTTGGCTTCACCACAAATCTGCCGGCATGAGAACACACGCATTAGTATCGGTTGGTGCCGCAACTGCACTGATGCTGAATAGTCAAATCCCGAATTACGATGCCCAGGCTGTGAGCCATGTATTGCAAGGTTTAATTACTGGTTTAGGATTTCTGGGAGCGGGCGTCATTATCCAAGAAGGCACTTCGCAAAAGATTCATGGTCTAACTACTGCGGCCAGCATTTGGTCTTGCGCCTTGATTGGCGCAGCCTTTGGTGCTGGTGAATTTGCAGTTGGCTTTCTTTCCCTTGGCGCTATATTGCTAGCCCTCATCTTAGGCGGCCCCTGTGAACGCTTGGCGCGCAAGTTAACGGGTAGCAAACTCGGCTCTGAAATTCCACCAGAGCAATAGGGTTCATGATCCCAAAACCCCTATTTTGAGGCTTTCTAGACCAAAAATAGAGTTTTTGTCATATTAGTTTGGTAGGATCTGCTCATGCTTAATCATGACAGCTTTTGCTTATCCAATTTATGAGCCAATATAAGTACGAAGATGCCGTAAGACAGTTGCAAGAATCTGGGGCTATCAGCCTCGTTGATTTTAAGCAACTCTCCTACGAGGACTTGGTTGAATTACTAGAAGAAATTAAAGTCTGGTGTCTTTACGCCAATGGCAAGCCAGAAAAGCTTGCAAAAGAATCCAAGAAAAAGAAGAAAAAGAAGAAAGACTAAGTCTTGGATTAGGCCTCAATAGCTGAGAATAAGTCAGACTCAGTATTGGCTATCCGCTCCTTAGGGAAGCGCAAAGTAAACGTACTGCCCTTGCCTGGCGTACTTTCAATTAATAGCTGTGCCTGATGTCGATTAGCAATGTGCTTCACAATCGCCAAGCCCAACCCAGTGCCGCCAGTATCCCGTGAGCGACTACGATCCACTCGATAGAAGCGCTCAGTTAATCTGGGCAAATGCTCTGAAGCAATTCCGGGTCCAGTATCGGTTACCGAAAACTCTCCCTGTCCCTGCTCATTCAATCCCCACCGCGCACTAATCGAACCACCATGCGGCGTGTAACGGATCGCATTAGAAACGAGATTGCTGAATGCAGAGAGCAGCTCGCGCTCATCACCAAAAAGATTCTGGCTGGTTTTTTGTTCAAAGCTAAAACTATGACTACCCTGCGACAGTGCTTCCGCATCGTTTTTTATGAGTGCCATCAAGGTATTAAGCTGCACCACCTGGGTCGATGCAGGAGCGGCATTTGCCTCTAGATTGGCTAAGGTTAAGAGGTCCTCTACCAAACTCTTCATGCGTTGCGCCTGCAACATCATCAAATCAAAATAATGATCTTGCTGCGGCTTATCAAGATCAATCGATTGCACAGTCTCTAAAAACCCCATCAATACCGTAATGGGCGTTCTCATCTCATGAGATACATTGGCCACAAAATCACGCCGCATCGCATCTGCTTTTTGCAAATCAGTGACATCTTGTATCAGTAATAGGTGGCGTTTCTCGCCATAAGGAAAGGCCTGAATTAATAAACTTAAATTGCTATCCGGCCCCATTCTTTCGATAACGATCGATTCCTCAAACTGCCGCTTACCCAGATATTGAATAAACTCAGGTCTCCTCAGCAGAAAGTTGATCCGTTGACGGGCATCACGCCGAAAATGAATACCGAAGAATGTCTCTGCTAAAGAGTTGCACCATTCAATTTGATCTTCATCATCGAGCATCACAATGCCATTGGGAGATGCCTGAAAGGCCTCAATAAAGCGATTGTGTTGCTGATCAATTGCTTGAGCGCGCGATTTTAGACCCTGAACCAGACGCTGTAGCCTGAAAAAGACATCCTCCCAAAAGCCGCTGGGAAGTGGCATATTTTCAATGTTATCGGCAGCAAGGTATTTGCCTAGTCGACTGAGATTAATGTATGAATAAATCAGGGGAATGGAGAGAACGGCGATTGCTGCTGCAATGCCAAAGTATGCCCCCCAATGAATTAAGGCAAGATATGCGGCAACAATCGCCACGACCAATAGGAGGCTAAATCGGGATAAGGCAGTTAACATGCTGCCATCTTATTGCATCCCGTAAAAAAGCCCTAAAAAGGGCTTCATTGGGGTCAGAAACCGGTTTTAAGTTTCGGTTGGGGTCTTAGTAATACGATAGCCACTACCCCGTACCGTCTCAATAAAGCGGTCGCAGTCCAAAGGGGCTAAAGCAGCTCTTAAGCGCTTGATATGGACGTCTACGGTACGCTCTTCGATGTAGACCTCACTGCCCCAGACCTTATCCAGTAGGTTCGCACGAGAATGCACGCGCTCTGGATTGGCCATAAAGAACTGTAGCAATCGATATTCAGTTGGTCCAAGCGGAATAGGCTTGGACTCTTCATTTGGCCTGAGCGCTAAGACCCGATGGGAAATCGGATCCAGCTTCAAGGGGCCTACACTCAATGGCCCAGTATCTTGAACAGGAGACTGGCGACGCAATAATGCCTTCACGCGAGCAACCAGCTCTTTGGGCGAAAAAGGTTTGGTCACGTAGTCATCTGCACCAGAGTCAAGACCCAAGACCTTGTCGGCCTCTTCGCTCTTAGCAGTAAGCATCAAAATGGGTAAAGAACGGGTCCGCTCGTTTGCACGCAACTCCTTTGCAAATTGCACGCCAGATTTACCAGGCAACATCCAATCCAACACGATCAAGCTAGGTAGATTCTCACGCATGGCATTCATGGCGAGATCGGTTTGCATTGCTTTTTCTACTTCATAACCAGCATGTGACAAGTTCACCGCAATCAACTCTGCGATAGAAGGCTCATCCTCAACAATTAGTATGCGGTGAGTCATCAAAGGCTCCGTGTAGTTGCTTATTTACTCTTTGGTGGCCGCTCGCAATAAATCTGCATGCGGGATATGGCGAACATCATCACCCTTGACGATATAAATTACAAACTCTGCAATGTTCTTAGCATGATCGCCAATCCGCTCAATCGCCTTAGCAATCGTCAGCATATCCAGCCCAGTTGTAATCGTATGGGGATCTTCCATCATATAAGTGATGAGCTTGCGCACAAAGCCTCTGAACTCTTCATCAATAAGACGATCTTCATCAACCACTTCAGCAGCTGCAATCGTATCGAGACGAGCAAATGCATCCAAACTTCGACGCAATAGTGAAATCGCCATTTGACCTGACAGACGAATTTCCGAAACGTTAATGTTATGCGCTGCACCAGCCTCAATCAATCGTTTGGTACGCTTAGCTACCCGTTCTGCTTCATCACCGGCACGCTCAAGGTTGGTAATCGCTTTAGACACTGCCATCACCAAACGCAAGTCGCGGGCAATCGGCTGACGGCGGGCAATGAGTTCAGTACAAGCTGAGTCAATCTGAATCTCTAAATCATTCACGAGCTTTTCATTCTCGATCACGACATTACAGGTTTCGAGATCCATCTGAGTAAAAGCACGCATCGCAGTAGCGATTTGGGACTCAACTAAGCCGCCCATTTCGAGGAGGCGACTAGATAAGGAATTTAAATCGGCGTCAAACTGTGACGATAGGTGTTTATCTGGCATATTCATCTCCAATTAACCGAAGCGGCCGGTAATATAGTCTTCTGTTTCTTTGCGCTTAGGTTTAATAAACAACTCATCGGTCTTACCAAACTCAATTAAGCTGCCAAGATACATATAGGCAGTGTAATCCGATACACGCGCTGCCTGCTGCATATTGTGGGTCACGATGGCAATGGTGTAATCGTTTTTCAGCTCAGAAATCAATTCTTCGATCTTACCGGTAGAAATTGGGTCCAAAGCGGAGGTAGGCTCATCTAAGAGAATGACGGAAGGCTTCACCGCAACACCACGAGCAATACACAGACGCTGTTGCTGACCACCAGAGAGGGACAAACCGCTTTGATTCAGCTTGTCTTTGGCTTCGGTCCACAAGGCCGCCTTATTCAAAGCCCACTCGACGCGCTCATCCATTTCGGAGCGATTGAGGTTTTCATAGAGACGCACACCAAAGGCAATGTTCTCGTAGATGGACATTGGAAATGGGGTAGGTTTTTGGAAAACCATACCAATGCGTGAACGCAATAGATTTAAATCCTGACCAGGATTCAGAATGTTGTTGCCGTAGAAATTAATCTCACCTTCAGCACGTTGACCTGGATAAAGGTCATACATGCGATTCATGGTGCGCAATAAAGTCGACTTGCCGCAACCAGAAGGTCCAATGAAGGCAGTCACTTTGCCTTCTTCGATATTCATATTGATATCTTTTAGGCCCTTGAAAGAACCGTAATAAAAATTGAGATTCCGGATTTCTAGGGCATTGACTGCATCACTAGATTGCGAATTATTTTCTGTATTCATATTCACTTTACTCCCCAAGCCTTCACTATCAATCTGATTTAAGTTGAACATTGTTTTCATATCACTCATCCTTGTGCTTTCTCACGGAATACCACACGGGCAAGGATGTTCAAGCCCAACACTGCAAACGTAATGAGCAAAGAACCGCCCCACGCCAGGTCAACCCAGTTGTCATAAGGGCTCATCGCAAACTGGAAAATCACCACTGGCAAGTTCGCCATCGGCGCATTCATATTGGTAGAGAAGAACTGATTGTTCAATGCAGTAAACAACAATGGTGCTGTTTCACCGCTCACACGGGCCAGAGCCAACAAGATACCAGTCATGATGCCGCTCTTGGCAGCGCGTAGGGTGACGTAAAAGGCCACCTTCCATTTTGGCGTTCCCAAGGCATAGGCGGCTTCACGCAAACTGCCTGGAACCAAACGCAACATATTCTCGGTAGTACGAACTACTACTGGAACCGCAATTAAAGCCAACGCAATCGTTCCCGCCCAACCAGAGAAGTGCTTTACTTGCGCCACAAATAAAGCATAGACGAACAAGCCAATCACAATCGACGGAGCCGACAACATAATATCGGTCACAAAACGGGTTACCGCTGCAATCTTGCTGCGATCACCGTATTCAGAAAGATACAAACCAGCAAGCACACCCACGGGAGTACTAATCAATGTACAAGACACAATCAACATCAAGCTGCCAATGATGGCGTTTGCCAAGCCCCCACCCTCTGAGCCCGGTGCAGGCGTACTCATCGTGAACATATTGAGATTAACTGCAGCAAAACCTTTAATAAATAGGGTTGCCAAAATCCAAATCAAGAAAATCATGCCCAAAGTCATAGCGAGCATAGACAAAGTAAGACCGATTTTGTTGGTGCGCTGCCGACGAGCAAAAACGGCTTGATTAATATTGGCGATTTGACTCATGATTTGACTCCTTTAGCTTTTTCCATACTGAGCAACATCCACTTAGCTAAAGCCAATACCACGAAGGTAATAAAGAACAGCGCCAAACCTAAGGCAAACAGTGATGAGAAATGCAATCCTGCATCCGCCTCACCAAATTGGTTAGCCAAGGTCGAAGCAATTGAGCTGCCGGGAGCAAATAAAGATGGCGAGATGCGGCTCGCATTACCAATCACAAAGGTAACGGCCATGGTTTCACCTAGTGCTCTACCCAAGCCGAGCATGACACCGCCAACGACACCCGCTTGGGTGTATGGCAAAACAATTCGGGTAACCACTTCCCAGCGCGTACAGCCGATACCATAAGCTGACTCTTTTAAGACTGGGGGCACGATTTCAAATACGTCGCGCATCACGGATGCAATAAATGGCAGGATCATCATGGCCAGAATGAGGCCAGCACACAACATACCAATGCCGTTGGTCGGGCCTGAGAAAAGAATCCCTAAGAGCGGGATCTTTCCGAGCGTGGCCTGAAGCACAGGCTCAACATAGTCGCCAAAGATAGGAGCGAATACGAATAAACCAAACATACCGTAAATAATCGATGGCACAGCGGCCAAGAGCTCTACAGCAGTACCTAAGGGACGCTTCAAAAAATCTGGGCACATCTCTGTCAAAAACACAGCGATGCCAAAACTGAGGGGTACAGCAATTGCCAAAGCAATAATCGATGAAACGAGTGTTCCATAGATCGAAATTAAACCGCCAAACTGATCGTTAACAATATCCCACTCGTCGTCCAAGAAAAATCCAGGGCCGAATGTCTTCAAAGCTGGCCATGCATTGATCAAAAGAGATCCGATGATTCCAGCCAAAACAAATAACACCAACATCGAGAAGAATTGGGTGATGGCATGAAAGAGAAAATCTTGGATACGCTGCCTACGGGCGATCTGAACCGCTTTAGCGCTTGGTAGACCTAGTGTGGAGGATGTCGATTGCATATTGACTTTATATGTATTGCGTGAAGATAAAAATGGCCCCAAATTACTTTGGGGCCGAATTTATTCTATTAAGAATTACTTAACATCAACCTGTGACCAAACACTCTTACGAATGAAGTTGGTTGTTGCATCAGGCATTGGAACGTAATCAAGATCAGCAGCCATTTGTTTGCCGTCTTTGAAACCGAAGTCAAAGAACTTCAAAACATCAGCAGCAGCAGCTTTATTTTCAGGCTTCTTGTAGATCACAACAAAAGTTGCGCCAGTAATTGGCCATGCAGTTGCGCCAGGAGCATTAGTGATGAAAGTGTTCATGCCTGGGAACTTAGACCAGTCGGTACCCGCTGAAGCAGCAGCAAATGAAGCAGCGGTTGGCATTACGAACTTCTCGTCCGCATTCTTCATCTGGGTGTAGCTCATGTTGTTTTTCTTAGCATATGCATACTCAACATAACCGATCGAATTCTTGATACGGCTTACGTTCGCTGCAACACCTTCGTTACCTTTACCGCTTACGGTAGAAGCAGCTGGCCATTTAACAGCAGCACCAAAACCAACGTTATCTTTCCAGCTCTTGTTTACTTTAGAGAGGTAGTTAGTAAAGATTGCCGTTGTACCTGAACCATCAGCACGGGTTACAACAGTGATTTCACCAGCAGGAATCTGAACGCCTGGGTTCAACAAAGCGATACGCTTGTCATTCCAGTTAGTCAAAGTGCCCTGGAAAATATCAGAGAGAACGTCGCTAGACAATTTCAATTGACCTGGCTTGATGCCGTCAATGTTGACTACAGGTACTACACCACCAATGATGGCTGGGAACTGAACCATGCCACCAGCTTGGAGTTCTTCAAAGCTCATTGGGGCATCAGTTGCACCAAAATCGACGGTCTTCGCTTTAATTTGCTTGATACCACCGCCAGAACCGATCGATTGATAGTTCAAGCTGTTACCAGTTTTAGCTTTGTAAGCCTCAGCCCATTTAGAGAGTACTGGGTAGATAAAAGAAGAGCCAGCACCGGTCATTTCGGTAGCCATTGCAGCGGAAGATACTGATAATGCTACGGCTCCAGCAACTAAAGCCTGCTTAAAAGAGAGTTTCATTTGAGGACGTCCTTGTAGAGAAATCGAGAGATAACAACACATGGACGATACGATTTACGTATGACGCTTTTATGACATTAGGTCATCAAAAAAGGCCTAAATCTGAGTTTTTGGGCCTCAGAATGCAGTTTTAGACGTTGGGGATTAAATCAGCAATGCTTTTTGCGCTCTTGAGAGCGATAGCCTGATCCTGAGCCTCAACCATGACTCTTAATAGAGGTTCAGTACCAGATGGACGAATCAGCACCCTACCGGTATTTAGAAGATCAGCCTCAACTTGAGCAATTTGAGCCTTGAGCTTCTCATCAGCCTTCCAGTCATAACCAGGCTTCATTTTGATATTGAGCAAAACCTGGGGATAAATCTCGACTGAATCCAAGAGTTGTACCAGGGTTTTCTTTTGCTGACTCATTGCTGCCAAAACCTGTAGGGCGGCAATAATGCCATCGCCGGTCGTGTGCTGATCGAGGCAAAGCAAATGCCCAGACCCCTCGCCGCCCAGCATCCAAGAGTTTTGCTTGAGCAACTCTAGTACATAACGATCGCCTACTGCGGCACGCTCAAATTGAATCCCCAATCCCTTAATCGCATTTTCTACGGCTAAATTGGTCATTAAGGTACCCACCACGCCACCCAATTGCGCTCCGCGATCGAGTCGATCCTTGGCCAGTACGTACAACAATTCATCACCATTAAACAAGCGACCGGTTTGATCCACCATTTGCAAACGGTCCGCATCACCGTCTAAGGCAATCCCGAGGTCCGCACCCACCTCTTTCACCTTGGCTATTAAAGCGCTCGGTGCCGTTGCACCACACTGATCATTAATATTGCGCCCATTGGGCTCAACACCAATTGCTACAACGTCTGCCCCAAGCTCCCGAAAGACATTGGGGGCAATCTGGTAAGCCGCGCCATTAGCACAATCAAGCACCAACTTCATGCCACGCAAGTTCAGCTCATCTGGAAAAGTCGATTTACAAAATTCAATATAGCGTCCAGCTGGGGCACTCAAACGAGATACCTTGCCTAAATGTTCGGAACTCAGGCAGCCCAAGGGTTTTTCCAGCTCAGCCTCAATCGCGAGCTCAAAGTCATCCGAGAGCTTATCGCCCTGCGCGGAGAAAAACTTCACTCCATTATCTTGATACAAATTATGCGAGGCGGAGATCACGACTCCAGCGGATAAACGTAACGCCTTAGTGAGAAAAGCAACACCTGGAGTTGGCATGGGACCACATAAAAGAACATCGACACCAGCAGAGACAAAGCCAGCCTCTAATGCGGACTCCAACAAATAACCAGAGACGCGAGTATCTTTACCAATCAATACCGTACAGCGTTCACCAGGCTTAGCTTGCCGAGTAAGCACAAGGCCAGCAGCATATCCAAGGCGAATCATGAAATCCGGAAGAATCGGAAAATTGCCTACCTCTCCACGAATCCCATCAGTACCAAAGTATTGTTTTTTCATATGAAAGAATTATAAGACCGCTTCCCAGAGCTTAAGCGCATCGATGGTCTCGGGTACGTCATGCACTCTCACGATGCGTGCACCCCGATCCGCTGCCATAACTACGGCAGCAATACTGCTAGCTAAGCGATCATCCGACTCGCGCCCGGTGAGTTTACCCAGCATCGATTTACGAGAGATTCCTGCGAGCACAGGAAAACCCAATTGGGTAAAGCGCTCAAATTGAGAAAGCATGGTGAGGTTGTGCTCAAGACTTTTACCGAAGCCGAAACCGGGATCGAGTGCAATCCGATTTTCTATAACCCCGTTAGCAATTAAAAGATCGGCGCGCTCCATCAGAAATGAACTGACCTGCGCAATGACATCATCGTAATGTGGATCAAACTGCATCGTCTGAGGATCGCGCTGCATGTGCATCAGCACAATGCCACATTGGGGATGATTCGCAACCACCTCAACAGCTCCCTCTTGGCGTAATCCCCAAATATCATTAACGCAATCAACGCCAGCGTTAAGTGCTGCCTGCATCGTTGCAGATTTATAGGTATCAATCGAGAGTGCCACACCGCAATCGCGCAATAACTCAATCACTGGCATCACGCGATCAAGCTCTTCTTGAAGTGGAACCGGTTCTGCACCAGGCCTAGTAGACTCACCACCAATGTCGATGATGTCCACTCCACTCTTAATCATCTGCTCAGCATGAATCAAGGCAGCTTTAGCTGATTGGAACTGACCACCATCCGAAAAAGAATCCGGCGTCGTGTTCAGGATACCCATGACTAATGGGCGTTTACGAGGCTCAAAAAGAAAACGCCCGCAACGCCATGTTGCGGGCTGAACTACTGACTCAGAATTACGCAGTTGCTGGCGCACTTCCCGACGCTGGTCCGTTACCAAATGCAGTAGAAGATGCACTCTCCACTACTGGTGCAGTGGTCCCCGCTGAATTACCAAAAACCGTTGTTGGAGGTGGTGGCTTTGGTGTGTGTGGTGGACGACCTTCCATGATGTCCGTAATCTGATCTGCATCCAAGGTTTCCCATTCAAGCAGGGCAGCGACCATCGCCTCAACCTTGTCACGATTCTGCTCCAGAATCGAACGAGCCAAAGCGTATTGACTATCAATCAAGGCTCTGATTTCTGCATCGACTTTTTGCTGTGTGAGTTCAGAAACTGTTTTGGAACTGGTGCGACCAAAAATACTTTCAGACTCGGTGTCAACGTAAACCATGGTCCCTAAGCTATCACTCATACCAAAACGGGTCACCATATCGCGGGCCATTTTGGTAGCACGCTCAAAGTCATTGGATGCGCCCGTACTCATCGAGTGCAAGAAGATTTCTTCTGCAGCACGACCACCAAACAAAATAGCCAACTCTTCCAACATCCGATCTTTATACAGATTGACGCGATCAAACTCAGGCAATTGCCAAGTAACACCCAATGCCATACCGCGCGGCATGATGGTCACTTTATGAACGGGGTCTGCTTTAGGCAATACCTTGGCGACCACAGCGTGACCGGACTCGTGATATGCCGTATTACGACGCTCTTCTTCACGCATGACTGCAGACTTGCGCTCAGGACCCATATAGATCTTGTCCTTAGCATCCTCAAAGTCTTTCATATCCACTGCGCGTTTATTGCGACGCGCTGCAAATAGAGCCGCCTCATTAACAAGGTTAGCGAGATCTGCACCAGAGAAGCCAGGGGTGCCGCGCGCTAATACGGCAGCATTGACATCTGGATCAATCGGAACCTTGCGCATATGCACTTGCAGAATTTGCTCACGACCCCGAATGTCAGGTAAGCCAACATGCACTTGACGGTCAAAACGACCTGGGCGCAATAAGGCACGATCCAGAACATCGGAACGGTTAGTCGCTGCAACAACGATTACGCCGCTGTTGCTTTCAAAGCCATCCATCTCCACCAACATTTGGTTCAGAGTTTGTTCACGCTCATCGTTACCACCACCCATACCAGCGCCACGGTGACGACCTACGGCATCAATCTCATCGATAAAGATGATGCAAGGGGAATTTTTCTTGGCGTTCTCGAACATGTCGCGCACGCGGGATGCGCCCACACCCACAAACATCTCAACAAAGTCTGAGCCTGAGATGGAGAAGAAAGGAACCTTTGCTTCACCAGCAATAGCACGGGCTAATAAGGTTTTACCTGTTCCAGGAGGCCCCACCAGCAATACACCATGCGGAATACGGCCGCCCAACTTCTGAAATTTTTGCGGATCTTTTAAGAAGTCCACCAACTCAAAGACTTCTTCTTTAGCTTCATCGCACCCTGCCACATCAGCAAAGGTAACCGTATTACTGTTTTGATCAATCAGGCGGGCTTTGGATTTGCCGAAGGAGAATGCACCGCCTTTACCACCGCCCTGCATCTGGCGCATCATGAAAAACCAAAAGCCAATAATCAGCAGTGTTGGACCAAGGTAGTACAAAGCGGAAACAAACATATTGGGTTCATCGTCAGCTTTACCCGTAACCTGAACGCCGTATTTCATCAAGTCGCCCACCATCCAAATATCGCCTGGAGAAATAATGGAATATTTCGCGCCATCGTTTGGTGTGACTTGTAATGTTCTACCCTGCACGTCAACGCGCTTGATCTTCCCCGCCTTGGAATCTTCCATAAACTGCGAGTAAGTCACTTGCGGCTGATCTTTGGGCTTATCAAATTGCTTGAACACTGTAAATAGGACGAGGCCCACAACGAGCCAGATACCCACTTTTTGGAACATATTGCTATTCAAAACGAGGCCTTTGCCGGATTAATCCGGGAGTAATTGCATTGCTGATACCTAAGTATTTGATTCTACTACCAGGCTTTTTCAAGGGCTTGGAGTGGGTTTATTCAATAAACCCATGTAAATCGGGGGGTTATTGCCCTATTTAGGAGTCTTTAGCGTGCGTCCAAGGAGAAAGGTTTCGGAGGAGCGATCCCGGGAAGCCTTAGGCTTACGGGAGGCTACCGTTTTGAAAACCTTTTTAAAGGTCTCCACAATCTGGCTATAGCCACTGCCATGGAAGCACTTGATTAATAAAGCCCCATCAGGCTTAAGGTGATTTACCGCAAACTCCAACGCAATTTCAGCCAAGAAAGCCATCCGGGCTGAGTCTGCCACGCCAACACCAGATAGGTTCGGCGCCATATCTGAAAGAACCAAGTCCACTCTGCCATGATCGGCGGCGGGCAACAATGCCTCTAAGGCTTTTAGCCCCTCATCCTCCCGAAAGTCCCCCTGAATAAAGCTCACATCGGCAATATCTTCCATTGGCAATAAATCAATCGCAATGATGGTGCCATCGGGCTTGCCAGATTCAATCGCGGGATTGGTCTTGCCAAGCTCAGTCAGGCGATTGCGAGCGTACTGAGACCAACTGCCTGGCGCACTGCCAAGGTCAACAATGGTCATGCCAGCCTTAATGAGATGATCTTGTTCGTCAATTTCAGAGAGCTTGTAAACCGCACGTGCGCGATAACCCTCTTTTTGAGCCATCTTCACATAGGGATCAGTTAGATGATCTTGTAACCAACTTTTATTAAATTTATTTTTTGCCACAGCTTGTCCACTTTCAGAGGGCTATTTTCCTTGTTTATAGGTCACAAGGCAAAGAATCTGTACAAAATCGGCTCAAATAGCCTCATCTATGCTGAATTCAAGGCTGCATGCTCTATCATCCACACCATGACTGCTCTTACTCTCACCCCCGCCCAACGTAAAGCCCTCAAGGCTGAAGCCCATAGCCTTTGCCCTGTCGTGATGATTGGCAATACCGGCTTAAGTCCTGCCGTCATTAAAGAAGCCAAATTGGCCATTGCTAGTCATGGCTTGATTAAAGTGCGCGTCTTGGGCGACGATCGTGAAGCACGCATCGCGATGTATGAAACACTTTGCGATCAATTGGATGCGGCTCCAGTTCAACACATCGGCAAACTATTCGTGCTCTGGAAGCCCAAACAAGAAATCGATGAACACCTTTTGCATTTAGGTCGTTCTAGCAAGCAAACTAAAAAGACTTTGCAAGCACCTCGCAAATCTACCGCCGGCAAGCGTACGAGCACTTCTGAAAGATCTGACCGTCGCTCAAGCGCCAGTAAATCTCCTTTCGCACGTGCGGCTGTTGTCAAGACAGCGAGTAAAACACCCAAGAAGCGAGTCTTACGTTCAGAAGCTGCTGAATCCAAAATTGGCTGGTCATCGCCCGGCTATCGCAAAGCAGCTGCAGCACCTGCCCCTATCAAGAAACGTAAAGTCAGAATGAGTAGCACCAAGAAAAAACTCTTAGGCTAAACGCTGAATACCGTTATTGAGCGGCATCCCAGACGAGCTTGATACCCAAGAGGCTTTGAATCAAATAAATCATGCTGGAAACACCATGGAGGCGACCAAACATGGTTGCCGCAGGTGATTGCATGACAGGCATCCCTTCAAGCAAGGCCTGATCTCTTAAAGCACTCATCCAAGGTAATAGGACAACACTACCAATCAGGCTGCACATTAGCATTGCCAATAAAAGCCAACGCATGGATTGGTACTGTAATTGCCCCTGATTTACGAAGCGGTTCGCCATGACCAAGAGCACCAAGCACACTACAAAGCTCATGTAGGCTTCAATTCTGAAAATATCGCCAGCAATCATACCGGCCACCTGATGGTCAGTCAGAATGGTGAACAATGCTGGCGCAACGAGATAGCCGGCTGCCAACATGCTGCCAACCCAGAGGCCAGCGACGACAGTAAAAAATCTTGGCGCTTTAGATGCGGACACTGATGACAGGTAGGCTTAGATATAACGAATCGCTAAGATTTCAACTTCCCGATTTCCACCGGGAGCTTGCACTGCAACCACATCGCCCTCTTCTTTGCTAATGAGTGCACGTGCGATTGGAGAGCTAATCGAAATCAAATTACTGGCGATATCTGCTTCATCGTCGCCCACAATTTGATAGGTAAATTGAGTGCCGTCTTCTAAATCTTCAAGATCAACTGTTGCACCAAAGACTACTCGACCGTTGACATCTAATGAGGCGGGATCGATCACTTGGGCGGCGGACAATTTGCTTTCCAATTCTTGAATGCGTCCCTCAATGAAGCCCTGCTTTTCTTTGGCCGCATCATATTCAGCATTCTCGGAGAGGTCGCCTTGTGCGCGCGCCTCAGAGATGGCATTGATGACTGCAGGACGCTCAACATGCTTGAGGCGATGCAACTCCTCTTTCAGAAGTTCTGCACCACGCTTAGTAATGGGAATTGTGCTCATACCGCTAACCTAAATAAGAATCGAATACCTTGCGCAAATCGCGCAAGGCCTGATTTTAGATTAATTCAGCAGTAGATGTAAATTCTGTAAGGCGTACACCTCAAGCGACTCATTTCCGCCATGCTGAGATGCCAGCAAGCCATCCATCACCGCACGCGCTGCACTAATCGTGGTGTAGTAGGTAATCCCTTGCGCCTGAGCACTAGTCCGAATCGAACGTGAATCCGCAATAGCAGCACGGGTTTCATCTACCGTAGTGAATACAAGGGAGATTTCACCGTTCTTAATCAAATCCACAATATGCGGACGGCCATCTTTTACTTTATTCACTACTCGAACAGGCAATCCAGCCGCTTCAATTGCCGCTGCAGTGCCTTTGGTAGCAACCATTGGGAAGCCCAGTTGATGTAATAACTTAGCGACTTCAACTGCCTTCGCCTTGTCACTATCTTTAACAGTCAGAGCAACCGTTCCAGTCTTGGGTAATTTTGTTCCAGCACCCAGTTGAGATTTAAAGAGCGCCTCACCAAAGGTTTTACCTACACCCATGACCTCGCCGGTGGAGCGCATCTCTGGTCCTAAGATTGGATCAATTCCTGGGAATTTGTTGAATGGGAAAACGGCTTCCTTGACAGAGAAGTAAGGCGGCTTCACTTCAGCCTCAATACCCTGCTGGTCAAGTGATTGCCCCACCATACAACGGGCAGCAATCTTAGCCAGCTGCAAGCCCGTAGCTTTGGAGACAAAAGGAACGGTCCGTGAGGCGCGGGGATTGACCTCAAGCACGTAAATCACATCCTGACCATTAACATTCTGAATCGCAAACTGGACATTCATGAGACCAACAACATTAAGGCCTTTTGCCATCGCAGCAGTTTGACGCTTGATCTCGCTGACGGTTTCCTCAGAGAGAGAATACGGTGGCAAGGAACATGCAGAGTCACCAGAGTGAACTCCAGCTTGCTCAATATGCTCCATCACTCCGCCGATAAATACCCGCTTACCGTCGCTGATGCAATCCACATCACATTCAATCGCATCATTCAAGAAGCGATCTAAAAGCACAGGAGAATCATTAGATACTTTGACAGCTTCACGCATATAGCGTTCGAGATCTCTGCCATCGTGCACGATTTCCATGGCACGACCACCCAAGACATAAGAGGGACGAACTACCAATGGATAGCCAATTTCTTCAGCAAGCTTGAGCGCCTCATCTTCAGCGCGCGCAGTCCGGTTGGGTGGCTGACGTAGGCCCAAATCTTGCAGGAGCTTTTGGAAACGCTCACGATCTTCAGCCGCGTCAATCATATCAGGCGAAGTACCAATAATCGGTACACCATTCTTTTCCAGATCCAATGCCAACTTCAATGGGGTTTGACCGCCATACTGAACGATCACCCCTTTGGGCTTTTCTTTAGCCACGATCTCTAAAACGTCCTCCAGCGTCAATGGCTCAAAGTAGAGTCGATCTGAGGTGTCGTAGTCGGTAGAAACGGTTTCTGGATTGCAGTTGACCATGATGGTTTCAAAACCATCATCACGCATGGCTAATGCGGCATGGACGCAGCAGTAGTCAAACTCAATACCCTGACCGATGCGATTGGGTCCACCACCGAGCACCATGATCTTGTCGCGATTCGTAGGATTGGACTCGCACTCGCCATGCTCAGCCTCATAGGTCGAATACATATAAGCCGTGTTGGTAGCAAATTCTGCTGCGCAAGTATCTACCCGCTTATAAACAGGTGTGACTTTAAGACGATGACGTGCGGAGCGCACGGATGACGCATCAACGCCAAGTAATTTGGCGAGCCTACGGTCCGAGAACCCTTTCTGTTTCACAAAGCGCAGTTCCGCTGCGGACAGGCTATCGATCTTGCGCTGCTTAAGCTCAGTCTCCATGGTAATGAGCTCTTCAATTTGCTCTAAGAACCAAGGATCCACTTTAGTTTCAGCATAGATCTCATCTAAGCCCATACCCATCCGGAAAGCATCCGCGAGATACCAAATACGATCTGGGCCAGGTTCGCCAATCTCTTGAATGATGTCGTCTAAATCAGTAGACACTTCATCTAAACCATCTACCCCTACCTCAAGACCACGCAGAGCCTTTTGAAAGGACTCTTGGAAAGTGCGGCCAATCGCCATGACTTCTCCAACGGATTTCATTTGAGTGGTTAAGCGTGAATCTGCTTGGGGGAATTTCTCAAAAGCAAAGCGCGGAATCTTAGTCACGACATAGTCAATTGATGGCTCAAAGGAGGCTGGTGTTGCTCCCCCAGTGATGTCATTCTTCAACTCATCGAGGGTATAACCCACCGCCAACTTAGCAGCAATCTTAGCGATCGGGAAACCGGTTGCTTTGGAAGCCAATGCCGATGAACGCGAGACCCGTGGGTTCATCTCAATCACAATCATCCGACCATCAACCGGGTTGATCGAGAACTGCACATTCGAACCGCCTGTATCGACACCAATCTCGCGCAGGACCGCAATCGATGCATTACGCATGATTTGATATTCTTTATCGGTCAATGTTTGAGCGGGCGCAACCGTAATCGAGTCGCCCGTGTGGACGCCCATCGGGTCTAAGTTTTCGATCGAGCAAACGATGATGCAGTTGTCAGCGCGGTCACGCACCACTTCCATCTCAAATTCTTTCCAACCCAAGAGCGACTCTTCAATCAGTAATTCATGGGTCGGTGAGAGATCTAAACCGCGTTTGCAGATTTCTTCAAACTCTTCGCGGTTATACGCAATACCACCGCCTGATCCACCCATGGTGAATGATGGACGGATCACTACCGGGAAACCGGCGCTACCAGTTTCTTGTTGAATGCGTTGCTGCACTTCATGTGCTTCATCTAGTGAATGGGCAATCCCAGACTTAGCAGAGCCTAGGCCAATTTTGGTCATCGCCTCTTTGAACTTTTGACGATCTTCTGCCTTATCAATTGCCTCGGGTGAAGCGCCAATCAATTCACAGCCGTATTTTTCTAATACACCGTGGCGATGTAAATCCAGTGCACAGTTCAATGCGGTTTGACCACCCATCGTTGGGAGAATCGCATCTGGCTTCTCGGTAGCGATGATGCGCTCTACCACTTCCCAAGTAATCGGCTCGATATAGGTTACATCCGCCATCTCGGGGTCGGTCATGATGGTCGCAGGGTTGCTATTGACCAAAATCACTTTGTAACCCTCATCGCGCAATGCTTTGCAAGCCTGCGCTCCAGAGTAATCAAACTCACAAGCTTGCCCAATCACAATCGGGCCAGCACCAATAATCAAAATGCTCTTAATGTCGCTACGCTTAGGCATTATTTGCCCCCCTTGCTATTACTACTTTGGGTAGCATTCATGAGCTCCACAAAACGATCAAATAAATAGGCAATGTCATGCGGTCCTGGTGACGCTTCAGGGTGCCCCTGGAAGCACAGTGCAGGTTTATCTTTCCAAGCCAGACCCTGTAGTGAACCGTCAAACAATGAAATGTGAGTGACGCGCACGGTATCAGGCAAGGTATTGGGGTCCACTGCAAAGCCATGGTTCTGAGACGTAATGGCAACGCGCCCGCTGTCTAAATCTTTGACAGGATGGTTGGCACCATGATGACCAAATTTCATTTTCAATGTTTTAGCGCCGGCAGCTAAACCCATTATCTGGTGGCCTAAGCAAATACCGAAGGTAGGCACACCCCTCTCAATGATTTCTTTGGCAGCCGCAATTGCATAATCGCATGGGCCAGGATCGCCAGGACCATTGGAGAAGAACACACCATCGGGATTCATAGCCAATACCTCTGCAGCACTGGTTTGCGCAGGAACTACGGTGAGCTCACAACCGCGCTCGGCAAGCATGCGCAAAATATTGGACTTCACTCCGAAGTCATAGGCCACTACTTTTTTGAGGGCCTTGCTCTGATCTAAGTTGCGATAGGCTGGTTTACCGTTGGGGCCATGAAGCTCCCACTCGGCCTCACGCCACGGATATGCCAGTTTAGTAGTTACGACTTTTGCTAGGTCTAAGCCAGACATGCCAGGGAAAGATTGCGCCAACTGCAAGGCCTTTTTACCTAGGGCCTCAATATCGTCGCCCAACTTACCAGCCACAATGGCGCCAGATTGAGCGCCCTTATCACGCAAGATGCGGGTGAGCTTACGAGTATCAACGCCGGAGATGCCCTGTACCTTGGATTTGGTCAGATAGTCCTCGAGACTACCTTCAGAACGAAAGTTCGAGACACGTCTGGATAAATCTTTAACGACTAGACCAGCGGCATGAATTTGGGTTGACTCCGCATCTTGAGCATTGACTCCGACATTACCAATATGCGGGTAAGTCAACGTGACAATTTGACGCGAATAACTGGGGTCAGTAATGATTTCTTGATAGCCAGTGAGTGCAGTATTGAAGACTACCTCCCCAACGGTTTCGCCGGGAGCGCCAATACTATGGCCTGGAAATAAAGTGCCGTCGGCTAGAGCCAACACGGCGGGAGGAAAAGAAGGAAGCAAGGGTGACAAACCATCTCCAGTCCCTGCTCCATCCGACGCTCAACACCCCACAAAAGACTACCCCGAGGCTGTTTTTGCGGGAGGTGAGTGTCTTTAAGCGCTAGGGTAATTATTGAGTTTCGAACCCTGTAATGATACCAGCTCGGTCACCCTAAAAGCAGAACTGGACCCCGCTCCCCTAGCTACTAGGCTGGCAGGCGCTTAACTTAAGACTTCATGGGATTTTGCTCAATAATTTGCTTGATTTGCGCCAAGACAGTTTGGTCTTCCATCGTGCTGATATCTCCAGGATCCCGGCCCTCAGCAACGGCTTGTAGTGCGCGTCGAACTATCTTTCCTGAACGGGTTTTAGGTAAAGCCGTGACGATATAGACCCTGGCTGGACGCGCAATTGCTCCCAATTGCTGATCTACCGTCTTCATCAACTCCGCTTCGAGCGTCGCTACATGAGCAGCATCTTTGGGGATCGCAAAACCAATCGCAACTTGGCCTTTAAGCTTGTCTTCAACACCCACGACTGCCACCTCGGAGATATTCGAATGGCTGGAGAGTGACTCTTCAATCTCACGAGTGCCTAGCCGATGCCCTGCCACATTGATCACGTCATCGGTTCGACCCAAGATAAAGAAGTAACCGTCTTTATCTTTGATGCCCCAGTCAAAGGTGGAATAGATTGTCTTACCCGGAATCGTTTCCCAATAGGTACTCACAAAGCGATTGTCATCACCCCAAACCGTTTGCATGCAGCCTGGAGGCAAAGGCCCTTCAATCGCAATCACCCCTTTTTGGTCTGGACCGAGCTCTGCAGAGCTCGCATCATCGAGCAACTTCAGGTTATAGCCAAATGAAGGGACGCCTGGTGAACCAAACTTGTGGGGCATGACTTCGACACCGCGCTGAATTGCCAGCATGGGCCAACCTGTTTCGGTTTGCCAGTAGTTATCGACAATCGGCTTCTGAATTGCATCATGAATCCAGCTCGCGGTTGGCTCATCCAAAGGCTCGCCTGCCAAAAACAGTGCACGCAAACTCGAGAGATCATATTTACTCAAGAATGCAGGGTCTTGCTTCTTCAGCACCCTCACTGCGGTTGGCGCAGAGAACATCACTGAAACTTTGTATTTCTCAACCAACTGCCACCAGATGCCAGCATCAGGACGCAATGGTGTGCCCTCATACAAGATGGTTGCCATGCCATGAATTAGTGGCGCATAAATAATGTAGCTATGCCCTACTACCCAACCAATATCTGAGGTACAGAACATGGTCTCGCCGGGCTTGCCACAAAAGATATGGTTCATGGTGGAAGCTAAAGCGACGGTATAACCGCCGGTATCGCGTTGCACGCCCTTGGGTTTACCAGTGGTGCCCGAGGTATACAAAATGTATGAAGGGTGAGTCGAGTCAACCCACTCAACCGGCACGATATCGTTCAAATGGTTTTGACGCTCTGTCGCGTAATCTAAGTCGCGCCCTGCAACGGGGGTGAAATCAACCAAACCTCGATTCACTATCAAGACTTTTTCAGGTTTGGCGGTTGCTAAGGCAATCGCCTCATCTAGTAATGGCTTGTATGGCACCGCTTTACCACCGCGCATTCCTGCCTCAGCCGTGATGATCATTTTGGGTTTAGCGTCATCAATTCGAGAAGCTAAGCTATGTGAGGCAAAGCCACCAAAGACCACCGAGTGAATTGCGCCGATACGAACACAAGCCAGCATTGCAAAGCAAGCTTCAGCAATCATTGGCATGTAAATTAATACACGATCGCCCTTCTTCACACCATTGGCTTTCAGAATCGCGGCGAGCCGATTGACCTCTTCATACAACTCTTGGTAGGTATAGGTTTTTTCGATATTCGTTTCAGTAGACACTGCGACCAAAGCGGTTTGGTCGGCTCGATCTTTTAAGTGACGATCTACGGCGTTGTAGCAAAGGTTGGTTAAGCCACCTTCAAACCATTTTGCAAATGGTGGGTTTGCATAATTGAGAACCGACTGAAATGGCTTTTCCCAATGAACTAATTTGGCCTGCTCTCCCCAGAAACCATCTGGATCTTGAATCGAGCGTTCATGATGCGCTTTGTAGGACATGTTTAACCTGACAGTAAAAAAATTCCTGACGCTCAGACCAACCAGAGGGTTCTCTTAGTTGCTAGAGGTCTTAATGGGATCTTTTTTCGCAGATTTTGCAAGTCCTGTCGATGCGGATTTATGCTGAGTTGTAGCCTTATTGGAGGAGGAATTACCCTTAGAGGCCGACTTAGACTCTTTGGTTTTACCCGAACCCTTCCCTGCTGCACCTTTCTTGGTCTTTTTAGGGGGTGGTGGTGGCTTCTCCAAGCTCAGGCTGGCAGTCTCTGCTAATGCAACTGAAATATCACCTGGGCGTCGGCTGGTTTTTGGAATGATGACAGTGGACCCCGCCTTAATTCTCATCCCCTTGGGAATGCCATTGATCTCCCGCAAGGTAGCCAAATCCACGCCCAAACTTTGCGCAGTAGCCTCAGCACTTTGGGTTTGCGCCACCTTCACAGCCGTCCATGTGGACAGGGGCTTGTTGTATTTTTTGAGGTTCTCTTGATAGACCTCTGCATGTCCGAATGGCAAGAGTATTTGCTGATTGGCCGCACTGAGAATTACGGGCTTATTAAAAGAAGGATTGAGCGTCTTAAATTCATCGACAGACATTTCAGCAAACTTGGCAGCAAGCGCGACATCAATATCGTTATTGACATCAACCGCAATAAAGTAAGGATGATTCTCCAAGTCCGGCAAGGTCACTCCAAATGCAGCAGGATCTAAAACCAAGGCACGGTAAGCCATCAACTTGGGCACGTATGCTCTGGTCTCCAGCGGCATACTTAAACTCCAATAGTCTGTTGGTAAGCCAGCAGCCAGATTTCTTTTTTGGGCCTTGAGAATATTGCCCGCCCCCCAGTTATACGCTGCTAGTGCCAGCTCCCAACTTCCAAATTGAGTATGCAGACGATTTAAGTAATCAAGCGCTGCATCGGTTGATTGCAAAACATCGCGTCGTTCGTCCCGGAAGACATTCTGAGTTAACTGAAAATCTTTTCCAGTCTTGGGCATAAATTGCCAGATTCCCATGGCCTTAGCGCCTGACTTGGCTTGTGGATTAAAGGCGCTTTCTACAAATGGGAGTAAGGCCAGTTCAGTCGGCATATTGCGCGCATTCACTTCCTGAACGATATAAAACAAATACGGTGACGAACGCTTCATCGAGCGCTGAACATAATCTGGCCGGCTCGCCAACCAAACCGTTTGATCAACAATGAGTGGTGAATCCACCGGCTCCATTTGGAAGCCATCTCGAATCCGAAGCCAGAGATTATCTGAAGGCGCACCCAAGTCGCTGACGTTTTGTTTATTTAAATTGACGCGTGTTGCGCGGGATAGCTTGGCACTTCCTTTGGTCGGGGTATCGGAGGACCAGTCACCCGTCGCGCAACCTGTCAGCACAGCAACCATCACGATCGCCGCATAAGGCCAACGGATCAAAACCGATCCTTCCAAGCCCGAATCACTGCTAATACATGGGCAGGACTGGGCAAACTTGTCTCACCAGAAATCGCCATCGCTGAAGCAACTACCTCAGCCTGGTTACAGCGCATGAAGGGATTGACTTGTAATTCATGGCCAATGGTTGTTGGCAAGGTAGGCAAGCCTTTCGCTCGCAAGGCTTTTGCTCTCTCAGCCCAATCGATCAAGTTGGTATTGTTTGGCTCTACAGCCAAAGCAAAACGGATGTTCGATAAGGTGTACTCATGGGTACAAAACACGAGTGTGTTTTTGGGCAAGGCCGCAAACTTGGCAAGCGACTCACTCATCTGGGTAGGAGTGCCTTCAAACAATCTGCCACAACCCGATGCAAACAAGGTATCACCACAAAACAGCATGGGCTCAAGTACATTGGCCTGCATGTTCGCAAAGTAGGCAATGTGGCTCAAGGTATGTCCTGGCACTTCAAAGACCTTGAGACTTAAGCGTGGATGGGCAATCTCTACCTTATCCCCTTCTAAAAGTCCTTCGGTTCTGCCTGAGATATCAATACTCGCTGGACCATAAACCGGAATTGGATGCGGCTTCATGGCTTCAATTAATTGCAATACACCGCCAGTATGATCAGCATGATGATGGGTAATGAGAATGCCTGTTAAGTGCAATTGCTTTTCAGCCAGGTAATCTAAAACGGGCGCTGCATCACCTGGATCTACTACGAGAGCAGAATGACCATCATGGATACACCAAATATAGTTATCCTCGAAAGCGGGGATGGGCCAAACCTGTAATAAAGTATTCTTGTCCATAGACTCATGATACCAACCCCGATCCCCCCTTCCCAAGCCCCCGCACCACCATGGAGTTCATGGGAAAAATGGCTGGAGTCACCCCCCGGAAAGTATGTCCTGAACTGGGAGCAGCGCTGCTTTGATCAAATCGTGGCCGACGTTTTTGGTTTTCATGCTGTCCAAATTGGGTTACCGCAGATCAACTCCCTAGCAGAAAATCGCATGCCATTGCATGCCTTATTGATTGGTCGTCATGACACTCAAGAAAACCTGCCTTCAGCGCAATGGCACATCATTGAAGGTGAAAATCATGAGCTCCCTTTTGCCAGCGAGAGCATTGATTTATTAATTCTTCCGCATGTTCTGGAATTCGCTGCAGACCCCCATCAAGTTCTGCGTGAAGTGGAGCGTGTTCTTCGCCCTGAGGGTCGTCTGATTATTTCTGGATTTAATCCGGCCAGTATTTGGGGAGTTAGGCAGTATCTCAGTCGCTTAATTGGCAACCCTTACCTTCCTCGAGACGGACAGTTCATTGGGCTGATGCGGATTAAAGACTGGCTGCAATTACTCAATTTCTCTTTAGACCGCGGTCACTTTGGCTGCTATAAATGGCCACTCCAGAGTAAAAGCGGGATGGCGCGCATGGATTTCTTAGAGTTGATGGGTAACCGTTGGTGGCCTATTTTTGGGGCCGTATTTTTAATTTCGGCGATCAAAAGACAGGCTGGCATGCGTTTAATTGGTCGAATCCCCAGCAAAATTCTGCCAGCAATCCAGCAATTGAGTCCGGCTGCAGAGCGAAATCAGCTAAAGTCCAAATAAACCTCATCAGCCAACCATGTCAGACACTAAACACGCTCACCACATCGTCATTTATACCGACGGAGCCTGCAAAGGCAATCCTGGCCCCGGAGGCTGGGGAGCAGTGCTGCGCTCGGGCGGTCATGAAAAACACTTACATGGCGGCGCAGAGCACACTACCAATAATCGCATGGAAATTAGCGCTGTCATTCATGCTCTCAAAGCCCTGAAGCAGGCTAGCTCGGTAGAGCTCTGGACAGACTCCCAATACGTCCAAAAAGGGGTAACCGAATGGCTAGAGGGATGGAAAAAGCGAGGCTGGAAAACGGCTAGTAAAGAGCCTGTTAAAAACGCTGACCTGTGGCAAGAATTGGATGAATTACTCCCTAAACACCAAATCTCGTGGCATTGGGTCCGGGGACACAACGGCGACCCCGGCAATGAACTGGCTGATCAGCTCGCGAATCGTGGGGTCGAAGAGTACCTGCCCTAGCTACCCCCTAGCTTAGAAGCCTTTTTTAAGGGGTTTGTGAGAGAATGGTCAGATTCTGAGAACTACTAAAACTGCCTTCGAGACCGTGTCCAAAATTCAACTATTCGTTAGCAAACTTCCCCTCAAGATTCAGCCCATTGCCCAGAAATGCATTGAGCAGTTGCAAAGACTTCAATCTCAGGTCGAGGAAAAACTGCGCCCCTGCTGGGAAAAGTACTCCCCTCAAATCAAGCAACTGGATTACGCTCAAATCAAGGCCTTTGTGCTCAAGTACAAATGGCGAATCATTGGAATTTTGTTTGTGCTTTATGCCGGCTCGAAGATCGTCAATTATTTCTTCCCCGCTGCTGACAAAGTCGGCGGACCAGTCACTGTCACGACGGTCCTAGTGGAGCCCAAAGACGTTCCCTTAGTCATTGAAGCCACCGGCACGATTGTTTCAAACAATATCGTTGATATTCGCCCCATGATTACCAATACCGTTTCTAAAATTTTGGTTAAAGATGGTCAAGAAGTGAAAGCGGGTGACTTGCTGTTTCAATTGGATGATCGCAATGACAAAGCCAACTATGACAAACTTAAAGCACTGGCAGATGACGCTCAAAGCCAGTATTTGCGTGCCAAGGAACTGGTTGCCAAAAACTTTATTTCTAAGGCTGGCCTTGAAACTTCTTTTGCAAATGCCAAATCGGCAATTGCAGCTGCTAAGGCCGCAGAGGTGCAACTTTCCTTTGATTACATCCGCTCCCCCATTGATGGTCGCGCTGGTATTGTGAATGTCTTCCCTGGCTCCTTAGTTCAAGCCAGCAATGTGGTCTCTACTTCAACGAGCTCGACTGCGACTTCCAGCGTTGGTGCAATGGTCACCATTACTCAGCTCAACCCCATCAATGTGCAGTTCATCATTCCGGAAAAAGATATTCCGACCGTTTTAGAAAATCAGCTTGATGGCGACGCGCTCACTGTAAAAGTCACTGTAGGTGATGCTAGCAAGCGAGTCTACGCAGGTAAGGTCTTAGTGATTGATAATCAAGTAGATCCCTCCATTGGCGCTGTCCGAGTGAAAGCACAGATTCCCAATGACGAGATGACTTTGCTACCCGGTCAATTTGCGCGTGTCTTCTTAGAGGCCAGCACCCTGAAAGGGGCTCTGCAAGTCCCTTCTCAAGCAGTGATCCTGAGTCCCAATGGCAAGACGGTGTATATCGTTGATCAAAACGATAAAGCCGTCGCTAAGCCTGTCAAGGTCCTCTACGAATATCAAGGTCAAGCGGTAATCGATGGCATTTCAGCTGGTGATCGGGTTGTCGTTGAAGGCAAACAAAATCTCCGGCCAGGGAGCAAGATTAAAGAATCCAAGCTTGTCCTCCAACCAGTAAACCCTAGCTAAGTAAACTCACATGACGCTATCCGAATTATGTATTCGGCGTCCCGTAATGACGGTGCTGCTTTCAGTATCGACCGTCATTGCAGGTGCCGTTGCCTATCTCCATATTCCAGTTGCTGCGCTTCCCAGCTTTAACTCTCCCGTTATCTCGGTTAGCGCCTCACTCCCTGGTGCTTCACCAGAAAACATGGCAGCCTCAGTTGCCCTTCCGCTTGAAAAAGAGTTCTCAACGATTGATGGCATTACGGTAATTAGCTCAAGCAACTTTCTGGGCACAACCAGCATCACTCTCGAATTTAATAACGATCGAGATATCGATAAAGCCGCAGTAGATGTTCAAGCTGCGCTCTTGCGTGCTCAAAAGCGTCTGCCGATTGAGATGACATCTCCACCGTCTTATCGAAAAATTAATCCTGCAGACACACCGGTTCTGGTAGTGCGGATGAGCTCACCCTCCATGAATCTCTCTGACCTAAACGACTACGCAGAGAATTTACTATCACCCAATCTTTCTACTATCAGCGGTGTTGCACAAGTCATTGTTTATGGCGCCAAACGTTATGCCGTTCGCATCCGCGTCCATCCAGATGCGTTAGCGAACCGTAACCTGACGATGGATGACGTGGCTACTGCGGTGAATAAAGCCAATACCAATAGTCCGGTTGGTGTTCTCGACGGCCCTCGTCAGTCCATCACCATTTATGCCAACCCACAACTGGTCAAGCCTGAAGAATTTGGCAACCTTGTCATTAGTCAAAAAAATGGTTTGCCAATTTATCTGCGTGATATTGCAGAAGTCAGCCAGAGCTATGAGGATGTCAAGACCTGGGCAACCGCTGGTGGCGAACGCTCAATCGCGATTGCTGTATTGCGTCAGCCAAATGCCAATACGGTCGATGTCGTCAATTCGATTAAAGCCCTGCTGCCTCAACTGCAAAAGCAGATGCCCACCTCAATCAAGCTGAGTCTTTTGAACGACCGTTCACTGTCGATTTTGGATTCGATTCATGACGTCAATATCACCCTAGCATTGACCGTACTGCTAGTAGTACTGGTGATTTTCCTGTTTCTAAAACATATCTCAGCGACCATCATCCCAACGGTTAGCATGCCGATCTCTTTGATAGGCGCCTTCTTCCTGCTCTACTTTATGGATTACAGCCTGGATAACATTTCGCTCTTAGGTATTACGCTAGCAGTAGGCTTAGTGGTCGATGATGCGATTGTGGTGCTTGAAAATATCATGCGTTATGTCGAAGAAGGCATGGATCCACTCAAGGCATCTCTGAAAGGCAGTAAAGAGGTGGGCTTCACCATCATCTCGATCTCGATTTCATTAGTTGCCATTTTTATCCCCCTCTTCTTCATGGCGGGTCCCATTGGCTTGCTCTTTAGAGAATTTGCAGTAATCGTAACCTTGTCGATTTTGGTATCGGCCGTTGCTTCCCTGACGATCGTTCCCCTGATGTGTAGCCGCTTCCTGCCAAAACCGGGTGAGCACCCTAAAGAGTTTGAAATTAATAAAAAGTTTGACCGTATTTTTGACTGGATGCTGAAGACCTATATCCACTATCTAGATATGGCTCTTCGCAATCGCAAGAAGGTCCTGTGGGGCGCAATTTCCACTTTTGTGATTACGATCGTATTGTTTATCCAAACACCTAAGGGCTTCTTCCCTGAAGAGGATATTGGGCAAATCTCTGCCACTACCGAGGCCTCAGAGGACATCTCCTTTACCGCAATGCTGGCACTCCAGGATCAGGCCGCTGCAATTGTGAATTCCGATCCCAATGTAGATAGCTCCATCTCTGTGATTGGCGGTGGCGCGAGCTCTGGCACAAATACAGGCCGTATTTTTATTATTCTTAAACCAAAGGGTGATCGACAAAAAATGGCACAGGTCTTAGAGGGCTTGCGCGCCAAATTCAAAGAGCTCCCTGGCCTTCAGGTCTATATGCGCCCAACTCAAAACCTTCAGCTGGGAGGTAAAAGTAGTAAGAGTCGCTATCAATTTACCTTGCAAAGCGTTGGCTTTGAAGGTGTCAATGACTGGGCTGAGAAGCTCATGCAAAAAATGAAAGCGGACCCTCTATTCCGTGATGTTACAAGCGACTCTCAACTTAAGGGCTTGGATATTCAGATTGAGATCAATCGAGAAAAGGCTGCTAATGCTGGTGTGACGATTGCTGACATCCGAACTGCGCTCTACTCTTCATTTGGCGAGCGTCAAGTTTCGACTATCTACACACCCGTCAATACCTACTACGCCATCTTGGAAACAGCAGCTGAAGACCGTCAATACGAAACCGATTTGAATAAAGTCTATGTGCGCGGTCGCGCTACCGACAAACTGGTACCACTATCGAGTGTTGCTAGCTTCGTGCGTAAGGTTGGACCCACAGCGGTTAACCATCAAGGCCAGATCCCTGCGGTCACACTCTCCTTTAACCTAGCGCCAGATGTTTTCTTGGGCGATGCCACTAAAAAGATTGAGTCTTACTGCCGCGAAATTGGTTTACCCCCTTCTATCATCACCAGCTACGGCGGCGATGCTGCAGTATTTAAGAGCAACCAATCAGGTCAAATTATTTTGATTCTGGCTGCCTTGGGTGTGATTTACATCATCCTCGGTGTTCTATACGAGAGTTACATTCACCCCTTAACCATTTTGGCAGGATTACCCTCGGCAGCGATTGGTGCCATCCTAGCGCTGCGTCTCTTTGGCTTTGAGCTCACCGTGATCGCATCGATTGGCATCTTGCTCTTGATTGGTATTGTGAAGAAGAATGCGATTTTGATGATCGACTTTGCTCTGCAGGCACAACGGGGTCAAGGCATGACTCCAGAAAAAGCGATTCGCGAAGCCTGTATCTTGCGTTTCCGCCCCATCATGATGACCACCTTCGCTGCCTTGATGGGTGCCCTACCGATCGCTCTGGGTCTGGGTGCAGGTGCTGAACTTAGACAACCGCTGGGCATTACGGTTGCAGGTGGCTTGATCTTCTCTCAATTTGTGACCTTGATTATTACGCCCGTGATCTATCTCTACTTAGATAAATATGCAGGCAACGGGCCCATGGAAATTCCGGAATCTGTCTTAGAAGGAACCTAATATGCGTCAAGTTATTCTCGATACTGAAACAACGGGATTAAACCCCGCCACAGGCGATCGTATTATTGAAATCGGCTGTGTTGAAATGATTGGTCGACGTTTAACGGATCGTACCTTTCATTACTACATTAATCCAGAGCGCGATATTGATGCAGGTGCTTTTGCAGTCCACGGTCTTTCAAGAGAGTTTCTCTCTGACAAGCCAGTCTTTGGCAATATCGTTGATCAGTTGATTGAGTTTGTTGATGGTGCCGAGATCGTCATTCATAACGCTGCATTCGACTTGGGCTTTTTGGATAATGAATTTGCCCTCCTCAAAAGACCAGCATTTAGATCTTTAGCTGCCAAGATTACCGACACCCTGCTCGATGCGCGGCAAATGTTTCCGGGTAAACGCAACTCGCTTGATGCTCTGTGTGAACGCTTTTCTATCAGCAATGAGCACCGCACTCTACACGGTGCTTTATTGGATGCGCAATTACTTGCCGAGGTTTATCTAGCAATGACCCGGGGTCAAGAGGATCTGACGATTGATCTGATTGACTACACAGTCAATAACGATGATGCAGGCCTACCCAAAACCTTACCTACCAATCTCAAACTCATGGCTGCCAGTGCAGATGAATGCAAGCAGCATGAGCAAATTTTGGCAGACATCGCCAAGGCTAGCAAAAAAGATCCCGTCTGGAGCGCTTAAATCGCTGCAGCGATTGCTTTACCTAAATCATCGGTCTTGGCAGTGCCACCCAAGTCTGGGGTCAGAGGTGAGTTCTTGGGTCCACCAGCAAGCACCTTCTCAATTGCAGTAAAGATTGCTTTACCAGCCTCAGGGTATCCGAGATGATCCAACATCATGGAGCCACTCCAAATTTGCCCAATCGGGTTAGCAATCATCTTGCCGTAGATATCGGGAGCTGAACCATGCACAGGCTCAAACAAAGATGGGAATTTCCCTTCGGGATTAATGCTGCCCGATGGCGCAACGGCAATCGTGCCGGTGCAAGCAGGACCTAAATCAGACAAGATATCGCCGAAGAGATTGCTGGCAACGACAACATCAAAACGGTCAGGGTTCATAACAAACTGTGCCGTCAAAATATCGATGTGGTACTTGTCGGTTTTAACATCAGCAAATTGTTTTGCCATGGCTTCAACCCGCTCATCCCAATACGGCATGGTAATGGCAATGCCATTGGATTTGGTAGCTGAAGTTAAATGCTTTTTTGGACGACTCTGCGCCAAATCATATGCGTACTTCAAAATACGATCTACACCGTAACGGGTAAATACAGATTCTTGCACTACAAATTCACGATCGGTATCGGGGAACATCTTGCCACCGACGCTCGAATACTCACCTTCCGTGTTCTCGCGTACGACGAAAAAATCGATATCACCAGGCTTACGATTCGCCAAAGGACATGGCACGCCAGGCAAAAGACGCACTGGACGCAAGTTCACGTATTGATCAAAACCTCTGCGAAACTGGATCAAACTTCCCCACAACGATACGTGGTCAGGAATGATATTTGGCATGCCAACTGCACCAAAGAAAATCGCATCGTATTGCATTAAGGTTTCAAACCAATTGTCAGGCATCATCTTGCCGTGCTTTTGGTAATAGTCACAGCTAGCAAAATCAAAATGATCAAATTGCATGCCAATGCCGAATTTCTGGTTAGCCACCTCTAAGGCACGAACGCCTTCTGGCATCACTTCTTTACCAATACCGTCACCGGCAATCACAGCGATTTTAGGGTTCTTGAAGATCTTTTTTGCGTTCATCAGTTTTGTCTATTAGTTAGTTATGTTGATTTATTTTACTAGCGATAAAGTTTAGCTAATCGCCCGGCGAATATCATCACCGCTGGTCTTGCTACCCCGCTCTACGCTCTCAGTATCGTGCTCGCTTGTATTTTCAATGGTTTCTGGCACAGCTTCTTGCATCCGAATATTATCCTTTGGGCAGATCGGCGCACCATAGCTTGCCCAGCGCTTGAGTAAAGTAACTTCATAGCCACACTGGCTGCACTTTGCCTTACTGCGACTGGCGTTGCTTGGACGTGGGGGCGGGAACACAATCGCCTGATGAGGATACGGGCCTAATTCTTGACTAATCATGGAGAGCTTGGCCATCAACTCCTCAGTCGCATGCGCCATTCGAGCAGGACCCTCAAGCCCTACAGTTTGAGCAATGCCTTTGAAGTCCTCACCATGACCACTAAAACAGTCATCGACTGCGTGGCATAACTCATGTACCAAGGTATCCAACAATTGCACTGGATCATCTAATTTAGGAGAGATGAAAATCTCATTGACGCCACCACCCGATCGCTCGCGAGGCCAGCACTGGCCCAAGGTCGTGCGAGGACTACTCGAGGCTGGAAAACCACAAGAGACTCTCACAGGTGGAATTGCGTAACCCGCTTTAGAAAATACCGGCTCTAAATGCCTTACTGCATCTTGGAGCCAAGATTCGCGAACAGCATGCTGCTTTACTTCTGATGTCATGTTTAGCGCTGCCCTACTTTAACGCCACCAAAGATAGCTTGGGCTTCGCGTGGCAAGCAACGCCAATAACGCTCATTCGCAGGAACCGTAGCGCCTAGAGCGGCGGCGGCTTCCCAAGCCCAACGTGGCTTGTAGAGAAATGCTCTAGCCAAAGCAATCAGATCTGCATCACCATCCTGCAGAATTTCTTCAGCTTGATGTGGATCAGTAATTAAACCAACCGCCATCGTTGGCAGGCCGGATTTCTCTTTAACAATCTTTGAAAACGGTATTTGATACTTGGGTCCAATCGCAATCTTTTGCAATGGAGAAATTCCTCCGGAAGAGATGTGAACGTAGTCGCAACCAATCGCTTTGAGTTGCACCGCAAATTCTGCAGTCTCTTCTGGTGTCCAACCACCCTCGACCCAATCATGCGCAGAGATCCGAATGCCTAATACACCTGAGTAGGCAGCTCTGACTGCTTTGAATAGCTCCAAAGGAAAACGAATGCGATTCTCAAACGAGCCGCCGTATTCATCTTTACGCTGATTGGAGATAGGCGATAAAAATTGGTGGAGCAAGTAGCCATGTGCGCCATGCAATTCAATACCTTCAACACCAATACGAGCGGCTCTTTCTGCTGCCGTTACAAATGCGGCAATCATCTTGTTGAGCTCATCTTTAGTAAGCTCATGGGGCAAACGCTCCCCCTCAAGCTGGGGAATGGCTGATGGCGCTTCGGTTTCCCAGCCGCCCTGATCTACTGCCAAGAGTTGGCCACCATCCCACGGTGTTGCACTAGAGGCTTTGCGGCCAGCGTGTGCTAGCTGAATAAATACGGGAGTAGCAGGAGCCAACTTACGGGCTCGACTTAGTTTGTCTTTTAGAGCTGCTTCGGTGCGGTCATCCCACAAACCTAAACAGGCTGGTGTAATGCGACCCTCTGGAGTGACTCCAGTAGCCTCAATAATGAATAGACCTGCGCCGCTATTTAAGAGGTTGCCCCAATGCATTAAATGCCAGTCTGTTGCCTCACCATTCACTGCAGAGTACTGGCACATGGGTGCAACGACGATGCGATTGGCGAGGCTTACAGGGCCTTTTGGTGAGGGTAAGGAATAACTAGAAAAAAGCAGGCTCATAGGTACCTTTAAGGGCAAAAATGCGGTTATCAGACTAAAAACAGCTAAAGCGATAGAATACCTAAAACAAGAATAGGAGACCCTCTTTCGTGGCCCTCACGATCCTGGAAACCTTCTTTTTGCCGACAAACCCTAGGATCAAAAAATACACATTATGAAGAATGCACCCCAAGCCTTTGAATCTAAAGAAGATGTTGGACACTTCCTTGGTGGCACAGTATTAAGCCCTAAAGATAGTCGCTTTGCCGACGTCTACAACCCCTCTACCGGCTCAGTAGCCCGTCGGGTTGCCTTGGCCAGCCGCAAGGACGTAGATCAGGCCGTAGCGGTTGCAGAGACCGCATTTCAGACCTGGAGCCAGACCTCGCCATTGCGCCGGGCTCGCATCATGTTTAAGTATCTCGAGCTCCTCAATGCTCACCGCGATGAGTTGGCTGCCATGATTACTGCCGAGCATGGGAAAGTATTTACCGATGCCCAAGGTGAGGTGACCCGCGGTATTGAAATCGTAGAATTTGCTACAGGTATTCCTGAGCTGCTCAAGGGTGATTACACCGAACAAGTTTCGACTGGTATTGATAACTGGGTGATGCGCCAACCTTTGGGTGTTGTAGCCGGCATTACGCCTTTTAACTTCCCCGTCATGGTTCCCATGTGGATGTTCCCAGTCGCGATCGCCTGTGGCAACACCTTTATCCTCAAGCCCAGCCCAACCGACCCTTCCCCTGCCTTATTGATGGCTAAGCTTCTCAAAGAAGCGGGTTTGCCTGATGGGGTATTTAATGTGGTGCAAGGCGACAAAGAAGCCGTTGATGCTTTGATTGAGAACCCAGACGTTAAGGCAGTCAGCTTCGTCGGTTCAACCCCCATTGCTAATTACATTTATGAGCGCTGTGCACATTTTGGCAAACGCTCACAAGCATTGGGTGGCGCCAAGAATCACATGGTGATCATGCCGGATGCCGACATGGACAAAGCAATTGACGCCCTCATTGGTGCGGCCTATGGTTCTGCTGGTGAACGCTGCATGGCGATCTCCGTAGCAGTCTTGGTTGGTACTGCTGCTGACAAGATCATGCCTAAGCTGATTGAGCGCACTAAGACCCTGAAGGTTAAGAATGGTATCGAGCTGGACGCTGAAATGGGTCCAATCGTTACTAAAGCAGCGCTCGACAGAATTACTGGCTACATCGAGAGTGGTGTTGCCTCTGGCGCTAAATTATTGGTAGACGGTCGCGGTCTCAAAGTCCCAGGCCATGAGAATGGCTTCTTCATCGGTGGCACTTTATTTGATAACGTGACGCCCGATATGAAGATTTATCTCGAGGAGATCTTTGGGCCAGTTCTCTCATGCTTACGCGTAGCGAACTTTACCGATGCCTTGAACTTAGTCAACTCCTGCGAATACGGTAACGGCGTAGCCTGCTTCACCAGTGACGGCAATATCGCGCGTGAGTTTGCCCGCCGCGTTCAAGTGGGCATGGTAGGCATCAATGTACCTATTCCTGTACCGATGGCATGGCATGGCTTTGGTGGTTGGAAAAAATCCCTCTTTGGGGATATGCATGCCTACGGTAAAGAAGGTGTTCGCTTCTATACCAAGCAAAAGAGCGTGATGCAGCGCTGGCCTGAAAGTATCGACAAAGGTGCAGAGTTTGTGATGCCGACTTCCAAATAAGTCGGTCCATACGGTAGTAATCAAAATAGCGATCTTCGGATCGCTATTTTTTTATCCTCAATAAGAGTGCATGCGATCTATTGCAAGGTATCTTTGAATGCAGGTAACAATGGCATCGCCATTACCTCGATACCCTCATCTCGCAAAGCTTCGGCTTCATCCAAGGTGGTTTGACCACGGATGCTCCGCTCAGGTGATTCTTTATAGTGAATTTTTCTCGCTTCTTCTGCAAATGCAGAGCCTACATCCTCAGAGCGCCCCATCAGCTCACGCATACCTTTCAGAAAAGCAGCTTGTACTTGAGCTTCCAGTTGAGAGTGGTCGCTACCAGCTAAAGCAACGACATCACCACTAGGGCTAGCTTGCTGAATTGAAGTCTGAGCCGTATTGGCTAACTCCATGCTCTGGCTTGAGCTTGATTTTGCAATGTGTGGAGCGGATGGCATCCGAGTAATCTCGGTGCTATCGCACAGAGGGCACGCCAAGATACCTTTTGCTTGTTGGGAGAGACAATCTTCTTCAGATGCAAACCAACCCTCGAAGCGATGATCTAAGGGGCAGGATAAATTGTAGACTTTCATAAAACCTAAATGGGGGCAAATATGCCAAATTCAATAGCCCCTATTTTATCGGGTTTATGCAGGGCTAGCTAAGAACCCAGGGCGCTGGGTTTAACGAGATTGCGGCGATAGCGATCTAACCAATAAATCGCAATAGTGGTTTTGACGTCGGTAATGACACCCTGCTCTACCCAGGCCAAGATTTCATCCAAAGGCGCGGCGAAGACATCCAGAAACTCTTCTTCATCTAAGCGACTGTTACCAGCTTGCAGGCCTTCCGCTAGATAGATATCGATAAACTCAGTGGAATACGAAATCACCGGATGAATTCGGCGGATATAGCTCCACCTACTTGCCGAGTAACCGGTTTCTTCTTCAAGCTCTCTTTGCGCACAAACTAAAGGATCTTCATTGGGATCCAATTTACCCGCAGGAATTTCCATACAGACTTTGGCTATTGGGTAACGATACTGGCGCTCCAGCAGTATGCGGCCATCATCGAGTATTGCCAAAATGGCAACCGCACCAGGATGTGTCAAATACTCGCGGACCGCTTCTTGGCCATCGGGCAAGCTAACCCGATCGCGCTTCATATTCAGGAAAATGCCGCCGTAGATATCTTCGCCCGAGATTCTCTCCTCACGAAGATGCTGATCACCGGGGGGTAAGTCGTGAAGGGATTTTTCGGTCATGGCTGGACCTTAGGGAGCTTAAGAGCCCAGCAAGGTACGACGCATTGCGTCGAGGCAAGTCGCCATCAGGCCACCAGGGAAAATTCCCAAGACCAGCACCAGAATGCAATTGAGACTCAAGAGTCCTTTAGCAAAGGTGGATCCCGAGATGGTGGTCTCATGCAAGGGCTCATCAAAGTACATGACCTTCACCACTCGCAAGTAGTAGAAAGCACCGATCAAAGAGGCAATCACCGCGATGATTGCGATGAAAGTATGTTGAGCATCTACCAAAGCCTCAAGCACCGACAGCTTTGCGGCAAAGCCGATTGTTGGTGGAATACCGGCCAAGGAGAACATCATGACCAAACCAATAAAGGCAAACCAAGGGTGCTTCTTGTTGAGACCTTTTAAACCATCTAAGGTTTCGCAGTCGTAACCCTTACGTGACAGTAGCATTAATAAACCGAAGCTACCTAGCGTAGTTAAGACATAGGTAATAACATAGTATGTCGATGCACTAAATGCGTGGTCATCAAATACAGAAAGCATGCCGAGCATCACAAAGCCCATTTGCGCAATAGCTGAGTAGGCTAACATCCGCTTCACATTGGTTTGGGCAATCGCCGTAACGTTACCAACCACCAGCGACAGAACAGATAAGAGCACTAGCATGGGCTGCCAGTCACCCAAAAGTGGCAACAAGGTATTCACTAGCAAGCGGAATAACAATCCAAAAGCAGCAATCTTCGGCGCAGCGGCAATCATTAAGGTCACCGCAGTTGGCGCACCTTGATACACATCCGGCACCCACATGTGGAATGGCACTACACCCAACTTAAAGGCCAAGCCAGCAACAATAAATACCAAGCCAAATGCCATCACCAAATGATTTACACGGGGATCAGCCACTGTTCTGAAGATCTCAATGAGATCGAGTGAGCCAGTTACTCCATAGAGCATCGACATGCCGTAGAGCAAGAAACCGGAGGCCAAGGCCCCCAAAATGAAATACTTAATGGCAGCTTCCACACTCTTCTCACTGTTATGACGCATCGCTACCAAGGCATAGGTAGGGAGAGCCATCAACTCGAGGCCCAGGTAAAGGGTCAGTAGATTCGAACCAGAAACTAAAACCAATTGACCTAACAAAGCCAATAAGCTCAAAACGATAAAGTCAGGCCGGAATAGACCGCGATCCATCAAGTATTGCTTAGAGTAGATCAAGCTGACGAGTACGGCTCCGCAAGAGCAGCCTTTTAAGAGATTAGAGAATGGGTCAGACTGAAATAAGCCATTCATCGCCACAAGTGAGACATCACCAATGCGGCTAGCAAAGGCAATGACTAAGTAAGCCAGCAAAATAATCGTAAAGAAATAAACAAATCCCACCCCGCGTGGGGTGTGGAAGATATCTTGCTCTACTCCAGCCTGAGCAGGCTGACGCTCTCGAACATAAACACTGGCAACGAGAAGAGCACAGGTCACTACGAGTAGTACGAGTTCAGGCAGGATGGCGAAAAGGTCAAAGGCTTGCATGTGCTTTTACTCAGATTTTGCTAACAGCAACATGCTGCAGCAGATTAATCACAGCGGGATGGATGATGTCGGTGAAGGGCTTGGGATAGACACCCATACCCAGTACACAGATTGTTAATACAGCCATCATGAAATATTCACGGCCGTTGAGATCTTTAAGGTCCTCAACGTGCTTGTTGTGGATTGCGCCGAAGAACACCCGCTTGACCATCCAAAGGGAATACGCCGCACCCAGAATCAAAGCGGTGGCTGCCAAAATACCAATCAAGAAGTCGTAATCGACCGCCGCCAGAATTACCATGAACTCACCCACGAAACCAGAAGTCGCTGGCAAGCCGCAATTGGCCATTGCCATCAACACAGCGAATGCAGTAAAGGCTGGCATCTTGTGCACTACGCCGCCGTAATCCGCGATCTGACGGGTATGCATGCGGTCATACAAGACGCCAATGGAGAGGAACATTGCGCCGGATACGAAACCGTGCGAGATCATTTGAACAATACCGCCCTCTACGCCCAGGGGGCTGAAGAGGAAGAAGCCCAGAGTAACAAAGCCCATGTGTGCCACTGATGAATACGCCACCAGTTTTTTCATATCCTTTTGAACCAGGGCCACGGTACCAACATAGATCACTGCCACCAAAGACAGGAAGATCACAAAGGGGCCGAGATACTGACTGGCATCTGGGGCAATGGGTAATGAGAAACGTAAGAAGCCATAAGCACCCAGCTTCAACATGATCGCCGCCAAGACAACTGAACCACCAGTAGGAGCCTCAACGTGTACATCAGGCAGCCAAGTATGCAATGGCCACATTGGTACCTTCACAGCAAAAGCCATGAAGAAGGCAAAGAAAATCAAAACTTGCTCAACAATATCCAATGGCGCTTTTTGCCAAGTCAAAATATCAAAGGTGTTGGTTGCGTTGTACAGGTACAGCATCGCGATCAAGGTCAATAAAGAGCCAAGCAAGGTGTACAGGAAGAACTTGAACGCGGCGTAGATTCGGTTTTGACCACCCCACACACCAATAATGATGTACATCGGAATCAGGGTGGCTTCAAAGAACACATAGAAAAGTAAAGCATCCAGTGCAGCAAAAACCCCTATCATTAATCCAGAGAGGATCAGGAATGATGCCATGTACTGCGAGACCTTCTTATCAATCACTTCCCAAGCAGCAATCACCACAAAGATATTGATGAAAGCAGTCAGAACAATGAACCAAACGGAAATACCATCAACTCCTAAGTGGTAATTAATGTCATAACGGGGAATCCAAGAAACATTCTCGACAAACTGCATGCCTGCATTGGCAATATCA
>Ga0364867_10130_pt1 | contig 46300 bp, 40 predicted proteins | sample ExccelAu500001D4_3_FD_206915 | JGI IMG/M metagenome (GOLD analysis project Ga0364867, IMG submission 206915) | Enriched cells from Trout Bog Lake Hypolimnion, Wisconsin, USA - BchlTB.Aug13.5000.01.D4 | ecosystem: Environmental > Aquatic > Freshwater > Lake > Hypolimnion/Profundal zone | place... | reverse complement strand
AAGTTTGAGGTGGATTCTTCGTCGCCAGAGGCGGGGTTTGGTGCATTTGTGCTCATAGTGAGAAAATTATAGGGTGCAAGAGCCTAAAAACAAACAAAAACCCCCAGAAAGACCGAAAGTGGAGTCCATGGCTGTGTCTTCACCCAACACTGCTAAGCGCATGGAGATCACCTTTCCTGAGCAATTGCCAGTCTCTGCCCAGCGCCAAGTCATTGCTGAGGCGCTGTTAGCCCATCAGGTCGTGATTGTCTGCGGTGAGACGGGCTCGGGCAAAACCACTCAGTTGCCCAAGATTTGCCTCGATATTGGTCGAGGCAGCATGAATGGTGGCAAATTGATTGGCCACACTCAACCAAGACGGATTGCAGCAACTGCGACTGCCAAGCGCATTGCCCAAGAGTTGGGAACGCCGATTGGGGTAGATGTGGGTTATCAAGTGCGCTTTGCTGATAAAACCAGTCCAGGCGGATCGATCAAATTGATGACCGACGGAATCTTGCTTGCTGAAACACAACGAGATCCAGGGCTGCGGGCTTATGACACGCTCATCATTGACGAGGCGCACGAGCGCAGTCTCAATATTGATTTTCTCTTGGGCTATCTCAGACAGTTACTTCCCCAGCGTCCCGATCTCAAATTGATCATCACTTCAGCAACGATTGATGCCAATCGATTTGCCGAGCATTTTGCTTTAGGTGGCAAACCGGCACCCGTGATCGAGGTGAGTGGCAGACTCTTTCCGGTTGAACAACGTTACGCTCCCTTAGAAGTCAGCGAAGGAAAAAAGGATGCAAAGGAAGTTCAGGATATTCCTGATGCAGTAGCTCAAGCCATTAATCAAGTGTGGCGTGAGGGTGCTTCTGGTGCAGGCGATGTTTTAGTCTTTTTGCCCGGAGAGCGCGAGATTCGGGATTGCGCAGAAGTCTTGCGCAAGGATCATGTACTGCAACAACGTTTTCATCCTGAGATTCTGAGTCTATTTGCTAGGCAGTCAGTCGCAGAGCAAGAGCGGGTTTTTAGTCCAGGCAATGGTAGACGCATCATCTTAACCACCAACGTAGCAGAAACCTCTTTAACTGTACCCAATATCCGCTATGTAATTGATAGTGGTCTGGCACGAGTCAAACGCTATTCTTATCGAAACAAAGTCGAGCAACTGCAGGTTGAGCCCATCTCCCAAGCAGCTGCTAATCAACGGGCGGGTCGTTGCGGACGGGTATCGGATGGTATTTGTATTCGTTTATATAGTGAGCAAGACTTTCAGTCTCGCGACCGATTTACCGATCCGGAGATTTTGCGTAGCTCACTAGCAGCAGTCTTACTTCGTATGAGCGCCTTAAAGCTCTCGAAAATTAACGAGTTTCCCTTTTTAGATCGGCCACTGGGTAGAGCAATTGCAGACGGTATCCAACTTTTGGATGAGCTCGGTGCAATTGAGTATGAAGCCAATGAAGATGATCAAACCCGCTTCAAGCTCACCCCAATTGGTAAGCAGTTGGCAGATCTGCCTCTGGATCCGCGGATTGGACGAATTTTGCTGGCGGCCAAAGACCAGCAGGCGCTGCGTGAAGTCACGATTATTGCTTCTGCACTGGCAACCCAAGATCCGCGCGAGCGACCCCTTGAGCAAGCGCAAGCTGCAGATCAAGCACACCTACAGTTTGCTGATGAGCGTTCGGAGTTTCTGAGTTTCATTAAATTGTGGGATTGGTATCAAGATGCGCTAACGCATAAACATAGCAATCGACAGTTGGAAAATTTGTGTCGCAGTAAATTTCTCTCACCACGGCGTTTACGAGAATGGCGCGACGTTTATGGTCAGCTCCACGTCATGCTCGCAGAGAAGGGCTGGAAAGAAAATACGAGTCCGGCAACGTATGAGCAAATCCATCTTGCCTTGCTCACTGGCCTATTGGGTTTTGTTGCCAAAAAAGAAGAAGATGAAAAATCTCAAGAGCGGGGTAGCAAAACCGGTGGCTATTTAGGGGCGCGAGGCATTCGGCCCTTCATTTGGCCGGGCTCAACGATCGGTAAAAAAGCCGGAGCATGGTTCTTAGCTGGCGAAATGCAAGAGACTACCCGGATGTACGCTCGCACCATCGCCAAGATTGAACCGCAGTGGATTGAAAAAGTTGCCGCCCATCGCCTCATCAAATCCTTAAGCGACCCTTTCTGGGATAACCGGCAAGGGGAAGTCATGGCCTTTGAGCGAGGAACGCTGTATGGCCTGCCGATCTATCATGGTCGTCGCGTACGCTACGAGTCGCATGACCCCGAACTGGCTAGAGAGTTATTTATTCGTCAAGCCCTAGTTGAGGAAGCGCTCTTTGGGCGCATGGATAGCGTGACTCTAGAGCGAGAGATTCAGGCCGAGGCTAAGCGAAAGTACCCCGATAGTTTTGGATTCTTTTGGCACAACCATCAACTGATTAAAGAAATTGAAGCTTTAGAGCACCGTTCTCGTCGCCCAGATGTATTGGTAGACGATGATTTGCTCTATGCCTTCTATGATGCCCGCCTGCCAAAGACGGTGCTGAATCGGGAGAGTTTGAAGGCCTGGCTAAAAACCCCCCAAGCAGATAGTCAAATGCGTTTGGCCAAAGCAGACCTCATGCGCCATGAAGCGGCAGGCATTACGGTAGATCGCTATCCCAAAAAATGGATAGTAGGCGGAAGTGAGTTAAGTCTGACCTATCACTTTGAGCCAGGCAGTCCTAAGGACGGTTTAACCCTGGTGGTCCCCCTGACTTTGCTCAATCAAGTGGATGGTCGCCGCTGCGAATGGTTGGTGCCAGGTATGTGCGAAGAGAAAACCCAACTCTTACTCAAATCCTTGCCGCAAAAATTACGACGCCACTTAGTACCACTCCCAGCATACGCAGAAGCATTCTTAGAACGATGTCTGGAGACAAAGCAGTTCGGAGTTGGTGATTATGTGGAGCACCTCATTAGAGATATTCAGAAAGAGCGGGGCATTGAGATTGCACGGACCGATTTTCGTCCTGAGGCCTTGCCTGTCCATCTATCGATGAACTTCCGATTGGTTGATGAGCATGGACGGCAGTTAGAGCTGGATCGCAACCTCGTTAAGCTGCGTGCAGAGTTCGGCGGTATTGCTCGTGATGCCTTTCAGGCGCTTGCCCAAGCGGGGGATATCACGGCAAAAGTAGAGTTCTCCCAATCCGATGGAGCCAAACCCACAATTGAGATTAGTCAAGGCGGGTACCGATCCTGGGATTTTGGTGAGCTGCCAGAAACACTCGAAATTAAGAAAGGTAACAAGCTCCTGTTTGGTTATCCCGCTTTAGTCGATCGTGGAGAGTCATGTGACCTTGAGGTGTTTGATGATTTACAAGAAGCACAAAAAATACATCATCAAGGCTTGCGCAAACTCTTTGCAATCGCTAATAAAGACACTCTGAAATCTTTACAGAAACAGTTGCCGGGTATTCGTGAGCTCGGTTTATTGTTTATCAATATTGGCTCGGTAGATGACTTAATAGAACAAATTTTGAACTTAGCGATCGAGCGGGCTTTCATGAGTGAAACTTTGCCGACCAATGCTAATCAATTTAATGAGCGCTTGCAGAGTGGTAAACCCAGATTGGCTTTAATCGCACAAGAGATCGCGAAACATGCACTCAATGCATTGCAAGCTAATATCGATGTCCAGAAAAAAATGGCGCAGGCTAAAGCATCCTCCGCCAATGCTCATGCCGATATTCAGAGTCAACTTCAAGGACTCATCTTCCCCAAGTTCGTTTCTGATATTCCCTATGCGCAGTTAGTCCATTTGCCACGCTATCTCAAGGCGATTCAGATGCGGATCGATAAGCTTAGGTCTAATCCGAGCCGTGATGCCCAGTGCCAAAAAGATTGGGAGTCCGTTGCAAGGCCATGGCAAAAATTACTGCAAGGCTCCAAAGGATCGGCATCCTATGTCATGGCGGAACATCAGGGTCTTCAAGACTTTCGTTGGCAGTTAGAGGAGCTCCGAGTAGCTCTTTTTGCCCAAGAACTTAAAACACCCAGCCCAATGTCCCTAAAGCGACTGGAAAAGGTCCTGGCAAGCCTACGTTAGTTGCTTACAATGTAGGGATGTTGACCATTCTCAGCAAGGCCTTTCGCGGTCTTGTGCTTCCCTTGCTTTTCATCCTTTCTCCTTCAATCGGGATGAATTTGGCTTTTGCAGAACCAGCGCAGCCTAAGCTGGCCATCATCCTGAACTCTGCTGATGCTAGCGTCAGTTTGATTGATATGAATACCCGTCAAGTTATGAAAACGGTTCCTGTTGGAAAGGAACCGCATCACTTAATGATGACGCCTGATCAAAAGATTTTGATGGTTGCTAATGCTGCTGGAAATGATGTGGTTTTGATGGATCCAGTGAGTGGAGAAATCACGGGACGTATTCCGCACATCATTGATCCATACCAAGTGGGTTACTCCCCAAATCACAAATGGTTTGTTGCAAACGGTAACCGACTCAATCGTGTTGATGTGTATGCTGCTGATGGATCAAACTTGACCCTTGCTAAATCATTAAAGTTGGGTAGAACACCGAGTCACGTTGCCTTTACATCCGATAGCAAAATCGCTTTTGTAACCTTACAAGATTCAAACGAAGTTGCAGCCATCGATCTTGAATCGCAAACGGTCTTGTGGAAAATGCATTCAGGCAAAACACCTGCTGGTGTATGGATGACACCAGGCGATCAATATCTACTGATTGGCTTAACTGGCGAAGACAACGTCCAGGTCATTGATTGGAAGTCGCAAAAAGAAGTCAAACGCATTCAGACCGGTAAGGGTGCCCACAATTTCCGACCCTTGGGCGACAAGAAACATGTATTTGTCAGTAACCGAGTGGCTTCTAGCATTACCTTACTGAATATGCAGACCCTAGAAAAAGAGGGTGAGATCACTGGTTTGCCTGCAGGGCCAGACGATATGGAAATCACCCCCGATGGAAAAACCATGTGGGTGACCTTCCGCTTTGCTAAAAAGGTCGGGGTGATTGACCTTACCACCATGAAACTGACTACCGTCATTCCAGTAGGTCGATCTCCGCATGGTGTCTTTTTCTATCCTCGTGCGGCTTGGGAGTAAAGCATCGTGAGCAGTCGTTCCAAACTGGCTCTGATTTTGCTCTGCCTATTTAGTTACTCAATACAGGCTCAAACCCAACCCAGTACTCTTGCTTGCAATAAGACGGTGTATTTGACCTTTGATACGGGCAATATGTCGGTGGCGCAAACCGTTGCCGATATTTTAAAGCGGCAGAATATCAAAGCGACATTTTTTCTGGCGAACGAGAAGACCTATCGAGGTGACTATGCCTTAGATGATTCTTGGAAATTGTTTTGGCAGGCGCTCGTGAAAGAAGGCCACCATTTTGGCAGTCATACTTATGACCACGACTACTTTGTCAAAGACGGTCCACGTAATGAGGTATTGATCAAGCCGCAGTTTGGCCCTGAAGCTGGCAAGACCATGCTGATGAGTGAGGCCAGCTTTTGTAAAGACATTCGCAAGGTTGATCAACGCTTTATGGAGTTGACTGGGGAGCCCATTCAAAAAATTTGGCGTGCGCCCGGTGGCAAAACATCACCCCGCCTCATTAATATGGGTAATTTGTGTGGTTATCAACATGTCGCTTGGGCACCCGCAGGTTTTCTGGGTGATGAACTGAACTCGGATAAATATCCCAATGCCATGCTGCTTGAGAAGGCGAGCAAGGGTATACAGGATGGCGATATCACGATGGCCCATTTGGGAATCTGGTCTAGAAAAGACCCTTGGGCGCCAGCGGTTTTAGAGACTCTGATCGTGAACCTCAAACAGCGCGGCTTTTGTTTTGCGACCCTGCCCAAAAATACCGCAAATCAGTCAAAATAGGGTATGGATTTGATCCCCATTCTTAGCGGCGTTTCTAATGCCGTCGCCAATACCTATGCTGGTATTCAAGAACGCCTTTTTTCAGGAGTAGTCGAGCCTGTACTTTATCAACTTGATTTAACGGGGTGGTCTGAGGATGTCTTTGACGGAATAGATTGGTTCTTGTTTGGCTGCATTCAGATTGCGTTGATCGTGCTTTTGCTGCGAACATGGGAGCGCTTCAATCCTGCCGAGTCCCAAGAGAAATTTTCTAATGCAAGCAAAGCTGATGTGGTCTATTCACTATTTCATCGTCTAGGCATCTTCCATGGCTTATTCTTTATTGCCTTGTCTGGATTCTTTTTCCAGATAGATTCTCTCTTGCACGACTTTCGTTTCGCCAGACTCAATGTTGAAACGTGGTGGCCTGGGGTGACATCGATACCGATCATTAGCTTTTGTATTTATATGGTTCTCTTGGATTTGGTCGAGTATCTCTATCACCGAGCGACTCACACATTTAGTTGGTGGTGGCAACTTCACGCCTTGCATCACAGTCAAACCGTCATGACGGCTTGGTCAGATAATCGCAATCACATCATTGATGATATTTTGCGTGCAGCCGTTTTTGCTATCTTTGCACTCTTGTTTGGAGTTTCACCGGGGCAATTTATTTATCTGGTAGTGATTAGTCAATTTATTCAAAGCTGGCAACATGCCAATCTCAAGATTGATTTAGGTATCGGGAAGTATTTCTTAGTTTCACCGCTATTTCATCGGATGCATCATGCAGTTGGCTATGGTCATGAAGCCATCGGTAAACCAGGGGTACTGGGGGGTTGTAACTTTGGTGTGCTCTTTCCTTGGTGGGATATGCTGTTTAAGACCGCAGTGTTTACCGAGAATGTATATCCAACAGGTGTCCGTAATCTACCGCTTTCCCACAATATCCTGACTCAACAATGGCAAACGCTTCGCTCATCGGCAAGAGAACTGTTTAAATCATGATTGCTGTTCAGCAAGTGATTCGAGCATTCGGTCTTGCCTTGGTTGGTAGCATGCATCCACGGATGCTCTGGTTAAGCTTGCGTCCATTTTGCATCATTTCAGTATTTTGGGGCTGCCTCATTTGGTTGATGTGGACACCGATGCTCGCCATCCTCAGCGCATTCCTAACCAATACTGTTTTCACTAGTTGGATCCAAGACGGCTTGCTGTGGGCTGGCTTTGATAATGCCCGCGCTTGGATTGCGCCCTTCTTTTTTGTGATGTTGATTATTCCTTTGATCGCTATCACGCTACTGGTCTTCATTGCCTTCACCACAGTACCTGCGATTGTTCAGAGTCTATGCAAGCAGTCTTTGTATAGCAATCTGCAGCGCAAGCAGGGCGGTAGCTTGATTGGCAGCTTGGCTTATACCTTTTGGTCTGCTTTCATATGCCTGATTTTGGTGATGTTGACTTTACCTGTATGGTGGATTCCACCTTTATTTGCGATCTTGCCACCCTTATTTTGGGGATGGTTAACAATGCGTTTAATGTCCTATGATGTCTTAGCAGGGCACGCTAGCAGCGAGGAGCGCGATATCTTAATCAAACAACATCGCTGGTCCTTACTGGTGATGGGGGTTGCTTGTGGCATGTTAGGTGCAGTCCCTACATTCTTTTGGGCGACCTCAGCGCTTGCTTTGGTTTTATTTCCGCTTGTGAGCTTTGTGGCGTTGTGGATTTATTCTCTGATTTTTGTCTTTGCAGGTTTATGGTTCTCTCATTATTTATTGGACGCCCTCCAGAATTTAAGAGAAGTAGAGCTTAATAAATCCCTAGTTGTAGAGACTCGTGTGATTGATAGTGGAGAGCAGTGAGATGGTTGATGCCTTAAGAACAGTCGAGATTGATAAGCCTAATGATGGCCTTGGCAATACAAGACGTTTTGGTTTGATTGTGATTGGCGATGAGATTCTGTCTGGTAAGCGTCAAGACAAGCATATGAGCAAACTCATTGAGCTCCTAAATGAACGAGGTTTGAGTTTGTCTTGGGCTCGCTATCTACCAGATGAACCTGAACTCATTACGGCATGCTTGAAAGATACTTTTGCTAGTGGCGATGTCGTGTTCAGTACTGGTGGTATTGGTGCTACTCCAGACGATCACACCAGACAATGCGCGGCATTAGCTTTGGGTACGAAAACCCAATTACATCCTACTGCGCAAGAATTGATTGCTGGCCGGATCCAGTCGATGGCAGAGGGAGATCCAGTAAAGGCGGATTTGAGCACTCCCGAGAATCAACATCGCTTCAAGATGGGAGAGTTCCCGATTGGTAGCGAGATTATTCCAAACCCCTATAACCAGATCCCGGGGTTTCGGATTAAAGAGCATCACTTTGTGCCAGGCTTTCCAGTAATGGCAGCGCCCATGATGGCATGGTGCCTCGATCACTTTTATAAAGACCTATTTCATCAAGAGAATTGGGCTGAGCAAAGTTTTATAGTTCCCAAAGGGATTGAATCGACTTTGACGCCGCTCATGGAGCGGATTGAGGAGAGCTTTCCTGGGGTAAAAGTGTTCAGCTTGCCTTCAGTGGGGGATCCTGCAAAAGGGGGTGTTTTTGCTGAGCGCCATATTGAACTTGGTATCAAAGGTAATGCCCATTTGCTAGAAAGTGCCTGGGAGGCCCTCAGGACGGGTGCCGAATCTCTGGGCTACGAAATACACGATCTCAAGCCCCTATAATTGCACTAACTTGGTGCAAAATACCAATTAAACTACTGGGAACTTCGATTTAAGGCACTTTAATAGTGCAATAATGTCTTTTGTTGCTGGTGAGCTTCAGTAAATTACTCGCATCGAATGGGTGATATTGACCCGCTAATGAAGACCCCAAATTTAGTTAACACAGGAGAGTTGCATGACCAAGACCGTCGCCGATGTAATGAAGTTAGTTAAAGAAAAAGAATGTACTTTTGTTGATTTCCGTTTTGTTGATACCAAGGGTAAAGAACAACACGTATCAGTACCTATTTCTGCATTTAACGAAGACAAATTTGAAAGCGGTCATGCATTTGACGGTTCCTCTATCGCTGGTTGGAAGGGGATTGAAGCTTCTGACATGTTGTTGATGCCAGATCCAACAGCTGCATACATCGACCCATTCTATGAAGAGTCCACTTTGGTTTTGACTTGCGACGTAATCGAGCCATCTGATGGCAAAGGTTATGACCGCGATCCACGCTCCATTGCTAAACGCGCTGAAGCTTACTTAAAGAGCAGTGGTCTAGGTGACGCTGCTTACTTTGGTCCTGAGCCAGAGTTCTTTGTATTTGATGGCGTTCAGTGGAATGTCGATATGCAAGGCTGCTCAGTCAAGATCACTTCTGAAGAAGCGCCATGGTCATCTGGTTTAGAGATCGAAGGTGGCAATACAGGACATCGTCCAGGTAAAAAGGGTGGTTACTTCCCTGTTGCTCCAGTTGATAGCTTCCAAGATATGCGTTCAGAGATGTGCTTGATTCTCGAATCTTTAGGTATTCCAGTTGAAGTGCATCACCACGAAGTTGCTGGCCAAGGCCAAAACGAATTAGGCACCAAGTTCAGCACATTAGTACAACGCGCTGATTGGACCATCTGGCAAAAGTATGTTGTGCAAAACGTTGCTCATGCCTATGGCAAGACAGCAACGTTTATGCCAAAGCCAGTCGTTGGCGACAACGGTTCCGGTATGCACGTTCACCAATCCGTTTGGAAGAATGGCGAAAACTTGTTTGCTGGTAACGGCTACTCTGGTTTGTCTGAGTTTGCTTTGTACTACATCGGCGGCATTATCAAGCACGCTCGTGCTTTGAACGCGATTACCAATCCAGGTACCAACTCTTATAAGCGCTTGGTCCCAGGCTTTGAGGCTCCAGTGAAGTTGGCCTACTCAGCTCGTAACCGTTCTGCATCGATTCGTATTCCCTATGTATCGAATCCTAAAGGTCGTCGTATTGAAACCCGTTTCCCAGATCCATTAGCTAACCCATACTTGGCATTCTCTGCCTTGTTGATGGCCGGTTTGGATGGCGTTCAAAACAAGATTCACCCAGGTGAAGCGGCTGACAAGAACTTGTATGACTTGCCACCAGAAGAAGATGCCAAGATCCCAACCGTCTGCCATAGCTTAGATCAAGCTTTGGAGTGCTTGGATAAGGATCGCGAATTCTTGACCCGTGGCGGTGTGTTTACCAATTCGATGTTAGATGCCTACATTGCATTGAAGATGGAAGAAGTCACACGTTTCCGTATGACTACGCATCCAGTCGAATTTGAAATGTATTACTCCCTGTAAGAGAAGGAAAGAACTTGAGCGCAGGTTTGTTGCGCAATTCGTTCAAGGGAGCAGCTTCGGCTGCTCCTTTTTTTCCGACATTGCTCGATCAAATTCCCAATGCCATTGTGATTTTCGAGGCAGATAGTCAGCAGTTGGTGTATGTAAACCCTGCTGCAGAATCTGCTTTGGATCTCTCACGTAAATCTTTGGAAGGTCAAAACTTCGAGGATTTATTTGGCGACAACGTAAAACTCAAGGAAATGATTCACGAGGTCCAGAGTGGTCAGGTGACTGCCCAACGTCAAGAACTTTTACTCCACTCATTGCCAGGAAGCATCCATCAAGAAACAATCCCAGCGCATGTCGTCATTACTCTAATGGATGATGCTGATTTGATATTGATGGAATGGTTTCCTATCGACCAACAGTTACGAACTGAACGAGATGAACGGGTTACCCAGCAAGTCGAAGCCAATAAGGAGCTGATGCGTAACTTAGCCCATGAGATTAAGAACCCTCTGGGTGGCATTCGTGGTGCTGCTCAATTGTTAGAGTTTGAATTGCCAGAAAAGGGTTTACGCGAATATACCCAAGTCATTATTAAAGAATCTGATCGCTTACAGACCCTAGTCGATCGACTCTTGGCGCCGCACCGCAAAGCCCACGTGATGGAGTATTTCAATGTCCATGAGGCTTTAGAACGGGTTCGAAGTCTGGTGCTTGCCGAGTTTCCCAAAGGTTTGAAGATTATTCGTAATTACGATACCAGCCTGCCTGATATTTTGGGGGATCGTGAGCAGCTCATTCAGGCTGTGCTTAATATTGCCCATAATGCCGCTCAAGCGTTGAGTGAGGAAATTGATGCTGGTATAGCGCAAATTGAATTGCGTACGCGCATAGCTCGCTCAGTCACGATTGCTAAACAGCGGTACAAGCTCGCCTTGGATCTGGATGTGATTGATAACGGCCCCGGGATACCTGCAGATATTCGTGAGCGCATCTTTTTCCCGCTGGTTTCTGGGCGGGAGGGTGGCAGTGGTCTTGGGCTTACCCTGGCACAAACTTTTGTACAGCAACATCAGGGATCGATTGCTTGTGACAGCAAGCCAGGCCGTACCCATTTTCATATTCAAATTCCGTATCGTAGGCAGGAGAAATCAGAATGAAGCCAATTTGGATCGTCGATGATGATCAATCTATTCGTTGGGTTCTTGAAAAAGCCCTCACACGAGAAGACATACCGCATCGGAGCTTTACTAACCCCAATGATGTCCTGAATGCATTAGACAAAGACACTCCGAGCGTATTGATATCGGATATTCGGATGCCACGAGGTAATGGCTTGGATCTTTTACAGCATGTTAAGGTGAGTCATCCCAATCTACCAGTCATAATCATGACTGCCTACTCAGACCTTGATTCTGCCGTCTCTGCTTTTCAGAGCGGCGCCTTTGAGTACCTCACTAAACCGTTCGATCTCGATAAGGCCCTAGAACTAATTCGGCGTGCGATTGAGCAAGGACAGCGCAATCAATCTGCTCCGAAAATATCTGATGATTGGCGGCCAGATCAATCGGAAATGATTGGTCAGGCACCAGCAATGCAAGAAGTCTTTAGAGCAATCGGTCGGTTGGCACAGTCGCATCCCACTGTATTAATCATGGGCGAATCCGGTACCGGTAAAGAGCTATTGGCTCAAGCCTTGCATAAGCACAGCCCCCGCGCCAAAGGACCATTCATTTCTTTTAGTAGCTCTGCGGTACCAAAAGACTTACTCGAATCAGAATTATTTGGTCATGAACGCGGGGCTTTTCCGGGCGCACAAACTTTACGACGCGGCCGCCTTGAACAAGCAGAAGGTGGAACACTATTTTTAGACGAGATTGGCGATCTTCCCTCTGAGATACAAACCCGCTTGTTGAGAACCCTCAGTGATGGTCATTTCTATCGAATTGGGGGTCAAGATCCCATTAAAGCCAATGTGCGGATTATCGCTTCCACTCATCAAAATCTGGAAGCGCGGGTATCAGCAGGCCTGTTCCGAGAAGATCTCTTGCACCGCTTGAATATTATTCGCTTGCGGATGCCACCGTTGAGAGAGCGCTCTGAGGACATTCCTTTGCTAGCAAGACACTTCATGCAAGCATGCGCTAAGTCGCTCGGTGTGGAGGTGAAAAAGTTATCTGATGAAGTGCTTGAGCATATGACCACCATGTCTTTCTCGGGCAATGTTCGTCAATTACAAAATCTTTGCCATTGGCTTACTGTAATGACGCCAGCCAGTACTGTCGGCGTGGGGGATTTACCCAGCGACCTATTAATGGCAACGAATGAGCCAACTGTCATTGTGCAAGGCGAGTCATCACCGGTTGCTCCTGCTGTCAATCGCTCCAATACGAGCGATTGGGAGAATGGCTTAGGCCGAATTGCAGTCAAGATGTTACAAGATGGCGATCAAGCAGTATTTGATGCACTGACTTCCCGCTTTGAGAAAGCCGTGCTTCAAGCTGCGCTCGAGGTTACGCGTGGCCGTAGGGTTGAGGCGGCTCAGCGTCTTGGGATTGGGCGCAATACGATCACCCGCAAGTTACAAGAATTGGGTATCGATGACTAGTGCTGTTCGTATCGCAGCTTGGAATGTCAACTCTTTGACAGTCCGCTTGCCTCATGTCATCCGCTGGTTACAAGATCAAGAAAAAGCAAACGCGCCAATTGACGCCCTCTGTTTGCAAGAACTGAAACTCACCGATGAAAAATATCCGCATCGTGCCCTTGAAGATGCGGGTTACCTGAGTTTGGCGGCAGGTCAAAAAACCTATAACGGGGTGGCGATCATCTTACGTAAAGCAGCACTGGCACCCATTGCCAGCGATGCCGATACAGCTTTTCTGAAGCCCACTCGTAATATTCCGGGTCATGCGGATGAGCAACAGCGCATTTTGGCTGCGACAGTCTGTTTTAAAGGCATGCAGCCAATGCGGATCATCTCCGCGTATTTTCCTAACGGACAAGCCCCAGGTAGTGAAAAATTCCAATACAAGTTAAGTTGGCTAGAGGCATTACAAGGCTGGCTGAAGGACGAACTGACGCAGAATGAGCGTTTGGCTTTATTGGGCGATTTCAATATTGCACCCAGCGATGATGATGTGCATGACCCCAAAGCCTGGGAAGGGCAAAACCTAGTATCGCCACCCGAGCGCGAAGCTTTTCAGGGTTTACTCAACCTCGGTCTCGTAGATTCTTTCAGAATGTTTGAGCAAGCCCCCAAAACGTATAGTTGGTGGGACTATCGCATGATGGGCTTTAGAAGAAATGCGGGTATGCGCATCGATCATATTTTGCTCAGCAAGGCTTTAGAGAAAAAATGTAGCGCCAGTAGGGTGGATAAGCAACCCCGCACTTGGGAGCAACCCTCAGATCATGCGCCCGTTATTGCCGAAATTCAGGGTAACTAGCTTACTTAAGCTAAGCCACCGTGGCGAAGTAAAGCATCAATTTGGGGTTCTCTGCCTCTAAATGCTTTAAAAGATTCAGCAGCGGGACGACTACCACCCACCTCTAAAATTTCTTCGCGATACCGTGCGCCAGTCTGTGGATCTAAAACGCTCCCTGTGAGCTTGGCAGCATCTTCAAATGCGGAATACGCATCTGCCGAGAGTACTTCAGCCCATTTATAGCTGTAATAACCCGCAGCGTAGCCACCAGCAAAAATATGGCTAAAGGTATTTGGCCAGCGCGAGATCTCTGGCTGAGGAATGACATTGCATTGCTCGGCAATCTTTCTCGAGAGTTCTAATACCGCTTGACCTTGTGCCGACTGAGCATCAAAAGTGGAATGAAGACGCCAATCCAGTAAAGAGAAGGTAATTTGACGCAGGGTACCTAGTCCATTTTGAAAGTTCTTAGCTGCCAAGAGCTTATCGAATAGTTCTCTTGGCAGTGGCTTTCCAGTCTCTACGTGAGCGGTCATTTTTTCCAAAACCTCCCATTCCCAGCAGAAGTTTTCCATAAACTGACTTGGTAGTTCAACCGCATCCCACTCAACCCCGTTGATGCCTGAGACACCTAAGGCACCCACTTGAGTCAGGAGGTGATGGAGACCGTGACCACTTTCATGGAAGAGGGTAATCACATCATCATGCGCAATAGTGGGTTGACGGAGCTGTCCATCGACTTTCACTGGGGCAGGAAAATTACATACTAAGTAAGCCACCGGTACTTGTATCTCACCGTTGGGTAATTCGCGACGACCACGGGCATCATCCATCCAAGCGCCACCCCGTTTACCAGGCCGAGCATAAGGATCAAGATAGAAGTAGGCGACAATTTTTTGTTGGGCATTGCGTATCGCAAAAGATTGCACATCTGGATGCCAGACAGGTAGATCAGCGGATTCAATCGTGACGCCAAACAGGGTTTGGATCACTCTAAATAGCCCCTCAAGGACTTTGCTTAAAGGGAAGTATTGTTTGAGTTCGTTTTCAGAAAAAGCGTAACGTGCTTGCTTGAGTCGCTCTGATGCAAAAGCAATATCCCAAGGCTTTAGTCCGTCTGCTAGTTGCAAAGTGGTGCGAGCAAAATCTATAAGCTCTTCCCAGTCTTTTTCAGCAAAGGGTCTAGCACGTTGAGCAATATCGCTCAAAAAGTGATCAACCTCATCAACGCTCTGCGCCATTTTGGGAGCCAGACTCAAAGCTGCATAATTAGCAAAGCCCAGCATCTTGGCCTCTTCAGATCGCAAGCGCAATTGATCCAGCATATTTTGGGTGTTATCCCAGTTCATTTGCCCCTGACCATATTGTGGAGCGAGTTCAGAAGCGCGGGTGATATAAGCCTCATACATGAGCTTACGCAACTCCCGATTTTCTGAATACTGCATGACAGGGTAATACGACGGGAAGTGCAGGGTAAATGCCCAACCTGATAGCTGCTTTTGCTTGGCCGTGTCTGCGGCTGCAGCAATGGCATCCTCTGGTAAGCCAACTAAAGCGGCAGGATCGGTAATGTTGTGTACAAAGCCATCCGTGGCATCTAACACATGATCAGAAAATGCTTTACTCAGTTGGGCTTGCTCATCTTGAATTGCAGAAAAACGCGGCTTGTCCGCTTCACTGAGTTCTGCTCCACCCAATCGAAAGTCACGCAAGGCGTTCTCGATGACTTTTTTCTGAGCTCGAGTGAGGTTTGCAAACTCGGCGCTTCTACTGAGGTTCTTGAATTTCTCATACAAAGCCAGATTTTGTCCAAGACTCGACATAAAGGCGGTGACTTCAGGCAGCATCTCACCATAAGCAGTACGAAGTTCTGCGGTATCGGCTACGCTATTTAAATGAGCAACTGCGCCCCAAGCTCGACTCAGAGACTCGGTAGCATCCTCGAGTGGTTCAGCTAAGCCTAACCAAGTAGCAGGGGTTTGAGCTGCGACTGCATGATCGACTGCTGCTTGGGCTTGTTCGAGGAGATAGCTTATAGCTGGCTGGATATGCTCAGGCAGGATTTCTGAGTATTGCGGAATTCCAGATCCAAAGTTAACCAGGGGATTGCTGCGGAGATTTTGAGGGATAGACGGGTTCATCCCTCTAGCTTAATGTAAGCCCAGTATTTTTGCCCAAAAAAGGGCTGCGGTATTAATGCTTTGGCGCTTTCTCAGCTGCCTCTAGAGTATTCATGAGCAGCATCGTAATGGTCATGGGACCGACACCACCAGGGACTGGCGTAATCCACCCGGCAACGTATTTGGCGGTATCAAAATCGACATCACCACAAAGCTTGCCATCGGGTAGCCGGTTAATGCCAACATCAATCACAACAGCGCCAGACTTAATCATGTCACCGGTAACCATATGGGGTTTGCCTGTGGCGACCACTAAGATATCGGCATCTTTCGTATGGTGAGCGAGGTCTCGCGTTTTACTATTGCAAATAGTGACGGTAGCGCCAGCTTGTAATAGCAGCATCGCCATCGGTTTACCAACAATATTTGAAGCCCCAACAATCACGGCACGTGCGCCCCGAATCGGGTAATCAATGCTTTCCAGGATTTTCATGCAACCATAGGGAGTGCAGGGCTTGAATTCAGGTTTACCCACCATCAAGGCTCCAGCATTGGCTACGTGGAAACCATCGACATCTTTTTCAGGGGCAATCGCTTCTAAAACGCGTTCAGCTGCAATGTGCTCAGGTAAGGGTAGTTGCACCAAAATGCCATGAATGGCTGGATCCGCATTGAGCGTAGCAATCCGAGCGAGTAATTCTTCCTCGCCGAGTTCAGCAGAGTAGCGCTCTAAGACTGAATGAAAACCAACATCTTCGCAGGCCTTCACTTTATTGCGGACATAGACCTGACTTGCAGGGTTATCGCCAATTACGATCACTGCAAGACCGGGTCTAATGCCTTTGGCTGTCAGAATTGCAGCACGAGCAGCAATTTCTGCACGGAGTTTTTTAGAAAGAAGATTTCCGTCTAGTAACTGCGCAGGCATTATGAATGGGATGGGGGATCAGATAAAGCTAAACGAAGTAAGTCAGCAACGGTATTGACGTTGAGCTTCTCCATAATATTGGCGCGATGTGCCTCGACGGTTTTAATCGAGATACTTAAATCATCTGCTATCTGTTTATTCAAACGACCAGCCACAATGCGTTCAAGCACTTGTCGTTCGCGGCCAGTTAATTTGCTGAGTAGGCTTTGGGTGATCTTGCGTTGACTAGCTTGTGAGTAGTCCACCCGTGCTTTTGCAAGCATACGGTCAACTAGGCTGCAAAGATCATTTTCTTTAAATGGCTTTTCAATAAAATCAACTGCACCACGCTTCATGGTGGAGACTGCCATTGAAACATCGCCATGACCGGTGATGAAGGCAATCGGCATTGGATAGTTTTCACTGATCAAGCGTTCTTGTAATTCAAGGCCAGACATACCTGGCATACGCACGTCGAGAATGGCGCAGGAGATTGTGGACTTATCTGTGCTCTGTAAAGATTGCATAAAGCGCTCAGCACTGGCATGACAGCGGACTACATAGCCATTGCTTTCTAAAAGCCAAGTAAGGGAGTCGCGGACGGCTTCGTCGTCATCGACGACATAAACCACTTCGGCTTGACTAGGTTTGGCTGTTACGTTCATTTTCAGTTTCCCGGTTAACTTCAGATTCTAAGGGTAAGAGTATTGTAAAGGTGCAGCCTACCAGCTTGGTCCGCTCGGGGTCCATCTGGTTTTTGGCCCAAAGTCGACCATGATGGGACTCAATAATCGAGCGACAAATATTCAGCCCCATGCCCATCCCTTCGGCTTTGGTGCTGAAGAAGGGCTCAAACATCCGGTCAATTACGGACTCTGCGATACCGCCACCAGTATCCGAAACCTGAATACGAAGCATGGCTGGAAAGGTGCTGGTGTCCAAATCAGCGCTAATTTTGACGGGTGGGGCTGACCAACGCGAGGACGACGGGTAGGCTTCGCGCACGCTATCCAAAGCGTTTTTTAGTAAGTTAACTAAGACCTGGAGAATCAGAACCGGGTCGACCGGTACCTCGGGTAGGTTTGAAGCGATCGACGAGACGATCGATAGGCGATGTCGATTAGCCTCAATTTCAACCAGTCCAACGGCATCATTAATGATGTCAGTAATGGAGGTCAGTTTGCGCTGTGGCTCGCTGCGCTTTACAAAGCCACGAATACGCTGAATGATTGTTCCAGCGCGGACCGCTTGCTCGGATGCTTTTTCTAGGGCGGGCAAGATCTCACGACTCACATCACTTTCACCAGCGCCTTGTAAGCGCTTCGCGATTCCCATGCAGTAATTTGAGATCGCTGAGAGGGGTTGGTTCAGCTCATGCGCCAAAGATGAGGCCATTTCACCCATCGTTGTTAAGCGGCTGGTGAACTGCATCTTCTGTTCTTGCTGCCTTGTAAGCTCATCCGCCTCTTTACGAATCGTGATGTCTGTAGCAATCAGGAGTTGCGCTAAGTGTTCATCAACCCAAGGAATAAAGCGGCGCCGGACTTCATACCACTTACCACTGGCATCGGATAGTTGGATCTCTTCAGACTCGGATTCTTGATACAGCGCCGACGGCGGAATACCAGGATTCTGATCGGTAGATTCTTCAGTGAGCTCTTGCATAGCGTGGTGAGCCATCTCTCCGCCAACGAGTTCGAAGTGTCCCCGAGAATCATCACCAAAACGCTCACGATAAAAACGATTCGCAAACAATAGAGCGCCCGTTTTAATCGAAACTACTGATACAGCAGCATCTAAACCTTCTAGCACTGTAATAAAGCGCTCTTGAGAGGCTGCTAATTCTTCGCGGGCTTTAGTAGATTCGGTAATATCGATCACGGAAGTCACCCAACCGGTTTGAATTCCTTTTTCATCCACGAGTGGTGCAATAAAGGTTCTGGTGTCAATCGGTGTTCCATCTTGTCGAAGAATGACTCCGCGAATACCACTTCTCATCGCATCATGATTTTGTGGATCTAAAGCTAAATTCATTTGCTCTTCTTGGGCATCCTTTTTGTCATCAGGCCAAAATGGAAAAGGGGGTTTGAGTCCAATGAGATTTTTCTCTTGCCACCCCGTCATCTCGCAAAAGGCTTTATTAACGTACGTGATCCGCCCATCCATATCGTGGCCCCGGATTCCGACGGGGGTTGAATCTTCCATTGCGTTGCGAAAGTTTGTCTCCAGCTTCAGATTGGCTTCAGCCTCCTGACGAACTTGCATTTGTTTTAAGACTGACCATAAGCTCCAAATCACGAAAGCACTCAAGCCCAATACAACACCCACTAGCATTCTGAAGGTGAGGTTTGTTGGCGCAGGGTAAGTGTCAATCCGCAATGTGAGATTGGGGCTCAGCACACCAATATCGAGACTCGTTTGATTGCTGAAAGAGCGCTTGGGCGTATTGCGATCAGAGGAGATCGCTAAGATGCGGTCGTTATCGGTTACTAAGGTAAAGCGGTATTGTGCTTTGAGCTCTGCCGGAATCATATCGAGGATTCCCTGTGCGCTGTATAAGACCGCTATTTCTCCTAGGTTTTCATTACCACCGAAGATGGGTATCACTTGCCAAAATATGACCTTCGTATCAAATGCCGTTTTTTCTTCTCCCGGGTTATCCAGTGATATGAATTGACTGAAGGCAGGTTGTCCTGTGGCATGACTAATGTTGATTGTCTTGCGGAGCGCTTCCTTAATGCGAGGCCCTTGTTCACCACTATTAGCCTCGCTAAGGTTTAGATCCCTTTTGTTTCGATTGGATTTCGCAACCCATTGCACCTCATTATTTTTATTAATCCAGAGTAATTTGCTGATTTCATGCTCGTTACCAAATAGCGTCTCTGCTTGTTGCAAAATATTGCTACGGACCTTGCTTTCATCTCCGCTATTGGCAATATCTCTACTGATCACCAACAGTGAGTCTGTATTGTTTGCAAAGCGAAGCTGAATCCGCTGCTTTGCAAAGACCAATTCTCGAAATAGTGCAGCTTCTTGTTGATTCTTCTCTTGCAGTTGCAAGGTCCCCAAGATAATCCCCATTACCGCGGTAAAAATCACAATGGCGAGCAGGGGGGTATAGACGAGCTTAAAGCCGCGTATTTTGCGGAACCATCTTAAGCGGCTCAATAACCAATTTGAAATTTGAGCTTGTGTTTTCATCTAATGCCCATTTTGCCTGATCCCTCTGTTGTATTTAATCCAGGGTGCGCTGCAACATAATTCCATATTATGAGAAATATTATCATTATGTGGAAAATTGCTTGTTCATGAAATAAACCCCTTCTAGAATCTCAGACATATATAGAGTGTTTAATAGAAGTACAAAAACTACGAATAGGGGATGACCATCATGGCCGCTATACCAGATCAAATACTGGGTTCAAATCAGGCATCTGACCAAGATCCAGCTGAAACACAAGAATGGCTTCAGGCACTAGATGGTGTGATCCGCAATGAAGGCGTAGAACGCGCTGCGTTTTTAATAGATCAGCAAATTTCCCACGCACGTGTAAATGGAGTGGAGCAGCCATTTCATGCTGAGACTCCCTACATCAATACCATTCCTGTAGAGAAGCAAGCGAGACTGCCGGGCGATCAGAATATTGAACACCGCATTCGCTCTTACACCCGTTGGAATGCCATGGCGATGGTTCTGCGTGCAAACAAAGACACCAACGTGGGTGGTCATATCTCTTCATTCCAGTCTGCTGCAACTTTGTATGACATCGGCTTTAACCACTTCTGGCATGCACCATCACCAGAGCATGGTGGTGATTTGGTTTTTGTTCAGGGCCATTCAGCTCCAGGTGTTTATGCCCGTGCCTATATGTTGGGACGCTTAAGTGATGAGCAGTTGAATAACTTCCGCCAAGAGGTTGGAGGCAAAGGAATCTCGAGCTACCCCCATCCATGGTTGATGCCAGATTTTTGGCAGTTCCCAACAGTCTCCATGGGCTTAGGTCCCATCATGGCCATCTATCAGGCTCGCTTCATGCGCTACTTGCGCGACCGTGGCTTAGCTAAAACTGATGGACGTAAAGTGTGGGCATTCTTAGGCGACGGTGAGACCGATGAGCCAGAGTCACTTGGTGCGATCGGCATGGCCGGTCGAGAGAAATTAGACAACTTGATCTTCGTGATCAACTGTAACTTGCAGCGCTTAGATGGCCCAGTGCGTGGCAACGGCAAAATTATTCAAGAGCTTGAGAGTGAATTCCGTGGTGCTGGTTGGAATGTGATCAAGGTTGTGTGGGGCGGCCAGTGGGACGCTTTATTTGCCCGAGATAAAAAGGGCATCTTGATGCAGCGTCTGGGCGAGATCGTGGATGGCCAGTACCAAACCATGAAATCCAAAAATGGCGCCTACGTTCGTGAGACTGTCTTTAATACGCCAGAACTCAAAGCATTGGTTAGCGATTGGAGCGATGAAGAAATTTGGCAATTGAATCGCGGTGGTCATGACCCTCATAAAGTCTATGCAGCTTTTCATGCTGCAGTCAATCATAAGGATGAGCCAACTGTGATTTTGGCCCACACCATTAAAGGCTACGGCATGGGTGGTTCCGGTGAAGCGATGAATATTGCACACCAGGCTAAGAAAATGAATCCAGATGACGTGCGTCGTTTCCGTGACCGTTTTGAAATTCCGGTTAAGGATAGCGAGCTCGAAGAGATTCCGTTGGTGAGCTTTGCTGAGGGAAGTCCAGAGCTCGAATATATGAAAGCACGTCGTCAAGAGTTGGGCGGTTATTTGCCACAACGACGGATGAAAGCGGAGAGTCTTCCGGTTCCCAGTTTAGAAGTGTTTGCCCCAATGTTGGAAGCTACCACCGAAGGTCGTGAAATCTCTACGACGATGGCATTCGTTCGTATTCTGAATACCATTGTTCGAGACAAGACTTTGGGTCAACGAGTGGTACCGATTGTTCCAGATGAATCGCGTACCTTTGGTATGGAAGGCATGTTCCGTCAACTCGGTATCTGGAGTCAGCTTGGCCAGCTTTACACGCCCGAAGATCATGATCAATTGATGTTCTACAAAGAACATAAGACGGGTCAGATTCTGCAAGAGGGTATTAATGAAGCAGGGGGCATGTGTGACTGGATCGCGGCAGCCACGTCGTACTCCACACATGGCGTACCCATGTTGCCTTTCTATATTTTCTATTCCATGTTCGGTTTCCAGCGCATTGGTGATTTAGCGTGGGCAGCCGGTGATATGCGCAGCCGCGGTTTCTTGCTTGGCGGTACTGCTGGTAGAACAACCTTAAATGGTGAAGGCTTGCAGCATGAAGATGGTCATAGCCAAGTGTGGAGCGCTGCGGTACCGAACTGTATTAGTTACGATCCCACCTTCTCATTTGAGCTTGCTGTGGTGATTCAAGATGGTATGCGTCGGATGCTCGAAGTTCAAGAGGATGTCTATTACTACATTACCTTGATGAATGAAAACTATGCGCATCCAGCGATGCCTAAAGGCGCAGAGCAAGACATCATTAAAGGGATGTATAAGCTCAAATCGGTCGGCGAGGCGAACGCAAAACTGCGCGTGCAACTTCTTGGCTCAGGCACGATCTTCCGTGAAGTTATCGAAGCTGCAGAAATCTTGCATCAAGATTGGGGCGTTTCCTCTGACTTGTGGGGTTGCCCAAGCTTCACTGAATTAGCCCGAGATTGGAACTCGGTACATCGTCATAACCTCCTTAATCCAACCAGTGAACCTGCTCTTTCTCACGTCGAGAAATGTCTCAAGGCCACTTCTGGCCCTGTCGTTGCAGCAACCGACTATGTCCGGGTGTTTGCTGAGCAGATTCGTCCCGCAATTCAGCACATCGGTCGTCAATACGAAGTTCTTGGTACCGACGGCTTTGGTCGCTCCGATACCCGTGAAAACTTACGTGACTTCTTTGAAGTTGACCGCCGTTGGGTGGTATTAACCGCTCTGCGTTCATTGGTCGATGCGGGTCAGCTTGATCGTTCGAAGTTGGCTGAAGCAATTCAGAAGTATGGAATTGATAGCTCTAAGCCCAACCCAATGACAGTCTAAATACAACATTACAGATCAAGACCATGAGCCAATTAATTGAAGTCAAAGTTCCCGATATTGGGGATTACAAAGATGTCCCCGTCATCGAGGTGATGGTCAAGCCAGGCGATACGATCGAAAAGGAACAGTCGATTGTCACCTTGGAATCAGATAAAGCAACGATGGATGTGCCTTCATCCCATTCAGGCGTAGTCAAAGAAGTCAGAGTTAAAGTAGGCGATACGATTTCTGAGGGAGCCGTTGTTGTGCTCCTGGAAGAGAGTGCGGGCAGTGCAGCAACTGTGGCTGCTCCAGCAACCCAAGCTACCCCTGCTGTTTCTGCACCGCCTGTAAAGGCGCCAGTAGCAGAGCCACCAGTGAAGTTGGCTCCTCCTCCGCCACCAATCAGCAATATTCCTGCACCGACTTCTGAAAATACGGCTCATGCTAGCCCTTCCGTTCGCAAGTTTGCTCGAGAGTTGGGTGTCACGATTACCCAAGTCACTGGTTCTGGTCCAAAAGGGCGCATTACTCAAGTGGATGTGCAAGCATTTGTGAAGGCAGCCATGAGTGGTGGTGGCATACCCGCTGCTGCTTCTGCTTCGGGAGGTAGTTTAGGTGGCCTAAATATTATTCCTTGGCCAAAAGTCGATTTTACAAAGTTTGGTGAAGTAGAGCGTCTACCTTTAAACCGCATTAAGAAACTCACGGCAGCGAATTTGGCGCGTAACTGGATCATGATTCCAGCAGTGACTTACCATGAGGATGCGGACATTACTGATTTAGAGGCATTCCGAGTCGCTACCAATAAAGACAATGAGAAGCAGGGTCTCAAAATCACCATGCTGGCTTTCTTAATGAAAGCGGCTGTCGCAGCCCTTAAGAAATACCCAGAGTTTAATAGCTCTTTGGATGGTGATGAGTTGGTATTGAAGAAGTACTTCAATATCGCCTTTGCAGCAGATACGCCACAAGGCTTAGTCGTTCCTGTTATTCGTGATGCTGATAAAAAAGGGATCGTTGAGATCGCTCGTGAAACATCAGAGTTAGCTGCCTTAGCCAGAGACGGGAAATTAAAGCCCGAGCAAATGCAGGGCGCTAGTTTCACAATCTCCTCATTAGGTGGTATCGGTGGCACTTACTTTGCTCCGATTGTGAATGCCCCCGAGGTTGCGATCTTAGGTGTCAGTAAAGCCGCCATGAAACCGGTTTGGGATGGCAAGCAATTTGTCCCTCGCTTAATTTGCCCTCTATCGCTGACTGCAGATCATCGTGTGATTGATGGTGCCCTTGCCACACGGTTCAATGTGTATATGGCACAACTGCTATCCGACTTCCGTCGCGCCACTTTATAAGAGGGAAGTATGTCTAAGCAAAATATTAGTGTTCCTGACATCGGTGACTATAGCGATGTACCGGTCATTGAAGTACTCGTCAAAGTAGGCGATGTTATAGAGAAAGAGCAAGCGCTCTTAGTGCTAGAGTCTGACAAAGCCACCATGGAAGTGCCGGCTGATCAAGCGGGAAAAATTCTGAGCCTTGCAGTGAAGGTTGGAGATAAAGTCAGCAAGGGCAGCATCATTGCTGAAATTGAAGTGAGTAGCGCTACTTCTTCAGCACCAATAGCCCAAACTCCTACTCCGCAACCTGCGCCTCAGTCACCATCGCAGTCAGCTCCGCCGTCTGCCCCACAGTCAGCACCCTCTGCTGGTCAGTACAGTGGTAAGGTCGATCATGAGTGTGAACTGCTCGTCTTGGGAGCGGGCCCTGGAGGTTACAGTGCAGCTTTTCGTAGTGCCGACTTAGGCATGAAAACAATTCTGGTTGAGCGCTATGCCACTTTGGGGGGTGTTTGCTTAAACGTAGGCTGCATACCCTCAAAAGCGCTGTTGCACACTGCTGCGGTGATGGATGAAGTCAAGACCATGGCAAAGCATGGCATTACCTTTGGCGAGCCCAAGATTGAAATCGATCAACTCAGAGCCTATAAAGATTCCGTCATTGGAAAGTTAACGGGCGGTTTAGCTGGCATGGCTAAAGCGCGTAAGGTCCAAATTGTTCGTGGCTTAGGACATTTCTTGGATGCTAATCATATTGAAGTGGATTTAACCGATGGTGCGGGCCAAGACCTGAACGGTAAAAAAGAAGTGATCCGCTTTCAGAAGGCCATTATCGCGGCCGGTAGTCAACCAGTGAGCCTGCCTTTCTTGCCAGTTGACCCTCGGATTGTTGATAGTACAGGCGCATTGCTATTAAAGAGCGTACCCAAGCGTATGCTGGTGATTGGCGGCGGCATTATTGGTCTGGAAATGGCAACGGTCTACAGCACTCTGGGTTCAAAAATAGACATCGCAGAGATGATGGATGGTTTGATGGCTGGTGCAGATCGCGATCTAGAAAAGGTCTGGGAAAAATTCAATGCAGGGCGCTTTGAGAAGATCATGCTCAAAACCCGCGCCGCGAAAGCAGAAGTTAAGCCTGACGGAATTCAGGTGAGCTTTGAAGGTGACAATGCCCCAGCAGAACCCCAAACCTATGATTTAGTGTTGGTGGCGGTTGGACGGACTCCGAACGGTAAAAAAATTGATGCAACTGCAGCAGGCGTGCAAGTGGATGAGCTAGGTTTCATTGCGGTCGACAAGCAAATGCGTACGAACGTTTCTAATATCTTTGCCATTGGCGATATTGTCGGCCAACCTATGCTGGCTCATAAAGCGGTACACGAGGGCCATGTTGCTGCAGAAGCTGCGGCTGGTCATAAATCCTATTTCGATGCCAAACAAATTCCATCAGTTGCCTATACCGATCCTGAGGTAGCTTGGGCTGGTTTAACTGAAGAGCAGTGCAAAGCCCAAGGGATCGCTTATGAAAAAGGGCTATTCCCATGGGCAGCGAGCGGCAGAGCTATTGCCAATGGACGCGATGAAGGCTTTACTAAATTGCTGTTTGATACCAATACCCATCGCATTATCGGTGGCGGTATTGTTGGAACACATGCAGGTGATTTGATTGGAGAAGTCTGTCTTGCGATTGAGATGGGTGCAGACGCTGTGGATATTGGTAAAACCATTCATCCTCACCCAACCTTAGGTGAGTCAGTCGGTTTGGCCGCAGAGGTGGCCGAAGGACATTGCACTGACTTGCCACCAGTTAAGAAAAAATAATTTCAGGCAACATCTTCTCCATAGAAAAAGGCCCCGCGTGGGGCCTTTTGTATTCCTATTACATAAGCTTTATTTCTTTGGCTTACTCATCGAGCTAGCTGCCTTCATTGCATTATCAGTGGCATTGCTCATATTATTTTGAGCAATCTCTACAGCATGTTTCACTGCTTTTTGGCTGGTTTCAAATACATGGTTTGCAGAGGCAATCGCTTGTTTCACAGCTTGAACTGCTGCCTCGGATCCAGCAGGGGCATTCTTGGTCCAGTCTTCAACTAAAGAATTGATCTTTTGTTGACTTGCCTGAAATTCTTTTTCTGCTGATTTAGTGAATGAAGCTTGAGTTTCATGAGCTAATTCATAGAGGTGACGGCTGTAAGCCATCATTTTTTCAGCCATTGGCTTGACAGCTTCGGCTTGATGGGTGAGTAGTTGCTGTATATCTTTTACTTCCATTGCTTTTTTAGCATTGCTCATGCTGTCGCTCAAACTCTGTTTGGCGATATGCATATTGAGTTCAACTAATTTCTCAATACTCTGTAGGGCTTGATTGGTCAGACCGCTAAGGGTTTCTAGATTCGCCTTTTGAGCTGCTGCCATTTGTTCTGGTGTTAAGTTCATTTCAATCCCTTTCATCGGATTTTTTTCCGTTCTCACTATGAGCGTTTTGTTTCAATTTAGCAATTAGGTAAAGATTGTACCCATATTTGGTGCAGTGCAATATAAAGTGATAAAAGGGCCATTCTTAGGGCTTTAATTCAAATCAGCCTAAAATTGACAAATCAAAGCAGTAACTCAATAAAACCCTCAATAGGCTGGCATGAATTTCAAGCTCGATAGAGTCATAGCACCCATCTTTGTCTTGCTCTGGAGCACCGGATTCATCATTGCCAAGCTGGCAATGCCCTATGTAGAACCAGCTACATTCTTGTTCTGGAGATTTACCGGGGTTCTGGTGTTGATGGCTTTATTGAACTTCGTTTGGAGAATTGTTTGGCCAAGCAAAGAGCAAATCAAGCATATTGCAATAGCAGGTGCATTTTTACAGTTTGGCTATGTATTTGGAGTCTGGTCTGCTGTGAGATTGGGAATGGGGGCTGGATTAGTGTCAATCATGGTAGGTCTGCAACCTATTTTGACAGCTTGGTTTGCCTCCTGGGTTTCGGAGAAAGTTCGACCCAAACAATGGATTGGTCTGGTATTTGGATTTTCAGGAGTTGCCTTAGTCGTTGCCGAAAAAATTGGCTTTACCCATATCCCATTCATTAGTTATCTTTTTGCCTTGGCTGCTTTGTTATCAATTACTTTTGGTACTTTGTATCAAAAGAAGCATTGTCCGGTATTTGATTTGCGTGCAGGATCAGCCATTCAATTTGGTATCTCTGCTTTCTTGGCTTTTTGGGTCATGTACTGCTTTGAGTCCTCGAAAATGGTCTGGAATCTCTCTGTGATAGCCGCATTATTCTGGGCGATCATTCCGCTCTCCATTGGATCGATTAGCCTGTTATTTATGATGATTCGTAAGGGTGCAGCTACTAAAGTGACAAGCCTCCTGTATTTAACTCCTCCAACAACAGCTGCGATTGCTTGGTTAATGTTTGATGAGCCTTTTAACCTATTGATGGCACTGGGCCTGGTTATCACTATGACGGGTGTTGTCATGGTCAACAGTGGCAAAGCAAATACAGTCCCGTCTGTCGCAGAATAGTGCTCAAAAAGTCGATCTCAATCCACGGATTAATTATCATCATGCTTGTTAACAGTTCTGGAAGGTATTGAGGGATGCATTTGAATCAATTTTGCCGTGTGTGCTTATGCTGGATATTGTTAGCTGCATTCACTTGCCAGGCTCAATCAACCCAAACTACGAGCAGCGAGAAAAAGTCCAAAGTAAAGACAAAAACAGTTGCTACTGCGAATGCGAAAGCCAGTAATGCAGCCCCAGTTGCACCGAGCCCTAATTCCAACAAATCCAGTTCAAAGACGGCTAAAAAACCGCGCGGCGTGAGGGTAACCGTTACCCGAAACGCAGCCCCTGCCGTAGAGGCAAGACCATCCTTTGCTACTGCTTTGGGTTTGCGTGGTCAGCGTGATGAACTAAGTCTCAAATCGAGTGTAGCAATCGTGGTCAATCAAAATACCAAAGAAGTATATTTTGAGAAAAATTCAAGCGTGAGTCTGCCGATTGCTTCCATTACGAAGTTAATGACAGCAATGGTTGTGCTCGATTCTCAACAACCCTTAGACGAGAACTTAACGATCAATGCCGAGGATGCCTATATCTATAAGCACTCCCGTTTGGCTGAAGGTACTGTACTCAGTCGTGAAGATGCATTGCATCTCGCTTTGATGTCCTCTGAGAACCGAGCTGCATATACATTAGGTCGCCATTACCCAGGCGGTATCCCAGCTTTTGTCGATGCCATGAATCGTAAGGCGAAAGAAATTGGGATGGACCATTCGCACTACGCAGACCCAACTGGTTTGCTGAGTGAGAATGTTTCTTCTGCAGAAGATCTAGTTCGAATGCTCAATGCAGCTTACCAATACAAAATGATTCGAGAGTTTTCGACTTGGCCGGACTTAACCATGGTGATTCGTAATCGACCACAAAAGTTCTTAAACACGAATCGTTTGGTTCGTTCTGGCGATATGGATATTGGTTTGCAAAAAACCGGTTTTATTAATGCGGCTGGAAAATGTTTGGTGATGCAAGCGCGAGTGAACAATACACCGCTTTTACTTGTTTTCTTGGATTCAGTAGGTACGCAGTCTCGTTTTGCAGATGCTGTGCGGGTTCGGGATTGGTATTCTCATATCCCGCCTGGAGAGGTCCAGCCTATACGTCGCTTGATGTAAACATCAAGCCTCTTTATTTGTCCCTTTAAACCCAATACCCTTAGAGATTTGCAGGGCTGTTTCTTGCAAGGCTTTAAGCCAGTCTGGTTGTATGCGATCCGTAGGGGCGCTGAGAGACAAACCTGCAACCAGTTTGCCGGCATCATCCACAATCGCAGCCGCTACGCAACTTACACCAAGCTCTAATTCTTCATTATCTTTAGCGCTACCAAGATCTCGAACGCGTGCGAGTTCAGATTCGAGTGTTTTTAAATCGGTGATACTGTTTTTGGTGTGACCCGATAAGCCTGTGCGGGTGACATACGCCCTGACTTGGCTGGGATCATCATGGGATAAAAAGAGTTTGCCAACTGATGTGAGGTGGAGTGGGGCACGTCCGCCGATTGCTCGAACGACCTGCATGCCAGACCGCTCGCTATAGGCTCGGTCAACATACACAATCTCATCTCCTTGACGTACCGACAAGTTGATTGTTTCGCCGGTAAGCTTATGCAGGGCACGCATTGGGCCTTGTGCCGCTTCTCGCACCGAGAGGCGCGCTTTCACCAAATTACCTAACTCCAGTAGGCGTAGACCGAGTCGATAGGTTCCACCATCGCCACGTTCGACGAGTCGGCAAGCGACCATGTCATTGAGAATACGGTGAGCTGTAGAGGGATGCAGGGCAGTTTTCTCAGCAAGGGCTTTTAAGCTGCTCGATTCCTCATGCTCGGCTAAAGCGTCGAGGAGGTTCATCATGCGCTCCACTACCTGGATCGCAGTTTTACCGACTTCGCCTGATTTTTTAGTACCCACCGTGGGTTTTTGAGTTTCCATACTGCAATTGTAGCGATTCTCAAATGAATTGCATATTATGAAATATTAGTGACAATACCCGCATTAAAGGGGTAAAAACCCTATTTTGAGACCAACTTAGCGTGAATTTATGGCTTTTGCGCACTCAGCAATCAACGCAGGACCACGATAAATGAGGCCTGTATAGATTTGGACCAAACTGGCTCCGGCAGTTATTTTTTCCTGGGCATCTGCCCCAGACAAAATACCGCCAACACCAATGATCGGTAGCGCATTTTGTAGACGTGCTTTGAGTTGTTCAATAACACGGTTAGATTGGTTTTTGACAGGTGCGCCGGATAAGCCACCAGCTTCATGACTCGATGGCAAGCCTTTCACCGCAGTGCGATCGATGGTTGTATTTGTCGCAATAACAGCATCAATCCCAAACTCTACTAACAAGTCAGCAATCAGATGAATATCAGCCGCATCTAAGTCCGGTGCAATCTTTAAGAAAAGGGGTTTGCGAACGCTAAAGCGATCGCTTAAGCGTTCACGGGCTTCATCTAAAGCACCTAGCAGGTTACGCAACATCTCTTCACCTTGAAGATCGCGCAGATTTTGGGTGTTCGGGGAGGAGATGTTAACGGTAATGTAGGAGGCGATTTCATAAACGGCATTCATGCCCGAGACATAATCGTGAGCAGCTTGATCCATCGGTGTTACTGCATTCTTACCAATATTCAAACCTACAATGCCACCGTTTTGCCAAAATTGGCTATTGCGAACGCGATTCACGCAAGCTTCGACACCATCGTTATTAAAGCCCATGCGATTGATGAGTGCATTCGCTTGCTCCAGTCGAAACATACGAGGCTTTGGATTGCCAGCCTGGGGCAGAGGTGTGACGGTGCCGATTTCTAGAAAGCCAAAACCTAAGCTCGCAAGCGCATCAATATGCTTGCCATCTTTATCCAGACCCGCAGCCAGTCCAACGGGATTAGGAAAATGAAGACCACAGAGGGTTCTCGAATCTGGAGCTGGTTTAGCTATGAATGCTTGCAGTAGACCCGTTTGCTGCGCTTTATCAAGCGAAGCGAGGGTGAGGTTGTGCGCTTGCTCGGGATCGAGTGAGAATAAAAGTGGGCGCAGAAGTCGGTAGCTATCGAACATGTGCCTCTATTATCCCTCAGTGATACGCTGCCAGTGATCATCAATCAAACCTTCAATAGGTTTGTAATTGACCTTGTACGACATTTTCTCGCTCTCTTTAATGTAATAGCCCAAATAGAGATAGGGTAATTTGAGTGTTAAGGCTTGCTGAATCTGCCACAGGATGCTGTAGCTGCCATAGCTGGCACTAGAGTCGCTTGTGTCGTAGAAGGTATAGACCGAAGAAATCCCTTGCTCTAGCAGATCAATCATGCTGACCATCCGTAACCGTCCAGGATGGGGATCGCTTGGCCCATCCCGAAATTCAACGATACGTGAGTTAACGCGACTCTGAATTAAAAACTGCATGTATTGATCTTGATCGTCTTGATCCATATCGCTGCCAGCATGCCGGGTATGTTGATAGCGTTGATAGAGTTCGTAATGTTCCTCTTGATAGCCTAGGTAGAGGACGTTAATTTGTAAGCCTTCATGTTTTTTGAGGGTACGGCGTTGACTGCGATTGGGTGTAAATTCATTCACCAAAATCCGAGTTGCAATACAGGCCTTGCAGTGGTCACAATAAGGTCGATAGGTATAAAGACCGCTCCGACGAAAGCCTGCATTGACCAGCTCGCTATAGACATCGGCATGAATCAAGTGAGAGGGCGTTGCTACTTGGGAGCGTGCCGTTTGATTAGGCAGATAGCTGCAGGCATAGGGCGCAGTGGCATAAAACTGCAAAGTGGTAAGAGGGAGTTCTTTAAGCTGCGTCATAGCCAGTGCTGAAGTATCGCTTTAGTAAAGGTCCAAGGTAGCTCTATCTTAGTTTGATTTAGAGAGCTCTGCAGTGATTGTAAAAAGGCCTCCCGTTTGATTGGAGAGGCGCCCAGTGAGCGAAGGTGAGCCGTCTCTTGTTGGCAATCGATCAAGGGTACGCCATTTTCTGCACAAAAGGCACACAGTGCGGCAAGAGCAATCTTGGAACTATCGGTTTGCTTGCTGAACATGGATTCTCCAAAGACAGCCTTACCAAAACAAACGCAGTAAAGGCCGCCAATCAAAACATCATGATCCATGACGGCGATACAGTGCGCATTACCTTGCTCAAATAAAGCGGTATAGGCATCCACGATTTCATGGGTAATCCAAGTGCCGTCCTGATCTTTGCGCGTACTAGTTGCACAGGCACGGACCACTGCCGAAAAGTCATAGTCAACCAGAATGGTTTTTGAAGTATCAGCCAAGAAGTGACGGAGGGTTTTCTTGAGTGAGTCGCTGCACTTAAATTGAGTGGGGACTAAAACCATACGGGGGTCGGGTGACCACCACAGTACAGGTTGATTATCTGAATACCAGGGAAATAGACCCAATTGATAAGCAGTCTGTAATTGATCAGGATAAATCCTTTCGCTCACCGCAAAAAGACCGGGGACAGTGCTATCAGGGTCGCTAGTGAATAAAGGGTTTGGAAAAGCTTCGTTTGGGCCGAGCCAAGGAATGCGATTCATAAAATCCAGCGCTTAAATTTTTTCACAACGCAAGATATCGCGAGTGCGAACAGTAATGGTCTCGAGGTTACTGAGTCGTCCTGATGCTCGATCAGCAAAATACCACTCCAAGGTTTGCTTAACCGTGGGGAAAGCCAAATCTTTCCAGGGGATATCGTGCTCTCGGAATAGGGCTACCTCTAGACTTTCAACGCCTGCTTCAAATTCTGGTGTTTGCATCTGGGCCAAGTAGAAAAAATGGATTTGCTCAGCATGCACTACATTGAGAAGAGAATATAAGGGGCCGATATCGACGTTTGCACCCGCTTCTTCGATGGTTTCCCTAACAGCACCTGCGCTACTGGTTTCACCAATTTCGAGAAAGCCTGCGGGCAAAGTCCAAAAACCATAACGGGGTTCTATGGCCCGGCGACATAGCAATACTTGGTCTCCATAGATCGGAATGCTACCGACTACATTACGAGGGTTTTCGTAATGAATCATTCCGCATTGCTCGCAGACAAAACGCTCACGAGAGTCATCTACTGGAATGCGTAGAACAAGAGTGGAGGCACATTGTGAGCAAAACTTCATGCAATCTTTCTAGAAATGGGCAGACACTGCACCGCGTAATGCATTGGTAATGACTATTTTATCTGCCATGAGTACATCTTCTATTGTCAGGTTAGCCTCACGGGCATTCCAACTGGGGTCAGCAAGAATCTGTGCGCGCATTACCCCGGGGAGCAGTCCTGCAGTAAGGGGTGGCGTGAGCCATTCCTTGGTATTGGGCCTTTGAATAAAAAGACTACTGCGACCCCCTTCGGTGACAAAGCCAGCTTCATTCGTAAAGAGGGCATCAAAACCACCTTGAGTTTCTGCTAACTGCCATGCTCGGTCATACCAAATCCGAGAGTGGGATTTATGTCTTAATAAGCCATCTTGAGACTGCATTACGGAGTGTGTTGAATCAGGAAGAATGTCTTTTGCCCAAAAGAGCTTGACTGAATCGGATAAAGAGCTGAGCTCCGAAATGCTATGGCTTAATTCACCAAGTGGGCTTAAGTCTAGGCGCAGACGATATTGTGAAGATGGATTTGAGCTCGAGCTCAAGTTCTGCCAAGCTTGCAAAATATAGTGTTTTGCTCTCGAGCGATCAAAGGTAATGCCGAGATATTGCGCTGAATGTGTCAGTCGGGCGAGATGGGCTTCAATCAATTGAACTTCACCATGCTTAATTAGGATGGTTTCGAATAAGCCAACCGAGCTTGGTAGTCCGGTTAGAAAGGCCGATTTAATACTGCACTCTTGCCATTCTTCGTCGGGTTTGGATTCAACGGTGATCCCTGCACCTACACCCATTGTTAATGATTCGTGATGGTGGTCAATTTCTAGGGTACGAATGGGGACACTTAAGGCAAAACGCTGATCAGGATCGAGCCAACCAATGGCACCGCAATAGTAGCCACGGCTTGGTTCTAGCGCTTGAATGATTTCCATACTTCTTTTCTTAGGAGCGCCAGTGACGGAGCCACAAGGGAAAACAGCCCGCAGTATGTCAAGAAATTCAGTGCCCTTTTTTAATTGAGCCTTCACAGTGGAAGTCATTTGCAACACATCACCGTGCCTAGCTACTTCAAATAAGTTGGATACCTTTACTGAGCCGGTTTCTGCCACGCGACCCATATCGTTGCGCAGTAAATCGACGATCATGACATTTTCAGCCTGATTCTTGGGATCCTCCGAAAGATCAGTTCCAACACTGTTAAGCGCGCTTGCAGTGCCTTTCATCGGCATCGCAGTTAAGGTACCGTCATTGCGCTGAATGAATAACTCAGGTGAGTGGGACAAAATGGATCGATCGGAAGATTGAATGAATGCACCAAAGCGCCCGGGCTGACGTTGACGTAAACGACTGTAGAGCGCTAGTGGAGAACCATATACTTGCCCACTGAGACGATAGGTGTGATTGATTTGATAGACATCACCAGCCAAGATCCACTCACGTATCTGGTGGAGATCCGATGAGAATTGCTGAAAATCAATTGAGGTATTGAGGTCGGCAACCCCAGCAAAGGTCTCATTTTCTGGTAATTGAGCGATGGCTGCCGCTAGATATTGATCTACCGCTGACTTTGAAAGCGCCTCATAACTTTGAAACGACCAGGCTTCTATTAAAGGATGCCCGTCTGAAGGTGTATCGAGCCCCTGCAAATGCAAACCCAATTCATACGCTATGGCGGTTACTAGATATTCGCCGCGAGCGGAGGCTTGTGCTAATGCTTTGAAAACCCGTTCAATAGCGATTTCATTTTCCTTTGGCTCTGCACTGGGATAAATGCACCAATATTGGATGGGGTCTTGATAGAGCCGGCTGGTAGGATTGCTTGCAGTGCTTTGCGAATCATCCAGCAAAATCATGGCAAACAATCCTGAACCAATTGAATGGATGAATTACTTCAGTATCGTGGCTGATTCAATCGTCACAGTCTTGGAAGGAACATCCCCCATACGACCCATGCGTGGCGCATTAGCAACCATGGTTGGGATTTGACGAATAGCATCAATGGTTTGCGTACCAGAAATCACTTTGCCAAATACGGTGTAGCCATTACCCATCGCATTAGGATAGTCGAGGCCTTGATTGTCTTTCACATTAATAAAAAACTGTGCGGTAGCAGAATCAGGATCGGACGTCCGCGCCATGGCAATGGTGTAAGCCTGATTCTTGAGGCCGTTTTGAGCTTCTGAGACTACCGCAGGATTGGTAGGCTTTTGAACTAAGTCAGGAGTAAACCCGCCACCCTGAATCATGAAGCCATCAATCACGCGATGAAAAATCGTACCATTATAAAAACCGCTTTTTACATAGTTTAAAAAGTTTGCTGTGGTCTTAGGCGCTTTGTCAGCATCGAGCTCTACAACAAAATTACCCATAGTGGTCTTAAATTCAACCTTTGGTCCTGCTAGGACCATTTGGCTGGTAAAGCAAGTGAGAACAAAAATGAAGCTGGTGAGTAGTTTGCGCATGGTTATTCCTTTGGGGTTCATAAATAGAAAAGCTGGTGTTGAGAGTTTATTTCTTCTTTGCTTCTGCATCGAGTTTGCGCAAGAAAGCCATCTTTTCTGCTATTTGACTTTCAAGGCCCCGATCAACGGGCTCATACCAATTAGGAGCAGCCATTCCTTCTGGTAGGTAGCTTTCACCAGCGGCGTAGGCGTGAGGCTCATCATGGGCGTAACGATAGGCTTGACCATGACCAAGCTCTTTCATCAGTTTGGTGGGCGCATTACGTAAATGGCTTGGTACCGGTCGCGTTCCATCCTTGGCGACAAAGTCTTTGGCGGCATTGAAGGCTTTATAGCTGGCATTGCTTTTTGCGGCTACTGCTAAGTAGACAATAGCCTGACCCAAGGCAAGCTCGCCCTCAGGTGAGCCTAAGCGCTCATAAGTCAGCGCAGCATCGTTTGCCAGCTGAATTGCTCTGGGATCGGCTAGGCCAATGTCTTCCCATGCCATCCGAATGATTCGCCTAGCTAAATAGCGGGGGTCAGCGCCACCATCAATCATGCGGCAGAACCAATAGAGTGATGCATCTGGATCGGAGCCTCGTACCGATTTGTGTAGAGCAGAGATCTGATCGTAAAACTGATCACCACCTTTATCAAAGCGGCGCACTTGCATACTCAGTGCATTGTTGATGAACTCTTGATCAATTCGCTTGATCTCGGAACCCTTTACCGAAGTGGCATTACGGATTTGCTCTAGTAAATTGAGTAAACGTCGTGCATCACCATCGGCATGCGCAACTAAAGCCTCCAATGCAGATTCTTCAAATTCCAGATGCGGCATAGCAGTGGCGCGTGCTCGAGCAATTAACTCACTTAATTCTGAAGGGGAGAGTGATTTGAGAACATAGACTTGCGCGCGCGATAGAAGCGCTGAATTCACCTCAAAGGAGGGGTTCTCGGTTGTGGCGCCAATAAAGGTAAACAACCCCGATTCCACATGCGGGAGTAATGCATCTTGCTGACTCTTATTAAAGCGATGGATTTCATCTACAAATAAGATAGTTTGTCTGCCGTATTGCGCCATGCTCTGCTCAGCTTGTTCAATGGCCTCCCGAATTTCTTTTACACCAGCCAACACTGCAGACAATGCAATAAATTCTCGATCAAAGGCTTTAGCAGATAAACGGGCGAGAGTGGTTTTGCCGACACCGGGAGGTCCCCACAAAATCATGGAATGGGGCTTGCCAGAGGCAAAGGCAAGCTGGAGAGGCTTGCCCGCTGCCAATAAATGCGTTTGACCAATAACTTCCTCAATACTTTGCGGGCGCAAAGCTTCGGCTAAGGGTGGAGGTGGATTGCTCTCGAAAAGACCGCTCATCAAATTCAGATCAGTTCTGAATAAAAAGAATCACCAGTGCCGCCCAAGTTAAACAGGCTGCAGCGATATAGCTTAAGCGGGTTCGCATCGTCAAAAACGCGGCACGTGCATCATCATTCGTAAAGTAATAAGTGTAGGTGTCTTTATCAATATTGCGTTGAATCACTAAGGTCGCTGCCAAAATAATTAAGCTCACTGGAATATATATATGCAGTGCAACCCAAGCGATGAGCGCGGGAGTGATTCCCCAAATCCAGGCATTGCGATCAATCCAGCGATCACCACTCAGGGGTTTGCCAAGCGTTTGTAAACTAGCACCCCAATGGAGCGCCCCCATAAAAGCAACGATGATGGCGCCATAACTTGCAATCGATTCAGCGCTGAGGTAGTTGATTGGGGTGGGTGCCAGTTGCACCATCAGGGCAAGACCAATAAATGGGATTAGTCCTGCATAGGCTAAATAACGTACGACTGGCGGCAATGGGTTCACAAACTGTCCTTTAGATTCTGGTGTCAATGCGGATAGACCGTAACTTATTGATCATAGGTAAAAACGCCACGGCCTGTTTTACGCCCGAGATAGCCTGCTGCTACCATCTCGCGTAATAGGGGGCAGGGGCGATACTTTGAATCACTGAAGTTTTCAAAAAAGACTTCCATTACCGCTAGGCAAGTATCTAAACCGATCAAGTCTGCTAAAGCAAGCGGACCAATGGGTTGATTGCAGCCTAACTTCATACCCGCGTCGATATCTTCTGGGCTGGCTAAGCCTTCTTGCAAAACAAAGAAAGCTTCATTAATCATGGGAATCAATATGCGATTGACAACAAAGCCTGGGGAATTTTTGACGGTAATCGGCTCTTTGCCAATCCGCTTAGCCATCTCAATAATGGCGCTGTGGGTGGCATCGCTAGTTTGTAGCCCTCGTATCACCTCAACTAAGGCCATTAAAGGAGGGGGATTAAAGAAGTGCATCCCAATAAAACGAGCAGGATCGGAGTTCAGCGCTGCCAGTTTAGTAATAGAGAGCGAGGAGGTGTTGGTAGCAATAATGGTTTCTTGATCAACAATCTCATCAATCTGATGCAAGATCTTTTCTTTCACCGCTTGATTCTCAGTCGCTGCTTCAATCACTAAACCAAGACCCTTGAGATCGGTGTAGGAGGTGCTGGCTTTGATCCTTATCAGGGCAGCGGCTTTGTCTTCTGCACTAAGCGTTTCTTTTTTGATTAATCGATCAAGACTTTTGCTGATATGACTCAAGCCGCGCTCAACAGCAGCTTCATTAATATCAATCATCACAACATCCAGACCCGCAATGGCGCAAACTTGAGCGATGCCATTGCCCATCGTGCCTGCTCCAATAATCCCCACTGATTGAATACTCATCTCATTTCCTTTTTTGATACTGGCTTGCGCCAAATAAGAGATCTCTAGCCTTATCGTCGGTTAAGGGCTTACGCAAATTGGTGAGCACTTCAACGCCACGCCGAACCGCTGGTCTAGCAGAAACTTTTTCGAACCATTTTTTGAAGTGCGGAAATTCATCAATCTCGATCCCTTGATTTTTCCAGTTACGAGTCCAAGGGAAGATGGCAATATCAGCAATGGAATATGCTTTACCAGCTATGTAAGGATGTTTGCTGAGCTGCTGATCAAGGACTCCATACAAACGTTTTGCCTCATTGGTATAGCGATTGATTGCATACTCAATTTTTTCTGGGGCATAGAGTCGGAAGTGATGATTTTGTCCGAGCATGGGCCCTAGACCGCCCATCTGAAACATCAACCATTGCAAGACATCATATTTAGCTCTCGTACTTTTAGGTAAAAATTTCCCAGTCTTAGCAGCGAGATAAAGCAAGATTGCACCCGACTCAAAAATGCTGATGGATTTTCCATCGGGACCATTGGGATCAACGATTGCCGGAATCTTATTGTTGGGACTGATTTTTAAAAAGTCGGGTTCAAACTGATCGCCTGCACCGATATCAATGGGATGGACTAACCAGTCTTTGCCGAGACGATAACCACATTCTTCAAGCATGATGTGGACTTTGTGGCCATTGGGCGTAGCCCAGCTATAGACATCAATCACTTTCGGGGTCTGCTGTTTACTCATCTTGATATTCCTTGGTGATTTAATAGTCGGTAATAGGGTAGTTTAGGCAGTTACGGGCACTGGGGTTGAGTAATCGCTAGAATGTTATAAATATTCTTAAATTGTGCCATGTTGATCGTCCTTTCCCCAGCAAAATCCCTCGACTACAAGACCCCCGTTAAGGTCAAGTCCACTACCTTGCCCGAATTTGCTGCTGAATCAGCCAAACTCATTGCAGATCTCAAAAAGCTATCACCCCAGCAGGTTGCCAAGCTAATGGGCTTATCCGATCAGCTGGCCGCCCTCAACGTAGGCCGCTATCGCGACTGGTCTAAAAAATTCACACCCGAAAATAGTAAACCCGCGATTTTTGCCTTCGATGGGGATGTCTATGACTGCTTTGATGTCAAAAGTCTGAGCCCCAAGGCTGTTGAGTTTGCTCAAGACCATATCCGGATTTTGTCTGGTCTTTATGGCGCGCTGAGGCCTTTAGATCTGATGCAGCCTTATCGATTGGAGATGGGTACGAGCTTTCAGAATGTCAGAGGTAAAGATTTATATGCCTTTTGGGGTAAGCGGGTTACTGAGGCTCTTAAAAAGCTGCTCGAGAAAGAAAAAGAACCAACCCTTCTTAACTTGGCATCCGAGGAATACTTTAAGGTATTGCAAGCCAAAGATTTGGGTTGCCCAGTGATTTCACCCGTGTTTCAAGATGCTAAAGCCGGTCAGTACAAAATCATCTCGTTTTATGCCAAACGTGCTCGGGGTCTCATGGCACGTTATGTGATCGAGAATCGATTGACTAAGCCAGCGGATCTTAAAGGCTTTAACTTGGATGGTTACAAGTATTGCGCTAGCGAATCAAAACCAGATAAGCCAGTATTTCGACGTGCGGAGAAAAAATAAGCATGGCTATTCATCGCAGTAAAAGTTCACAACGCAGTTCCCCTGAAGCAGAGCGCCTAGTTGCAGACTCGATTTCTTTGGCGGCATCAGGAAGCCAAGTAGAGGATCGTTTTTGGGAGGCCCGGCTGGATGAAAGATTGCTCCGTCTGCTCAAAAGCCAAAATCAGAATGTGATTGATGCAGCGCTTGACCAAACCTTTCGGATCAATACGATTGCCTTTGAAGTCTTGGCGGACACTGCTGAAACTCTGGCAGAGTCTATTCGCATTGAACACGATGGCCAGCAATGGGATGCCTTATTGCTAGCGATCCCGATTGTGGCTCACACACGCTATCAAATTCCTTCTGGTCCGCTACCAACCTCCGTTGTGGAAGCTACAGCTCTGGCGCTTCACAATACCGTAACAGCAGCAGATTCACGCTTAGCTATTGTTCCTTGGTTGTATAGCATTGATCAAATGCCCCAATCGCATTGCCAAACCCGAGTTCTCACAGAGACGCTCGCGATGGCTGCAGTGACAGGCAGCGATATTAAGCTGGAACTGCGCGATATGTCTGAGACTATTGCTGTTCTTGCTGATCCCCGATTTATTGTGGCTGTTGTAGCAGCACCAACAGGAACTCCGCTATTTCGCTGGCAGGCTGAGGCGCCGTTGCGACAAGAGCGGGGTGTGAGTTTGATTGGTTGGCAAAACGCGATGCATGATCCGATCGCCACCTTGCTTCCTGGTTGCGAGTTTGAACTTTTACTCCCCGAGGCCTACTTCACCAATTGCCGCTTAGCTGATAAACATGTCCGTCCATTGAGTATTCGGGCTGCTGTGAACTTCCTAGAATCGACCCTGGGTGTTTTACCTGCGGGTCTTTCATCGGTGGTGGGTGCTTTTGGTGAAGAGCAAGCTGATGAATATCGAATCTCCTTCAGTATCAAAGGCTCTTCTGAGATCAATTACGGTGTGATTTGGCCTCTGTACGACCGAGAGAGTGTTGCTAACGACGCGCTTAATGATTTATCGGATGACGAGAGTCCCATCAAACGCATCTGCGATGCTCTGCATGATGCTGGTGTAGAAGATGTTTTTCGGCATGCAATGCTCTTTGATCCTGAGCTTTGCGATGATTGTGGAGCACCACTGTTCCCCGATCGATTGGGTGAGCAGGTTCATGCGGAGATGCCAGAGGATACGCCGTCTCAACAACCGCTGTTTCATTAGAAGAAAAGGCCGAGAATTCTCGGTCTTTTGTATTTCAGTACTGCAGTCCTAGGCTTACTTTCCTGGTGTGAAAGGCTCCGCATCGGCAAAAAGATGAGGCATTTTTCCAGAACGCATATCAGCTGTCTGACAAGAGTCAGCCATCCGTATTCCAGAGCGAATATTAAACAGCATCGCTTTGTTTGGAAGCACCACTAAGTCAAAACCAGAATTTGTGTTTTTATAACGCAAGCTTCCTGGTAGTGAATTTTCTCTACGCATTTCGTAGGTTTTAGAGTCCCAAATTAACACCAAATTTTCTGTACCGCCTGTGGTTTTGAACTGGCGATTATCACCACAGCTCCATGCAAAGGTATCGTCAGCAGCATGAGCAAAAGCGCCAGACCCAAGTGCAGCGATGAGCAGGGTAATCTTCAGTACTTTACTTTTTAACATTGAAGTCTTCTTAAGAAAGTAAATGTTTCACGCCTGCTTGTTCTTCAAGGAGTTCATTGAGTGTATGGTCCATACGCTCACGGGAGAACTCATCGATCTCTAAGCCTTCGACAATTTTGTATTCGCCATTTTGACAAGTGACGGGGAAGCCGTAGATGACATCCTTCGGTATGCCGTATTCACCATTCGATGGAACGCCCATGGTGACCCACTTACCATTGGTGCCAAGTACCCAATCATGCATGTGGTCGATAGCCGCATTCGCTGCAGACGCAGCAGAAGAGAGGCCACGCGCTTCAATAATGGCTGCACCGCGTTTACCAACCGTAGGAATGTGTACTTCCTTATTCCAAACCGGATCGTTGATCAGCGCCTTGACAGACTCGCCACCAACAGTTGCAAAGCGATGATCAGGGTACATAGTTGGGCTGTGATTACCCCATACAACAAGTTTCTCAATATCACCAACAGGCTTGCCCATCTTGGCTGCCAATTGAGAAAGTGCGCGATTGTGATCTAAGCGCAACATGGCTGTGAAATTCTTTGCAGGTAAATCGGGAGCTGATTTCATGGCAATGTAGGCGTTTGTATTGGCAGGGTTGCCAACTACTAAAACTTTCACCGTACGTTTTGCCACTGCGTTGAGTGCTTTGCCTTGTGCGGTGAAGATTTGTGCATTTGCTGCCAATAAATCTTTGCGCTCCATGCCAGGACCGCGAGGACGTGCACCGACTAAAAAGGCGATATCAACATCCTTAAAAGCCGTCATTGGATCAGAGTGCGCTGTCATGCCCACGAGCAATGGGAAAGCGCAGTCTTCTAGCTCCATCATGACGCCTTGTAGCGCTTTTTGGGCTTTTTCGTCTGGAATCTCAAGTAACTGCAATATCACTGGCTGATCTTTGCCAAGGACGTCGCCATTGGCGATGCGGAATAGGAGGGAATATCCAATTTGACCGGCTGCACCGGTCACGGCGACACGCATTGGGGCTTTTGCCATTACTTTTAACTCCAAAGGAAGGTTAACTGAGGGTTTAATTTAAATACGAATACTTTTCTATTATCCATTCAAGTGAATGCACTTTAGATTTACACTACGAGAGATGTCTTATATAAGACCTCAACCCAATGAGATTTTAGCGAATTCAAATGTGCAATTGGAGATCTTGTGTCTGAAGTGTTGACCCCGAGTGCGTCGTTTAGCCCGCTTTATCAGCAGATTAAGGCGCTGATTCTGGCTAGCCTACAAGCTGCTGAATGGTTGCCAGGAGCGTTGATTCCCAGCGAAATGGAGCTGGCGGCCCGTTATTCGGTAAGCCAGGGCACGGTTCGTAAGGCAATTGATGAACTAGCCGCGCAAAATCTCTTAGTCAGACGGCAGGGTAAGGGCACTTTTGTGGCCACCCACCATGAGGAAGACTGGCAATACCGCTTTTTACACCTAGTGCCCGATGAGGGCCAAAAGTTTCCTCTCATCAGTCAGTTTTTGGCTTGTAAGAAGATAAAGGCCAATTCAAATGATGCTCACTTGCTCAAATTAAAGGCAGGGGATCCATTGATACTAGTTAATAGAGTTCAGAGCTTTGCGGGAAAACCCATTGTTTTTGAAGAGATTTTACTTCCCGAATTACGATTTAAAGATCTTGATCTAGCAATGTTGCACGACTGGTCTGGGCCAGTTTATGCCCTCTATGAAACCCGTTTTGCCACCCATATGGTCAGAGCTGAAGAAAAAATCAAAGCGATTGCCGCTGATGAGCAGTTGAGCACCCATCTTCACCTGCCTGTGGGTCATCCGGTTTTGCTAGTTGAACGTCTCGCTTTTACTTATGGCAATAAGCCAGTGGAAATCCGAAGAGCGCGTTATGACACAACACAGCAACATTACCAAAATATGCTCAATTAATAGAGCCCGATTATTAGTAAAAACCATTAAACCCCTTATTTCACCTAAAATACCCACACTTTCTAAGGTTTCCAATAGAATATGTTGCAACACAGCAAGACTGAACTTAACCTCCACCTATATATCGAGATAGCCCATGGTTGAAGCACAGCAGGATACAAAAAAAGATAAGCCCGAATTTCGGAATATCGGCTTAGCCCAGTTAATTCACTATCGACTTCCTTGGGCCGGTAAGGTGTCAATTCTTCATCGCATTAGCGGTGCAGTTTTATTTCTCTTGCTCCCATTTATTTTGTACCTACTAGAGCAGAGTCTTGCTTCTGAACAAACATACCAAGCATTCCAAGGTTTAACTAGCAATGTTTTAGTAAAAATCATTTGCTTAGGTTTGATCTGGTGTTTTCTCCATCATTTTTGTGCTGGTATTCGTTACCTGTTGCTAGATCTTGAGATTGGCATTAGCAAATCTGAATCGAATCGCTCTGCAATCATTGTTCTTTTCCTCGGCTTGGGTCTAACGGCAATCGTTGGCCTCAAGATGTTTGCAATCTACTAAGGAAATCTCATGCCCATTTATCAAATCGGTCCTAAGCGCTTAGTAGTTGGGGCGCATTACGGTCTTAAAGAGTGGATTATTCAGCGTATTACTGCCATTGTGATGGTGGTTTTCACAGTGGTGCTATTGGTCGATTATTGCGTCACCGGCGGCACTGGTTATGCAGCGTGGTCTGGCCTTTTTAGCAACCAATTCATGAAACTGCTTACCTTGTTAGCATTGTTGAGCTTGTTCTATCACGCCTGGATTGGTATTCGGGATATTTGGATGGACTACATTAAGCCTGTCAGCATTCGACTGGGTTTACAGGTTTTAACCGTTCTCTATTTAGTTGCTTGCGCCGCATACGCAGTACAAATTTTGTGGAAAGTGTAATTCGATGACCGAGATTAAAAAATCTTTGCCACGTCGCCGCTTTGATGCTGTCATTGTTGGAGCGGGCGGTTCTGGTATGCGCGCCTCTTTACAGCTGGCAGAAGCCGGTTTGAATGTTGCCGTTTTGAGTAAGGTATTTCCAACACGTTCACATACTGTTGCTGCTCAGGGTGGTATTGGTGCAGCGCTAGGTAATATGAATGAAGATAACTGGCACTATCACTTCTACGACACCATCAAAGGTTCTGACTGGCTTGGTGATCAAGACGTTATTGAATTTATGTGTCGTGAAGCACCAAAAGTGGTTTACGAGTTAGAGCACTTTGGTATGCCCTTTGACCGTAATCCAGACGGAACGATTTATCAGCGTCCCTTTGGTGGACATACAGCGAACTATGGTGAAAAAGCCGTACAGCGTGCTTGCGCAGCAGCCGATCGTACTGGCCATGCCATGTTGCACACCTTGTATCAGCGCAATGTGCGCGCGAAGACCAACTTCTTCGTAGAGTGGTTAGCTTTAGACCTCATTCGCAATGAAGAGGGTGATGTTGTTGGTGTAACCGCTCTCGAAATGGAAACTGGTCAGGTTTATATCTTGGAAGCCAAAGTCGTGATGTTGGCTACGGGTGGTGCAGGTCGTATCTGGGCCGCTTCAACGAATGCCTTTATTAATACCGGTGATGGTATGGGCTTAGCCGCTCGAGCAGGTATTCCGCTTGAGGATATGGAGTTCTGGCAGTTCCACCCAACTGGTGTTGCTGGTGCTGGTGTGCTCTTGACCGAAGGTTGTCGTGGTGAAGGCGCTATCTTGCGCAATAAAGATGGCGAGCGCTTTATGGAGCGTTATGCGCCAACTTATAAAGATTTGGCGCCACGTGATTTCGTATCCCGTTGTATGGACCAAGAAATTAAAGAAGGTCGTGGATGCGGTCCTAATGGTGATTATGTTGAACTGGATTTGACTCACCTTGGTGCTGACACCATCATGAAGCGGTTGCCATCGGTTTATGAGATTGGCATCAACTTTGCCAACGTTGATGTAACAAAACAAAACATTCCTGTAGTGCCAACCATTCACTATCAAATGGGCGGCATTCCTACCAACATCAACGGTCAAGTGGTTGTGCCTAAGAATGGCAAACCCAATGAGATTGTTCATGGCTTGTATGCGATTGGCGAGTGCTCTTGTGTATCCGTGCATGGCGCTAACCGTTTGGGTACTAACTCTTTGCTAGATCTTTTGGTCTTTGGACGCGCAGCAGGTAATCACATTGTTGCAGCGGATCTGAAAAAGCAAGAGTTCAAACCATTGCCGGCTGATGCTGGAGAACAGACCCTTGCACGTATCGCTAAATTAGATGGCTCTTCATCAGGTGAGTACGCGCAAGACGTTGCTAATGACATTCGCAAGACCATGCAGACTTATGCTGGTGTATTCCGTAATCAAGAATTGATGGATGAAGGTCTGCGTCAGATGGCTAAACTCACCGAGCGTGCGAACCATTTGTGGCTCAAAGACAAGTCTGAGATCTTTAATACCGCACGTATTGAAGCTCTAGAAGTTGCCAACTTGATTGAGACTGCCAACGCCACTATGACATCTGCAGCAGCTCGTAAAGAAAGCCGCGGCGCCCATTCGCATGATGATCATCCACATCGCGATGATGCTAATTGGATGAAGCACACGCTTTGGTATAGCGAAGGCAACCGTTTAGATTACAAGCCCGTCGTGATGAAGCCTTTAACGGTGGATTCTGTTCCGCCTAAAGAACGTACTTTCTAAGCCATAGATCGATAAGAGAGATAAAAGATGAGTGATACCCGGATTTTTGAAATTTATCGTTATGACCCAGAGCTTGACTCTGCGCCTCGTATGCAGCGCTATGAGCTTGAGCTCAATGGTGAAAGAATGCTGTTGGATGCTCTTATTTCATTGAAGAAACAAGATGAGAGTATTTCGTATCGTCGCTCATGTCGTGAGGGTGTTTGCGGATCTGATGCCATGAATATCAATGGTAAGAATGGCTTAGCTTGCTTAACCAATATGTTGACCTTGCCTAAAGTCATTACCTTGCGCCCATTACCTGGTCTGCCAGTCGTGCGGGATTTGATTGTTGATATGACTTTGTTCTTTAAGCAATACTTATCAATCAAGCCCTACTTGGTGAACGATAATCCAGCTCCAGAAAAAGAGCGTTTGCAGAGTCCAGAAGAGCGGGAAGAACTCAATGGTTTGTATGAGTGTATTTTGTGCGCATCTTGCTCCA
>Ga0364867_10153_pt1 | contig 46560 bp, 32 predicted proteins | sample ExccelAu500001D4_3_FD_206915 | JGI IMG/M metagenome (GOLD analysis project Ga0364867, IMG submission 206915) | Enriched cells from Trout Bog Lake Hypolimnion, Wisconsin, USA - BchlTB.Aug13.5000.01.D4 | ecosystem: Environmental > Aquatic > Freshwater > Lake > Hypolimnion/Profundal zone | place... | reverse complement strand
ACCTTCAGGCTGATCTGTATTGTTCAGTTTTCCATCCCATCCGCGGCCATCAAGGGTTGTACTTTGATAAACAAGTTCGCCCCAGCGGTTATAAATGTTCATATTAAACGAAGTCAATCCTGCAGTCAGCAAAGTCCTGGGGAAGAAAAAGTCATTTAAACCATCCCCATTAGGCGTAAATACATTGGGGATATCCATATAACAATCATTATCAACAATCACTGTATAAGACTGGGAGCATCCGTCGATAGTAACCTTGGCTGAATAAGTACCGGCCTCGGTCACAACTATTGAAGAAGAGGTCTGTCCGGTATTCCATTTCCAGCTTGCACCCGCAGTTTCAGCATTTGTTTTATCTGTCAGTATCAGAGGTTGACTGCCGGCGCATATCGTTGTATCGTTGCCAAGGTTGATATTGGGAACGGGGAAAACTACTACTACCCTGCTTGCGTTGGTATCGCGGCATACCCTGTAATCTGTTGAAACAGTCACTGTAAACACGCCTACCGCGTCAAATGCATGGGAAACCGGGTTTTGATTGGTGATCACGTCCCCATCTCCGAAATTCCAGGTTACACTATTAAGGCCAATGGTTGTATAGATACCGGTAAAAGTAGAATACGTGCTCCTGCAGAATACAGAATCGGTAAGCAAAATACTAAGTGGACTCAAAGAATCTACCTGTACCAATTGCACCGCGGTATCGTGGCAGGGCACAAAGTCGGTTACTATAAGTTGCACCTTATATTGTCCTGTATTTTTATAAAAATAGGAAGCATTGTCGGTATTAGCTGTTACTCCGTTTCCAAAAGACCAGGCATAGGAAAGTCCGAAACCTGTAGAAGTATCTGTAAAATTCACAAGGTTTTTCTGGCACAGTAGCTCCGGATTTGTAGTAAATCCTGCATGTATTGGATGGTATAAAGTAAAAGTATCCGTAGCTGTGTCGAAACAATAATGGTTTGTAGCAACCAAGGTTACCGTATAGGTGCCCTGTGCAAAAATATGCCAAGGATTGGTTGCAGTATCAAGAGGGCTTCCATCATCAAAATTCCAAACATAATTGAGTACAGTACCAACAGATGTTGAAGAATTAAAGAAATATACAGTATCCCCTTTACAGCCATAATGAATTAATTTACTGAAACCAGGAATAACGGCCGCACCAACAAGGGTGGTATTACCCATAATAGTTGAAACACATTTTCCAATTGTAATTGTGAAATTAGTATAATTGCCGGCACATAAACCTCCTAAGATTATAGAACTGTCGCCTAAAACTGTTGTCCAGACAGGCGGTTGGCTAATTCCGTTCAGTTCATATTTTATGGTATCCATTGTAAAAGGAGGCATCCCGTAAAGCTTTATTGTACCGTCACAATACCCGCATTGGGTAGGATTGGTTGAACCTATAAGATAAAAATCAGGCCCGGGAGGTGCTGTAAGTGTTATTGGCCCTACGGCTGGGGTGGTACAAGTTCCACATATTCCTGTATAAGTCGCAACTATATTACTGTAAATTACACTGGGAGTTCCATCGAGTCCGGTCAAGGTCAAAGATCCGGAACTGTTGCTTGTTAAAGTAATCGGAGGCATGGCAATACCTCCTTCGTCATAAGTAATGATAAAAGTACCTAAGGGATATAAACCATTGATAGTGATTGTTCCATCGTTTAAACCACATTTTGTAGGATTGGTTGAAGTAAGACCGCTTATGGATATCCCGGTATTAACAAGCGTTTCCGGACCGGCAGGTGGAGAAACGCATAATCCCTGCTTCACGACTATATTACTATATACTCCTGCGCACAAATTAGGAATAACCAAAGAACCGAATGAGGAAACCGTAGCAATTATCTGCGGTTGGGGAACTCCACCTAAATCATAATTAAGGGTATCAATCATACCTGTGGTTAACCCATTGATCGTAATATAACCATCGTTTAATGCGCACTGTGTGGGATTAGTCACAGTAGCGATAATAGTCAGGGTTCCCGCAGGCGTTACCGTATAATATCCAAAAGAAGTATCGGTACACCCAAGAGCGCCGGCACGATAAGTGGTGGCCACAGTAGGGCAAACTACAATGGAATCACCCGTCCCGAGATAGGCGCCTGTATTGAAATTATACCAATAAACAGTGGACGTATCATAAGGAATAGGCGCATAAGGAATAGAGGCCACGGTATAGTTTGTCCCTCCTGAAATTGGCGTAAATCTCCAGCCTTCATCAATACCGGTCCAGTTAGGCGTCATATCGCGGGCGGGGGCAACAGTGGCAACAGTACCTGTAGCATTTTGAACCCCACATTCAGCATGGCCGCCATTCCAGCTTGTGCAAATTGTTTTATTAGAAATATGAACCTCAATAATATTGGTAGTCTCATATAGGATTATTTGCGTGGTCAGATATTGTCCAGGACAAAACCCGGTTGTATACATTTGGCAATGGCACCAGGTTGCACAAAATCTCCTGTTTGGGGCCGTTCCAAACGAAGAATAAGTAATGGTACCTCCTTCGGGTATATACACATCGCACCAAGGCCCTGCAATACAATTTAATTGTTCAGTATTACCCAAAAAAGCAGCAGAAATCGGATATGGATCAGTCCCCCCTACTAACGTTGTATCAAAAGTAATATTTCCATTATCTCCCATTAAACATGAATAATAATTTACCCCATAGAAATTAAAATTAAATCCCAAAGGCAAAGTCGTTGGGGTATAATGGTCATCAAGAGTAATATGCGGATTGAATGGTATATCACCAATAACATGCGCATGGAGCGTAGTACAATGTACCAAGCAACTCAGTGAGTCGCTGCTTGTTACAGTTACCTGGCCCCAAACTTTAGGACAAGAAAGCAAAAGAACTAATACTGTAAAAGAGGTAAAAATATGTTTCATAAAAAAAATTCTTGCTCTGTTATTGATAAAAGACATCATTAATTCTTAAAAGGTTTGGTTTCGAACCTCAGAATTTAACATTTAATTAATCAGATGTGTCTTCAACCCCTAAAATTATAACTTTTTTATTAAATAACAAATGCTTTTTACCAAAAATTGCCTGTTTAAAATGTTTGTATGATAATAACTTCAGAGGAACAATGACAAAGAACGGAATTTTCTAACGGGAAAAAGTTATTAACCTTTCCTTCATTCCCCCTACCCTTACTCCTTTTTTATTTTACTTTTATCCCAATATAAAACCAGACAAAATGAGCTTTACGCTTAAATATTTTAAAACAATGCTCTGCCTTACCTTATGCCTCCCTCTCAACCACCTCGGGGCTCAGCAAATTGGAAAAAAAATCCACATAAACCCGTTTTATTATAATATTCAGAAAGAGGTAAAATCTGAATCTGGCATTGTGGCCTGCGCCCACCCGCTTGCAGCCCTTGTTGGCAAAGACATCCTGCTGCAAGGTGGCAATGCTATTGATGCCGCCATTGCGGTCCAGCTTGTGCTTGCCGTAGTTTACCCCGAAGCCGGTAACCTTGGCGGCGGCGGATTTATGGTTGCAACTTTAAACAACAAGAAAATAGCGATTGATTTCAGGGAAACGGCTCCAGGTAAGGCAAGGGAAGATATGTACCTGAACCAAATAACACATAAACCAATTGATGGGCTTTCTACCGAAGGTATTTTATCTTCAGGTGTTCCAGGCACTGTAGCAGGCATTTTTGCCACGATTAAATATGCAAGGCTTCCACTGGCAACCCTTATTGACCCGGCTATTGAAATTGCAGATAAGGGTTTTGTGATCACAGAAGGGGAGGCCGCAAACCTGAACAACACAGCCCCTCACTTCAGAAGGGAAAATAAAACGCTTCCTGTTTTTGTAAAACAGTCCGGACAGTGGAAAGCAGGCGACACACTAATTCAAAAAGAATTGGCACATACCCTTTTAAGAATCAAAAAGCAGGGAATGGCCGGATTTTATGGGGGTGAAACTGCAAAAATGATTGTCAGTGAAATGAAAAAAAACAGGGGCATTATCAGTTATGAAGACCTGAAAAATTATAAAACTGTCTTACGTACCCCGGTTGAATTTGACTACAGGGGTTACCATATTATAACTATGCCACTACCGGGAAGCGGTGGTGTATTGCTACCCCAAATGCTTAAAATGCTCGAAAACTTTCCCCTTTCGCAATATGGCTTCCATAGCGCGCGAAGCGTCCAGCTCATTACAGAGGTTGAAAGAAGGGCTTATGCCGACAGGGCTGCATATTTGGGAGATCCAGGCCAGGTTAAGGTTCCGGTTAAAACCCTCACAGGGAATGCTTACCTTAAACAGAGAATGCAAGATTTTGATAGCGCTAAGGCAGGTAAAAGCGTTGATATAAAGCCGGGATTCATTAAGGAGAGCGAACAAACCACCCATATCAGCATTATTGATAAGGACGGCAATTGCGTAGCCGTAACCACTACCCTCAATGGGCTATATGGTAGTAAGTGCGTTGTGACAGGAGCCGGATTCCTTTTGAATAATGAAATGGACGATTTCAGCATTTCACCGGGAATTCCCAATCAATATGGCGCTTTAGGTGGCAAGGCCAACGCGATAAAACCTTACAAAAGAATGTTAAGCAGTATGTCGCCCACAATAGTGCTTAAAGACAAGTCGCCATTTATGGTGGTAGGTTCTCCCGGTGGCACTACTATCATAACCACCGTTTTGCAATCGCTCATCAACATTATTGACTTCAAAATGAGCGCCCCGGATGCAGTGAACAAACCCAAATTTCACCACCAGTGGCTACCTGACAGGATTGATGTTGAAAAGGACTTCCCCGACAGTACCCGAAAAATACTGCAACATATGGGTTACCTGATAAGTGACCGCAATCCATGGAGCCGTACCGAATTGATTCTCAGGGAAAGTGACCATATCTACATAGGCGTTGCCGATTCAAGAGGAGAAGATGATGCAGAATAAGTATTACTTTTCAGTTCAATTGAAACCCTAAGTTTTACCTGAAATAATGCCCTCTTCCCTTTTTTCAAGGAGGCGACATCGGACGTCCGACTGTGCAGAGAATTAACTGGGGACGGTTAATGGCCCAGATTGGCTAAAATGAAAACAATAAAGCTTAGCGTCACCTCTTTTTTGCGGGGTTAATGGCTCCTTGTAACAAATAAACTCCTGGTCAACGGATCAGTAATAGCCGCCCTTTTGTGCAAAAAACCTAATTCTTGATTACCCGGTCTATCAATACCCTGTGGTTACTTTCATCATAGAGCTCAATGAAATAAATTCCGGGCTGCAAGGCGTTGATATCCAATTTACTGGCGTTAGAAAGTTCCATTAGTTTATTTCCTTCTATTCCTGTTAATACAGCTTTTACCGGGATCGGTGAAATAATATTTATAACACCGTTTGTAGGATTAGGATAAACTGAATATCTGGGTGAATTAATAACGTTGTTTACAGCAAGATTGGAATAGGAATAGGAAAAGAAGGAGGAATCGGAACAACCATTGCTATCCGTTACAACCACATTATAAATTCCGGATGTAGTTGGCTTAAGGGTGTCAGCCGAAGCGCCGGTAATCATGCTTCCATTTTCATACCATTGGTATCCTGCATAAGCAATGGTCGTTCTCAATGCCCCACCGCTATAAGTAATAACTGGCGCCGGGAGCAGGTTAAAGGTCAGTGTAACGGGAGCAGAGGTGTCAATACATCCATAAGCATTGATTACCAGCGTATAGACCCCGGAAGTGGTTGCTCCGTAAAATGGAGACCTGCGCCTGCCTGGCACCCCATTATCAAACCATGTATAAGTATAGCCCGGCCCTGCAGTACCGGTGAGCATAACTGTGTCTCCTGAACAATATTTCCCGGTTCCCGGATAAAAAATGGTATCTAACGGATACCCGGTGGAAATAACATTCACCGTATCCTGGAAGGTAGCAGTACAGGTACCCGTTGAAGTTCCTGAAATGGTATAAATAGTTGTAGCTGCCGGATTTGCAACAACCATGCCCCCTGTGGTTGCAGACAGCCCTGTAGCAGGAGACCATGTAAATGTGCCTGTGAGGCCGGCTCCCGAAGCTGAAATTAATACACCAGTACCTCCTGGGCAGTTAGAAATAGTATCATGTGTCGAGGGCCTTACCGCTATCACGGGCATTGTGCAAACGGAATCAATAATAAAGAAATAATCATAGGTTTGCCCAAAGGAGGCATTACATGGAGCGCCTGAAGAATCTTCGGAGAGCATAAGACGCATATGAAGCCTGGTAGAGGTTACAGCGCCAGAGGTAGGCACAATAAATTGATAGGAAGTATCTATGGTAGTGTCATTTAAGGGTATCATTGAACCTGCAAGTTCAGTTGTTTCATAAATCCCGTTATTGTTCCAGTCAATATACACTGAAAGGTAAGCTGCATAACCTGAGTACCTGGCTATGTTTACAGATACCCCTGATCCACCGGGTGCCGTAGTTCCCTGGAGGGTATAATCATTAATATAGGTTCCTCTGCATGAGGTAATACCTGTAAAATAAACTGTAGAACTTACATGTGCACCTGTTATGTTTACAGACTCAAAATATTCATTGCTGCATGTATGAGAATAAACCGGCGCTGTAGTATCGGGGCACCGTGCTGAAGCATGGCTACTGATAACAACTAAAAATAACAGATTTAAAAACAGAGATAATCCCTTTTTTGAGAAAAAACCAGATATTGCTTTCATAAAAATCAATTAATAGAAAGAATTTTAGGTCAAAATTAGTTTCCGGAAGCCCTTAAATTCTTACCAATATAATTGATAATGATTAAATCATAAAAAAATCACAATAAGATAACAATTAAAAACCCAGATATAAAAATCGCTCAGGCTAAAAACAAGAGTAAAAAGGCCATTAAATGGCAAGGTATATCTAACTAACTAACCATCCGGCTTAAACGAATGATAATTACTTATTCTTATATTAATTTCTGTTGCCTCTTTTAAACCTCGGTCTCTAAAATATTAGTATAAAGAATTAAAATGTTTTTAAAAAGGATACTATTCTCTAATAAAAATCAGCGACCATTTCCCACTGATTTATCATTTGCGGCCGGTTAGCTTCCCTTAAATTCTGGCGTTTCCCAAATTCCAGAATTTTACCTATCCCTACCCTCAGGTCAGTTAGCTCCCTGTCAAAATATTGGCGCATTTTAGTAATATCCGGTTGGCGCCTTGTAATGTCACCGGTTTTAAGGGGTGGCAAATATTCAATTACCGAACTCGACCCTGAAAGTTCTATTACAGTTTCAGCAAGTTCCTTTATCGAAACAAGGCGGTCATTACCTACATTCACTATATCATTTAATAAAAGATTATCCTCCAGTATCCTGGTTATAAAATCGGTATGATCGTCAATATAGCAAAAAGTCCTGGTCTGGCTGCCATCTCCATAAATGGTCACAGGCTCCCCTTTCAACGCCTGATCTATAAACCTGGAAACTACAAAATCAGTACTTTGGCCTGGGCCGTAAGTATTGAATAAACGGAGTATGTTGTAATCTATACCATATTCCTGTTTGTAGGTTTTGCAAAAGCATTCCCCAATATTTTTGATTACTGCATAAGGTAATTTTGAATTCAATGGAGTTCCGGTTTCCTGTAGAGGCAAATGAACCGGCTCACCATAAACCTCTGATGATGAAGTATAAATCACCCTTTTTACCCCGGTTGATTTTGATAATTCAAAAATATGCTGCAACCCGTAAATATCGTCCATAACCATTTTGGGAAATTGGAGGGTTCGGTTCACTCCAACTACTGCCGCATAATGAAAAACATAATCAAAATTAAATTTATTCATTACCGCTGCTATTTCCTTATATTTATTCACATCACATTTTATAAAAAGGCAATTTTCTCCTTTTGCTAAATTTCCAATTTTTCCGGTCAGCAAGTTATCCACCTGCACAATAAAATACTTATTGCCCACCAAAAGTTTATGAGCCAAAGCGCTTCCCAGAAAACCGGCTGCTCCTGAAATTAATATTTTTTTCATTTGAATTCTTGCATTGGTTTGGTTATTTGTGGAATTACATTTATATTACAGTATGAACTATGTTTGTCTTGTCCATTTTCCAATCATCACCCTTTCTAAACCGGGCTATGGGGTAGAGATAAAACAAAACAATTTTCTCCTTCTTTCGTTACCGAATATTCAAGGCTGCCTTTGTGCATACCTACAATACGTTGGGAAAGCACAAGTCCAAGTCCGAAACCTTTTACGGAAGTACTGTTACCCCCCCTGAAAGAATGCCTGAATAATTTCAATTGCTCTTGCGAAGTAATTATTGCCCCATCATTCGTTATTTTAATGTTTACCGATGAATCAGTTGTTGAAATTTCTATGGAAGGCCTGCTATTAATTGAAAAATTCACAGCGTTCTTTATTAGGTTCATGATGGTCATTTTTATCATCCTGCTGTTACCCACAATGGTGAGGTCGCTTTCCTCAGTTGCATTATTAATATTAAAATCAAAGCTCACCTTATCATTTAAGAAAATCACTTCGTCCATACATTCAAATATCACCTCATCAATCCTTATGGAATCAGAATTAATAACCGTTAACCTGGTTTCCATTTTTGAAATATCAAGTAGGGCTGTAATAATATTGGAAAGCTCCATTATGGAATTTTTTTGAAATTGCAGACTTATTTTCAGTTTTTCGCTTTCATCCTCAGCCAAGGCCCTTTCGGCATTAGCCATCATTATTGCCAGTGGGGTTTTAAGTTCATGCGACAAATGGTTAATATAGTGGAGCTGGAATTTGAACGCATTTTCAACCTTTTCGAGCAAGTCATTGAATTTCTTGGACAAAAACCCTATCTCATCATCCCCAAAATTCTGAACGATACGCCGGGAAAGGTCATCAGGCGAAATTTTTTCCACATCATTGGTAAGCTGTGTAATAGGTTTGGTAATAATTTTAGATAGCAGGAATGATAATCCGATAATCAGAAAAGTTACAATTATAAAAATTGAAATCAGGGATATAGCCAAAAAATGAACCTTGCCTCTCCCAAAACGGTCATATGCCTTAACTATTCCATAATAAGTTTTATTATTATCGGTAAACCTCAAACCCAGTAGTTCCATCTTGCCTTCCGATGAATTAAAAGTTGTCCCTTCATTACTGAGCTTATTAAGTATATAGCCATACTCTCCCAAATTTTTATTGGCAACATTACTATAAATCAACTGCCTTGATGAATCAAAAAGAAACACTTTTTTATCATTCAGGTTATTGATAGCATTAATGTCCAACACCTGAAGTAGCTTATTATCAATTTGTTTTACCTGCAAAATCAGCTTAAAAGCAGTTATGATCCTTTCAGATAAACGCTTATTAAATATTTCTTCCCGGTTATTTTCTGAAAAAGAATATATAAAAATATATGAGAGGCCCAAAACAATGGTAAAAAACACCGTATATACAAGTGCCAGCTTGTTGCGCAATTTCAATTTTCTAATCCACGTCCATATAATATCCATAACCAATTCTTGTTTTGATCAGCTTGGGTTCAAAATCTTTGTCGATTTTATTCCTCAGCATGTTAATAAATACTTCTATTGTATTTGAACTGGCGTCAAATGTCGTTCCCCAGACTATTTGCAAAAGCTGCTTTTTGGTGATTGGCGCCCCATTGGCCTCAACAAGAATATTGATGATTTCGTATTCGCGGGGGGTAAGCTTTATATGTATCCCCTTTCTGAATACCTGTTTTTTTTCATGGTTTACAACCAGGTCGGCAATTATTGAATTTTTTGTTGAATAATGGTCTGATCTTTTTAAGAATACATTGATCCGGGCAAGTAGTTCTTTAAAATAAAATGGTTTGGTAACATAATCATCCACCCCTTCCTGGAATCCGTTTAATTTATCCTCAAGCTCACCGTAGGCGGTAATCATGATTATGGGGGTCGACAACTGCCTTCTCCTTATTTCTTTTGTCAACTCATAACCATTTTTCCCAGGTATATTTATATCGAGCAAAATACAGTCATATTGGTTCCTGTTTATCAAACGCTCAGCAAGTATGCCATCATAAGCCGTATCAACTTCAAATTTTTCTAAAAGAAGCTGATGCTTAATATCGTTCGACAAATTAAAATCGTCTTCAACCAACAAAATTTTCATACTATTTACATTTTAATAAACAAAATAATCCGCGCGCAGCTTTTCTTTATTTCCTCCTGTTTTTCTAATAAAATCTTTTGTATTCTTTTAATTGCAAATGGATTTTAGAATGCCCCAGCCACTCGGAATGATCTCTGCAATTCCGTATTTCCTTATGATGTATGGTAAAGGTATATAAGAGTTCCCTTCTTAAATAAGGCTTAAGCACAATTTTATGTCTCTTAAGGGGATGTTAAGGTTATGATACCTTATTTTGCTACCAGGAACAAAGCAATAAATATAATTTAACAACAGTGCAAAGACTTTAAGAATTGTTCTCGTTATATAATTATTTTTGTAATTAAATAGCTTAAATTTTTCATGATAAAAATAATTATTTATAAGATACCAGTTTCATTATAAAGCATTAAAGCATTTTTTATAAACAAATACAATTTAAACCTGTAAAGGAAAACACAAAAAGTCTTCCTGATTTTTCCAATCCTGTTTTCTCCTATTTAAAATCGGCAAATTGAATTAAACAATTTTCAAAAGTAATCTGCTATGACGAACCGAAAAAATTATGCACCTGCATTAGAAATTAAAAAACCGGCAATAACTAAACCATTTATCAGCCTTGGTTTCATTTCAGGTATCAGGAATAATAGCATACTCATGTCTGTTGTGCTTTTCTTCAGCGCCTTTTTATTGTATGCAAATACACTTAAAAACGGGTATGCGATTGACGATGAAGAAGTTATTTTTAAGAATGCCTTTGTGCAGGCAGGCCTGAAAGGCATACCTGATATCATTTCAACACCTCACCTTCATGGCTACCTAACCTTGCCAAACGAAACCTACAGGCCCATGTCTTTAGTGTTTTTCGCAGTAGAAAAGGAACTTTTTGGGCCTTCCCCATTTGCAGGCCATTTATTCAATATGTTCTTCTTTGGCCTGTGCGTCATTGTCCTTTTCCGTTTTTTAAACCATCTATTTGACAGAAAAAAGACAAATACAGCCTTTATTGCTTCTCTGCTGTTTGCCATTCATCCCATTCATACTGAAGTTGTTGCCAATATAAAAAGTTTTGATGCAATTCTTTGTTTTCTTTTTGCTTTTATTGCCTTGAACCTGTTTTTAAATTACTTTGAAAATGGCAAAAAAGCCGGGCTCCTTTTTGCAGTCATTTCCCTATTCTTATCCCTGATCTCAAAAGAAGACTCCATTACTTTAATTTTCTTGGTACCCTTAATTTTTATCTTCTATAAAAACACCGACAAAAAAAGAACGGTAGAAATAATAGCCGGAACCATGTTTGCTGCCATTTCCTTTCTTGTTCTCCGGTATTATATTCTGAATGTTAATAATAACACAACCGCAAACCTTTCCTTTATTCAAAACGCACTCGTAAACGCACCCGATTTCTCAACAAGACTTGCTACCTGCATACTTATTTTGGGATATTATATCAGGTTCATGTTTTTCCCTTATCCGCTCATCTGTGACTATTCCTTCAGCTCCATCCCTTTCGCACATTTTACCGACCCGGTCATTTGGTTTATTTTAATAGCCGCCATTACATGCATCTATATAGCTGTAAAACGCCTCATTAAATACAAAAAAGACCTGGTTTCGTTCGGTATCATTTTCTTCCTGGTTACCATTTCCCTGTTTTCAAATCTTTTCTTCCTTATAGGGTCCGAAATGTCGGAACGATTCACTTTTCTTCCTTCGGTTGGTTTTTGCTTATTAGCAGCAACAGGCATTCAACAATTGACCAAACTAAAATTTATAAATCAAATTATTCCTGATTTACCTTTTAGATTTATTATTGCCGGCATAGGCATATTGCTTACTTTCCTCACCATCAGCCGGAATAATGAATGGGAAGATAATTATACCCTTCATTTCAATGATCTCCAAAAAGCGCCAGAAAACAGCCACCTGAATTACTGCGTGGGTTATGCATTGATTGATTCCATTTTCTATAAAGAAACAAATATCCTTCTGAAACAGGAAGTTTTGAATGAAGGCACCAGGTATTTAAGCAAAGCAGTACAGGTAAATCCGGAATACACCAATGCCCAAGCCGAATTAGGTAAGGCGTTTTTATTAGGAAATCAATTCGACTCTGCAGAAAGGCACTTTAATATTGCCTTGGCCAGCGAACCCTTTAATATACCTGTCCTAAATAATAAAAGCGAATTATTATTTAGGAAAAAAGACTATGATGGAGCTATAGCGGCATCTCATATTATTTTATCAATCAACCCAACATTCGCAAAAAGCTACAGCAACATTGGCCTGTGTTATTACATCATGGGAAAATACGATTCAGCCATTATTTACCTGAATAAATCTATTAAAATGGATCCTGGCTTACCACTATCCTATCCAAACCTTGCTCTTACCTATAATAAAACAGGAAACATAGATTCATCCAGAAAATACACGGCAATTGCAAGGAGATATTATCCCAATTTCGAAATACAATTATAATTCCACCGTAACAAACAAGTAAATTATCCTGAAATGATCCAACTACTCTTAGGCGCATTCTATATAAGCTACCGCATAACTGGGGCCAAAACATCAGCCTTTATTCTGGGCATCGTTTATATCTCTATTTTAAACCTTGTTACCATTTATGGAATAACCCAGCTATTATCCGGGGTTATCCCCGGTTTTATTGTCACTTCGATAAATGTGCTTTTCCGCCTTCCTTTTTTACTCTTAACTGTTACAGGTATGATTATAATCAACTATTTCCTTTTCCCCTCACTTAAAAATATTAAGAAATATTCAGAAAACAGTGAAAATGTCTGGCTCGTAGTCCCATATACCATTCTCGCCCTCATAATTCTTATTTATACCAAATTTGGGGATCCGATAATTATTGAGCCCTGATAAACCAACTGACTTTACAAAAATCATCCCTTATCTCAAGTGTAAAACATAAAAATGAAGCGTATTTCCTCAGCAACTTTTGCTTGACATACACTTATTTTCTAAACTTTGACCGTTTTAAAATGGAGATTTTATACGCACATTGTTCACGTACCCAAGGATTGGCTTTTAAATCTACTTTCTAAAATTATCCTTTCATCAATCTTTCCAGTAATTTTATATAAACCTCAATGCCACTCCTTATTTCGTCAAGGAAAATAAATTCGTCAGCCATATGGCTGCGGGCGCTATCGCCTGGGCCCATTTTTAAGGCAGGAAAGGGCATCAGGGCTTTGTCAGACATGGTTGCTGAACCATAAGATTTTAATCCCAATTCCAGACCCGCCAAAACCAAGGGGTGATCAACCGGAATAGAAGTAGAACGCAGTCTCATGCTCCTAGGTTTTATTTCACACTCCACATGGCTCCTGACAATTTCCAAAACATCTTCATGTGTATAACATTCATTAATACGAATATCCACCGTAAACGTGCATTCCGCAGGAACCACATTATGCTGGGTGCCTGCATTTACCATCGTTACGTTCATTTTTACCGGGCCAAGCAGGGAAGACACTTTAGGGAAACGGTAATTTTTAAACCAATCTATGTCGGCCATTGCCTTATAGATGGCATTTTCACCCTCATCCCTTGCTGCATGGCCCGATTTTCCGTAGGCAGTACAGTCAAGCACCAATAAGCCTTTTTCGGCAATTGCCATATCCATTAAGGTTGGCTCACCTACTATGGCACAATCTATTTTGCCCAATTGAGGCAATAAAGCTTCAATGCCATTGATGCCCGAAATTTCTTCCTCAGCGCTGGCGGCCATTATAAGGTTATAATGCAAACCTGGTTTGTCATAAAAATATAAAAATGCAGCTATGAGCGCCACCAGGCAACCACCGGCATCATTACTTCCCAAACCGAATAATTTCCCATCCCTTTCAAAGGCATAAAACGGGTCGTTCGTATAGTCCTTATTGGGTTTTACGGTATCATGGTGGGAATTGAGCAATATAGTAGGCATTGAGGCATCATAGTGTTTGTTTAAAGCCCATACATTTTTGAAATACCTGTTTGGCTTTACTCCTCTGGAAATGAAAAAATCTTCAATCAAAGACGCCGTTCCATCCTCAGATTTACTAAAAGAAGGTACAGCAATCAGCCTCTTCAGCAAGGCTACCGCATTTTCATGCAGCCTATCCATATTTAGGTCATTTACCTGATGCATGTGCCTGTATTTCCTGAAATCAATTCTGCCAGATCGTCGGCGTGACCAATAATAACGCTTTCTACTCCTTCACTTATAGCTTCAAACGCATTCTCAAGTTTAGGAATCATTCCGCCGGTAATGATTTCCTTTTCTTTCAGTTCTTTAAAGTCCTCCCTGGTAATGCTGTTAATTACCGATGTATCATCGGCAGCATCTATAAGCACCCCCCTCTTCTCAAAGCAATAAATCAATTGCACTGGCAAATGGCTTGCCATTGCCTTGGCTATTTCCTGGGCTATGGTATCGGCATTGGTATTCAGGATTCCTCCATTACCATCATAAGTTAGTGGCGCAAAAACCGGTGTCAAACCCGACTGCAGGAATTTCATCACCAATTCTCCCCTGATGTTTTCACTTTTCACATCGCCCACATAGCCATAATCAATATCGGTAACCCTGCGTTTTTCAGCGGGTAATATTCCTCCGTCAGCGCCTGTGAGTCCTATAGAATTGCAGCCCTTAGCCTGCAGTGCCGCTACCATATTTTTATTGATCAAACCACCATAAACCATGGTCACCAGGCTAAGTGTCGGCGCATCGGTAATGCGCCTGCCATTCACATAATTAGGTTCTATTCCCAGCTTTTTCCCAAGTTCAGAGGCAATCTTGCCCCCCCCCATGCACCAGTATTTTATACCCCTCAATCCCTGCAAACGCTTTAAGAAAGGAATCCAGTTTTTCCGGGGCATCAATTACATTACCGCCAATTTTTACTACTATAAGTTGCATTTATAATGTATATAAGTTATAAAGTCTTTAGGTGTATGAGGACTTGCCCCATAGAAATAAACCTAATTTTCAATACCGAACCCGCCATGAAAAGTACACTTTCCAACCCTATATCGCAGGATTCTTTTTTAGTGCGTTTGTCATACTAAAACACTAAGCACCCTCTACCATTGTCATGCTGAGGCACGAAGCATCTACTACCATTGTCATGCTGAGCCACGAAGCACCTTCTACTTTTGTCATGCTGAGGCACGAATCATCTTCTACCTTTGTCATGCTGAGGCACGAAGCATCTACTACGTTTGTCATGCTGAGGCACGAAGCATCTACTACGTTTGTCATGCTGAGGCACGAAGCATCTACTACGTTTGTCATGCTGAGGCACGAAGCATCTTCTACGTTTGTCATGCTGAGGCACGAAGCACCCTCTACCTTTGTCATGCTGAGGCACGAAGCACCCTCTACCTTTGTCATGCTGAGGTACTAAGCATCTTCTACTTTTGTCATGCTGAGGCACCAAGCATCTTCTACTTTTGTCATGCTGAGGCACGAAGCACCTTCTACCATTGTCATGCTGAGCCACGAAGCATCTTCTACCTTTGTCATGCTGAGGCACGAAGCATCTTCTACAATTATCATGCTGAGGCACGAAGCATCTTCTACTTTTGTCATGCTGAGCATAAATATGCACCACACTACATTACTGATAACAATATGTTTTGCCAATCATTGTTCTTGCCCTCGTTGTCACCCCTCTCTTTTGGAGGGGAGCCGGGATGAGGCCACCATGCGCAATTTTATAAAACATATCATTTACAGCCCTTGCCGAACTCTTGCTTGCTATGCCTAAGAATGAGCTAAATTCAGATTCAAAGCCCCAAAAACCACCCTGTAACGTGAATGTTTAAACCAGTATCACTACTCAATACCCTTCAATATTTCAGATAATACCGCCTGTGCCGCCCATACCCTGTTTTTGGCCTGCAGGCTTACTATGCTGTTTTTGCTGTCTAATATTTCATCGCTAAGTTCCACATTTCTCCTTACAGGCAGGCAGTGCATAATTTTCGCATTGTTGGTATTTTGAAGATGTTCCTCGGTAAGCATCCAGCCCGAATCATTACAAAGCACCTTACCATAGTCGGTATAAGAACTCCAGTTTTTTACATAAACAAAATCAGCCCCTTCAAGCGCTTTTTCCTGGTCATATTCAATCGTTGCTCCCTGGGTAAATTTAGTATCCAGTTCATAATGCTCGGGGTGGGTAATTACAAAATCAGCCATGCCCCAGGCATTGATCCACTGTGCAAATGAATTGCCCACACATTGCGGAATAGGCTTTATATGCGGCGCCCAGGTAAGCGCAATCCTGGGCCTTCTCTTTTCCTTAAAAATTTCTGTAATGGTAATAATGTCTGTTAAACTCTGTAAAGGATGCAGGGTAGCGCTCTCCAGGCTCACAACCGGTATGCCTGAATACTTAATAAACTGGCTTATGAATAATTCGCTGTAATCATCCTGCCTGTTGACCAAAGACGGAAACGTGCGTATGCACAGAATATCGAAATAAGAACCCATGATTGGGGCTGCATCCTTGATATGCTCTACGGTATCGCCGCTCATTATGGCGCCCTCTTCAAATTCCAGTTTCCATCCCTCCTTATCTATATTAAAAACAATGGCGTCCATACCCAGGTTACTGGCCGCTATCTGTGTACTGAGGCGGGTGCGCATACTGGGGTTAAGAAATAAAAGCCCAATCCGCTTTTTAGCGCCCAGGTTTTTATCTTTAAAAGGATCGGCTTTGCAGGCTAAAGCGTTTTGAACCAGGGAATCAATATTCCGGACATCATTAACAGATATGAAATTTCTCATTCTTTTTGTCAAGCGCTAAAATGCACTTATTAATTAATATAAATAAAGATGGACAAAAATACGAAAGAGAGGTTTTAAAAAAGGTGATTAAAGAAAAATACCCGAAAATTAACTTAGACATTTGGGCGGAAGGCTGGAAAGTTAAAGTTATATTGAGTTTTTCATTAATTAAATCCTGTTAATTCCCGTGAAGCATTTCCTCTCCTTTATACTTCCTAAATTATAAATTGCATCCACACCGGCTCCGGGCTCCATAAAGGCAAAGACCCGGTGGAAACGAAAAACCAGGACATGTTGTTTGGCCACAAATGGCATATTTTCATCTAAATGCTATATAAGTCACTTACTTTATGCATATATCATTAATGAACGCCCCTTACAGTTCTTGTCAGCATTGCCTCCCCCCTCTATTTCCCCATAATAAAATCAATATCTCCCTGGCTCAGCGATTTAAGCGATGCATTATCATCTGAAATGATGTTCTGGAACAACTGGCTTTTCTTCTCCTGCAGCTGCACTATCTTTTCTTCAATGGTTCCGGTGGCTATAAGGCGGTAACTAAGCACAGTGCTTTGCTGGCCTATGCGGTGCGCCCGGTCAATGGCCTGGTTTTCAGCGGCCTTGTTCCACCATGGGTCAAAAATAAAGACAATATCTGCGGCAGTGAGGTTAAGGCCTGTGCCGCCGGTTTTGAGCGTCATCAGGAAAACCTTACAAGATGCCACATTCTGGAAACGCTCTACCAGTTCCTGGCGGTTGCGGGTGCTGCCTGTCATGGTCACAAAATCTATACCCTGCTCATCAAGCTTTTCGCTTATCTGCTCTATGGCGTGTAGGAAATTTACAAATACCAGCACTTTGTGGTTATTGGCAACCGCGTCCAACACCTGTTCCACAAGCAACTCGGTTTTCGGCGAGGCTATCCTTCCATCGGTCTGCGCCTCAGGTATGCTTGCAATCTGCCGCAGCTCGTTCATGGCCTGGAAAATGAAGAACTGGGCTTGTTGCAATCCTTTCTGCGCCACCTGCTGGTCTATGGCCTGTTTATAAAATAGCCTTCGCTGTTCATAATACCGGGCCTGGTCCTCACTCATTTCCACATACAGGGTTTGCTCTATTTTATCGGGCAACTCCTTAAGCACGTCCTTTTTCAGTCTCCTAAGTATAAAGGGATACACCTTCCGCCTGAGGTCTGCCGTCGCCAGTTTATCATCATGCTTCTGAATTGGGGTAAGGTATTGCTGATTAAACATATCAGCCGAACCAAACATGGAAGGGTTGAGGAAACGGAACAGTGAATAAAGTTCAGAAAGGTTGTTCTCAATAGGGGTACCGCTCAGTGCCAGCCGGTGAACAGGCTGCAAAAGCATTACTGCCTTGCTGGCCTGGGTTTGCATATTCTTTATATTTTGCGACTCATCAAGTATCACATAGTAAAACTCCCGGTCTTTCCACTGCTCTATATCATTGCGCATGAGGGCATAGGTAGTAAAAATCAAATTGGCTTTTACGGCATCATCCATATTCCGGGTATTGCCATAATAGGTATAGGTAGTGAGGTTTGTGGCAAATTTCCGAACCTCCTGTTCCCAGTTGAAGAGGAGGCTTCGGGGCATTACAATGAGCGTGGGCCTTGTTTCCTTTCCTTTGTAAATACCTGCCAGCAGGGTTATGGCCTGCAGGGTTTTACCCAGGCCCATATCATCGGCAAGGCAACCGCCGAGGCTGTGCTCATGCAGGTAGTGCAGCCATTTGTAGCCCTGCACCTGGTAATCCCTCAGTTTTGCCTGCACCTTGGGCAGCACATGCTTTTTACCCGACAGAGTATTAAACCCTTCGAAAATCTCTCTCGACTTCTTAAACTGTATTTCGGCTGTTTTTTCATCAATCAGTTCCTCAACCAGTGGCAGGTCGAAAAAGGATATCTGCGCGTTTTCCTTTTTCTTCTTAAAAAGTCGCTGCAGTTTCTGCATATACGCCTCATTCACCAAGGCATGCTCACCATTGGTAAGCAGGATATACCGGTTCTTGTTGTATTGACCTATGGCGTCGAAAAGGGATATATGCTGGTCGCCAAACTGCAGCGTTGCGCTTCCTTCCAGGAAGTCAATACCGTGGCTCAGTTTCAGGTTCAGTTTGGGCTGGGTGGTATAAATTTTATACTGCTTCAGTTTTTCAGCGCCTGCAATGGCAAACCTGGAAAGCAGGTCAGGGATTTCATTATAGATAAAGGCCGCTGCAATCTCTTCGGCAATTATAAAAAGGTCATCCTCAAGCACCACGCCCGATAACTTCTTTTTAGTGCTTTTACCTGCATGTTTTTGCAATCTTTTTTCAATGTCATTGATATAAAGCTCAGTGGCTGGCTGTTCCACCTCTTTTATGGTTATGATCTTTTCAATTTCATTGATTGATGCGAAGCGGTACATTTCATAATCATCCAGGAAATCGGCTCCTGTATTGGGCAGGCGCTGGGTAACCCGCATATACAGGGCGTTATCCGCATCCACTTTCTCAAAAACCAGCATAGGCTGGGTCTCAATTTTTTCATCGGAATGCTCAAAAGTATAATCTTCAAATTCCACTACTGCGTTTTCTATATAGGAATACAAAAGGGAAAGGTATTTCTGCAGTTCGTGCCTCGATAATTTACTGTCAAAGGCCTGTACATTGAGAAACTGTCCACCTGCCGGATGGGTTTCAATGATCATTTCCTTTTCCTCAAGCAGCGCATGGTTCTCATTGATAAAGAAAAATTCCGTTTCATTAAGGCCATCTGCCTTCAATAGGGTAGTTGCCAGTAAGCCCTGCCCATCAGGTTTTATTTCCACCGTTAGCTGGGCAATTCTCTTATCTGCTGTCAATATGTTCCCGCTATTGTTCAGAAGTTTGCCTGAATGAAGCATTGGATCGAGAAGGTAGGGATGCTCATGCAGGTAAATGCGGTTTTCAGGGTTCTCCCAGTCAACTGCGAAGGCTGCCTTTTGCTGCAATTGTTCAATAGATTTCACCAGGCTTCTCAGGGTACCGCTATATTGGCGGTAATCAGTGACTACCGGTTTGCCGTTTTTATCTATAATCTCAATATAAGCCCCCTGTTCATCAACCATCAGGCTGAAGTTGATATCAACTGCCCTTTTCGGTTTTGGTAATTCTGCTAAATATCCCGACTGTTTATTTTTCTTAAACTGATCAAATAATGACATGCTTTTACACGTTTATTTTGGTAAAAATAGGGCTGATTTCTTAAAAAGGTACACTATAACAATATAAACAACCGGAATTACCTGGTTGTTTTGGATGATATTTCTTAATTTAGTGAAAAAACACCAATGAAAAACCTTAAACTGCTCTTACTTTTTAGCCTGCTTATAATTTATTCATCCGGTTGTAGGAAATCAATGCCTCAACCCGCTGCGGCAATACCTACAAGTGTAGATTCCTTAGCCAGGATGTATGGCGCCAGATTTTGGCATGGAACAAGTTATGGCGTCAACTATATCCTTAATGATAGTGGCAATTTTAACACCATAAATTACAGCAATACAATAACCGACTCGGCAACTATCACAAAGATTGACAATTTCACCTGCCGGTTTTTTATAGATAATTCATTCGGAGATAATATTGTATTCATGCAAAATTCAATAGACACCCTGAATAAGGTAATTTATTTCCACGACAACTCGCCATATGATATTCTTATCTATTATTACACCGCAGACAGCATTCATTTTGAGTTTCATGACATGGGCGTTCATAAAGATAATAACAGGATTTTAATGACGCCTTAAATGGATAGAGGTACATCTCTCCTCTAAAAACAAACAAGGGAAACCATTTTTACTTGCAAGGTTATCTCTTTAAGACGTATGGGTAAAGCAGTGAATTTATTGTCATTTTTTAATCCAATTAATTTATTCAATCAAAATGCTTACTGGTTTCAACCGTTTACCAAGTCACATTCCTCTGAGAAAATAACACACCTTCCTAATCAGAATTCATTCAAAAACCCAAAACAAGACTTAAAAAAAACTCAATAATATTCCGGCTTGCATGGGTTACGAGTACAATGTCTTCCCGGTTTTAAATAATTCTGCGAAAGATTACAGGGCTTTATTTACTATGCTTCGCAGTCAGTTCCTTAACTCCTGGACTTGTTTTTTCCTATGCTTGTTGTTTTTCTAATTCAAACCTAACCGATGTAATTTTCCAATTCGTGTGAAAAAAAAGCCAAAAAACACTAAGAAACAATTCAATCCTATATTTATTGTTCTTTTACTGGCTCAAAATTCTCAATCTCCAAAATGAAAATACCCGGATGAAGAAATCACTTTTTTCCTTTCTTATAGTATTTGGCTTTGGCTCCCGCGCTATTTGCCAGATTAATGATTTGGCTTCTATAAAGACTGATGCCAATAACAGCCAGGCATGTACTGAATACGGAAGCTTTGCTATAAAGACGTTGCCTGATCTCTACAGGCAGCACAAAATGGACTCCATCCTAATACTGCTCAGAAACTGGGAAAAATCAGGAGATAAGTGCGAACCATTTATGTCCTGCTTTATCATTAACCAAATTATCATTGACTCCTTTTATGATAAACGTCAACCAGAACGTCCAAAAAATGAGGATGCCAAGAACCAGCAATACCTGATCAATTATTTTAAAATTCATGCCGTTTCCTATCTACGAAAATATATGGATGGCTACTATATCAGGGGCAACCCTGGGAAGTATTTCTCGGGGGATACATCTAAAAGCATCATCAATTTATATGCAGATTATTATGATTTCCTGAGATCCTGGGCGGCAAGCGTAGCCGATACGCTGAACCGGACTGAAACAGAAAAGCTTCTGATCAGGTTTTATGCCAACCCGGATACTACCCTGTTTGGCGAATTGAAATCCGGTATTCACAGAGGGCACATCTATAAAAAGGCCAAACAGGGAAAAGGTGATGATGGAAATGAGATTTCAGGTATTGGGCTCACCTTAAGTTCAGGCGCATGGGTGCCAATGGGCAATCTGTCGGCCTTCAGAAGCCAACCCTTCTTTGAATATGCTATGGGCCGAAGGACCAAAAAAATCATGTACCACCTCAATATCGGCTGTAGCTTTGGCCAATCTGTGCCATCATTAATGGTAAAACATAATGACAGCCTTTTTTATGGCACAAGTTTATTCGGCAGCTATATTGGCCTGGACATGGGTTATGAACTCCTTAGGAAAAATAGCAAATCCCTCAACCTAATCGGAAGTATTGATTTAGCCGGGTTTTCTGGCCGGGTAGATAATACCAGCATTGGTTACGGCACCCTCGATTATGGCATAGGATTGAGTTATGGCTTGCTTTGGCATTCCGTAAGAACCAGTTTTGAACGGCATAAATTTGCAGAGATCCGGATTAAATATCATTTTTTAAACTACCAAAACCCCGGGGGAACTGATATTTCCGGTAATTCCGTTACCATTGGTTTGTCCTATGGATTTTACAACATCAATGAGCATTTCTGGAAAGGCAGGAGATGACTGGTCAATATAGAACCTGTATGTTCAAAATAAGAATCTTTTTGATTTCAGAACCCAAAATATAGCCGAAAATGAAAAATCCTTTTGCAAATCAATTGTAAAAAGACATTGCAACTTATATCGCTATATCCTGAAAACGCAAAAATTATTAACCGGAAATTTAAAACATCAAGTTGGCAAAAAAATTGTCCGACAAGCTCAAAACCAGCGCCAGCGCGGGTTTCTGAGCACTCTGCAATTTTTTTTTGAAAAAAATTATTACTTCTATACTTTTTCGAAATAAATATTCTAATTTAGGACTTTATTTTCCAAACCACTAAAATTCATTGATATGAAGAAGTTGATTATCACTTGTGCATTACTAAGCGCATCGGCAATTGTATCTTTTGGGCAAAGCACACAAACCACTACTACTACAAGCATGCAGCAACCTCAGGGACAGTCGCCTGCTATGGCTCCTGCTAATCCGCATATGCCACCAGCGGAAATGATAGCAGAAAAAAGGGCTAAGATGTATGAAAAACAACTCGGTCTTTCTGCTGATCAATACAAAGGTATTTATGAAGCTGAATTATATTACTGGAAACAGGAAATGGGTGCAAGAGCCAATGGCGGACAACCAGGCCCTGGCCAGACAATGCAGAACCAGATGGCAAAAGACCAGAAATTTAAAAATGTTCTTACAGCTGATCAGTACGCCAAATATTCAGCTACAGCGCCAAAGCCAAGCCCTACACCGGCTCCTTTGCCAAACACTACCAAATAATATAGGTTAGTATTTCATAAAAAGCTTCCCTTTTAAATGCTTTATGCCCGGATAAACATCCGGGCTTTTTGGTTTTCTGTAATGGGTAATCCACAAATAATCTTTGAGCATTTCATTCAATTGAAACCCGATGGCTATTACTCAGCCTGAATCAATCACTTTTATAGCTGCCCGGTAATGATCAGTCCAAAAGTTTTTAGTTTCTAACCTAAAGTATTTTGTCAAGGTTCCTTACTTTTGATTGCAAAACAACATCCACTAAAATATGATTCAATCCGAAGGCTACGTAAACTTTGTTGCAGAACACGGAATAGGTACTATTGAGTTTTACCATCCTGCAGGAAATTCATTGCCCGCAAGTATTCTTTCCAGGCTTGCCAAAACTATTAATGACGCGGGTACGGACGACAGGGTTACGGTTATAGTACTAAGAAGCGCCGGTGAAAAGGCTTTCTGCGCGGGGGCCTCCTTTGAGGAATTGATGGCAGTTGAAAATGAAGAAGGCGGGAAACAGTTTTTCAATGGCTTCGCTCAGGTGATCAATGCCATGCGCAAATGCCATAAGATCATCATAGGCCGCGTTCAGGGCAAGGCTGTTGGCGGTGGCGTAGGCCTTGTTTCTGCAACTGATTATACAATTGCCAGCGAAGAAGCGTCGGTAAAACTAAGCGAACTGGCTATTGGCATTGGGCCATTTGTAGTAGGCCCGGCAGTGGAACGCAAAGTCGGGGTATCCTGTTTTGCCCAGTTGGCTATAGACGCTACTGAATGGCGGTCGGCTGAATGGGCTAAGCGCCACGGGCTTTATTCCGAATTGCATAAAACCACAGGCGAAGTTGACGATTCGGTTAAACGGCTGGCCGACCGGCTGGCGCAAAGCAGTCCCGAAGCTATGGCTCACCTTAAAAAGGTATTATGGCAAGGCACCGAACATTGGGATACCCTATTACCCGAAAGGGCCGCTATCAGTGGTCAGCTCGTGCTTAGCGATTTCACCAGGAATGCCATAAATAAATTTAAAGCAAAGAAAAATTAGTCTCGCCTAAACCTGGTTTCCGTAATCATTAATTTAACCCATAAATTCAGGCTATTGGCCTGGTGGCAATTATTATTGCCAATTAGTCTTCCGGCTTGGTAGAAAGGGCTTTAAACAATATCAAATACCCTATTTTTGCAATGATTATGAATCGTTTTTTCTGGCACTCGGGCAGGCTGACACTGATGCTAAAAGATTGTTTCAGCAAGCCTGAGAACCTGAAGGTTTACTGGATAGAGTTTATGGAACAATGCAATGATATCGGCATCCGGTCATTGCCTATCGTGCTTATCATTTCCCTTTTCCTCGGTATGGTAATGGCGGTACAGTTTTCTTACCAGCTTATCAACCCCAATGTGCCCAAATCTGTAATTGCCACCCTGGTAAGGGATTCAGCCATTCTGGAGTTTTCTCCTACTGTTATTTGCATAGTACTTGCAGGGGTAGTCGGTTCTAAAATAGCCTCTGAACTTGGCAATATGCGGGTAAGCGAGCAAATAGACGCACTTGAGATTATGGGAGTGAACACCAAAACCTACCTCGTACTTCCCAAAATAGTTGCTGCCATGGTTATGGTTCCTTGCCTCATCATTGTTTCCATAGCTGTTTGCATATGGGGCGGTTACCTTGCCGGAACACTTACCCATGTTTATACCAAACAGCAATTTATGCTGGGCATCACTACCGGCTTCCTTCCCTATAACCTGTTCTTTTCACTCATAAAATCCTTTGCTTTCTCTATCATTATCTCCGTTTTTCCATCCTATTATGGCTATTATGTAGAAGGCGGTGCGCTTGAGATCGGCAGGGCATCTACAACTTCAGTTGTTGTAAGCTGCATTGCCATCCTGTTTGCAGATTATGGTCTTTCCCAATTATTATTATAACGCTACGAATTGTAGAATTGGCTTAAACCAATTGTGCTATTATACCGTTTTTACTAAAACGGATACCCTATTGAGATATTGAATATCACATTATTAGCGCGCCAGGAAGGATCATAAAGGTCAATCTGCCTGGTAACCCATCCATAATTGGCGCCTACATAGGGTTCTTTTACAGGTATTGCCACATCAGTCCGTACCGTGAGGAAAGATGCTATATCAAAACGAGCGCCGATGCCCGCATCTGCGGCAATATCCTGGCCAAAGGTATTCAGTTCAAATTCTCCTCCCGGATAATTGACATCTTTCTTGGTAAGCCAGATATTCCCCGCATCGAAAAACAAGGCGCCATTCATTTTAATGGCCCCGGCAAACAGGGGCGTAATCGGAAACCTGTATTCACCGTTAAGCTCCAGTTTTATATCACCGGTAAGGTCTATCTGGTTGGTATTATTCGCATTCGCTGCATTGTAATAGCTTCCCGGCCCCAGCGTCCTTATCCTCCAGCCCCTGAGGCTGTATGGCCCGCCTGCAAAATACTGCTTTATATAGGGCAAGGCATCCGATTGGCCATAGGGAATACCCACCCCTCCGTAAAACCGGAAAGCAAATACTGAATGCCTCACATTTAAATAGTGCCTTGCGTCAAAATCAAATTTGGTATACTGGGCGTATTGTATCTTATAAAGGTCGTTAAGCGCATCACCCAATTGGTTAACAGCGCCCAGCACACCACCGGCCTCTTCAATTCCAAGTTTCAGGTAAGAATAATTTCTGCCATGTTTTTTGTTGATATCATCAAAGGTTATGGAAATATTTTCCCCCTCAATAAAATTTTGCTTATAGCTGTTTCTTAAATAAGTATTGCTGTCAAGCACTTTTTTAAAGGAATCCGTCTCAATAGGCAGCCTGATGATATTTACGAAAACCGGCGAAAGATTCCAGGTAACCGTCTGAGACTGGTGCCAGCTATACGAAAAATTCCCGCTTGTATTGATCAGTTTAAAATATTCAACCCGGTCTACTACATTTTCGCCACCCCCAATAATAGTATGGGGAAGATTGGAATTGCTGAAAAGATATGCCCCGATCGGAGCCAGGAATTTTGGAAAATCAATACTTGCATAAGCGCCATAAGACCTGGTAAGGATACTGAAATTATTAATGAAAGTGCTGCCGGGTTGGTAGGCATATTCAAGGCCTCCATTTACCCCTATGGTAAGCAGGTTGGAACCCTTCAGGAAGTTCTTTTCCTTGAAATTTACGCCTACCTGGTGACCAAGGGCATAAGTGGATCCGCTTGATATTTCATAATTGGTCCCAAAGTCGTATCGCTTGCTTCGGGTAAGGTAAATATTGCAGTTTAAGGTATCTTTCTTCTTTTGGTCTTCCTTAAGCTCCAGCCTAATGTATTGAAAAATACCCAGTTCGTTAAGCTTGGAATGCGTTTTATCATAATCTGCCTGCGAAAAGTGATTTCCGGGGTATAGGAAAATATGCTCGTACAATATCCAGGCATGCACAAAATTATGGTGATATTTAAAATCAATTCCGCTAATATGCCGTATTTTCATATTAGTATCGGCCAGGTCTGCAGGTTTATCACTATAGTCTGGAAAAACATTTACCTTACCTATATAGAATTTCTGGTAAGCTGCCGAATCGTCTTCAAGTTTTATAATGTATTCTATATCAGCCTGAGGCCTTTTCTTGTTTTTCTTCGGAGCTTCCACATAATTCACTGCAGCCTGAAACGGGCTCTCAATATCCTTGAAATAGGCTTTATCAAAAGTATCGAGCTGGAATGAAACATTTTCCTGGTTGAATTTATAAAAACCATTATTCCTGATTACCGCTGTTATCCTGCTTCTTTCATCATCAGCCATACCATTGGTAAATTCCTTTCCCTTCTGAAACAGGCTTGCGTTCATATTATCCTTTACCAGGCGGGCTATGGTACTGTCGCCTATCTTCAGGATGATCTTATTGATTACGTAATCAGTGCCCGCATTGATGGAGTAAATCACAAATGCCTTTTTTTTCCTGAATACCACAGTATCCTTCACCTTTGCATTAAAATATCCCTGATTAAAAAGATAACCTCTCATATTTTCTGCAGACCTGATAAGGGTAGCCGAGTCATAGACCACTGGCCTTTCATATTTTTTAGGCAGTGAGGAATCTGGGCGGGAGTGTACTTTATTATAACGTTTATTATATAAAGAAAGCTTTACCGGTATAGCCTTAAAGAAATAGCTATTGGGTTTCTGAACAATGATTTTTGCAAGGTTATCCATAAGCTCACCCCTGTTTGCCATAGGGTGCTCCGATTTCAGCTTTATACTGTTTTTACGCAGCAGGTACTGGTTCTTACCCAAATGCTTTGTGTAATGGCAGCCTGTGGCAGATAATAAAACAGAGGCAAAGAAAAGGTATAGAACTATATTTCTGATTTGATATGACGGCAACAAAATTTCAGCAAAACAGGCGGAAATTTTAGCATTTTTTCCGTTTCTGAAACCATTGAACATTTTGGTAGCCAAAGATTTTATATTTCGAAAAAAAGAAAAATAACCATCCGGATTTACCCCATTAATTTTACAAAGGTTACTATCAGATAATTTATTGCCCATGTATCAAGCATCTACATTTAGTATAGTTTTGCAGCTATGCTTTCCAAGGCGCAAATTAAGTACATTCGGTCGTTAACACACCAAAAATTCCGGAAGGAACATAAGGTATTTATTGCCGAGGGCGAAAAACTGGCTCGTGAATGGCTGGGCGCCGATGGCCCGGTAAGTATGGTTATTGCTACAGGGGAATGGGTTGGCCTGAATACAAGCCTTATAGCCATGCACCCTGAGGCAGAACTAATTGTAGTAAAAAATGCCGAACTCGAGGCCATTGCGTCCCTTCATACCCCCAACCAGGTACTTATGGTAATTCCCTTACCTGAAAAAAAAGAAGTACCCCTGGTTGAGGATTGGTACCTTTTCTTAGACGATATACAGGATCCTGGCAATATGGGAACCCTCATCCGCATTGCCGATTGGTTTGGCATTCCCAATGTAATTTGCACTCCAGGATGCGTGGATTTTTATAATTCCAAAGTGGTTCAGAGCGCAATGGGCGGGCATTTAAGAGTTGGCCTCTTTGAATCAGACCCCGAAGAATTTCTTAAAACCATACAGTTGTCCAAACTGGCCGCAACACTTGGTGGCCAGGATGTATATAAGATGAACCGGCTTAAAGCAGGGGTACTTATCATAGGCAACGAATCTCACGGAGTATCAGGAAAAGTATTATCTTTGACTACAGAGCAAATTACGATTCCCCGGCGCGGCGGAGCAGAATCTTTGAATGCAGGCGTTTCGGCCGGTATCTTATGCGCTCTGTTACTGCCATGTTAAAGTTCATTTTTTTAGAGAAGACGCTTTAAATTTGGATCAGAAATTTTAGTCAAATTGACAAATCAAATTATATTATGAAAAAATTGCTTGTTTTTGTGATGCTTTTAGGCTTTGGCATTAGGCAATCTGAGGCTCAATCCATGTTGCGTGTAAGGATGGCCGATAATTCAAAGATCAATATATCAGTTGACGGGCGTTATTTTAATAAGGCCGGTACCGGAATCACCGTTGGAGAACTGCCCTACGGACAGCACAGGCTGAGGATTTTCCAGTTTGTTCAAAACCGTCATGGCAGGCTTTTTGAAGAACCTATTTTTACCGGTAATGTAAAGACCTATAATGGCATGGTGACCTTATTTGTATTTGATAAATACAGCGGCGAAACCAATATAACCGAGCAGGAAATAAGCGCCTATACCTTTAACCATCCACCATCCAATGAAGCCAACCGCTACTCAGACCAGATGAATGATAATGGCAACGGCAACCAGGGCGGAAATAATAATTACAACAATAACCAGGGAGCGCCCCAGCGTTTCCGCAATTACGACAATAACAACAATAACGGCGGCAATAACAACGAAAACAATTCACAGTATTCTGCCCCACCCCCACCTCCTGCGCCTCCGGCCCAAAGCTCACTTACCGACGATAAAATGAGTGAACTGAAAACCAAGGTAGCCGCCAAAGCCGCTGACATTGAAAAAATGAACATACTTAAGGATGCCCTTAAAAATGAAAAAATCACCGTTAAGGACATCTCCACCATATTTGACTGGTTCACTTTTGAAACCTCAAAAGTTGATTTTGCCAAATGGGCCTACAGCATCACTGTTGACAAAGATTATTTCTCAGACCTCGAAAATAAATTATCCTACAAAAACTATGTCGACGACCTGGATAAATTTATAAAAGATAATAAATAACCAGCTAACTCATCCTCGTTTTTAACATACTGTGTCCCTATTTTCATTAAGGAAGGACGACACGGTTGGGCGTTTGCAAAACCCGAAAATTTTTTTTATTACGTCATGCGATGTGCCAAACCTTTTTTCAGGTGTTGCACATCTGTTTCAAGACCTGTTGTCCCGTTCCCCCGGATGTTCCATAGGGACATCCGGGGGAACAGATAAAACCCGGTCTCCGACCTCATTTAACTTGAGCAAATCCAAATAAATTATCCAAAGAAAGCTTTAATTTTCGTCCTCGCCGGGTCTCTGCTCTTCGCAGGACCCGGTGATTGTCGAGATTAGCCCACATTAAGATTGTCAATTGGTAAAATGGCTACGAAATAGGATTTCAGCTCCCCTCTCATCTTCATTTTTAACAGCCTGCCCCTATTTTCTTCAAGAAAGACGCCCTGGCAGGGCATTTCCAAAACCCGAAACACACCATTTTATATAGAAAATAGATGTGCCACATCCGAAAAAAAGTGTGGCACATCGAAACTATAAACACATTTTGCTACCCCACTTCCACGCCCAGTTCTTCTGGTATGTCTTTTTCAATCCTTAGGTTATCAATGATAAATACCTGGCGCTGAGGGGTGTTTTTGCCCATATAGTATTCCAGCAATTTCTGTATCTGGGCTTCCTGGCTTATGAGTACCGGGTCCTTGCGTATATCCATGCCTATAAACTGGGAAAACTCTTCGGGGCTTATTTCACCAAGCCCTTTAAAACGGGTGATCTCAGCCTTTGAGCCAATCTCCCTTATAGCCCGCTGCCGCTCTTCATCGCTGTAGCAATAAATCGTTTTTACCTTGTTGCGCACCCTGAACAGTGGAGTTTGCAGAATATAAATATGGTTGCCGCGCACCAGGTCGGGGAAAAACTGCAGGAAAAAGGTCATAATGAGCAGGCGGATGTGCATGCCATCCACATCGGCATCAGTGGCTATCACTATATTGTTGTAGCGCAGCCCTTCCATGCCTTCTTCTATATTCAGCGCATGTTGCAGCAGGTTGAACTCTTCATTTTCATACACCACCTTCTTGGTAAGGCTGTAACAGTTGAGCGGTTTTCCCCGCAGGCTGAAGACCGCCTGGGTTTCCACATTCCTGCTTTTGGTGATGCTGCCGCTTGCGCTGTCGCCTTCGGTTATGAATATGGTCGATTCCTGTTGTTTCAGGTTATATTCGTCCCGGCCCTTATTCGGAGCCTCATCATTCAGGTGAATGCGGCAATCGCGCAGTTTTTTATTATGAAGGTTGGCTTTTTTGGCGCGTTCATTGGCCAGTTTGCGTATTCCAGACAGTTCTTTCCTTTCCCGTTCGCTTTGTTCTATCCGTTTTTTAAGCGCGTCGGCAACCGCAGCGTTTTTATGCAGGTAATTGTCAAGTTCCTTGTTCAGGAAATCAGCTATAAAAGCCTTCATTGATGGGCCGTTTTCCCATACATATTGCGAACCCAATTTGGTTTTGGTCTGCGATTCAAAAACCGGTTCCTGCACCCTCACCGATATGGCAGCACATATACTCTGCCGCACATCCGATGCATCGTAATCCTTTTTATAAAAATCGCGTATGGTCTTTACAAAAGCCTCCCTGAAAGCAGCCTGATGCGTGCCTCCCTGGGTGGTGTGCTGCCCGTTTACAAATGAATAGATATCCTCGCCATAGTCGCCGGTATGGGTAATGGCTACCTCAATATCGGTGCCTTTAAGGTGGATTATCGGGTATCGGTTCGATTCAGTATTGGTTTTACGGGAAAGCAAATCCAACAGCCCGTTTTTGGAAATGAAATTGCGCCCATTGAAGTGTATCTGCAGACCCGCATTGAGGAAGCAGTAATTCCAAACCTGGTTTTCAAGGTACTCATGCACAAAGTGATAATTACGGAACACCGTTTCATCGGGCCTGAAAACCACAAGGGTGCCATTAGGCAGCGTCGTATCCGTTTCAGGATGTTCTTTTACCAGTACTCCTCTTTCAAACTCGGCCACCTTGGTCCGCCCGTCGCGGAATGAAGCTACCTTGAAGTACTTGCTAAGCGCATTTACAGCCTTAGTACCCACCCCGTTAAGCCCCACCGATTTCTGAAAAGCCTTGCTGTCGTATTTGGCGCCTGTATTTATTTTACTCACCACATCCACCACTTTTCCCAAAGGGATACCCCGGCCAAAATCCCTAACGGTTACTCCCCCATCGGCAATAGTAAGCTCCACGCGCTTGCCCTGGCCCATGGCAAATTCGTCAATGCAATTATCCATTACTTCTTTTACCAGCACATAAATTCCATCATCCACGCTGCTGCCATCGCCCAGCTTGCCTATATACATACCAGGCCTCAGCCTTATATGTTCCCGCCAGTCAAGGGATTTAATACTGTCTTCGTTATATGAGTTGAGTAAGTCGGCCATAATCTAAATCAAAAGTAAAATTTAATGGGAATAACTAAAGTAAGCAAATTTAAACCAAGTTGGAATTCAAAACGACATAAGTTATGAACAATAAACATGATGAAATACTCAATTCGTTTGGTCATATTTAGGTAATCTGATAAACAATTAAGTCAGGGAACTGGAACATATATTTTGTAGTATTGTACTTAGGGGTCGTCAAGTAATAAGTTGTTCAATAGTGTCGCTTTATTTTTCTTTTTTGGTTTCTGGGAAAGCTGCGAATATTGAAATATTTAAAGATTTTACAAGGGCAAATAAATGGAAAAGTACAAGTAAACATGAATAAATTATTTCTTGACAACCCTTTAGGGTATGCTGAATAAGCAAAGTTGATGCAAAAATTACCATTTAGGCCAAAAATGTGCTTAGTGGCCTTAGTGATTTTCTTTGCTACCTTAGCGGTAGAAAATCAAATGCATGGATTTTTGATGGTTTTCAAAAAAAGCTTTGCATCTGAAAAAATATTGAATCCTCGAAATACAAGCTGGACAAGAACTTGATAATTAAACAGCATATCTTGGCTTAGCATATCAAACCAGGCTGATAAAAACCTAACGATATGGAGCCTAAAAGCATACTTCTTTTTAGCAATGGCTGTTTTTAAAATTCAAATACCTGATCACTTTACCTGAGGGGTGACATTTACCCTTTTCTTCCTGAATAGGTTCTTAACAAAAACCTGAAATTTCATTTCGAGCAGGTAGGCCGAAATATAGGTCACGGAAAGGTAAATAAGTAGTTTCACAATAAACATTAAAACAGATGTGGCCTGGAAATACCCGAACAAAAAAAGCAGTGGAAAATGCATCAGGTACATGGCATAGGAAACATGGCCCAGGTGGTCGGTTGATTTTATGAAGGCCTTGAATTTGGCCGGAAGCTCAAAATTCAGGAACCAGAAAGCCAGGCTCATTAACAGGAAAAGGGTGGGCAGCACAAACCCTTCCGTCAATAAATAATGGAAACCATATACTTTGTAAATGGAAGCCAATCTTAGGATGCTCTCTGCAAAATAAAAATAAACAATATAATTGCCGATTTTGGAATAAGAATGGGTGAGAGCAAGAATAAGCACAAAGGTGAGCGGAAAGAAAAACAGGTCGGGGTAAAATACGGCCTGCTGGTACCAGATATAGTGCGATAGATCGGCCATGGGCAGGTGCAAAACTTTAAGAATAGGGCCATAAGGATTAAAATATTGCAGGCAAAAAATAAGGGTAAAAATGGACATAATCCTTGATGCGGAAATTTTCCAGTAAGGCCAGGTTTCATGCTCCGCAATAAGTGCGCCGGTAACCCAGAACAGGAACCCTAAAAGATAACTCAGGAATAAGGGGGGCAGCGCCTTATTGTGGAATAAAAGAAAATATCCGGCAATGATGACCAGTATCACTTTTAATGTTTTTGAGAAACTGATGCTGAAATAAGAGAATAAAATAAAGGAAAGATAATAAACAACTTCATAATTGAGCGACCATACAGGGGTCTCCTCAAACATAAGGTTACCCGCAGGTACGCTCACAAAAAAGAGGTTGGAAAATAGTTTGCCCCATGTATTATCGCCATAGGTTACAAAAAAAGCAAATATTACAGAAAAGAAGTATATAGGCACAATTCGCAATACCCTTTTCCTTAAATATTCCTTTATCAAAGCCTTATCCCCGAGCCTGCCCGTATTTAGCTGTATTACATAACCTGAAAGGATAAAAAATACCAGGAAAAAAATATGGCCGGGAAAATTAAAGGTTAACACCTGGTTGATGCCATAGTTTTTATCGAATACTGTGACATAACTCATAAGGTGGGTAAAAACCACGCATACCGCGGCCAATCCGCGAACTATGTCTAAATTATTATTGTATTGTTTTGGCATCTATTATTTTTATTGCAGGTACTTTATTGAAATATTCTTAACTGGCAGGCTGAAACTGGGTACTCAAACCAATCCCGGAATTTTTAAAAATACTTCCAGGGAAATCCTGTTCAGTTCAAAAGTACATTTAAGAATTAATTTTTCAGCATTACATTATTTGATATTTTTCAGCAAACAAAGCCCTTCATTTTTCCCGACTCTTTAATTTTTTCCTGCCTTTTCTCATTGCCTTCAGTTTATCTTTTACTCCCGACTCCATTTTTTCAATGGCAATTGTAAAGGCAAGCGGGCTTAAATCCCGGATATGGGTTTCGAGAAAGGGATGAGTTTGAGCTGGGTAAACGCTGTTTAATTCCCTCAATGCCCATCCCACCCCTTTCTGAACATAATATTCCGGGTCGGCAAGCAAGGGTTTTATTAAAGCAATAATGGACTCAAACGGCAGATATTCCTTTTTGGTGCGGCTATAATAAAGCAGGCTCACTACCGACTGCCTCCGGTACCAGGGATTGGCTTCTTTATTCCAATCCGAAAGTCTTGAATAAACCTGTTCAGGCATGGTTTCCAGTACCTTGGTATTTATTTTGGCGAGCGCATCGCATAGTCCCCAGTCGTCAATTTGTTCCTGCCAGTCTGCCGATGTGGCCCAGATTACCGGGTGATATTCTTTCCTGGACACCCAGCGCTCAAGAAACAGATAGGCATGAAGCCTGGCCCTGAAATTCGGGTTATGCTTCCATATATGGTCCCATATTTCAAGCTGGCGCTCAAAGGTTTCCGTACTGAAACTATAACCCGCCCTTGCCGCTGCCCTTTGTGCCGGTATTACCTTGGCCGTTTTATTGATTATGGCTAAAACCTCGTCGGTATATTGTTGCATCCAGATTTAATTTCATCAATATTCTTTCAAAAAATTCCTCTTTACCCCATCTTCAAGGCTCCATTTACAAGACAATCTTGATTTTATACCCGCTTTCATTGCTCCAGTGCCGTGCCTTCATTATTCACCGGCAATTCCTTATCCCTGTAAAATAATAACAGGCAAATACCGGTTATTACAAGCGCCACTGATAAAATCTCGGCCTGGGTGGGATGTATAAAACCCCAGTCATAGGTTGAGTTCACTCTGATCAGTTCTACAAAAAAACGTTCTACGCCAGCCAGTAACAGGTAGACAGCAAAAACCTGCAAGGTACCTTTCAGCCTTTTGCGCAGCATCCACAGTACAAAAAACAACCCTATGCATACTATGGCCTCATAAACGGGGGTTGGGAACACGCTCACCGGTAGCACACTACAGTAATCGCCTGTGCAGCCCGCAATATGAATCCCTTCCTTGCCTACATTGTGAGGGTAGTTCATCCCCACAAGCCAGCGGGGCAGCCAGCCCGGTGCTGGGAACCAGGTATGGGGCGCATTGCCTATCAGGTGCAGACCCATTTGGCCCTCCGCCTGGGTTGCAGCCCTTAGTGATCCGTCGCTATTGGTAAGATAGGCTGTATTAAAAATGCCCCAGTCGCCATCGCCCGAAAACTGGCAACCCAGCCTGCCAATGCCATAGGCCAGCATAATGCCTGGCGCGGCTGCGTCGCACATATGCCTGAAGGGTATATTGTGGCGTTTGGTATAAAAATAAAATGCGATAGTTGCTACAATCAATCCGCCCAGAAAGGTAAGGCCACTTGATGAGGTAAGCTCGTCAATAGGGTGCTTTACAAAATCATCCCAGGTTTCCAGTGCATTAAATATTTTGGCTCCTAAAAGCCCCCCTAAAGCAGCTACCACTACTATTTCCGTCATCAGGTCATGTGGATACACAGCAACCATCACTTCCTTAGGCTCTGCTAATACTTGTTTTTTGTTTTCGGCATATTTAAGGTACCCAAAAAACAAGGCTCCCGCCAAACCGGCAAGGAAATTACCTTTCAGCGAAAAAAGGTAACTCATAGGGTCCTGAGATACTTCATGGAAACCCCCGAAAAGTCCGCCTGCCTTGTCTCCCAAAAGAAAACCGGTAACCATTGAAAAAATCAGGTCAACGGGCTGTAGTGGCTTTCCCACCACCATCAACTGGAATTCAGGATGCAGAAGACCCTGCTTTTCTTTTCTTTTCAGTTCCTGACCGGTAGCCCATGCAGCACCAATAAAAGACATGGCCACCAGGAAACCAAATGTTTTAAAAATACTAAGCCATTCAGGCATGGCCATACCGGTCAAAGCCTGGAATAAGTATTGGAAATCGGGATACATGGGGGTAAAGGTAGTATTAAAAGAGGAATGGTAAATAGCCAGACCGGGAGGAAGCAGTTGAATTGCTAAGTGACTGATGTTAATTTTAAACGAACAATTGGAATTTCAGGTTTTACCATTAAATAGAATCCAGTGGAATCAGGAGTACTATTAGTGAAATTTTTTATTCAAAAATATGGCTGTTTTTGCTTAAATTGCCTTATAAAATATGCCATTACTCAGGGAACAGGAACTATGCTGGTCGCCGGTTGTTGCTAATTCTTCCATGAACAGGAGCAGGAAGTCAAGCGGGGTGAACAGCTACGAAAAGGAATTCAAATTCAGGCTGGAAGATTTCCTGGCAGATAAAATAAAAGAACTTGGCCTGTGCGCCTGGCTCGACCTTTGCTGTGGCGAAGGCAGGGCTCTTTTGCAGGCCTGTGAATACTTTTCACGGTCAGGTTTACAAGAAAAAATAAAGCTCACCGGGATTGATTTGCTGGAAGTAATACAACCAGCTGATGAAAAAAAACCATTCCTAAGCTTTGAAGCCGCTTCGGTTGTGACCTGGCAACCCAAAATGAAATATGACCTGATAACCTGCTCCCACGGATTGCATTACCTGGGCGATAAACTCAAAGTAATAGCCATGGCAACCGCTTGCCTTAACGATTCAGGGCTGTTTGTAGCCCACCTCGATTTGCAGAATGTCCTTATTGATGGCCTTCCTTCAGCGCCACTAATGAAGCACTTATTAAAAAAATACGAAATTGAATATAATACCCGCTCCAAAATAATAAAAAGGCAGGGACCGGTTAATATTGATTTCAAACTTGAATACCTGGGAGCTGATGATAATGCTGGGCCAAATTATACGGGGCAGCCGGCTGTTACGTCACACTACAGGTCTTTATCTTAGTGGTTGTCAAGGAATAGATTATTCAATGGTTGCGCTTTATTTTTCTTTTTTCATTCTTTGGAAGGCTGCGGATATTGAAATATTTAAAGATTTTACAAGGGCAAAAAAAATGGAAAAGAACAAGTCAATATAAATATTTATTTCTTGACAGCCCCTTAGTAATTAACGTAATTTTTGTTGCGAACCTGTTAGCAGGTAGCAAGTAGGTTTCCTTCTTTTAGAGTGGTAAATCCTTTATTGGGCTAAGCAATATGAAAAAGACCCCCTATAAAAACTCATAAAGGGCGCTAATAAACACAGCCTTTGCCTTTTAGGAGAATCTCGAAAAAACTATTAAAAATTCTTTATGAAATAACATTCTTATAATATACAAAAAAAACCACCACCACTTACAATTTCACCACCTTAAAATCCATAATACGGTTCTGGTAGTGCTGTGATTCGGTACATTTTTCACATATAGGGCAGGGCACCCTTGGTTCTGTTGCGCCAAGGCCATTGGCGGTAAGCCGGGATAAAGAAATACCCTTCCTATGCAAATAATCCATTACCGATTTCGCCCGCTTTTGGGATAATTCCATGTTATAACCCTGCACCTTTTCCCGGCAATCCGTATGTGCGCGTACTTCAATCCGCAGGGTCGGGTGCGTTTTCATAAAATCAGACAGGCTGTCAAGGGTGGGTTTAGCGTTGGGGATGATAGCGTACTTATCGTAGTCAAAAGGCACATACCCTATTTCATAAACGGTATTCAATTCGGGTTTCGCCACATCCGTAAACCGGGCTACCGGGACAGGCATTGTAGGGGTATCCACACGGGGCTGCACCTTTCTATACATAACCACGTATTCCGTTACGGTATCCATCTCTTTTACCGAAGCCGTACTGAAACTTAATTGTTTGGTACTGTATTCCGGCTTGCTGATCTCCGCGCTATACACAGCCTCAGGATAAACCGGGGTAATTAACCCTCCTGTCTTATCAACCATTGCATCCCGGCTTTCCTTTACAGATTTCAGCGCCACTGTTACATCCGGCAGGGGTTGTCCCGTTACCGAATCCTTCACTATTAGTTTCAGAAAAACTTTTTCCCGCTTGTAATAATAAATATTATCCCCTCCCCTGGCCGCAGGCCTGTTGCTCGAAAACCAGGAACTGCGGCCATCGGCATACAAAGCAAGCGAAATATCATCAAACGAGGAGTTGATGGGTGCGCCCACGTTTTCGGGAGCCGTAAAAGTATGTTTGGCGGTGTTCCACCTGGCCCTGTAAATATCCAGGCCGCCCATACCTATATGTCCGTCTGAAGAGAAAAAAAGCGTGGTATCATCTGCAAGATAGGGGAAAACTTCCTCTCCTTCGGTATTAATGGCCGCACCCATATTTTCAGGGCGCGACCATTCGCCATAGCTATTTTTGGTGCTCAGGTAAATGTCCGACCCTCCGGCCCCACCCTGCATATTTGATGAGAAAACCAGCATATTCCCGTTTGGGCTCACCGAGGGGTGCGCCACCGAATAGTCTTTGCTGTTGTACTTAAATGGGGTTACGGTTTTGAATTCCTTATCTACCGAATCATAACCAGAAGCAATCATAATTTCCAGCACCACCACACTGTCCGAATTGGCTACCGATTTACTACTCAGGAAACCGGTTGAATACCTGCTCCGGGTAAAATACATCTGACTGCCATCGGCGCTGAAGGTGCAGGGCCCATCATGATATTTGATGTTTATATTTTTCGATTTGGTAACTTCGCTCCATTCGCCGGCGCATTTCCCGTTCTGGTCGCAGGCCACGCTGTAAATATTAAGGTAAGCCCCGCCCGACCAGTTATCCTTTTTCTTTTTGATGGAGATTACGGTATCTGAGGTAAAAACCAGGTTACCCCTCCACAAGGTCGGGGCAAACTCAGAGCCATTGGTATTAAAATCAGCCATGGTCACAAAACCCGAAGGTATGGAGCCTTCCATCATCCGGGAAGCCTCGCAACCCGCTATCAGGTTTGCCGCCCGCTTATCGGCCTTATTGGTTTTCTGGTAATCCTTCAGCCACTTTTCAGCCTCCTCATACCTTGTGAGTTGCATAAGCACCTGGGCATAATGCAGGCTTACCTGGTCTTTTCTTCCCGGCAGTTTTACCGCCTTGGCATACCAGTCAGCCGATTTTTGCAGGTTGCCCGTAAACCGGTAGCAATCCCCCACCCTTGCATAAGTTCCTGCATCCCGCATGGAGTCAGCCACTTTTTCATAAAAAGGTATGGCCTCATGAAAGTCCAGATGGTTATAGTAATATTCAGCCTTCATCAGGTCCTTGTTTATCTTGGCAGATAAACTCCCCATAATGAAGCAATTGCTTAGTAGGACAAATACTATAAATCTGATGTTCATACAATAATTAGAATATATATAAACGGTTAAAAAGGTTTTTAATTGTCCCGGCTCCTTGCTGCTATCAGCCTTTGGTGGCAACCTGACCTGCATTTTCTGTGGAAATGGCGCTATTCAACAAGTGAAAGCTATCAGGCTCCCCAACCGCAGATGCAGGAGACAATCTCTTGTGTAAATCTAAAGATTTTTTTGGTTCCCAGCCATTTTCAACCAATCATTTCATTCAATAATATTGCAATCGTTGTCTCCCCCTCACTTTAGGACGTCTATCCAGTCCTTCAACTTATATGCATCAAGCTAAGGATTTATCTTGCAATCACATAAACATATGAAATACCTTTTATCCACAAAAGATGGAGCTCCCCTCCTTTTTTAGGAGGGGACATCTATCCTGTCCTTCAACCTATATCCATCAAACTAAGGAAATATCTTGCAATCACATAAACATATGAAATACCCTTAGGCCACAAATGATGGAACTCCCCTCCTATTTTAGGAGGGGACGTTTAAAGTCCGCCCCGGCGGACTTTAAACTGGGGTGGTAAGGGGTCGAGGTTGGCGAATTTATTGGCATAAAACGCTTGCTTATAGCCTAAGCATCCTTTAAAGTTAAAGTCCGTGTATGCCATTTAAAAAACTTGTCACGACGAGTTTGAATTTGTTTTCCAAAACCACTTTGGCAATGACACCTTTTCCAGTAAATAATCTGGCCCTCGAAGTCACCCTTCAATTTAGGACGTCTATCCATTCTTCAAAGTATATCCATCAAGCTAAGGAAATATCTTGCAATCACATAAACATATGAAATACCTTTTATCCACAAATGATGGAGCTCCCCTCCTTTTTTAGCTACCATGTCACACATACATTCATTTATTGCATTTAAACACAGGAATACCCCTGCACGGCAAAGCATTTTTACCTGGAACATTCAATATATAGTGATCTGCCCCATCGGGGCAACCGGTTTGTAGCAAAACAGACCGCTTTTATGGGTTTTTGCCCCATATGGGCTACCCTTTAACGATTGGGTAGCCCCTATGGGGCAAATATATATTTTTCTTTCATATCACTACAATCCGGTTGCCCCGATGGGGCAATTCATATAGGAGAAAAATACTTGTGGGTACACGGCAGCTATTTTAGGAGGGGACATCTATCCTGTCCTTCAACTTATATGCATCAAGCTAAGGATTTATCTTGCAATAACATAAACAAATGAAATACCATTAGGCCACAAATGATGGAACTCCCCTCCTATTTTAGTAGGGGAGGTTTAAAATCCGCCCCGGCGGACTTTAAACTGGGGTGGTAAGGGGTCGAGGTTGGCGAATTTATTGGCATAAAACGCTAAGCTTAAAGCCAATGCATCCTTCAACAAGAAGGAGCCGGGGGAGAGACCCCAACAAGTTTTCCAAAATTTATCACGATGAGTTTCCATCTGTTTCACTCAATCGCTCTGACAATAACGCGTTTTCCAGTAATTGATCTTGCCATCGTTGTCACCCCTCTCTTTTGGATAGGGGCAGGGGGTGAGGCTACCTCCCGCTTTTCAAAGCTTGTCATTATACTCATCCGCTCACCCTTAACTTTCCATAAACACAAAGACTTAATTGTTCGGCGAAGTCTCAGAATACATCGCAGCGGCTGCCAATCTCCTGTTTCGCGAAACGGGGGACAATCATTCCGCCCCCTTTAGGGCCGGGGTCTCTACGAAAATACCATAATAAATTATTCACATAGTGTTTTTGAGCGGGTACTTTCCCCTACCCATTCCCCTAAAATGCCCTTATAAACCTCGGCGTAACATATTTCGAATTATCCCTGATAAAATCATAACCCACCACTATTTCATGGCTTCCGTTGCTATAACCGTTGAGTGCTGAAACCTCGTAATCGTAGGCATAGCCTATATTGATATTTTTGGTGACCTGCATATGGATGATGCCCTCAAATGACTGGTCGGTGCGGTAGGTTACGCCAAGCAGCAGCCGGTCATAAAGGATGGCTGAGAGGTTAAGGTCGCTATTGATGGGCAGGGAATAGGTGGCATTACCGGCATACCTTACCATCATCTGCGGCTCCAGTTTCAAAACCTCACTCAGGGTGAAAACATAGCCCCCGCTCAGGTAATAACCCCTTATCTCCCTCGAAGCCTCATTATTGATGCGCTGCTCATTTTTGTCGTAATAATCCTGCAACAAGGCCGGAACTGAAGCACCCAGATAAAAATCCTTGCCAGACCAGTAAACCCCGGCCCCAAAATTGGGCAGGAAGGCATTATTCACATTGTGAGCCAGGTTGGGGTCGTTTTGCTGGTAAGGATTGAGCGCACTATAATTGGCCGAATACAATTTAGCCCCACCGGAAAGTCCGAAGGAAAGAATGGTATTACCCATCTGTATCCGGTAGGCATAATAGGCCATCATATCGGTATTTTTTTCCACCCCAAGCTGCTCACTGTTCATGGTAAAACCCAGCGCCACGTGCCTGAAAGGCATCATATAGCTACCCGCAAGGCCGTCAACGCTTATGTTATAGGTTTTGGGCGCGCCGTTTATGCCAGTCCACTGGTCGCGGTAATCGCCATCAATGGAAGTCACATCCCTGCTCCCGGCATAGCCAGGATTATAAAGGAGTTTATTGTACATAAACATGGTATAATGAGGGTCGCTTTGTGCGAAACCATAAGTTGGCAAAAGCAATATAAACAAGAGTAAATACTTATAAGAATTCATAAAGTCCTTTTTAAAATTTCAGTTTCAACGTTTTATCAAAAGGGATCCTTTATATACGTCAGAACCCGGATTATTATTGTTTGCATTCAGTTTTACCACATAAAAGTAAGTACCATCTGGCAATTTTTCTCCATTATTTCCGTGCCCGCCCCAGTCATTGTTATAATTATTTTGTTCATAAATACGATCGCCTTCCTTATCAAATACCTGTACTGTGTTTTTAGGATAGTTTTGGATACCTTCTATCACCCATACATCGTTGATACCGTCCCCGTTGGGGGTGATGACATCATGAACAATGACCGGAACACATGTATCTTCCTCAACCTGGAATGAATAATTCTTTTGGCAGGTGTTATTATCGGTAACAACCACCCCATAAGTACCTGCTGGCAATCCGCCAAGGTTGGTATCGGTAATACCGTTCGACCATAGATAACTGTATGGGGGTATCCCCCCGATTACTGTTATATGGATACTCCCAATGTTTGTTTCGCAGGCGTCATTTTTAATATCAGCGGATATCTGTATTGAATCAGGTTGGGTAATTATAAAACTATAGGTTGCCGTGCATTTAGCCGCACTGTCTGTTACCCGTAGCAAATAGGTGCCCGCACCAATGGCATTATTATAATTTAAAGAATCCCCATTCGACCAGGTATAATGATAAGCCCCGGAACCACCTGTTATGTTTACGGTTATATTCCCGTCATTATTTCCATAACAGGTAACGGGTAAAACATTGGCGCTTATTGCAGCACAGATAACGGCCCTGATGCGGTTGTTAAGGCAATCACCAATATAGATAATGCCGCTACTGTCTATGGCAATATCCCACGGGCCATCAATTTCAGCCAAAGCGGGAAGTCCTCCATCCCCGCTAAACCCCGCAGTCCCATTTCCTATAATCGTATTAATCATCCCTGAACCATCAATTTTGCGAACCCTGTAGTTCCGTGAATCAGCAATATAAACATTGCCCCTGGCATCCACTTTCACGCTTCCAGGATAGTTTATCGCAGCATTGATCGCCTGTCCGCCATCGCCACTATAACCCGTAGTTCCATTTCCGGCAATTGTATTAATGATTCCTGAAGCATTTATTTTACGAATACGGTTGTTTGCCTGGTCCGCTATATAGAGATTGCCCAAATTGTCAGGAAAAACATTTGACGGAAAATTTAAAATTGCCGCAGTAGCCGGGCCGCCATCTCCTCCAAAACCTTCGCTACCATTGCCTGCAATTGTGGTTATTATTCCCCTTGTGTCTATTTTTCGGATCCGATGATTATATTGGTCACATATGTAAATATTACCCAAATTGTCTGATGCCACCCCACTAATGCCATTGATCCGGGCTAAGGTAGCAGGGCCGCCATCTCCGCTGAAACCATAAGTGCCGGTTCCTGCAATTGTACTGATAATACCAGACGAATTTACCTTACGGATCCGTTGGTTATTCTTATCCGCTATATAAATATTATCGCCATTATCAACGGCTATGCCCCAAAGATTACTGCATAATTGAGCGCCAGTTGCCGGACCGCCATCCCCGCTATAACCAGAAGTTCCATTTCCGGCAACTGTTGAAATAACACCTGAGGAATTTATTTTACGAATGCAACTGTTTGAATGATCGGCAAAATACAGATTGCCTTTCCCATCCAAAACTATGCCAGCAGGATAGTATAAGGCTGCAACTGTGGCAGCCCCACCATCCCCAGAATAACCAGGAACACCTTTACCTGCTATAGTGGTAATGACCTGCGCCTTTAAAGCACAAGACAAAAACAAAATAAAAAGGAGAGATAACCGTGCCAATTTGATAATATATAATTTTCAGCCAAGAATTTTAAACAGATCAACGTTTAATCAAAATGCTCCCTTTAAAAACATCCATCCCATTAGGGGCATTGGTCGAATTCAGTCTTACCACATAAAAATAAGTGCCATCCGGCAATATTTCTCCATTATTTCCTCGTCCGCCCCAGTTGTTATTATACCCAACCTGTTCATAAATCCTGTCACCCCATTTATCAAATACCTGGACGGTGCTTTTGGGGAAATTCTCTATACCCTCAATAAACCAAACATCATTGATACCGTCGCCATTAGGCGTGATTACGTCATGAACAACTATTACTTTGCAGGTATCTTCTTCAATTTGTGCGGCATACTTCGTTTGGCAGGTATTATTATCGGTAACAACTACGGTATAAGTACCTGGTGACAACCCTTCAAGGTTGGCCTCCGCTATTCCATTCGACCAAAGATAACGGTATGGTGACGTTCCCCCTCTTACGGTCAGGCTGATGCTCCCAATACCCGATTTACAGGCGTCATTTTTCACATCAGCAATAACCTGTAAAGAATCAGGTTGGGTAATCGTAAAGCTATCAGGTGCGGTGCATTGAGTCAGGCTATCAGACACAAGGAGTTTATAAGCTCCCGGATAAAGATTATCAATATAAGGTAAACTGCTGCTATCCGTCCATGCAAATTGATAAAATCCTGATCCGCCGGTGACATTTACGGCTATACTTCCATTGTCAAATCCGTAGCAGCTAACCGGGGTAATAAAGGCTTGAATAATTGGAGATGGCTTTACCGTAACCAGAAATAATTCAGGCGCTATGTTGTTGTATGTGATAATGGAAGTGCCTGGATATATGCCTGTTACCCTCCCTGAAGTATCTATAGTAGCTACCACTGCATTACCGCTGCTCCAGGTGCCGTTGTATATATTCCTTTTTAGCTCAACAACTGTCCCTACACAAATAGTATCGGCATAAGACGTTGCTGTAAAGCTGCGGATAACGTAGTTGCCTATATCAGCAACATATACATTATCTGCCGAGTCTGCATAGATACCGTATATAGTGCCGAATGTGGCTTGCATTGCAGGGCCACCGTCGCCTGTATATCCCCGCGCCCCCGTGCCTGCCACTGTGCTGATATAATGGAAGGTGTTCACCCTCCTAACCCGGTTATTGCCACTTGGGGATAGGTAAATATTTCCACGGTTATCGGGGCACATACCCAAAGGACCCTCTATGTTTGCGGAATCCGCTGGCCCACCGTCACCGCCATATGTTGCGGAATCGTGTCCGGCAACATTATATAAAAGCCCGGAAGTGGTAATCCTTAAAAAATGCCAGCAATTCTGATTGGTAAAATAAACGCCACCCGTATCATCAACCGAAACGTTGCGCATGGTGCATAAACTCACAGAAGTTGCCGGAACCCCATCAATTGTAAACCCAACACTCCCACCTCCCGCATAAGTAGAAATTATACCTGATGCGTCTACCTTCCTTATGCGGTTGCTCCCGCTATCGGATATATAAATATTGCCGAAAATATCTTTTGCCACACCGGTAGGCGTGTCCAATTGCGCATTTATGGCAGGCCCTCCATCTCCGCTAAATCCGGCAATTCCTGTGCCTGCAATGGTTGTGATGATGCCTAAAGTATCAATCTTGCGGATTACATTATTATATTCATCCGCAATATAAATATTACCTAAGCCGTCAACAACTGCTTTTTTGGGGGCATTTAAAGAGGCTAATAGCGCAGGTCCACCATCGCCTGTATAACCGGCCATGCCATTTCCTGCTATTGTGCTGATAATACCAGAGGTATTTACTTTTCTTATCCTGTTATTTCCCCGGTCCCCAATATAAATATTGCCCAGCCTGTCTTTAAATACATCGGTTGGCTGATTGAGTTGCGCATTGGTAGCCAGTCCGCCATCGCCCGAAAAGCCGGCATGGCCGTTTCCGGCCATAGTATAAATATTACCCGATTGGGCATTCATTGAAGAATTGACAAACATGAAACCAATAATAAAGCTAAGGAGCGCAACTATCTTGTTCAATTTGTATATTTAATTTAATGTTTTAGTTTCAGGAAAGATTGACAAATATAATGGGTATTCGCTTCTATTGGTTTACCGTTTTATCAAAAGAGATCCCTTATAAACATCCTGCACAACAGCGGCAGCGGCAGCATTCAGTTTTACCACATAAAAATAAGTACCATTGGGCAATAAATCACCATTAGTGGATCTTCCACCCCAGTCATTGTTATAATTATCTTGTTCATATACCTTATCGCCCCATTTATCAAAAACCTGGATTACGTTTTTAGGATAACTTTCTATGTTCTCAATTACCCAAACATCATTGATTCCGTCTCCATTCGGGGTAATTACATTATGTACTATTATATCTGGGCAATTCCCTTCCGGCACACTAATAAACGCCGTTTTTTCACAATTATTTGAATCAATTATATGGACGCCATAACTTCCTGCTAATAAACCCGATACACTATTGCCCGTTGAATCATTTGACCAATAATACCGATAAGGTGAAGTGCCGCCCCCAACGGTAATATGAATTTTACCAGTCC